>Ga0181520_10004069_pt1 | contig 24958 bp, 18 predicted proteins | sample PEATcosm2014_Bin_29_FD_132451 | JGI IMG/M metagenome (GOLD analysis project Ga0181520, IMG submission 132451) | Peatland microbial communities from MTU Mesocosm Facility, Houghton, MI, USA - PEATcosm2014_Bin02_30_metaG | ecosystem: Environmental > Terrestrial > Soil > Wetlands > Peat | place...
GCTCCCAGAGACGCGCCAACAAAGCGCTTCTCCATCTGCTGCAACGAGGCCGGTAAAGCGCCTGTGCGCAAGAGCTTGGATAGGGCCGCAACTTCATCCGCCGAAAAACTGCCGGTAATTTCGCCCCGGTCGCGGATCGCGCTCTGGATGGTGGCCACTTCGCGGACGCGGTCGTTCATGACCACCGCCATGCTGCGGCCCACATTTTTGCTGGTGTAGTCGTAAAACTTGTCGCCGGCTTCATTGGTCAGCGTGAACTGAACTTCCCTCTGGCCGGTATTTGAATTGACGCTCGGGTCAGCTGAGCGGAAGTCGTTACCAGCCACAACCGAGGAGCGTTGCAACACATAAACGCTCTCCACCGAGGAGCCGCCCTCCATCACGCCGGAAAAACTTTTGAGCATCTGGTCCGCTGGAACGCTGCCGCCAAGGCTGGCCAGCGCTTCCTGTTCGTCCTTGTAGGGACCGCCAACTACGGCATGAATCTCAAGCCGGTTGGTGCCCTGGATGATGGACTCGATCTGACTCTCGTTTTCCACGCCAGGCAAGTCCACCAGAATCTGGTTATCACCCAGGCCGTACTCCTGAATCTGCGGCTCGCTGACGCCCAGCGCGTCCACACGGTCGCGGATGGCCTCGATAGCCTGCTGATCGGTCTTCTTTTCGAGCGCCGACTCGATCATCGGCTTCATCACGAGCGTGAAGCTCGAATCGGTGTCGCCGCTGGCCACGTCGTACTCATTGCCGTACTTGGACTCAAGCAGCGAGCGCACGTCGCTCACACTGGACGACGCTGTGCCCTCGATCTTGATGAGCGTCGGCTTGGCCGGATCCGGCTTGTAGACCTGCGAAAAGCTCAGGTTGGCCGTCTTCAGGTTTTCCCTGAGAAGCGCCACGGTGTTGTCGGTTTCGGCGTTGACAGCCTCGAGCACCTTGACTTGCAAGATCAAGTGAGCGCCGCCGCGCAGATCCAGGCCCAGGTGAATGCGCTTGGTCATGGCTTCGCCCAGGTCTTTGCCGGTGAGGCCCGAAGGCACCCCGAAGATGCCATAGACACAAATCGCCAGGACCGCAACAATCAGGGCAATTTTACTGTTGAGATTCTTCTTCATCGTCCCGTTTCTCTATCTCGATGCAGTGAACACCGTTCACTGTCCACTGTTCACTGTCCACTGTCCGTAGTCACCGAGGCAATGGCGTTTTTGGCCACTTCCAGCTTGACGCCGTCCGGAGCCACGCGAATCACGATTCCATCGTCCTTGATGGAAACGATGATGCCGCGAATGCCGCCCGCTGTCGTTATCCTGTCGCCTGTTTTGATGGCGGCCAGCATTTGCTGCCACTGTTTTTGCCGCTTCTGCTGCGGACGGATCATTACCAGGTACAGGACCGGAATGATCAGCAGGATGGGAAGCATCGCAAAGCCGCCTCCGCCTCCGGCAGCCTGCACGAACATCAACAAAGCAAAACTCGTTGCCACGCTCATCCCCAATCCCATTCTTGCCAGCCCCTGGGCCGCGCAAAACCGCGACGCGCTTCAGGGCACAGGCACACCGAGCCATCTGTCGGAAGCCCGTGAAAAAAGTTTGTCTCCGGGAACGATCCAGACTGGTTCGGGCCACCGACTGCTTCAAGCCCAAACGCGCGGAGTTTGGGCACGGTTGCCGCTCGCCGTGGTCTGAATTCCACTCCCACGACTGCGCACCTGCCTGCTACCCAACTGCCGTCTGCTTCCTGTTCGACACAGCCTTCCTCTGGAAGCCCATATCCGCAGGCGCACCAATTCCCTTGCGCCCGTTACGGCCGGATTCCAAAAGAGTGCCTCAATAGATAAGATACGCGGAGCCGGGGCTGTGTCAAGGCGAACCGCATTTAGGGCCTGCTGACACTACCGGGGCGGCTGGCGTCAGGCCAACCTAGGCGCCGGCCATCGCCGCTGACCAGGCGCTCAATTCTCCAGCCCTTATAAAACCCTTACAGATTGAATATGCCGTTTTTACCGCCGCGGATCTCTACTGAAAATAGTCCTGCTTACCGCCGCAGCCTTGCTTGGCGACCGCCCGTCTGAGGCGCTGAAGCAGCGAAAGGAAACCCTGCCATGTCGGAATTCGAACTTCGTTACCTATTCTTGATTCCGCTCAGTCTGGCCGAGGCTTTTCTGTTGTGGGCGCTGTGGCAGTTGCAAAGAGAAATTCGCAAAGAGAGAAAGCGTCAAAGACAGATTCCCTCCGGCTTGGAGAGCAGGGTTCAGAGGCTCTTTTCGAAAGCCGCTTAAGACTTCGCACCCACGGCGTCGAATCCAATTTACTGTTTCGGCTTGGCTTCCGGCGCGGCTGCGGGAGTCTCCGGCTCGTCGCTTGCGTCCTCCACCAGTACCGCCGAGCCGGGAACGATATCGAAGCTTGCCTGCTCCTTGCCGGTGGGGTGGAATGTGATGCGCAGGGGCTCACGCTGCCATTCCGCGGGGCCGCAGACAGGGTCAGGACGGCTTTCCGAGTTGAAAGCAGACAATTTTTTAGCCAGCACAGCTTTGCGTGCAGCCACCTGAGCCACCACGGCATAAAGGCTCTTGCCACTGGGGGTTACACCGCAATAGGCGCCGTAGTCGCGGAACCAGCTCACCTGGCTCACTCCAGGGTCGTAATCCGGCAGTTTCAAGGCGATAACGTGGCCGGTTACGCGGTCCACCAGCAGCCACGGACCGCGCTGCCAAACCCAATGGCTGGCCGGAGGGGCGGGCTTTTCGCCGGGCTTCGTCGTGTCGGTCGGCAAGGCGTCGTTGAGCCGGAGCACGCGCCGCACCACAAAGCTGCGGTCGGTCACATCGTGGGCGTCGCCGGTGGTCCACTCCTTCAGAACGCCGTCCACCAGCAGCGCGCGGACTTTCAGATCATTTTCGGATGGGGCCGCACCGGCCGGGTCGCCGGTGCGCGAGTAGGTCACTTTTTTGACGGCTCCGAGAACAACGCTATGCGTCTTACGCGGAGCGGCTGAGGCCACCAAAGCCGCGGCAAAAATCACCGCCAAAATTACTACCCAAAATCTTGCAGTCTTGCTCATTCAACTTGCTCCTAAAGCTTCGCAGCCTCTACAGCTCGTGCCACGCGAAAGGCCGCGCTCTCGTTCATGTGGCGGGCCAGCACCTGCATGCCCACCGGCAGTCCGGCCTGCGTCCGGCCACAGGGCACTGTGACGCCACAGATGCCTGCAAGACTCGCCGTCACGGTGAAGATGTCGGCCAGATACATGGCGAGCGGGTCGCCGGTCTTCTCGCCCAGCTTGAACGCCGGCGTGGGCGCGGTGGGGGTTACGATTGCGTCCACCTCGGCGAAGGCGCGCAGGAACTCCTCAGCCAGCAGACGCCGGACCTGTTGAGCTTTCAAATAATAGGCGTCGTAGTAGCCAGCGCTCAGCGCATAAGTTCCCAGCAGGATGCGGCGCTTGACCTCGGCTCCAAAAGCCTCATCGCGAGAGTGCCGGTACATGGCGGCCAGGTTCTCCGACGCGGGCGAGCGATAGCCGTAGCGCACGCCGTCAAAGCGGGCCAGGTTGGCGCTGGCCTCGGCCGTGGCGATCAGATAGTAAGTTGGAACGGCGTAGCGCGTGTGCGGCAGCGAGACCGGCCTCACGGTACAGCCGGCGGCCTTCAGCGCGGCAATACCCCGCTCGATCGCCGCGCCCACTTCAGGGTCAAGCCCTTCGCCGAAGTACTCGGCGGGAATTCCGATGCGCAGCCCCGCGGCTGGCTTGTCGCTCTCGGCAGCATAGTCCGGCACCGGAGCCGAAGAACTGGTGGCGTCCTTGGAGTCGTGTCCGGCAATGACGCCCAGCAGCGTGGCGGCGTCGCGAACGTTGGAGGCAAACGGCCCCACGCGGTCCAGCGACGAAGCAAAGGCTATGAGTCCGAAACGCGAGACGCGTCCATAGGTGGGCAACACGCCTACCACTCCGCAAAAACTAGCCGGCTGGCGAATGGAGCCGCCTGTATCGGAGCCCAGCGTAGCCACGGCCAGATTGGCCGCGACAGCCGCCGCCGACCCGCCGCTCGAACCGCCCGGAACGCGCTCAGTATCTACCGGATTCCGCACCGGCCCGTAGGCTGAATTTTCGTTGGACGAGCCCATGGCGAACTCGTCGCAATTCAACTTGCCCAGCAGCACCGCACCAGCGGCTTCCAGCCGGCTGACCACCGTGGCGTCGTAGGGAGGGCGATAGCCCTGGAGAATTTTTGACCCCGCCGTCGCCGGAGCGCCCTTCATTACCAGCACGTCCTTGATGCCCACCGGAATGCCCGCCAGCGCGGAAAGAGGATCGCCCTTGGCGGCCGCCGCATCCACGCGGGCGGCCTGCGCCAGCGCACGATCTTTGGTCAGGCTCAGGTAGGCGTTCAGGCGCGGATTCTTCTGCGCGATGCGGTCGTAGTAGCCGGCGGCCAGATCGACAGCCTTGGTGCGGCCAGAGATAATTCCTTCACGCAACTCGGCCAGAGTTTTCGGCTTTTCCACAAAAGTTTCGGCTGGTTTAGCTTCGCTCGACAAGTGAATCTTCCTCGTTTCCTGGCTTGGTTTCAGGCTTCTTCCTGGCTCGTATTGCAACTCCGTCGCACGTACAGAGTCCGTTCGCGTGGGAGGCTACCGCTCAATCACCTTGGGGACTTTGAAGAAGGCCCCATCGGTTTCCGGAGCCAGGGTCATCACGGCGGCGCGATCCAGCGACGGACGGGGCGCGTCGGTGCGCAGAGTGCCCTGACCCGATTCTTCAAGCGACAATTCGCTCACCTGTGCCAGTGGTGCGACGCCGGTCGTGTCCAGTTCGTTCAGCTCGGCCACATAATCCAGAATCGCGTTCAAATCACGCAGCATGGCCGGGGTTTCCTCCGGTCCGAGTTCGAGCTGGGCCAGCTCGGCCACGCGCTCCACATCTTTAACGGTTACTTTGGCTGTCATTCTCTGATCACCCCCATTTGCGACACTCTGAGCGGCAGGTTGCGCGTGTTCACGACGAAGTCTCGAAGATAAAGTATAGCGTTTGTGGGCGTCGCTCCTGCCCTCGCCGCTGTTCAGTCCACGGTGAGCGTCAGGGTGACCTGGTGTTGGACGCCGTTCGCGGTTGCGGTAACCACAACCGGAAAAGTTCCCGGTGCGGTAATGCCGGGACCGGAGCCAGAGCCGGGAGCTGTTCCGCCAAGGATGACGTTGGAAGATGTGCAACTGGTAACGCCGCCCGCCAGGATCGCCAGCAGCGCAACCAGCAGCAACGCCCGGCGCCGGCGCTTGAAGGCAAAAGGCGCAAGTATCAGTCCGCAGGCCAGCGGAACGACCGGCCACGAGTGCGGGCGCGGCGCGCTAGCCGTGGTTTCGGTTAGCCCGGTGACAATCTCAACCACTTCGTTGCCGCTCACGTTGGCGGGAATGCCTTCGCTGGCGGGGTTAAACGCGCACGCCGAATACGGAGGCAGCCCACTGCACTGGAAGGTGAAGACGCCTTGCGAACCCAGAAGCGGAGTAATCACTAATTTGTAGTCTGCGGTTTGGCCATTGGCGATGGTCTGGCTGGACGAGCCAGAGGGCGTCATTGCGAAGTCGAAGCCCATGCCCGACAGGGGCACAAACTCACCGGTCGGCAGCGCGCTGCTCGTCACAATCAGGTTTCCGCTCTGCGGGCCGGGGGTGGTAGGCATGAATTCGACCGTGGCCGTGCAACTGGCCCCGGCGGCAAGCGTGGAGGGGCAGGTAGTGCTCACCAGCCGAAAACCCGCCGTGACCGCCAGAGCGAAACTGCCCAGGCTGTTCACGCTATCGGAATTTGTGAGGTTCACCGTCACGGGAGCGCTGGTGAGGCCCACACCAATTTCCGAGCTTCCCGACTGATTCGTAAAGTAGACGATGCTGGGCAGCGCCTGTACCGAACCCGGCGTTCCACCCGTTCCGCTGAGCGGCACGCTGGCCGAGGTCGAAAGCGATGGGGATGCGATGGTAAGAGTGCCCGTATAAGGCCCGTTGAGGGAGGGCGAAAAGATTACCCCGGTGGAGCAGCTTGCCCCGGACGCCAGGCTGGAGCCACAGTTGTTCTGCACAAGATAGAAGGGAGGCGCAGCTGTGAGGGTGAGCGAGTTGGCCGCGGAGCCGCCAGTGTTGGTGAGGGTCACCGTCTGAGACGGGCTGGACCCGCCCGGCAGGACGATGGGAAAGAGAAGCTGCGCCGGATTCACGTTGAGTCCCGCCGGAGTTTGCTCTGTGCCGCTGAGCGGGACTGTGACGGCAGCGACACCGGCAGTTGACGAAGAGATAATCAACGCGGCCGTGGCGCCGCCCGCCGCTGCCGGGGTGAAGACCACCTCGACTGTGCAACTGTTCTGGCCGCTCACATTGCTTAGAGTCGCGCCGCAGGTCGAGGCTTCAAACGTATAGCTGCTCGCCGAGGTCCCCGTAATCTGGAAGCCCACATTCGCCAGAGGCGCTCCGCCGGTGTTGCTTATAGTGACCGTCTGCTCAGGACTGGGCTGGCCAACTGTTTGCCCCGAAAAGGTCAAGCTCGTTGGGTTGACACTGAGCACCGGCGGGGCGAGGCTCGTGCCGCTGAGAGCTACCGTTTGCGCCTGCGTGCGCGTGATGTCAGAGATGGACAGCGTGCCGTTCTGAGGCCCTGTCGTTGTCGGCGCGAATTGCACGCTGATGATGCAACTGGAGTTTGGCGCAAGGTTTGCGGTGCAGGAATTCGTCTGCTGAAATTCTCCGCTTACCGAGACGGCGATGGAAGTCAGCGGCAAGCTGCCGCTATTGGTCAGCGTCACGGTCTGCGCCGTTGAAAGCTGCCCCGAAGCCGTGCTGGGAAAGGCGAGTGCGGTGGCCGAAAGGGTGTCGGTTGCCGCGCCTGTGCCGGTCCCGCCCGCTCCCAGCAGGGGAGTCATCCAGATGCCGCGGCCATAAGTGGCGGCGACGAGATTGTGCACGCTGGAGGATGCGGGCGCGGCGCTTAGTTCCACCACCGGCGCATTCGGCAACCCACTTCCCAGAGGCGCCCAGCAGGCGGGAGCGACCCTCGTGCAAGAACCGATCTGCAGCGTCGAATACACTCCGGCATCAGTGGCGACATAGACCGTGCTTGCGCTCTGCGGGTCCACAACCACACTGTTGGCGGGAGCAGCGGGCAGGTTGAACATCAAGGCTGTCCAGTTTGTGCCACCGTTGGTCGAGCCGTAAAGTGTCTGCACGTCTTCGTTTGGCGTCGTAAACCCCGCAACGGTCACATACACCGTCTGCCCGGTGGGGTCGTGGGAGTCGATGAAGATGCTCGATATGTCCATCCCGTAGTAGTTCATCGGATGGGTATCGTTGGTGGCCGCGCCCTGCCCGGTCAGGTTCGCCGGCGTGGACCAGACCTGGGTGGCGGCGTTATAAGTCATGCTCAGGACGTGGCCGGCCAGCGCGCTGTTTCCATTCGCCGAGCCGTACATGCCCAAATAAACCACTTCGCCGCCAGCGGGCAGCGCCGTTGAGACAGGCAGAGCCAAGGCCGCCATCGTGCGAATCAGTGCGTTGCCCAAACAATCATTTTCTCCGGTCATGCCGTCGAGAATTTCGCTGATAGCGTTGGTTGCGCTCCAGCCCACGCCGTTGGCCGGCCCGCGCCATACCCGACAGGTTGCAATCAGCAGTTCCGCACTGTCTAGCGGGTCCACAAGAAAGGCCGCAGGCGCGTAGGGCGGCTCCACGGCCATGCTCATTCCATCCCTGACCACATCCGCAGTTGCAACCGCGCCCGGAGCGAGAGGCGTAGTCGCGCCCGGATCGGTTGTGTAATTGAGTACAGGGTTGAATGCGCCTGGAGTGCTTCCCGCGGGCGGCGTGCCCAGATAGATGGAGACTCCCGCCTGGTTGTTGACGTACCAGTTGGCGCTGTCGCTGGGATCAATGGCCACCGGTCCGCCTTCGCCGCCAAGAATCTCGGGCCAGTCCATTGTCACGGCCGTCGTGCTTTTGACGCCGGCGGTTCCGTTTGCCCCCAGGCCGGCCATCATCGTGTAGGGCGTCGTGCCATCCTGAGCAAAGCTTTCAACCTCTGCCAGCGAACCCAGGCTCCCATTCAGGTTCTGAAAGTGAGACGCATCGCTCGGCGAGCAGACCGGCTCAGTATTTGCGAGCGCACTCTCGCTGATGCCGTCCGTCGAACGCCACAACCCGCTGTCATTGCCCACAAAAATCTCCAGCGAATTCGCACTGTTCCAAGCCAGAGCGTGCTGGTACTCGCCCACCTGCGCGCTCATGCAGGTAGTTGAATTGGTGGTATTGCGCCATTTGCAGCCCTGCGCCAGCGGGCACGTCGTCTCCCACAAATCGTTGTCCCCGGCCAGCAGCAGCGTTTCCTGCCCGGAAGGAACCGCTGCCAGCGCCAGGTTGTAGTCGCCGTTGGCAATCGTCGTGTCAAACGGTGGCGCAACCTCCAGAGCAGCCGTGTTCCATGGCTGGGCAAAAGTCATCGTCTGGTTGGTGCAGACGTTGCTGCTTACCGTGCACAGGTCCTGCCAGATTCCCTGGTCCTGGTTGTTGATGTCCACAGTCCAGGCAAATGTGTCGCCGGTCTGGGGATTCACAGCCAGAGTCCCACGAAAGATGGGGCAGGTGGGCAACCCCGTGCCGCGGGGGTTCGTCGGACACCATGCGCTGCTCAAACTCGCGCTCGTGCCCGTACTCGTGGCTTCGCCGGGCTGATTCGTCAGCCGCGTCCAAGTGATGCCGTCGGTCGACTGATAATAGCCGTGAAAGCGCACCGCCGCGATAAACAGCTTTCGCACTGGGTTCCATACCACCGAGGTCGCCGCATTTCCGTCCGGCAAGGCAAAGCTATCATTCGGCCCCTGCACGTCCGCACCAGCGCCGTCGGTGATCGTGGCCAGCGACCAGGTGGCCCCGCCGTCCAGCGAGTAGTAGAGACCCTCGTAGCTCGCGCCGGGCTGCTGCGCATTCACCTGCGTGCCTTCATAAGCCTGCGAAATCGCGGCCACCACCAGTTGCTGGTTCACGGTGCTCCACGTAAAGCCCGCAAAACCCTCCCCGACAAAGCTGTAGAACCCATCGGCGGTATTGGGAATCAGAGTCCAGGTTGTGCCGCCGTCTGTGGAGCGCAGAATTCCCGCGCCGTAGTAGGAGTCGAGAGCGTCGTTGGGGTCGCCTGTGCCGGCCAGAATCACTCCCGTACCGCCCGGCTGCACGGTAAGCGCGCCAATGCTGATGGAGGAGTCCTCGGCACCGCTCAGGGCAGACAAATCATCAGTCAGCGGAATAAAACTGATGCCCGTTGCCCTGGATGTGTCCACATTCTGCGACCGCCAGACCCCACCGCCAGTGGTGCCCACGTAAAGTGTGTTGCCTGTCGTATCCGACGGGTCCAATGCCAGCGCTGAGATGCGCCCGGTAACCAGGCCAAAGCTTTCGGACAAAACGGCCGTGGGGCCCAGCGGCTGCCAGGTTGCGGTTCCCGATTGGGCTTGAGCCTGTGCCTGGGCCCGGTTTTGGGAGTCCGTAGTGCCCGTCTGTGAGCGCCGGCCAATATTTCCCGCTCCCGCCCAAGGTTGACTTCCGCCACTTGCCAGGTTTCGCTGCCAACCGCGCCGAGCCAGGAACCGCTCCGCCTGAGCCACCCGTGGAGGAAGATTCGTCCGCCGCGCGACCGCTGCCGCAGAGGTCACAGGCACATTTGCGGTTGTCTTTTGTGTGCTGCCGAGTGCCGTCGCCATCGCCGCAAAAGCCAGCATGGCCAGAAGTTTTCCGGCGTTCCGGCTCAATCCTGACCAAAAAGCGCCGCGCCCGTCTGCTGAACGAAAGAAGGCGCAGTTCCCCGCCCTGCTGTTCGCGGCAGGCTCACCATGAAACCGCTGAAAGGCCCAAATGTTCACACGCGTCCTGAGTGCGATTCCGATATCCCCTCTCTGTCATCGGCATCGTCCGAGGAGGACTTGATCGAAATTCAATGGATTACATCGTGTGAAACACGCAGCTTGTGGGAATGAAATTGTCTCGAATTATAGATCAAAAACGGGAACTGGTGCTTGAACGGTGTCAACGTAAGGAGAATCTCCCGTTTGCCTCGCGTCGGAACGGTCGTTTTGTCCCTAGGCCACGCATCGGGCAGTTTTTGTGAAAACAGAAGCGATGCGCTCTACCAGCTTCCCCATGCGCGGCTGATGTAGTCCGCCAGAGTCATCGAGATCAGCACCAGAAACATGAAGATGCCGGAGAAGACGGTGAGCTTGGTCAGTTTGGTGCTGTACTTTACATGCATGAAAAACAACACCACCAGTATGGCCTTGGTTGTTGCAATGGCCAGGGCGATAACAGGATTCCAAGGACCCAATTCTAGAAACGACGCCCATACGGTGAGTCCCGTGCCCAGCAGCAACGCGAGAAGAATGACCACGTAAACCCCGGGGCCGACAATGTGATGCTCGTGTTCGTTTGTCTCTTTCATGCCGCAAATCCTCTGACGTTTGTCTCTATTCCCTATTCCCTGGTCCCTAGTCCCTGTATCTATTGATGTCTGCTGATCAGATAAAGCAGCGCGAAGAGATAGATCCAGATGATGTCCACAAAGTGCCAGTAGAGGCCGAAGTTCTCCACAAATGTGACGTGGCCTGAGGTGTAAGCCCCGGCCTTCGCGCGATAGATCATGAACGCCAGAATTCCGATGCCGATGATCATGTGCAGAGCGTGCATTCCGGTCATGGCGAAGTAGAGCGAGAAATAAATCTCCGTGTGGCGCGCCATGTCCGGCATGAGCGCCTTATCGTGATATTCCTTGAAAATTTCCGGATCGGACTGGGGATCGGTGAACGACCTCAGACTGTAATGCAGGCCGGGGACGTGATGCTTCTCCCATTTCTCGTGATACTCAATGGTCTTGATGCCCAGGAAGACCAGGCCCAGAACAAAAGTCAGGCTAAGGCAGAGCATCAGCCCGCGCCTGCGCCGCGTCTCCGCACACCAAACGCCCATAGCCATGGTGAAGCTGGAGGCAATCAGCACCACCGTGTTCAGCGTTCCCCAAACCACATCCAATTGATGAGAGCCGGCGACAAAGGCCGGGTAATACCAGTTGCGGTAAATAAGATACGCAGTGAAGAGACCGCCGAAGAACATGACTTCCGTAAGCAGAAAAAGCCACATGGCAAAGTTAGTGGTGTCGGCCTGCTGCTCGACGGATTCAAAGTGATGGCGCAGATAGTCAGGGTGCTCCAGGTGAGCCCCATTCGCCTTGTCAGCGGCGTTAGCGGATTCTCGTGCGTCATGGGCAATCGCTGCGTTATCCGGCACTGGCCACCTCTTTCGCTTTCTGACTCTCCAGCCATTCGTAGTCGTAGGCTTCGTGATCCATGATGGGAGTCACAACAAAATTCTCGGTCAGGGGCGGAGATTGCGTCTGCCACTCCAGCCCCGTAGCCTGCCACGGATTGTTGCCGGCGATGGCGCCGTACTTCAGCGACCAAAGCAGATAAAGTACCGGCAAAAGATAGCCGACGCCCAAAATGGTTGCGCCCGCGGTTGAAAACACATTCAAAACCTGGAACTCTGGTGGATAAGATGCGTAGCGCCGCGGCATTCCCAGCACGCCCAGAATAAACTGCGGGAAGAAAGTCAGGTTGAAGCCGATGAAAGTAACTATGGCCGCAAGTTGCGATATCTTCTCCGGATACATACGGCCGGTAATCTTGGGCCACCAAAAATGAATGCCGGCAAGAAACGCCATTAACATTCCGCCTACCATGACAAAGTGAAAGTGGGCCACGATGAAATAAGTCTCTGTCAGGTGAATGTCGGTGCCGGAAGCTCCAAGAAATACTCCAGTCATGCCGCCGATGGTAAACAATCCCATGAATCCGAAGGCATAAAGCATGGGCGTTTCAAAGGTGATTGACCCTTTGTAAAGCGTGAATGTCCAATTGAATATCTTGATGGCTGAAGGCACGGCAACCATCATCGTCAGCAGCGAAAACACCAGCACTGCATAATTCGAAATGCCCATGATAAACATGTGATGAGCCCAGACGAAGAAGCCGAAGATGGCGATGGCCACTGACGAAAACGCCACTGCTGTATAGCCAAAGACGCGCTTGCGGCTGAAAGTCGATATAACTTCGTTGATAACTCCCATGCCGGGAAGAATCATGATGTAGACGGCGGGGTGAGAGTAGAACCAGAACAAATGTTGAAACAGCAGCGGGTCGCCACCCTTGACGGGATCGAATACCCCAATGCCGATGGTGCGCTCCAGCATTACCAAAACGATGGCGATAGCCAGCACCGGGGTGCCCAGTACCATGAGAAGGCTGGCCGCATAATGCGCCCATACGAACAGCGGCAACCGGAACCATGTCATGCCCGGCGCCCGCATCTTATGGATGGTGACGATGAAGTTCAACCCGGTAAAAATGGAGCTGAATCCGGCAACGAAGATGGCAAAGCCAGTGGTAATCACATTGGTATTCACATAGTGGGTGGAGAGCGGCGTGGTAAAGGTCCAGCCTGTATCCACGCCGCCGGTAATCATGGCGTAGAGCGCCAGAATGCCGCCTGCCATGTAGAGATACCAACTGAATAGGTTGATTTTGGGCATTGCCAGATCCTTGGCCCCGAGCATCATGGGAATAAGGAAGTTGCCCAATGTTGCCGGCACCGACGGCACCAGAAAGAGGAAGATCATAATGATGCCGTGCATGGTGAACACCTTGTTATAGGTGTCAGTGGCCATCAGATCAGCCTGCGGCGTCAGTAACTCCAGACGGATCAGGCCAGCCAGGGCTCCGCCGATGAAGAAGAAAAAAGTGATCGAGATTAAGTACAGAATCGCAATCCGCTTGTGGTCGCCGGTCAGCAGCCAGCTCAACAGACCATTCTCTTTGGTCATAAAGTTAGGCTGTGGAATCCGGGCTGTAGCCTGATCGGGAATATCGACGATGGTGTTGTTATTGGTGTTCATGGCTTCACCGTCCCATTTACAGCGGGCGCTTGCGCCCCAGGCGCCTTGCCCTCGCTTCCGGGCACCAGGTCAGTTGTATTGGTTGTTTGCTGCACTCGGTAGTCGGAGTCGAGATGCTTCATGTATTCAACCAGCGCGATAACTCCTTCTTCGCTTACCTGTCCCTGATAAGTGGGCATGATGGGCGCGTAACCCTGAGTTATATGCTGCGACGGATTCAGAATCGCCTCGCGCAGATACGCGTCGTCGGCAATGATCGTGCCACCGCTGGAAAGCGCGAGCCTTGAACCGTAAACATTGGCCAGCGATGGTCCGCGCGCATCCGGCCGCGCGTTGTGGCAGGCGGCGCAACTGAGGCTGGCGAAAAGCCGCTCGCCGTTCTGCGCCAACGAGTTACCGCTGGTGGAACTGGCAAGCCATTTCCTGTAATCCTCAGGCGTAAGCACCACCACATCACCGATCATGCGTGAATGGTTGGTGCCGCAGTATTGCGTACAGAAGAGGTGATAAGTGCCCGGCGTAGTGGCTTCAAACCAAACAGTCGTATAGCGGCCAGGGATCGCCTCGCGTTTTACGCGAAAAGCGGGAATGGAGAAGCTGTGAAAAACATCTTCTGAAATCAGAGTTAACTGCACGGCGCGGCCCGTGGGCACATGCAATGAGTTGATCTCGTGCTGGCCGCCCGGATGCTCAGCCTTCCACATCCATTGTTTGCCCACCACATAGATATTCATGGCGTTGGCCGGCGGCGTGTAAACGCGGAAATAAATCAGCGCGCCCCACACAAACATCACCATGAACAGCCCCAGCGGAATGATGGTCCATGTGGCTTCCAGCAGCGTGGAGCCTTCAATCTGTACGGCCACCGGGTGGTGCTTCTTGCTGTAGAGAATGGAAAAGCTGACGACCATGAGAACTACCGCCGTCAGCCCTATGAGGCTCACCAGGACCATGAAGAAAAACAGCGCATCCATCTGAGGCGCAATCTTCGAGGCCTCGGGCGGGAACAGCGCGAAGTTCGTCAACCACTTGACGAGAAACTGCCAGATTGTCGGACTAATGTGGCTCATTCCGTTATCCGTTCACCTTCGGTTCTTTCCCCAGCGCCTGCGTAGCTGGTGAGTGCGCCTGCCGGTAGTCCTTGCGGAACATCACGCCCATAAATCCGCCCAGCATCAATACGGTCATAAGTCCGCCTAACTGCACCACACGCGCAACGATAAGCGAATGCTTGTTAGTCTCCGGATCGTAGTGGTAGCAGTAAGTCAGAATGTTATCCACCGGCGAGCCGATGCGATTGGATGAAGCCTCGTCGAGGCCCAGCAGCAGGTCTTTGGGCGAGTACTCCACGCCCATGTAATACTGGGCCAGCTTACCTTCGGGAGTTACTATCTGAATCGAGCTGGCGTGGGCAAATTGCGTGAGCTTTCCATCGGGTCCGGGAATCTTCACGTAACCAAAGCCCACAGCCCTGGTGAGCGCGTCGATGTTAGGCTGTGTGCCGGTCATGAAATGCCATCCGGTGGCCGTCTCCGGATGACCGTAGCGCTTCAGGTAACTGCGCTTTTTGGCCGCGGCTAACTCTGTTCCCTCGGTGGGATCGATGCTCACCACAATCACGTTGAAGTCCTTGCCGGGAACAAAGTTCACCATCTGCAAGGCGCTCGTCAGCCCGTTCAACTCCTCCGAGCAGAGCATGGGGCACTGGTAATAGACCAGCGCCAAAATCGCCGGCCGCCTGCCAAAGTAACTGGATAACTGCACCTGCTTGCCCTGATCGTCGGTAAAGGTAAGACCAAGCGGCAATTGCTGATTCAATCGCTGCTCAATGCCTACGCCGTTCAGGATCGCCGGCGGCTTGTCGTTGACCGGCCCCACAGCTTTGTCGCCGTAGCCGGAAACCTGGGCCATCAGAGACGGAGCAAGCAAAGCCGCGCACAGCGCCGCGAACCTCGCCACCCTTCGCGCATCTCTCCGGATTATGCCCGTGTCGTGCATCTTTCCTTCTTTCTTTTCTCTGTCAACTGCGCGCCAACAAAACTCAACCCGCGCTCTCTACTTCTGTTCTCCCGCTCGCGTCCCCTCGACGGCCTGCGCCTCGGCCTGATCCAGTTCATAACCGGTGCGCGCAAATCCGCTGGTCAAGGGAACAAGCACTTGCGACTTCAGGTCTCCGGTCATCAAAGGCGCCTGTTCCACCGACGGCGCGACAGGTAATCCACGTTGCGCAATCAGATCCATGGCGCGCTCGATGGGAATTCTCACTTTCCCCTTCGACTGATCAACCCAACTGTAGTTGTTCAGCAGCAGGTCTTCGCGCGCGTGCAGATCCGCTATATCCTGTGCGCCGTCGTCGGTCTGCAACCGCGGCGTGGGATATTGCTGCATCAGCGTGGCCACCTTGTTCTGCAACTCGGGACTGTTGGGCATATCACCGAGTTGGCGAACATCCACCGTCTTCGTCCACTTGCTTGTAGGCCTGTCTTCTTTGGCCATCCGCGCGTCAAGCATCTTGCCGACCCCGTAGGCCAGCGCCGCCGTAACCGCCGCGAAGATGCTCAGCGCGACAAGAAAGACCAGGATGCCGGAGACGCGAACATCCGTCGCTTCGTAACCCTTCGATGCGTCGACTTCTTCCGGCTTGTTGCCATCCGGCTCGTGAGGATTATGCGTGGACATGCTCAGGCTCCAATATCTCCGCAAGGTGCGGGTCGTTGGTCTGCACCAGCGGCCGTGTCTTCAACTGCGTGCAGAAGTAAGCCACCCAGAAGGCCACCATCGCTACCGGCACTGCTGCGTATTCGAGAATTCCCCAACTGAAATGAAGGTTGCGCGCCGCGTCCTTAAAGTTAGGCTCAATCAGCCAGAACAGATCAAATGCACGGGCAAAGACCATCCACTGGCAGACGCGGACCAATCGCTTTTTGTTGCGCTTCAGGTCGCGCGAGAGCAGCATGGTGAACGGAATCAGCCAGTGAAAGATGAAGTCCAGCGTAATGATTACGCCCCAGTGGCCACGAATGCGATCCAGATACCAAGGAATCTCTTCCGGCAGATTTCCTGACCAGATGATGAGAAACTGCCCAAAGGCCAGATAAATATTCAGCATTACAAATGCGAATGTCAGCTTGCCCAGATCATGCTGCTCAGTCTGGCGGAGAATGGTTTTGAAAGGCTCGGCTTTGGAAAGCGAAACAACCACAATAATCGAAAGCGCCAGCACGCCGTATGCCTGCCCGACAAGAAACAGCAATCCGTAAACCGACGAATACCACGTGGGATCAAGCGACATGACCCAATAGATGACAGCAGCGGACATGGTGAGGGCGTAAACCACGATGCCGGGCCCGCTGATGTTCTCGAGCTTCTTGATCCACTTGGGCGTCGTATCAGAGGAAGCCGCATCCCGTTGAAGTCCGAGAGCATTGAGCCGCCAAGCGTAGAAGGCCCAGATAGCAAAACAGAGCACACTGACCTCTGTGAACGTCGTCGGGTTTAGCATGGGCCGCTTGAATTCGATGGCGTGGGCCTGCACTTCGTTGATCCATCCCGATTTGAGCGCGGCACTCACGTCAGTGACTGCAGCCCACAAATAAAGCTTATTGAGCGAGAGCCGAACTACAACCCAGTAGGCAAAGACCAGCGGCAGCGTGCGGCTCATCGCCTCCAGCGGCCGGCGCAGCAGCAGACCCCACTTGCCTCCAGAGCAGTACTGCACCATCAACAGGGCCAGCCCACCCACTGCAAAACCAAAGGTCAGCGTCATGCCCAGCAGCCAGGCGCGCAACACATGGTCGATCGATCCATCCGCGAAAGCCAGGCCGACAGCGATGATCGAGAATATCCCTCCAATCGTCAGCGCGCGCTTCTGCCAGCCATCGACAAAGGCCGGCGCGCCTAAATCGGCGGGAAGTGTTTTGGCGTGCGTCTCGTGGGCCATTCCGTCTGTCCTTACTTAGCGGCCGATTTCGCCGGTTTGCTGAGGGGAATCTTGATTGTGGGGTCAGCCGGATTGGCTGGAGCCATCGCCGGGTAACCCTGTTTCACATCGTGCGGATACGCCTGAACAGCCGTTGAAGGCAGCGCCCACGGCTCGGCAAAGCCTTCAGGCAAATGCTTCTCTTGCGCAATCTCCTTCAGGCTCCTCACTTGAACGCCCGAGGGAACATCCTCTGCCTTGGCTGCCTGGCTCAACTGCAATGCGCGGATATAAGCTGCCACCGCCCAGCGATCTTCCGGAGTTAGTTGCGCCGAGTAATCCGGCATAGCTCCATAGCCGTGAGTCATCACATAAAAGTAGTGCGAGATGGGCTGCGAGAGCCGCACCTGATCGTGGAGATTGGCCGCCGGCTTGTAGCCGCGCTCCACAATCTCGCCCAGCCCATTGCCCACCCGCGAATGACACGGCGTGCAATAGATGTTGAAGCGCTCCTGCCCGCGCTTGAGCACATCGCGAGTCACCGGAAAGGGCATCTCGTTTTTTTCTTCGCGGTAGCCGTTTGCGCCCTGAACCACGCCGGTGTAGAAGTAACTGTCTTCGTGCAACTGGCCGCGGGCCACGGTGTTCACCACCTGCGCACGCGCGCCGCGATGGTCGGCAAAGAACTCCGAGCCGCGCTGCGGAATGATCTTCGGCTGGTCCTGCATATCCTGACGACAGCCGGTTACCAGGAGCAATGCCGACATACACGCGAAGGTCAATGGTTTCCCACCCATTCGCCAGAAAAAAGGCGAATGGATGGGGCACGGGACATGATCCCTGTTCCCTGTTCCCTGTTCCCTGCTTTTGAGGCGGATGGCTTCCATCAGTACTGCACCTCCACCACCGAGACCGGCTGAAAACTTTCCAGATATTTTTTCGCTTCCGCCAAATCGAATTTTGGATCGAGCGCTTCCAAACATAAAAAGAACTTATCAGTCGTCGCGCCGTCGCGGAAGTTAGGCGCGTTGAAGAGAGGATGATAGGGCGCCGGCAATCCATTCAGAGCTAACATGCCGAAGGCCGCCGACAAACCGGCAAACAATATAGTCCACTCATATGCGGGCACAATAAAGGCCGGCCATGAGTAAGTCGGACGCCCGCCGATATTCAACGGATAAGCCAGCACTGAAATCCAGACTTCAAGCCCGAACATCGCCGCCCCGCCCATCAATCCGCCAATCAGAGTAATGAGCGGCACCTTGTTGCGATGGAAGCCGATAGCCTCGGCAGCCTCCTCCACCGGATAAGGCGTGTAGCAATCCAGCCGCCGCCAACCATCCTGGCGCGCTTGCCGCGCGGCGCGGATCAGGTCGCCCGGCGTATCGAATTCGGCCAGCAAGCCGTAAGTTCCTTCGCGAGGCGGCATCAGTCACCTGCCTTTGCTGTGGCCTTGGCCTTTATTTTGGCTGCCGGCAGTAACATGCGGATTTCGTTCATTGGAATCATGGGAAGGAAGCGCACAAACAACACGAACAGGAACGTGAATAGTCCCAGCGTGCCCACAAAGGTCATGTAGTCCCACTTAGTCGCGCGGTAAGTTCCCCACGCCGAGGGCAGAAAGTCGCGGTATAGGCTGGTCACGACAATGACGAAGCGCTCAAACCACATGCCAGTGTTGACCACAATGGAAAGGAAAAACATGTACGCAATCGAAGTGCGCAATTTCCGAACCCACAGCGTGGTTAGCGGAATCGCCAAGTTGCAGGTGACCAGCACCCAATAAGACCAACCCATCGGCCCGAACATGCGATTCCACATCATGAAGGCTTCCCAATGCGAAGCCGAGTACCAGGCCATGAAAATTTCCATGCCGTATCCGTAGGCCACAATGAAGCCGGTAGCCAACATCACCTTGCCCATATTGTCGATATGGCGCTCGGTGACCAGCGCTTCCAGGTGATAGAACTTGCGCAACGGAATGGCCAGCGTGAGCACCATCGCAAAGCCGGAATAGATGGCTCCGGCCACAAAGTACGGCGGGAAGATGGTGGTGTGCCAACCCGGCAACACGGCCACGGCGAAATCGAAGCTGATGACCGTGTGCACCGAAAGCACCAGGGGCGTAGCCAACCCCGCAAGCAGCAGAGAGGCCGTCTCATAGCGCATCCAGTGGCGCACTGACCCGCGCCAGCCTACCGACAGCAACCCGTAAAAATACTGGGCGAACTTCGACTGCGCCCGGTCGCGCATGGTGCCGAGATCGGGAACCATGCCGATATACCAGAAGACCACGGAGATCGTGGCGTAAGTCGAAACCGCGAAGACATCCCACATCAGCGGCGAGCGGAACTGCGGCCAAACCGTCATGGTGCTGGGATAGGGAAACAGCCAGTAACCAAGCCACGGACGGCCAAGATGCAGCACCGGAAACATTCCCGCGCAGACCACGGCAAAAATGGTCATAGCCTCTGCGAAGCGGCTGATGGAATTGCGCCATCCCTGTTTGAACAGCAACAGAATGGCCGAGATCAGCGTTCCCGCGTGGCCAATGCCGATCCACCAAACGAAGTTGATGATGGCAAAGCCCCACGCCACCGGTTGCGTAACGCCCCAGATGCCCACGCCCTTCAGGAACAGCCAGGTCACGGCCACCATCAGCATGCTCGCCCCAGCGCCGGCCACGCTAAAGATCGCAAACCAGCCCATCGGCGTGTGCGGCGTCAGCACTAGCGCCGAGATTTTCTCGGTGACCGACCTGAAGGTCTGGCCCGGCCCTATGACTCGGAATTCTCCGGTTGATGGATCAATTCCAGGGTCGTTGGTTTTCACTTCGCTGGTTGCCATTCTTGCTTCGAGCCTCTTAACCCTTCACCGGCAAATGCTCCACCGGCGCATCTTGAAGTTCGGAGTTCGGATTCAGTACCGCGGCCACATACTTCGTCCGCGGACGGGTATTCAGATCGGCGAGCACCTGGTAACTGCGCTCGTCAGACTGGAGTTTCGTAACCTTGCTTTGCTTGTCGTTGATGTTGCCAAAGGTAATTGCTGAAGCCGGACAGGCCTGCTGGCAAGCGGTCACAATCTCGCCGTCGCGGATGTTCCGGTTTTCCTTGTCGGCCTCAATCTTGGCGGCAGAAATGCGCTGCACGCAGTAACTGCACTTCTCCATCACGCCGCGCGAACGGACCGAAACATCGGGGTTGCGCATGAGTTTGAGACTCTCCGTTTCAAAGTCCGAGTAGAGCAGGAAGTTGAAGCGGCGTACTTTGTACGGGCAATTATTCGAGCAGTAGCGCGTGCCCACGCAGCGGTTGTAAACCATCGCGTTGAGTCCCTCGGGCGTATGAACGGTCGCGCCCACCGGGCAAACCTGTTCGCAGGGCGCATTCTCGCAATGCTGGCAGGCCATGGGTTGGAAGTGCGCACGCGGCGCGGCCAGGTCGCCCTCGAAGTAAGTGTCGATGCGGAGCCATTGCATATTGCGCCCGATGCGCACCTGCTGCTTGCCTACGACAGGAATATTATTTTCCGCATAACAGCTCACGATGCAGGCGTTACAGCCCACGCAACTGTTCATATCGATGGACATGCCCCAAGCGTTAGCCTCGTTGTACTCCCAATTCGGAAACAGCGTGTTGCTCTTGTCGGTTGTGGGGTGCGTTTCGCCTTCGTTGGCAAATCCGGGATTGGCCTTGTACTCATCCAGAGTGGCGTAGCGAATGATGCCGCGCTCGTTGATAGCCTCGTCGGCTTCGAGCGAGTTGTTATTGTGGCCCTCCGGCTGCCCAAAGGTCTTGCCGCGATGATCCTGGAAATGGCTTTTGGTAACAGCCACGCCCCACTTGCCTTCCAGTTTTTTCACTGTCCCCGTGGTGTAAAACGGAGCGTCCGCATGGCGAATCAGATAAGCGTTGAAGCCCGCGCCCGAGCCGACGCGGCCCGCAAACTCGCGCCCATAACCTAGATGCACGGTGACCGAGTTATCGGGATGACCGGGAGCCGCAATCACCGGCGCATTCACCTTGCGGCCCTGCACGGTTAACTCAACAATGTCGTCTTCTTCCAGGCCGAGTTTGGTCAGCGTAGCGCCCGAAAAAATTGCCGCGTTATCCCAGCTCAGGCTGGTCACAGGCTTGGGCAGCTCCTGCAGCCAGCCCACATTCGACCAGCGCCCGTCATAGATATTCGGATCAGGCCGGAAGATGATTTCGAGTGAATCCTTGTGCGATGGCGCGGGAACATCACCTAACGACTCGATCGTTTCATTCGGCATTAAAGAATCGGAGGTCCCATCAATCCATCCCTGATGCAGAGCCTTGCGCCAGCCCGTCTCGAAATCGCCCTTGATGACTGACTTCCACGTCTCGCGCACCGCATCGTACGGGCTGACCATAGGCTCGTCGAGCAGAGTTTGAAAGACGTGATGCGCCGTCTTGCCGCCGTAAAGTGGATCAATCATCGGCTGCACAATGGAAACCGTTCCGTCATAGGCCCGTGCGTCAGACCACGACTCCAGAAAGTGCGCCGCAGGAATGTGCCAGTGGGAAATCTGTCCCGTCTCGTCCAGATGCGAACCCAGGTGCGCAACGATATCGGCCTTGTTGAAGGCATCGGCGAAGTTCAAATCGGCGGGCGCAGTATAGATCGGATTGGCGTTCAGAATTACCAGCCATTCGACTTTGCCCGCGTTCAGGTCGGCTGTCAGCTTCTTCAAATCGGAATCCTGACTGGATAACAGCGAGTTCACCTGCGCCAGTGGAGCTGAATAGAAGAGCGTTTTGCCGGAATTGCCCAACAGTCGATTGATGACGACTGCATAATTGACCACAGCGGGGTCCTGGTAAAGCCCCGGAATCACCACGCACTTGCCGGCGTGCGCTTTCAAGTCCTTCGCCAGCGAGGCAATAAACCGCTTCTGCTCTTCGGTCCACGCATACGCCGGAGGCTCAATGCCACCCAATCCCAAGGCCTTGGCCAACTCCGCCGCAAACGCAGGAATCTCGCTCGCTCGCAGCCCAAGCCGATGCTCAGCTTTCAATCCTGTCGTAGTCGGCGTGCTCTCAATCGCGTACAGCCGGTTCAGCTTCGTTGGGTCTTTGCGCCGCTCCGCATACTGGCGAACTAATTTGTGGAATCCCGGGAACGACGCGCCTGATAGAAAGTCCGCATCGAGCGAAACAATCACATCGGCATTGGCCAAATCATATTGAACATTCAGCCCGTCCGCGAGCGACGTCCCAGCAATCGCCGGGTCATACTGCACCAGCGTCGCCTTGGGATACGCCTTCTTTACCTCGCCCCACTGCCGCGCCAGAGTCGGTGAAGTGATGGTCGAACTGAGGAAATAAATCCCCGTCCCATCCTTGGTCCCGGCCACTTTCAGCCGGAACTCCTGCGCAAATTCCGCCCATTCGCGGTTTTCGCCACGATAGAGCACGTGCTGCGAGCGGTCCGGATCGTAAAGGTCAAGCAGCGCGCCTTGCGTGAACGGGTCTGACGCGCCCTGGTTATATGGATGCTCGGGATTGCCGTCAATTTTGATGGGTCTGTACTGATCGCTCTTGACCAGCAGCGGCACCGCGCCGGTGACAAATGGATGCGCGGTGGCAAAGTAATTCGGCTTGCCCAGAACCAGATCTTCCGGCTGCTTGATGTAGGGATAAATCGGCTCGTCGGGCTGCTTGGTGCAACCGGCCAGCCCGGCCAGCGCCACGGACGCGCCCATCAGTTTGAGAAAGCCGCGCCTTGATACGTCATCGCCCCACTCATGCGGTGAGCCGGGAAACTCCCGCTCCACAGCCGCTTGAAATTCAGGCGTATTCGCCAGCTCGTCCACCGAGCGCCAGTATTTTTTGCCCTTCTGGCCCTTCAACTGCTGGCGGATTTGGACCAGCGTCATCGGCGCAGCGGCTTCGTTCTTCTCGTGCTCCACGGCCTTCCTTTCGCTCATCGGTGGCAGACCTCGCAACTGGTAAGGTCTTTGGGGGTGCGAATCTTGTAATGATCCACAAGGAAGCGTCCTAATTCATCCTGGCTGGTGAATTTTCTGTACTCCGGAGCGCCGATGGCCTCTGAGCTGAGAGACCCAGCCGCGCCCTGAGCGCCAGGCGATGGCATCTGCAGAAAAGCCACTTCAACGCCAGCCTGCATCGGATCCCTGCTCACGCAGTTCACGCTCTGGGCCGTAGGCACACTGTCCTTTTCATCGGCCGCCGCACACCACACCGGACGGTTCTCTGAGGGATTCTCCCACGCCATGTTGTAAATCTCGCTGGTGGGGCGCAGATTCTTGGCCGGGTTGCGGTGGCAATCCAGGCACCACTCCATCTGCAATGTGTTCTGCGCATACATAAGCGGCATCTGGTCTACGCGGCCGTGGCAACTGGCGCAGCCGATGCCCTTATGCACATGGATTTCGTGGTTGAAATAAACGAAATCGGGCAGGTCATGCACCTTGATCCACGGCAACGACTCGCCCGTCGCCCAACTCTGGCGCACCGGTTCCAGCAGTTCGGCGTTCGTCCAGATCTGCGCGTGACAATTAATGCATGTCTTGGTCGGCGGGATTCCGGCGTAGCTCGACTTCTCCACCGTCACATGGCAGTACTGGCATTGGAGGCCAAGCCCCTGCACGTGATGCTTATGGCTGAAGGGAACCGGCTGGTCCGGGCGTTGACCCTGCCGAGTCACCCAGGGCGAGCGCTGTAATTGATCCAGCGTGACCCCCAGAGCGATCACGATCAGCCCCGTCAAAACCAGGCTCGCGCGAGCCAGGGCGTTGGAGCTGCGGTCGAATATTTGGGGCATGCTTGCTATCCTTGCGTTGTTTCCGATTATTCAATGCGCACGCTGAGCTGGCGGTCGCGCAGGTTGTGTAAAAAATTCATTTCTGGGCTCAAACAACCCGAGGGGCAGAGAATTCCGAACAGTAAATAGAGCAGCAACGAATCGGCTCCGGGGGAAACCCGACGCAAATGAATCCAGAAACAATTCCACTACCCCTTTAAGTAATTGACTGAAAATACACAACTTATTTCAATTACTTTGCGGGGCTCTTCAACCATTCCATGGCAATTTGTAAGCCACAGATAACCTTCTTACAAACAAAATACCACGCTCATTTGGACTACGCCAGTCCAAAATGAAAAAATTCATTTTCTTTCGGATAACCAAAACCACCTTGAGGGACAAATGCACCGGACAGCAATCTTCCCTGGCCGGTTATATAGTGATATGAGATTTCTCTATGCTGCGACTTCTGCGATTCATGACCGCCGGCCTGCTGCTCGCCTGGGCGATTGCACACGTGCAGGCGCTGGCGCTTCACGCCGCCGGCCCCCACCACGCGCCCAGCGTGCCGCAGGAGACAGGTTTTCTCAATCGCACCATTGAGGTGGGCGACGTTACTTACCGCTTTGAGGTCTACCTGCCGGAGCAGTTCCGACGTGACGACCGCAAATCCTGGCCGGTGATTCTCTTTCTGCATGGACGCGGCGAGCGCGGCGCGGAAGGCATGTGGCAAACGCAGATCGGGCTGCCCCAAGCGGTGCGCGACCACCCGGAGCGCTGGCCGTTTGTGATTGTGATGCCGCAGTGTCCGTTGCCCCTTTACTGGACCGACGCCCAGATGCTCTCCATGGCCATGTCCGCACTGGATCAGGAGACTGCCGAATTTCACCTTGATCCGGCGCGCACTTACCTCAGCGGCCTCTCGATGGGCGGCTATGGCGCATGGGAACTGGCGCGGCTCTATCCACGACGCTGGGCAGCGATAGCCATTGCCTCCGGCGGCGTCTTCTGGAGCTACGAGCCGGAGCGCTGGCAGCAGTTGTCAACGCTGCCCGCCAAGTACGCTAATGCGCTGGGGCGAACGCCGGTCTGGCTTTTCCATGGCAGCGATGACAACATCGTAAGCGCGCGGCAGAGCGAGTTGATGTTCGGAGCCTTCAAGGCCTCGGGCGGGCACATAAGGTTGTGGATTTACCAGGGCCTAAAGCACGACTGCTGGACCCGCGCCTACGACGAGCCGGAACTGCCGCGCTGGCTGCTGGCGCACCACATTGA
>Ga0181520_10004070_pt1 | contig 24955 bp, 20 predicted proteins | sample PEATcosm2014_Bin_29_FD_132451 | JGI IMG/M metagenome (GOLD analysis project Ga0181520, IMG submission 132451) | Peatland microbial communities from MTU Mesocosm Facility, Houghton, MI, USA - PEATcosm2014_Bin02_30_metaG | ecosystem: Environmental > Terrestrial > Soil > Wetlands > Peat | place...
CTTCGGACTATCCCGACTTTGCGGAACAGGTTGGGTTGGCCTTGAAACGGGGCGTTGAACCGCTTGTCATTCTCATTTTCGGTTCCGGGGTGGGGGTGTGGGTGGCGACCAACCAGGTTCCGGGGATTCGCGCCGGCATGTGCCACGACACCTATTCTTCGCACCAGGGCGTGGAACACGACGACATGAATGTGATCGTCCTGGGAGCCCGCATCATTGGGCCGGCGCTGGCCTTCGAGTGCGTGGATGCCTTCATTGCAGCGAAGTTCATCGCCAACGAAGAGCGGTTTGTGCGGCGCTTCAAGAAGGTGATGGCCATTGAAGCCAAATATCAATGCGGCGACGGATCGGCCAACCCGGCATAGGATGCGGGCGGCATCCTGCGGCGACACAGAAGCTGAGCCTAGGTATTCACTGCAGCCACAGCGCGGCCGTCAACGGTTCCTGGTAGAACTCCGGGGAGTGCTTTCCCGACTTGAGAAGGCTCGGATAGTCCTGATCTGGCTATCGGCCGGAAGGGATGTTTTCAACCGAAACTACCTGTAAAAGCAGTGGCTCCCAACTCCCAAAATGAACCCGGCTAGCAGGAAGGGGGAGCTACCGCCCCGGAAGCGCGGCCACGGTCTTGGATGCGGGGGTTTGGGAAACGGGGGTCTCGGAGGCGGGTCTGCTCGAACCGGCTTTTCATGCGGAATCATCGAATCTTGAAGAGCGCCAAGAAAAAAGAGCAGCGATGCGAGTCCAGGATTCCCATCCTTGCAACAAAACGCGTCGCAAGGATGGAGCACCCGGCCCTCTTCGGAATCTCCGACCCGGCTGCTTGTTCAGGCCGCGGCGATCAGATTCACCCTTTCTGAAATGCCGCTCAGGCGTGCATCGGCATTTTGTTCGTCGGCTTCAATGGCTTCGAGAATGACCGCATCGTCTTCCAAGCCGAGCAACTCTGCCCAGCGCCGGAGCGTCCCGTAGACTGCGATTTCGTGATGTTCCACCTGCTGGGCGGCGCTGATCAGGGCTATGTCGCAAACCGAGGAATCGGTGACGTCCTTGATGGCGTCCGAGGCTTCGGTGGTGAGACCGCCGATGACCTTGCAGGTTTCGGTTGCCGCTTCGCCAATGTTGGAACGGAGCAGGCTTTCCACGGCGACTACGTGGCTCTTGGTTTGATCCAGATGAATGAGGAACGCGTCGGTCAGCTCCGCATCCGTGGTGTGTTCGATCATCTCCGGCAAAGCCTTGGTGATCTTCATTTCCATGTCCAGGGCTTTCTTGAGGTTGTTGGTGTACAGCGTGCGCAGATCCTTGATGTCGGCTGAAAAAAGTTTCATCGAGTAATCCTCTGGTTTGGCGTTGGCGCCCCGCCACTGTGGACAGGATGCTGGAAAGGTTGCAGGCGCACGATTTCCCGTGGACGCCCAGTCGAGGTTGCTGCGCGAGCATGTCCTTCACCAAGGGAGACGCCGGCGCTCTATGGCGCCTTTGGGACTGTCGCGTGGCCCGGCGTGTAGGCGCATAAGCGGCAGTCCTTCGAAACGAACGCAGGGGCGAGCCAATGGGTAGCCCGACCGTCCTGCGGATTTTGAGTCGTTCAACTTGGTACTAAGAGAGGGATTCTCGTGTCGAGGTTGCCCGGGCGTCCTAAACGACTGGCTCGTGGCCGGTCACTCCGGGCAACTCGAAATGCCTTCGCATCTTCCTAGTACAGGAGCGTTTGAGACGTTGTTCAGGCCTGTTTCAGACGCCGGTTGAATGAAACTACCCGGTAAAGGAGTCACCATGAGATTCGTTCGGAATTCGAGCTTTCTGTGGGCAATGGGTCTGATCTCGCTGTCGGCCGGAGGAGCCGCTGCGGTTGCCCAGACAGGCAGCCAGCCTAGCGCCGCGGACAAGCATTTTGTGAAAGCTGCATTGCGAGGCGGCATGGCGGAAGTGAAGCTGGGTCAACTGGCTGCGGAAAAGGGCAGCAGCGACGATGTGAAGACCTTCGGCCAGAAGATGGTGGACGACCACACCAAGCTGGGCGAGCAAATGAAGACTGTCGCAGGACAGATCGGCGTGACGCCGCCGACAGTGCTTTCCCCTGCTGATTTGGCGCTGGAGGCAAAGCTCAAGATGCTTTCAGGCGATGCGTTCGACAAGGCCTATATCGGCGCCATGGTGAAAGACCACCAAGAAGATTTGAACGATTTCAAGAAGGAGATTTCCACGGCAAGCTCCTCCACGGTGAAGGATGCCGCGGAGCAGGGCGAGAAGGTCATCTCCAAGCATCTGGAGATGATCCAGAAGATCGCTCAGCAGCACCAGGTGGCCTCGAACTAGGGACGATTGAGAGATCGCGGCATCGTCGGACTTGGCTCGGAGGGAGTGGCTCCCCATCCTTGCAACAAATCGTGTGGCCGGGATGGGGCGCTCATTTGTTTGTTCCTTTGAGACGATTCCTGCGGCGTTTTTGTTTTCTTCGCTAGGATGGAAGCATATCCATGGCGAATTCCACACAACAGGCGGATCGACCGCAGCGACAAAAAGCTACCAAGGCTTCTATTTTGCTGGCCTTCGCCAGCGTCTATTTTTTCTGGGGATCCACGTATGCGGCGATTCGGGTTGGAGCGGCGGAGATGCCGGCGCTGTTGCTGGCCGGCACGCGCTATCTGATTGCCGGCGCGGTGCTGTTGGTCTGGTGCCGTTGGCGCGGGCTCAGGTTGCTCGGTACCTGGAAAGCCATGGCGACGCTGAGCGTGGTGGGCTTGCTGCTGCTGGGCGGCGGCAACGTGAGCCTGGTGTATGCCGAAAAGACCTTGCCCAGCGGTCTGTCGTCGCTGCTGTTTGCGGCCACTCCGTTGTGGGTAGCCCTGATCGAGATGCTGCTTCCGGAGGGGGAACAGCTCTCACTGCGGGGGTGGCTGGGGTTGCTGCTGGGATTGGCAGGGCTGGTGGCGCTGATTTGGCCCTCGCTGCGCCACGGCCTGGCCGGCAACCCCCTGGTTCTTTGGGCGGTTTTGGCTCTCTTGGGAGGCGCGCTGGCGTGGGCGGCGGGCAGCATCGTGAGCCGCCGGGCACGCCTGCCATTGAACAGCCTGGTGGCAGCGGCATGGCAGATGCTGATCGCCGGCTTCTTTTGCACCGGCCTGGGAACCGCCCTGGGGCAATGGCCGCAGTTCCATCTCAACGCCAAGTCGGTGGGGTCGCTGGCCTATCTCATCACCGGCGGATCGCTGCTGGGCTACACCTGCTTCATCTACCTGCTGGAACACGTGCCGGTGGCTAAAGTGTCGTCGAACGCCTATGTGAATCCGGTGGTGGCAGTCTTGCTGGGGACCTTCTTTCTGCACGAGCGCCCGGAGATGGCGGAGTTTGCGGGCATGGCCGCCGTGGTGGTCGCGGTATTTCTGCTGACCACGTCGCAGATGAGGGCCAAAGTGCGGCCCCAGCCCATTGAGGAGCTGGAGCAGTTGCCTGCGGAGTAGCCGGAGTCCGGCTCGATATCACTGGGCTGTGGTCTTGAATGTCGCTGCGGGCACCAGGAGAGTTGAGGCGTCGTCGTCCAGGGTGGCCGCGCCGTGCTCGAAGGTTTGCAGGCCGGCATGATCGGCGGCCATGGCCATCCAGCACACCGCGCCCTTCTGCAGCAGACTGCAGACTGCTTCGACCGTGTATTTGACCTCGGGGTGGTCCCGGACAGTTCCCAAGTCGCGCTCGATCCACATGCTATGGGTGCCGAGCGAATAGGATTTGTACTCGGGATTGGAGAAGTCGAGTGCGCCCTTGAGGCCCTCGAGAGCTCCGGAAGCAAAGCCGGGAAGGTCCTTCGCGGCCATCGGCTGGCCAAAGCAGCTCAGCGGCAAAGCGACGACCGTGACCACGGTGGGAGGATTGCCGTGGCGCGCGGTCAGCACTACCTGGACGCAGGCGATGCCCTTCTTGACATCTTCTGCGGCGGCGACGCTGGCCACCTGCTGCTGCACCATCGGAAGCGTCGGCTTGGTATCGCCGATCTCCCAGTCGGCGGGAAGGGTGTAGGTAAAGCCGATGTCGCTGGAGTGAACCACGGGAGGGGGCGGAGCCGCGGGTGTTTTGACCGGGGCTTTTGCAGGCGGCTTTGCGGCAGTCTGGGCAAGCAGCGCTACGCCACCCAGGAGCAGAAGAGCGGGAAAGAGGCGGGCTTTCATGAGGCCGCCAGTCTACCACACCCTACAATTGGCAGGGTTTGAGGCTGGCGGCGCTCACTCTACTTGAGAAACAGGCCCCAAAGTACGGCGACCACTCCGACGACCGAGGCGGCGATACCCGCGTACCAGTAAGCGGGCTTGCGGGTCAGCAGCGTGACCGAGGTGATCACCAGGCCGATTTCGAGCAGCGCCTCGCCCAGGTCGTAGAAATTGGCGCGGTGCTCGGCCAGTCGCACTTCTTCCTCGAAGGCTTCGGCCTGTTTTTTTTCGGTCTCGAAATCTGCAGCCCACTTGGCCTTGTGGTCCTCGTCCTTCTTTCTGATCTTGGCCGCGCCGTCCTTGTCGGCCAGAGTCAACACGCTCAGCAGATTGTCAGACAGTTCGGTGTCGTAGGCGCGACTCTTCTTGGCCTGATACTCGTTCCAGGTGTCGCTGGCCTTGGCCTGATTGAGCACAGCTTCGGTGTGGGTGCGATGGCCCAGCACCGTGGTCACCGCAACCAGCACAGCAAGGACGGTCATGGTCAAGGCAACCGGACGCAGCGAAGATTCGTGCGCCCCGTGCTCGGCGTGTTCTTGCAGTTCCTGAACTTCTTGGGGTTCCATGGGGGAAGGGGTTCCTTTTTTGTGATCTTAAATGTCTTCCGGCTTGAGGCCGGTTTGCTTGGCGATCTTTGCAAGTATCTTTGGGCCGATTTCTTCGCTGTCGTGAAAAGCCCAAGTGTATTCGTATGGAAAGTCGGGATGTTCAAGCTGCTTGTGGGATCCGCTCTTGCCGATGCGGGACTTTTCTTGCCACCCAATCCGCAGAAGCGCACGGAAGACTCTTCTTGCGTTCGAAAAAGGAAATTTGCTTACGAGACATGCATCCTGTCTCGCAGATCGGAGGTGGAACGACAAAAGACCAAACCGCAATCAAGCGGCAGCGAATCGAACCTGCCCCATGGGAGATTGCTCGCTCTCGATACGGTCCGCGAGTACGCGCAAAGCCAATGCTTCCACCTTTGATCGGGCCTCATTCCGGGTAGCGCCGTAGACGAGCACACCCGGCAGGCTTTCAATCTCTGCGATCCAGCGCCCATCTTCCTCGCGATCGAAGACAATCTCAAATTCCATCTAGAACACCTCCGCGGCTCGTCCCACATCCGATGCCTATGAGTCTACGCCTGCACTTTCATTTCCGTTTCCAGCGGACGCCGTCTTTGGAGTCCTCAATGACAATGCCCTTCTCGGCCAGTTGGTTGCGGATCTGGTCGGCGCGGGCGAAGTTGCGCTGTTTCTTGGCCAAGGTGCGCTCGGCGACGAGGGCGTCAATGGCCTCGTCGGTCAGCCCCTGCCGAGCCAGCAGTTCGGGGGCCACGTCGGCCATGCGGCCAGCTGTCTGGGCGTATTCCAGGGCCTTGCGGGTGGGCTCGGCGTCGTGATCCTCAATCACGTCGAAGACCGCGTCGAAACTGGCCAGAACGGCCAGAATCGCTTCCCGGTCTCCGGCCAGAAGCTGTCCCTGGTCCAAGGCTGTGTTCGCGCCCCGAATCAGATCGAAGATGGGGGCGCGCGCCTCGGCGGTGTTCAGGTCGTTCGAGAGCGCTGCAATGTAGTCGGCCTGCGCCCTGTGCGCGGCCGCCTGCAGAGCCGGGTTTGCCCCCGGCGCCAAGGCTGCCTGGGTCACCCGCTGGCGGAAGGTCCGGAGCCGTTCGATGGCGTTGGTGGCTTCAATCAGGCCGTCGAAGGTGAAGTTGAGCTGATGGCGGTAGGGAACAGAGACCAGCGCCAGACGAATTGCCGAGGCCTTATAACCTTTGAGCAAAAGGTCGCGCAAGGTATAGAAATTGCCCTCGCTCTTTGACATCTTGCGTCCGTCCACGAGCAGGAAGCGCACGTGCATCCAGTGGCGGGCAAAGGGCTTGTGGGTCACGCTCTCGCTTTGGGCGATCTCGTTCTCGTGGTGCGGAAACATGAGGTCTTCGCCGCCGGCGTGGAGGTCGAAGCTGTCGCCCAGATACTCCATGGCCATGGCGGAGCACTCGATGTGCCAACCGGGACGGCCTCGGCCGATGGCTGTGTCCCAGGATGTTTCGCCGGGCTTGGCGGCCTTCCACAGGGCAAAGTCGCGGGCGGAATCCTTCTCGTATTCGTCGACGTCGACGCGGGCGCCGTCTTCCATGCCGCTCAAGTCTTTTTTGCTCAGCTTGCCGTACTCGGGAAAGGCCTTGAGCCGGAAATACCACGATCCGTCTTCGGTCTGGTAGGCGGCTCCGGCGGCGGCCAGTTTCTGAATCAGCTCGACCATGCGCGGAATGTGCTCGGTGGCGCGGGCCAGTTGTTCCGGAAGCTGCACCCGCAGCGAGCCGAGATCTTCAAGAAAAGCCTGCTCGAACGGGGCCGTGTACTGGCCGATGGGGATGCCGGCGGCAGCCGCATTGCGGATGATCTTGTCGTCCACGTCGGTGATGTTCATGACATGGCGGACTTCGGTCCCCAGCAGCTTCAGCGTACGGCGCAGGATGTCGATCTGCAGGAAAGTGCGGAAGTTGCCGATGTGGCCAAAGTCGTAGACGGTGGGCCCGCAAGCGTACATGCGCAGGGACTTGCCATCGGAAGGGACGAGCTCGTCGAGTTGTCCGGAAAGGGTATTGAAAAGGCGGAGAGGCATGGGTCTCGATCCAACTTATGGCTCGGAAAGCGGTAAAAAGCGGCGGCTTATCGGCACATTCGATTGTACCAAGACAGCGAACATGGATCAGAGAACAGAGAGCAGAGCGCAGGGAACGGCGATCAGGGAACGGAGATCTCGAAGGGAAAACCCAAAGGCGCTTTCCATGGGTCAGGTCCAGATGCCCTGAGGACCTGACGAGAGTCGGGACCGACGTCAAGGCTGCTGGTAGGCGCCGCGGTCGTAGCCTTTGGAGCCAGGCCTGGGATTTCCTGCGAAGTCTGTGGTTGGGGCGAGCGTGGGAGTCCCGGATCCCTCGGCGGGACTGGTCGGCGAGACGGTGAGCTGCACATTGAGCCGGTTGGCGTCGGCCGGGTCGATATAAAGCGGGTCGGCGAAAAGGTCGTTCGGGCCGCTCGGGACGTCGCCACCGATCTTGCCGTTGAAATAAAGGTTGTAGTCCAGTCGAATGGACGAGGTGGTGCCGGGTACCGAGTCAACCGGGTTCTGGCCGGTGAGGCTGGAAAAGATGTTGTTGACCACGTTGACGTCGGAGGTCTGGTTCAGGAACATCTCGCCGCGGCCACTGAGCACCGGGACAAACACATCCCGAAAGGTGGAGTTGTTGACCACGTCGACGTGATCGCTCTGAAAGACTTCAATCGCCGAGCTGCCGTTGTTATAGATCACATTGTTGGCAATGAGCGTGCGGCCGGTGTAGGGCGGCAGGCCGATGCTGGGCTGGTAAGCCGAGTTGCGGGTGGAATCGACAATGATGGCCTCGCCGTCGGTGATCTGGCCGTCGGAGAAGACGGGGATCTGCTCCTGGTTCCCGAACAGGCGGTTGCCGGTAATGATCATCCGGTAGCCGGTGGAGTTGTCGTAGTTCCAGTTTTCCCAGGTGGAGATGCCGCTGGCGCCGTAGATGGAATACCAGGCCGAGTCGTAGATGGTGTTGCCGGAGATGGTCACATAATCCGACCAGGCGGTGCCGATGCCCCCGCCGCCACAGGCGCCGATGATGTTGTTCAGAATGCGGATGTGGTGGGGCCTGACGGTGGCCGTCCCAGCGCGCCCATCGGCGGAGATGCAGTTGCCGTTGAAAGTGGGGTCGGGGGTTGTTGTGGACTGGTTCTGCGCCTGTTGCAGGGTGACGTTGTAGTTGTTGCCCAGGACGGTGAAGCCGTTTACCTCGATATAGGCAGCGGTGGGGCTGAAAAAGATGCCCGCCCAGCCGTTGAACGAGATCTTGGGCGTTTGGCCAGGATAGGCCTTGTAGGTGATCCAGGCATTCGCTGTCCCGGGGGTGGCGACGTTCAATACGTCGCAGCCGGTGCAGGAGTTGGTATAGGTGCCGTTCATTACCAGGACGATGTCGCCCGGCTGAGTGACATTGGCAGCCTGCTGAAGCGTCAGAAACGCAGTGCCAGTGCTAAGGCCGTCGTTGGAGTCGCTGCCCGTGCCGCTGACGTAATAGGTGACCGCAGGCGCGACGGGAACCGTGTAGTTGGCGGTCACAGTGGTATTGGCGTTGAGGGTGACGGAGCAGGTTGTCGTGGTTGTCGAGGTGCAGCCGGTCCAGTTGGAAAAGGTGTTGGCGCCGGACTTGGAGGGAGCGAGCAGCAAATACTGGCTTCCGGACGCGGCGGTCTCAGTGAAAGGGGTGGTGACCAGCTCGACCACGTTGTTGTAGGGGCTGCCGACAGAGATGGAGACGCCGCTGGCCGGATTAGTGGAGTTGACGGTGAGGACGTAGCTGGTGGGAACCAGAGGTGGTGTAGGCACGGAGCCGCTCCCGCCGCCACAGGCCGTAATCAGCAGTCCCAATGCGGCAGCGATCAACGCCACAGCCGGCTTTGGACCCGAACTGGCCGGGAGGCCCGCTGTCTGGGCCTCCTGGAAGTCGCATTGGAATAGACGATGCACGCCGGCTCCTTATGGTTTTGAGGCGGTTACTGCGGCACCACCAACAGCGTGATGGACTGCGCCGGGAAGGTTGCCGTGAGCGTGCTTGTGGTGCTCCCTGCAGGCGGAGCGGTGACGGTGACGCTGGGCTGGGCAACGATGGCGGCCAGGTTGGCGTTGCTATAGGTAAATACCTTGGCCGGGCCGGAGGCGGAGACGTTGGCCAGGGCGACTGAATCCGTCAGATCGCCGTAGGTCTTGTTGATCACCATGACGGTGACGGCGTTATCGGAGGTGCGAAGGGCCGAGTAGATGGAGAGCTGGCCCTGGTTGGCGCTGCTCGCGGCCAGAGACATGTTGCCGAACGTGGAGTTGGCTCCGTCGTAGTTGCGATACATGGCGAAGGCCATCATGCCGGGAATCTGCTTCGAGGGATTGGTGGTGGGCCACATGGTCCCCAGGTCGAGCCCCTGAACGCCGAAGATGCCGAGAATGTCGGCCTGCGCCAGCGCGCCGTTGATGGCTTCCATGCCGCCCCAGTTGTATTCGTCGATGGCCAGCTTGGTGCCGGGATAGCCGGCGGCGACCCAGCTCTTCATCATGGGAATCAGCTGCGGGGCCTGCTGCGGAGGATTGCAGTTGCTGGCGCCGGTGTAATTCGCGTCCGTGGTGTAGTTGGGCTGCGGGAACTGGCCGCTGGCGTCGGTGTAAGTGGGATCCCATAAGGCTCGAGTGGAATTGAGCCGCGCCTGCTGCATCCCGGTGTCGCCGGCAGTGTTCAAGCCTACGGATGTGCCATTGTATGCGGCCGCAAGATAGGTGTGGAGGTCCAGGTAGTCCAGCAGGCGCACGCCGTAAGTGGCTTGCGCGGCGGCGAATTGCTGCAGATAGTACTCGATGAAGGGCGTGCCGTTGTGCGCTTTGCGATCGACCGGATTGCTCCACGGCGCATAGCAGGGTGTTCCCGAACTCCATCCCGATTCGACATCTTTCTTGGAATAGAAGTAGTCCCACCACCAGTCCATCACCGGGCCGCTCACCATGGCTGTCGGGTCCGCGGTTTTGACAGCCAGCGCGGTGCCGATGCCTCCAGTGGTGACTTCGTCGTAGGTGAAGGGCAAGGGATGCACGTCGGCATCGTTGGAGTCCCACCAGCTTGGCTCGTTGTCCAAGTCGTAGATGGATACGCCTGTACTTGTGCCGGTGGTTGGGTTGCCGGGGCCGAACTTGCTCACCAGGTGATTGACCCAGCCGCCGGTCCAGGTTGCGCTGGCCCATGCGGCGTTGACGGCCGAGGGCGCTGGCGGCGTAGGCGGCGGCGCGGCAATGCTGGTGACGGTGGGATCGGCGGGGATGTTGCAGCCGCTGGCGCTGGTGCAGCCGGCCACACCCTGGGGATAAATGCCGGATCCGCAGTTGCGGCCGTCATTCGAGAAGGCTGCCTTGCCGTTGACGGCAAGCTGGTTTGGATAAACCGACTGCGGGAAGCTGCACGAAGTGCTGTCTTTGGCGACCCATCCCAGGACGGGGACGGTGCCGAGCGTGGTGATTTTGTTGGTGTTGTTGCTGGCCACCATAGCATCGAACGCGGAAACACCGCCAACCGCGAGCCAGCCGTCGCCGCCGATGCCTGTACCGTTCTCGAAGTACCAGTCGTCGATGGAGTTGGTTACGTCGGCCTGGTAGTTGTAGCGCTCGGTGGAGTCGCCGCCCCAGCGATCGATGGTGATATTGGTCTTGCCGACGGCGGCGGCGTCCTCAGCGGAGGCGTCGAGCAGATAGGCGTCCATGCCATAGACGTAAGGGCTGATGGCGTGGGTCTGGTTGTCCGCATCCACGGTCAGGACTGGCCCGGCTGCGACGGCAGGGGCATTGAGCGTCACCGTGACGCTGGCAGACTGGGTGGAATCGGCGGTGCTGGTGGCCGTTACGGTAACGGTGGGCGGAGCCGGGTAAGGCGTGGTGTAAAGGCCAGCCGCGTTGATGGTTCCGGGACTCAGGCTGCTGCCGGAAGGCGCTGCAACTGTCCATGTATACGCCGTAGCGCCGGTAGCGCTGAACTGGAGTTGCCCTCCAATGGTCGCAGTGGCGGGATTGGGCGTGACGCTGACTGCGCTGTACGCGGCGGTCACTGTGATGGCGCTATTGACGGTCACACTGCAGGTTACGGCGCTGGCAGAGGTGCAGCCGGTCCAGGATGCGAATTTGTTGCTGCCTGAAGTTGCCGGGGCTGTCAGCGTAACGCTTGTGCCCGCGTTGTAGGTACGGGTAAAGCTGCTGGTGCCGTTGCCGCTGGAGTTGTTGTCTGCCGGAGCGACCGTGATGGCGACACCGGTGGCTGGGTTCGTCGAGTTCACAGTGAGCACATAGGTGACGGGGGGTGGGGTGGTCGTGGTGGTACTGCCGCCGCCACCGCAAGCCGTTATGACCAGAGCCAGCCCGGTCCCGACACAAACCATCGCATTCAAACGCCAAATCTTCATCTGTGAGACTCCCCATCCGCCGGGCAGCAGGTCGCGCGCGGATTCCAGCCGCGGTAGAGGCCATTGCCGGCGTTCTTCAGTGAATGGGAAACATAATATATCGCAGAGGATCGGGTTGGCAGCGGCAAAATGCCATGCCTCGCCAAAACGCCTTGGATGCTTGGGTTTAGCGTGGAAGCGTTTTCACGGCTTCAGCGGTCAGCGCGGCGCTTCGACCCCCAAGGACAGCGCCGGATTGGCGCACAGGGTGAGCGGCGCAAACTCGCCGGCTTGAAAGCGCGGCCAGGCGGCGGCGGCGATCATCGCGGCATTGTCCGTGGAGAGGGCCAGGCTCGGGAAGACGATGCGCAGAGCGCGGCGTGCTGCTTCGGCCGTGAAGCGGGCGCGGAGTTCGCGGTTGGCGGCCACGCCGCCGGTAACCAGGATGCGTGTTGCGCCTAACGACTCGGCGGCGGCAAAGGTCTTCTTCATCAGATCGCCGACCACGGCGTGCTGGAAGCTGGCGATCAGGTCGAGGGTCTGCTGGGGGCAGAGCGCCAGAGCTTCGGCCTTGGTCTTGGGTGGCTTTCCGGGAAAACGTTGGCCGTTCGGCTCCGCTGCGCTGCGCTCGGGATGGCAGGCATGAAAGTTGGGATGCCCCTCGTGAGTCTGCGGGCGAAGGTGATTGAGCTCCGTGTAGCGGAGAACGGCGGTTTTGATGCCGGAGAAGGAAAACAGGAAATGGGGGTCGAGATTGGCGATGGGTGCGCTGCGAGCGGCCTTGGTGCGGGGCGTTTTGCCGACAAGATGAAGCTTGGTCTTGATCTGCGAGAAGGCGAAAGGCACGGCGTGCGGGTTGCCGTAAAGCGCCAGGGCGTCGATCCAGGGGCCCCCGGGGTAAGGCAGGCCGAGCAGTTTCGCTACCTTGTCGAAGGCTTCGCCTGCGGCATCGTCGACGGTGCGGCCCATCAGGGAGTAGTGCCAGCCACCCGCGTTGGGGCGGGCATGGTAGAGATGGGTGTGGCCGCCGGAAACGACCAGCGCCAAGGCCGGGGCCTCCGCATCCAGCGCTGCGTCCGGGCCGCGGTCTGCCCCAGCCTCGATCTCGTTCAGAAGCGCGGCGTGGATATGGCCTTCGAGATGATTCACGCCAATGAGGGGGATGTCCTGGGCGAAGGCCAGGGCCTTGGCATAGGTGATGCCTACCAGCAGCGCCCCGGCAAGGCCGGGCCCGGAGGTCACGGCGATGGCATCGAGATCGGCCAGGGCGATATTGGCCTGGGACAGAGCGGCGCGCACCACGGGAACCACTGCGCGGAGATGCTCGCGGCTGGCCAGCTCCGGCACCACGCCGCCGTAGCGGGCATGGGTGGCGATTTGCGAGGCCACGACGGAGGAGAGCGTACGCTCACCACGCTGAACGACAGCGGCAGCGGTCTCGTCGCAAGAGGATTCGATGGCGAGGATCAGGCCGGTGTCGGGCATGGTTCTAGTTTAACGGGTCGGCCAGTTGGCAGGCCGGCGAGTTGGATCGCTGGCGCTCCAGCCAGATTCGCTACAGCTTCGGCTAGGGTGCGCCTTCGATCTGACGGGAGATCCAGCGACTCAGGCTGATACCTGCCACTGCCGCCCGGAGCGCGGCCTTGCGGTGCAGTTCCGGTTCGGTGCGGAGGAGAATCTTGCCATTGAACGGGCGATCTGGCTGCTGGCCAGCCTCGGCGCAGAGCTCCAGATAGCTATCGATGCTTCCCCGGAAAGCGCGCTCCAGTTCTGCGGCGGTTCTTCCCTCAAAATGAATGACATCGCGGAGCCCTGTGACTGTGCCGGAAAAGGTCCTTTCTTCCGGATCGAAATCGATTGGGCCGGCCGCATACCCTTTGTATTCCATCATGGCTTAACCCCTGCGTTGAGAAGAAACTGGCGAACGGCATCGACTGCACCCTTCTTCGTTTCAGGCCGTGGATGGGGACGATGAAAGACTGCGGTCACACCATTCAGCCTGGCCGCGACGCGGCTCCCAGCTCGCTCCGTAACTTCGCCGCCCATGCAACGAATCAACGATTCAATTGCGGACCAGCGAATGTCCGCCTTTGTCGGGCGGAAGAATATCTCGTTCAGCGTACGCTCTTGCGCCTTGTTCATGGCCCGGGCATCATAGCGGTTTTTGTTTCCGGGAGACAAATCGGATGATAGCACAATGCGATATCGAGATCCACTTCCCCAGGAGCTAAAAACCGACCGGAGATAACCGATTGGCCGCGAAAGGTTGAGAATGGAGACAGCATGTTCCCTGCGTCCCCCCAATTCGAAGCAGCCTTCGAGATCGTGGCGGAACTGCGCGCAGCGGGGCACCAGGCCTACCTCGCTGGCGGGTGCGTGCGGGATTTGTTGCTGTGCCGCGAGCCGAAAGATTACGACGTGGCTACCTCGGCGACGCCGGATGTGGTGCTGCGGCTGTTTCCGCGGACCTTTGCCGTGGGCGCGCATTTTGGCGTGGTGCTGGTGGCCACCTGCGGTGGGGCTGGCTTTGCAGGTGCGCCCGTTGGAGAGCCGGCGGAGCCGCGATATGTGCAGACCGAGGTGGCGACCTTCCGGTCAGACGGGGCTTACTCCGACGGGCGGCATCCTGATGCGGTGCGGTACACGACGAGCGCCGAAGAGGACGTGAAGCGGCGGGACTTCACCATCAACGGGCTGCTGCTGGACCCGGCGGCGCTGTTGCCGACAAGCGATGTTGCGGCGGGGTGCCTCGAAGGGCTTCCAGCCGGGGCTAAAGCCCATCCCTCTCTGATTGGCCTTGCGGCACGACTGAAGTCGTGCCCTGACGCAAGACAGAATTGTTCCGCAGCATTGGAAGCTCTGCAGAGCGCGGTCATCGACCACGTGGGCGGCGTGGCGGACTTGGAGGCCGGGGTGGTTCGGGCCATCGGGCGGCCGGAACTGCGCTTTGAAGAAGACCACCTGCGCATGTTGCGGGGGGTGCGGTTCGCGGCACGGTTCGGGTTTGAGCTGGAAGCGGGCACCGCGGCCGCCATGCGCATGCTGGCCCCGAAAACCGCAGCAGTGAGCCGCGAGCGGGTGCGCGACGAGTTGACCAAGATGCTGACCGAGGGCCATGCCCGGCGGGCGTTCGAGTTGCTGGACGCGACCGGGCTGCTAAAAGAAGTCTTGCCTGAAATTGCGCGGATGAAGGGCGTGGAGCAGCCGCCGCAGTACCATCCAGAAGGCGATGTGTGGGTGCATACGCTGGGGCTGCTGGACCAGCTCGAAGCGGGCTGCCCGTTGACGCTGGCCTGGGGTGCGCTGCTGCACGATGTGGGCAAGCCGCCGACTTTTCGCCGCGGCCCGGACCGCATCCGCTTCGACGGGCACGTGGAGATTGGCGTGGCCATGGGTGGGGAAATCTGCCGGCGCTTCCGCTTCTCGAACGACGAGACAGCGCAGATTCTTGCCCTGATTGAGAATCACATGCGCTTCGGCGACTCGCCGAAGATGAAGACCTCGACGCTGAAGCGGTTCTTTCGCCTGGAGCGATTCGAAGAGCACCTGGCGCTGCACCGCATGGATTGCATGGCGAGCAGCGGGAACCTGGAGAACTGGAATTTTGCCCGGGAGCGCTACGAATCGATGCCGGCCGAGGCGGTGCGGCCCCAGCCGTTGATCGGCGGGCGAGAGCTGATTGCGGCGGGCTACCAGCCGGGGGCGCAGTTCAAGCAGATGCTGCGGGCCGTGGAAGATGCGCAGCTCGAAGGCACGATTGCGACGGCGGAAGAGGCTCTGAAGCTGGTCCAGACGCGCTTTCCCACACTGTGACGCCCCGCACTGCCAGGTGTGCAGGTGGATGAGATAAAAGAGATGTGCACTTTTGCGGTTTTTACGGAATCTATGCGCATGAACGCCCCAAAAAAAGCTAGAACGAGCCTATCGAAAGCGAGAAAAAAGATGACCACCGAAGCAGTCAAGAGCAGCTTTGTCGATTTTCAGGCGAACTGGGCGGACCTGGATTTGCCCGCAGCCGTGCGCGAGGTGTTGAGCGCAGCACCGCTGGTGCAAACTCCGGAAACCCGCCAGCAGCTGCTGGACTGGGCGCTGGGCCGCTCGTCGGGCGACACCGACTGGACTTTGGGCAATCGCGACGACCATGGGCAGTATGAGGCGGTGTTCCAGGCGCCGGGCGTGGGGCGGATTGTGGAAGCAGTCATGACCAAGGCGCGCAATGGCTTGGCCATCAACTTTCCCGATCCCGCCATGCGGCGGCGCGATCCCGATGCCATGGTGATCGGCGACAAGCTGCCCACCGACAAGCCTACCTATATGGACCGCTTCGGCGAGGATTTCGACAAGACCCGGCAACAGACCCTGGACTGGTTGAAGACCCAGGAGTTGGTGGCCATGCCGTTCTATGCCGGAACCGACGCTCTGGGTTATGGCTCGCTGTTGATTGTGCCGCGGCAGGCAGCCTTCTTTGCGGCCGCGCTGGCGGATTTGCAAGGCATGACGCCCCGCACCAAGGTTCCGGCGGACTTCAAGATTACCGGCGGCGTGTTGTTTGTGGCTCCGCCGTTCCGGCACACGCACTTCGCCGGCAAGCAGGTGGTGGTGCATGAGCGGACGGCCACGCACCAGGAGATTTTCGCCTACAACCTCTATCCGGGACCGAGCGCCAAAAAGGGCGTCTACTCCATGCTGCTGGACATCGGCGAGCGCGAGGGCTGGACCACCAACCACTGCGCCGCGGTGGCCGTGGTGACTCCGTACGAGAACCAGTTGATCCTGATGCACGAAGGCGCATCGGGCGGCGGCAAGAGCGAGATGACCGAGCACATCCACCGCATGGAGGATGGCCGCCTGCTGATCGGCACCAACGTGGTCACCAAGGAAGTGCGCACGCTGAACCTGCCGGAAGCCTGCCATCTGCGGCCCATTGCCGACGACATGGCCTGCGCCCATCCCAAATACCAGGGCAACAGCAAGCGCCTGACCGTGGCCGACGCCGAGAACGGCTGGTTTGTGCGCGTGGACCACATCCACAGCTACGGCACGGCGCCGAACCTGGAGCGGTTGTGCATCGACCCGCCCGAGCCGCTGGTTTTTCTGAACCACTACATTGTGCCGGGCGGGACCTGCCTGACCTGGGAGCACGTGGAAGATGCGCCGGGCAAGATGTGTCCCAATCCGCGCGTGATTTTGCCGCGCCGCATGTTGGAAGACATTCTGGACGGGCCGCAGCGCGTGGACGTGCGCAGCTTTGGCGTGCGCTGCCCAGCGACCCACAAAGACAGCCAGCTTTACGGAATTCTGGCCATGCTTCACGTGCTGAGCCCGTCGCTGGCCTGGCTGTGGAGGCTGGTTGCTCCCCGGGGCCACGCCAATCCCAGCATTCAGGCTACAAAAAGCCGGGAGATGCAGTCGGAAGGTGTGGGCTCCTACTGGGCCTTTGCCACCGGCCGCCGCGTCGACCAGGCCAACCTGCTGCTGCGGCAGATTGTGGAGACGCCGGAGACCCGCTATGTGCTCATTCCCAATCAGCATATCGGAGCCTGGAAGGTAGGCTTCATGTCCGAGTGGATCGCCCGCGAATACCTGGCCCGCCGCGGCAGCGCCCGCTTCGGACGCGACCAGGTGGGCGAGGCAATTTGTCCGCTGCTTGGCTACATTCCCAACCAGTTGCGCATCGAGGGTTTCATGATCCCGCGCGTGTTCCTGCAGGTCGAGGAGCAGATCCAGGGCGGCATGGAGGTCTATCAGGAGGGCGCCAAGCAGTGGCGCGACTTCTTTGCCAAGGAACTGAAGCAGTTCCAGGTTCCCGAGCTTGATCCGCTGGGCCAGCGCATTATCGAAGCTTGCCTCGATGGGGCGCACCAGGAGGATTACCGCAGGTTGATTCCACATCCCATGTTCCGGGATGACGATAGTCCGGCGAGCTAGCAGCGATTCTCACGGCCACGAAGCTCTGCAGGGCTTCTTTGCCGGCTGTAATGGCGGCGTCCTCGCCGCCAGAGCAAAACCTGGTTCATGGATATCCCCCCGGGGAAGATCGCTCAGGGCTAAAGCCCACTCATTTCATAGGCCTTATCGGCACGGCTAATGCCGTGCCCTGATAGAAAACCGGCCTCTCCCGGTCTTTCCGCAGCCTGTTAAAGCCCCAGATCTGACAGGCCGGGGTGACTGTCGGGGCGTCTGTCCCCGGTCCAGTGGAAGAGGCGTTCGGAGGCCTCGATGGTGAGATCGTTGATGCTGACGTGACGCCGGCTCATGATTCCGTCTTCGTTGAACTCCCAGTTCTCATTGCCGTAGGAGCGATACCACTGCCCGGTGATGTCGTGCGATTCGTAGGCGAAGCGGACCGCGATGCGGCTGCCTTCAAAGGCCCAGAGTTCCTTGATGAGGCGGTAGTCCAATTCTTTGACCCATTTGCGGGTGAGGAAGGCCACAATCTCCTCTCGGCCGGTGATGAACTCGGCACGGCTGCGCCAATAGCAATCGAGGGAATAGTCGAGGCTGACCCGTTGCGGATCGCGGGAGTTCCAGGCGTCTTCAGAGGCACGCACCTTGCGAACGGCGGTTTCGCGGGTAAAGGGAGGCAATAAAGGTGTTGCAGTCTGAACGGCGGAGGGCATGGGTGCTCCTAGGTTGGGCCGCGGGGCCAGGGCAAGTTGAGCAAGTTGGGGTTGGAAGGAGTGCGAGGTGCACCTTCATGAAGGTTGGATGATCCAAAGGCAGGAAGGGGTATCCGGCCGGCGGATTCGGTTCAGCGACAATAAAGCCATGGTTCAGCCGTCTAGGGAATTCGATGTGGTGGTTCTTGGTGCGGGGGCGGCGGGGCTCATGTGTGCAGCGACCGCTGGGCAGCGGGGGCGGCGCGTAGCCCTGCTGGAGCACGGTGGCCAGGCGGGCCGGAAGATCCTCATCTCGGGCGGCGGGCGATGCAACTTCACGAACCTGCACTGCGGTCCGGGCAATTTTCTATCGGAGAACCCTCATTTTGCCAAGTCGGCCCTGGCGCTCTTTCGACCCCAGCATTTTCTGGAATTGGTCGAAAGATATGAAATACCATGGCACGAGAAGACGCTTGGGCAGCTCTTTTGCAACGGATCGGCGCGGGCGATTCTGGACATGCTTCTGGCCGAGTGCGCGCTGGGGGGCGTGGAACTGGTGCTGAATGCACAAGGGATCCAGGTCGAGGGCGCCTCAGGTTCGTTTTGCATTCTCACATCGAATGGCGAATTCAGGGCAGAAACCCTGGTAGTGGCGACGGGGGGATTGTCGATACAAAAGATGGGGGCGACGGGGCTGGGATACGAACTGGCCCGGCAATTCGGACTGGGAGTCGTGACGCCGCGGCCGGGGCTGGTTCCGTTGCTGCTGGGTGGGAAAGAAGCCGGATGGACGGAGTTGGCGGGTGTGGCGGCCGACGTGGTTGCCGGGGCCGGGGCTGGGAAATTCAGGGAAAATATGCTGGTAACGCATCGCGGCTTGAGTGGGCCGGCAGTGCTGCAGGCGTCATCTTACTGGTATCCAGGGCAGTCCCTGGTGCTGGATCTCGCGCCCGGGGTGGATTTGCTAAGCATGTTGACAGAGCCAAACGCGCGGCGGGACGTGGCGGCAGCGAAACAGGCATTGCGCGGGGTGTTGCCGCAACGGCTGGCGGGGTTTCTGGCGGAAGGGGGCGGGCCGAAGGGCTGGTCGAATGCCGCGCTGGAAGCCTGGGAGCGGGGATTGCATCGATGGGAACTGCACCCGGTGGGGACCGAGGGATTTGAGAAGGCCGAAGTCACTGTCGGGGGTGTGGATACGGCGGGGTTGCAGGCTCGGACGATGGAGGCGCGGGCGGTGCCCGGGTTGTTCTTCATTGGCGAGGTGGTGGATGTGACCGGTTGGCTGGGAGGGTTCAACTTCCAGTGGGCCTGGGCATCGGGAGTGGCGGCAGGGAAGGCGTGCTAGCAGTTCGTTAAGCCGGCACGGCGACAGAATAGGCCAGAGGAAGATTATGGATGCGGCAAGTGGCTTTGAAATCCATTTTGAGCTGGATGCGGTTGAGAACATTGAGCCCTGGAAAGACGGGGAAGACCGTTTTCTGACCTGGTTCGGCCTGAGTCGCGGGCGTTACTGGATCTCGACACCGCATGGGGATGCTTTGCGCTACGCGGACGAGTTCTTGACCCGGAAGGGTTCAGACTGCCCCTACGTTGAATATCAGGTTGCCCGGCTGTTTGAGGACCTGGAGGTGCAGATGTCCACGGCGCTGGAGGCGGTTCCCCCCGACGTGGCGGTGCTGGTTTCTAACCCGCAGTGGTTCGGCCGGGCAGAACAGTGGTACCGGGCGCAACAACCTGGGGTCAGTACCCATGTCTTGTGGGAAGCCGCAACCGGATGGTGGCAGGACCGGGCGTTCAATTTGAATTATCTGGCCGGCGGACCCTGTTTTCACCTGTGGCGAAATGGGGATGAAGTCTTCGTGCGCTGGGAGACAATCGCCGACCACCAACAGCGTTGGGCGATTCCGAACGGCCAATTCAGCGTGAGCGTGACGGAGTTTGAGTCCACCTGTTACGCGTTCTTTGAGCAGGCCGTGGATGCCATGGAAAACAGGATTGACCGGCTCGTGGCCAACGGTTGGAGTCGCCCGGATTGCGTGGTAGACATACCGGGGCTGATTGCAGAGCATCTGCAGCGCAAGGCAGTGCTCCGCAACCTGAGACAGGAAAAGTCGGAAACCGATTGGGACAACGTGCGGATTGCCCTCGCCTGTCTCGATGCCGAGATTCATGGCTGCCGCGAACGGTCTGACGGGCGAGCTGACCAGGCGCAAACGCTATAGATAAGAAACAGAAAGCTCAAAGAGGTATCGGTGCAAACCCATACCCCACCTTCGCGAAATGGCGAAGGTGGGGTATGGGGCGTCTATCGGCGTCCCTGGATGGTGCGGGGGGTGCCGGTGCCGCCGGTCTTCTTGGCGGCTCTTTTGGCGGCGATGGCGTGCATCTCCTTGCCCATCTTCGACTGGTTGATGGTCAACTGCATGATCAGGTTGATGAGGTTGCCGGTGCCCCAGTAAAGCGCCAGACCGGAAGCGAAATGCCACATGGTGAAGCCGAAGACGACCGGCATCATGATGGCCATCATGCGGCGCTGGGCGGGATCCATGCCCGGCGACGGCGTAATGAATTGGGTCAGGAACATGCTGGCGATGATGACGATGGGCAGGATGTGGGTGGGATCGGGCGCCGACAGATCGGGCAGCCAGAACCAGTGAGCCTGACGCAGTTCGACTGCGTTGGCCAGCACGCGATAGATGCCGTAGAGCAGCGGCATCTGGATCAGCATGGGCAGGCAACTGCCATACATGTTCACGCCCTCGGTCTTGTAGAGCGCCATCATCTCGGTGTTCATTTCGGCCCGCTTGGGGTCGTTCATCTTGAGATGGGCGTAGCGCTTCTTGAGAGCCTCGACCTTGGGCTGGATGCGCATCATCTTGAGCGACGACTTCATCATCATGAACCGCGTGGGGAACATCAGCAGGTTGATGACGAAGGTCACGAAGATGATGGCCCAACCCCAATTATTGGCGCCGGGGCCGAGCAGATCGCGCAGGTAGCGAATGGCCAGGTAAAGGGGCTTGGCGATGACGGTGAGCCAGCCGTATTGGATCAGGGAGTCAAGCGACGGGCCGGAGGCCTTGCCGTCGGCGCCGGTGGTGTGGATGGTCTTGAGGACGTCGAGCTGCTTGGGACCGGCAAACAGGCGCAGGTGGGTGGCGCCGCTATCGTCGCCCATGGCCAGGCCCAGAACGTCGGTGGGCCTCTTCTGGCTATTGGGGTCGTTCAGGTCGCCGGGCAGCTCGATGGAGTTGTGCAGCGTGACCAGGGTGGCGTGCTCGGGGGCGTCGGGAAGAAAGACCGCGCCGAAGTAGGTGTCGGTGACGGCCGCGTATTCGTAGGGCTGCTGCAGCGTATTGTTGCCGCTTACCTTGGCGGCGGCGAGGGTATCCTGCTTGCCGTAGAGCGACCAGGCAAAGAACGATTGGGTGCGGACACGATAGCTGGTGGAACTGCCTTCATGGTTGGGAAGGAACTCCTCCATGTCGCCCAATCCGGCCGGCCAGGCAACCAGGGCGCGAACGGGCACGCCGTTGCGCTTGACCACGGCGTCGACGGTGACCACATAGCTGGAATCGAAGCGGAAGGTCTTCACTACATCCAGGCCATTGGCGGCGTAGTGGAAGGTGACCGAGTTGGGAGCCAGGACAAATCCTACGGCCGAAGCCTGGTAGAGCGCCTGGTTCAACTGAGTCGTGAGCGCCGGCTCGTAGGTAAAGAACGAAAAGGGCATGCCGAAACGCGCTGCGGCTTGGGGCTGAACCATATCCAGCGGTGCGCCGGTGGTGTCGGAATACTTCTTCAGGATCCAGTGCTTGACCTGCGCGCCCTGGTTGGTGAAGACGATGCGATAGTTCTCGTTCTCAACCGTGGTGAGGGTCTCGGTGGCAGCCACTACGGCCGCGGCGGCTTCCGCGGGCTTTTGCTCGCCGGAGGCTTGCACCGGCTGGCCGGGCATCGGCTGACCAGGCATGGGCTGGGCGGCCGTTTGCACGGGCTGCGACTGGGTCTGCGGAGCGGGCTGGGTGGCTTCCGGCTTGGGTTTGAAGAAGTACTGGTAGGCAAACAGAACGACCAGCGCCAGGGTGGTAAAGGCCAGCATGGAGCGCATGTCGCCGCCGCCTCCGCCTGAGCCGCCAGAGCCTTGCGTCTGAAGATTGGGATTTTGAATTTCGGGCAATGGATACGTCCTGTCGTTTCGAGCGTTCCCAGGGGATGTGTGTCCTGTTCAGATTCCTACAGGGTCGCCGCTCCCTGGTGATCGCGTCGACTTTTGAGTTGCGGTTGCAGCAAGGTTCAATCCCGGTTCAATCCTGGACATGCTGTTGCGCCTGTCGCCAGGCGATGTGCGCGGAACGCCGTTAAACGTCCGCTCTTCCTATGGTAATGGGTCGTGGGGGTGAATGGGATGAACAGGCGAAGGCACGATCTTGAGGGGAACCTGATCGAGGCCGCCCTTTCCGAATGGATTGCACCGCAGCAGCCTCCACAGCGCCAACGCCGAGCCTTGGATGGGCCCATGGGTGGCAATCGCCACGGCAGCGTATTCCGAACAGGTCGGCTGATAGCGGCACCCGCCGGGGTTCAGCGAGTGGAAGGCCGGAGAGAGCCAGCGTTTATAGAAAGCGAGAATGGCAAGCAACACACGGGTCATATGGTGGGCTTGGCCGGAACGACATTGGATCTGGGCTGCAGGGGAGCAGGCACAACGGGTGCCTGAACTGGTCTGCGCGCCGCCTCGGCTCTGGCCTGCTGAAGGATACGCACGACCTCGGCCTCAAGTTTCGCAAAATCGATGGTGAGGATGAAGCGGCGGGGATGGAGGATGAGGTCGGAACCCTTGGGCAACAGATCGACGTGCCGCCGCAGGATGTCGCGCATGCGGCGCTTGATGCGATTGCGTTCATGGGCCTTGCCCAGCACTTTTCCGACGGTGAGCCCGACGCGGGGAGCAAGAGGCAATTGCAGCGGCAAACCGGGGGCAACGAAGCCCGGTTGTTGCGGCGCCAGAAACCAACTCATCGACGCAGACTGCCGCTTGCGGCTGGCAGCATAGGCGCGCTGATAGTCGGCGTGCTTCCGCAAACGCATACCGGTAAGGGACTGGCGCTGGAGGGAGTTGGGAGGGGTGCTCATGGGTGATGCCGCTTCTCCGCCGGAAGGTACCTGAGGCGCCGTTCCGGCATTGAGGAGAGAAAAGGCGGGTTTAGTCGCGGAATCCGGCGCTGACGGCGACGCGTTTACGGCCGATGGCGCGGCGGCGGCTAAGGACGGCTGCGCCGCTCTTGGTCTTCATGCGGGCGCGGAAACCGTGGGTCTTGACGCGCTTGCGGCGATTGGGTTGAAACGTGCGCTTGGGCATGGAAATGCGCTCCTATTGGCTCTTGAGAAATCTTCGCCATGACGGCAAGTTTCAAGTGTATCTCAGGTTGGGGCAAGAATCCAGCGGGAAGTGCCGGGCGCGCTCCGAGCCCGGCTTGAGCTAGCCCGAAAATGCCCCTTTTGCGATGGCAAATAGTCCGGCCTTTAGGCCGGTTTTCAGGGGCTCAAATCGGCGCTCCTAAAGCGATATTTCAAGCCAAATACCAGGTGACTCTAGTAACAATTTGGGCAGGATTCACCATGGATGGTGCATCCGATATGGCATGGACCAAAGTTACATGAATGAGACATTGCAACGACCCCCAAATGTGCTACCATCGGGACCGTTCTAGAAAGTTTTTTCTTCGTCCCGCGGAGCAGCTTCTTCCACGGCCCCACAGCAGGAATCGGGGGCAGACAAGCGGCAATCAGGCAGTCGTTAACGGCAATTGAACGAAGAGCTAACCCTTTTCGTTCCGAGAGAGTCGTTGCCCTGAAAGCCGCAGCTAAACAGGACCAGCGATCCAATGGCGGCGTGGGTAAGGAATAGTTCGATGGCATTTGCAATATCACCGGCAACAACGGTCCTGAATCCCTGGCTCCAGATTCTCGCAGCCCTGGAGAAGAAGGTGATCCGCCAGTCGTTTGAGACCTGGTTCAAACCCACGCGCTACAGCCACGCGGCCGGCCGTACGCTCTACGTGCGCGTTCCCGCTCCGCAGTTCCAGAATCTGGGAGAAAAATACGGTGATCTGATCCAGGAGGCCATTGAGCAACAGGCCCTGGAGTTCGACGATGTGTGTTTTGTGACGGCCGAGGAAGATCCCTCCATTCCGCCGCAACGCAACGATGGCGGCTTCGGCCCCGTCCCGGCTCATGCGCCCACCGCACCGCCCCCGCCCTCCCGCGTCCCGGTGCAGGACAAGTTCGACTGGACCATGGCGGCCCAGCTCAACCCGCGCTACACCTTCGACGCCTTCGTGATCGGCAACGGCAACCAGTTTGCCCGCGCCGCCTCGCTGGCCGTTGCCGAGCGGCCCTCCAGGGCATACAACCCCCTGTTCCTGTATGGCGGCGTGGGCATGGGCAAGACCCACCTGATGCACGCCATTGGACACGAAGTAAAGCGCCGCCAGCCCATGGCCACCATCTCCTACGTCTCCGCGGAAAAATTCACCAACGAGATGATCACCTCCATCCGCAACGACCGCATGACCACCTTCCGCGACAAGTTCCGCACTGTGGACGTGCTGCTGATCGACGATATCCAGTTCATCGCGCAGAAAGAGCGCACCCAGGAAGAGTTCTTTCACACCTTCAACGCGCTGCACGAGAGCATGAAGCAGATCGTGATTGCCTCGGACCGGCCGCCCAAGGAATTGACCGAAATCGAAGACCGGCTGCGCTCGCGCTTCGAGTGGGGCCTGATTGCCGACATTCAACCGCCCGATCTGGAGACCAAGGTCGCCATTCTGCAGAAGAAGGCCGAAAGCGAGCAGGTCACGCTGCCCATCGACGTGGCCCTGTTCGTGGCCTCGAACGTGCGCACCAACGTGCGCGAGCTCGAAGGCGCCATGACCCGGCTCATTGCCTGGTGCCAGATGAACCACCAGGAGATCACGCTGGCGTCGACCCAGCAGTGCCTGAAGCAGTTCATCGACATGCAGGTGCGCAAGATCACCATCGAGGCGATTCAGCGCGCCGTGGCCGAGCAATTCGGCATGAGGGTCAGCGACCTGAAGCAGAAGAACAACTCGCGCAACGTGGTGGTGCCGCGCCAGATCGCCATGTACCTGGCCAAGCAGATGAC
>Ga0181520_10004072_pt1 | contig 24944 bp, 20 predicted proteins | sample PEATcosm2014_Bin_29_FD_132451 | JGI IMG/M metagenome (GOLD analysis project Ga0181520, IMG submission 132451) | Peatland microbial communities from MTU Mesocosm Facility, Houghton, MI, USA - PEATcosm2014_Bin02_30_metaG | ecosystem: Environmental > Terrestrial > Soil > Wetlands > Peat | place...
CCCGCAGCGTTCGTCAAGGGCGTCCGCGACCTCATCTGCAAGAGCTGAGGTTCAGATTGAGACCCGGGCAGAGGCGGTCAGCGCGCCGAACCCGGCCTCACGGAGTTCCTTGTTTGACTACGACCTGGCGCACGATCCGATAGTCCGCAGGCGGTTCGAAGGTCCGCGGATCGGGCTCGTTCAGCGAGAGATGATTCACAATAAAGTTCTGGCTGCCCGAGCGCGGATCGAACCGTTTGGTAATGATGTTCAATCCCAGGCGCGGCGAGTACCAGAACTCCTTCACGATTGGCTCCGACCTGGTATTGCCGAACTCGCCGGCCGCCAGCGTCGTGATCTCGCGCGATCCCACGGTATCCAGGTCCTCAACCGTCTGCAGGCCAAGCGCTTCCTGTTTTACGGAGTATCCCTGCCCCGGAGGAGTCGCGCACCCGCACAACTGCAATCCTCCCATGCCCGGCGGCATCGCCGTCATCGGCGGCCTCACATAGTCGCTCAGGTAACAGGTCTTCTGTTCAGGAATGCAACTATAAAACTCGTGGCGATTCGGGTCCGAGAATTCAAGGGCAGTGATGCGAGTTGGCTGCGTATCTCCGTCCGGAGTGAACGCGCGCCTCTCTTCGAAGATTCTTCCTGCGCTGTCCCGCGCCACGCTGCGATGGTTTTTGACGGTCGCCGTCGACCCGTCCGCGAGGATGCGGGTCCAGTCGGTGGTTACGGTGGCGGAGAAGGACGCGTTGGTCAGCGGCAGGATCAGGATGCTCTGGATGCGCGTGACGGTTCCACCATCGGGCGCGTGTGCAGTAGCTGGATTGGGAACCGGGGCTTGGGCCTGTGCCAGCAGGCCGATGGAAACGGCAACGGAAACGAGAGCGATTTTCATGAATTCCTCGACGCCGCAAGTTTACACAACGCAGAAGAAGCGTCAACGAAGATTCGCGACGCGGCTTGACGCTTGGTTGTATCCGCTCAGCGATTATGCTAAAAGTAAGTATTCCAGTCTGCCTCACCCGCAGATTTGAATTTCATGAAGAGTGGCTGAGGGACGAGCCCTGCGACGCCACGACAACCGGACAGAACACAGTACCGGTGTCAACTCTCTCCTGGCTGGCCGCAAGGCCACAGGGAACATGAGATTCGGACCACGCAGTGCTGAGTCAGCCTGCAGCCGCAATTCTCCTTCCTTTGCCGTTCGCGGCGCCCCCACGAGAGAGCTGACTGTCCAGTCGCAGCCATCGCGCCTTCTCCCCGCTCGGAGAGAGATGGATGGATTATTCGTGTTCCAACTACGAGCTTGCCTGCAACGAGTGCGGCAAGCGTTACGGCAACCGCCCGCTGTCGGGTTGCCCGGATTGCCTCGCGCCGCTTGAAGTCGTCTACGACCTGCTTAACGCCAAAGGTGTCTTCACCCGCGACTCCATCGCCCGCGGACCAGCCAGCATCTGGCGCTACGCGCGTATGCTCCCCGTGCCCGAAGGGTTTCAGCCCGATCTTCCCGTTGGCTTCACGCCGCTCATCCACGCCAGCCGCCTCGGTGCGCGCATCGGAGCCGCCAATCTCTACCTCAAGAACGACGCCGTCTGTTTTCCCACGCTCAGCTTCAAGGACCGCGTGGTTGCGGTTGCGCTCGCGAATGCGCAGAAGTTCGGCTTCGACACGGTGGGTTGCTCCTCCACCGGCAATCTCGCCAACTCCGTCGCCGCGCAGGCCGCGCGCCTCGGCCTGAAGGCCTGCATCCTGGTGCCGGCCGATCTCGAGCCGGCGAAGATTCTGAACACGCTGGTTTACGGAGCGCGGCTCATCCGCATCGACGGCAACTACGACCACGTCAATCGCCTCTCCATCCAGATCGCAGACGAGTACAACTGGGGCTTCGTCAACGTGAATCTGCGCCCCTACTACGCGGAGGGTTCCAAGACCGTCGGCTACGAGATTGCCGAGCAGCTCGGCTGGCGCCTGCCGGATAATGTCGTCGTTCCCATGGCCGGAGGCAGCCTGATCCGCAAGATCCGCAAGGCCTTCAACGAGCTCATCTTCCTCGGCCTGGTGAAGAAGCTCGCGCGGCCTGTGCGCTTCTTTGGGGCGCAAGCTACGGGCTGCTCGCCCATCTCCGTCGCGGTTAAGCAGGGAAGCGAGGACATCGTTCCGCAGAAGCCGAACACGATTGCGCGTTCGCTGGCGATCGGCAATCCCGCCGACGGCCCTGCGGCGGCCAAGATGATCCACGAAACCGGTGGCTGGGCCGAGGATGTTTCCGACGTCGAAATTGTCTCCGGCATTCAGGAACTCGCCGAGACGGAAGGCATCTTCACCGAGACCGCAGGCGGCGTCACCACCGCCGTCACTGCGCGCCTTTATGCCGACGGCCGTATCGCACCGGACGAGACGACCGTACTCTGCATCACCGGCAACGGCCTCAAGACCACGGATGCCATCGCCCATCGCTACGATCACCTCGACGCCCGCGCTGTCCGCCCACGCCTCGCCGAATTCGACGCCTACCTCCGCTCGCTCGACGGAGCAACCGAATCTGAACCGGAACTCATTGCCGCAGGAGAACGCTAGTGTCCATCAAAGTAGTCCTTCCCACCGCCTTCACGCGCCACACCGACGGCCGCAAACAATTCGACTCAACCGCACCGAACCTGCCCGCGCTGCTCTCGGAGTTTGACGAGACCTTCCCCGCGCTCTCCACGCAGATCAAGGATGAGAGCGGCAAGCTGCGCAAGTTTATCAACATCTACATCAACGACGAAGACATCCGCTTCCTCGGCGGCGACACCTACGCTTTTCAGGATGGCGACGAAGTCATGCTCATTCCGTCGATCGCCGGCGGCCGCTAGCCAGCGGTAACGAGAATTACGGTTGGGAGAACCTCGCCCGGGAAAACCAAAGGAGCGCCGAATTGATTCGGCGCTCCTTTTCCGTGCTTCCGGCGACTGAGAGCCTGGACCAACCTCCAGCCTCGCAAGTCAGCGATTGAACAGCACAACGATGAGCACGATCAGCAGGACCAGCCCCAACCCGCCGCTGGGATAGTAACCCCAGCCGCGGCTGTAGGGCCACGCTGGATACGAGCCTAATGCCAGCACGAGAAGAATAATCAACAGGATGACCATCGTTCCTCCTTAAGCAGCCGGTCTTGCTGGCAGGTTCGATAGATGCCTTCGCGCCGCATCGCGTTATCCCGGAGAAATCGCAGAGAATACTTCGCTGTCGAGCAACCCGGCGGCGTGCCTTCCTCTCTCAGTAAGGAGCGGGTGTTGCGTTGAGCGCGAGGTTCCGCGCAAAACAGAAGGCAAGGTGCCCATGTATCTGATCATCGCGATCGTTCTGGTAGTGCTCTGGCTCGGCGGCTTCGTGATGTTCAAGACCGCGGGCCTGCTCATCCATCTGCTTCTGCTGTTCGCACTGATCTCCCTGATCATGCACTTCGTCGTCGGCCGGCACCCTGCGTAAACGGGATTACCGGCAATGCAAAAGGCCGAACCCGGATGGGGCTCGGCCTCTGTAGTTGCGAATTGCGCCGGTTATTGGTGCGCTACTGGCTGCGCCGGAGGCAGCACCGCCGGCATCACCGCAGCCAGTGCGGGCGGAGTCTCTTCCGCCAGTTCAGGCAGCTTCTCTTCCAGCGCGATCTGCAGTACCTCGTCCATCTGTTCGACGAAGTACAGCTTCATCTCGGTCTTCAGCAACTCCGGCATGTCGGCCATGTCCTTGCGGTTTTCCTCGGGCACAATCACCTCGAAGATGCCCGCGCGGTGTGCGGCCAGCAGCTTTTCCTTCAGGCCGCCGATCGGCAGCACCTTGCCGCGCAGCGTGATTTCGCCGGTCATTGCGATATCGCGCCGCACCTTGATCTTGGTCAGCGCGCTGGCCAGTGCGGTCGCCAGGGTGATGCCGGCCGAAGGCCCGTCTTTGGGAATCGCGCCCTCCGGCACATGCACATGAATATCGACGTGCCGGTAAAACTCCTTGCCCAGCCCCAGGTGCTGCGCGCGCGACCGGATGTAGCTGAGCGCCGCCTGCGCCGACTCCTGCATCACCTCGCCCAGTTGCCCCGTGGTCGTCAGCTTGCCTTTGCCGTCGAGGATCTGCACCTCGGTCTGCAGCAGCGTGCCGCCGACCTCCGTCCAGGCCAGGCCCGTCACCAGGCCAATCTCGCTCTTCTCATGCACCTGCGAATCGCGGAACTTCGCCACGCCCAGCAGATCGCCGAGATTCTCTCCGGTCAGCACCTCGCGATACTCCGGTCCGCCCTGAACCACCTTGCGCGCCACCTTGCGGCAAACATTGCCGATCTCGCGCTCCAGGTTGCGTACGCCGGCTTCGCGCGTGTATCCGCGGATGATGGCCCGCAAGGCGTCGTCCTCAAAGACGATTTGCTCTTCGCTCAGCCCGGTGGCCTCGCGCTGCTTGCGCACCAGATACTGCTTCGCAATCTCCATCTTTTCCAGCTCGGTGTAGCCATGCAGCCGCAGAATCTCCATGCGGTCCTGCAGTGCCCCGGGAATCGTATGCAGCACGTTCGCTGTCGCCACAAACAGCACGTTCGACAGGTCGTACTCCACATCCAGGTAGTGGTCCTGGAACGAAGCGTTCTGCTCCGGGTCCAGCACCTCAAGCAGCGCGCTCGCCGGATCGCCGCGGAAGTCCGACGCCATCTTGTCGATCTCGTCCAGCATGAACACAGGATTCTTTGTGCCGGCTTTCTTCATCGACTGAATAATCTGTCCCGGCAGCGCGCCGATGTAGGTTCTGCGATGCCCGCGAATCTCCGCCTCGTCACGCACGCCGCCCAGCGACATGCGCACGAATTTTCTGCCTGTCGCCTTCGCGATCGACATTCCCAGCGAGGTCTTGCCCACGCCCGGAGGCCCGACAAAGCACAGGATCGAACCCTTCGGATTCTTCACCAGTTGGCGCACGGCGAGGAACTCCAGAATGCGTTCCTTGATCTTCTCCAGGCCGTAATGGTCCGTGTTCAGGATGGTCTCGGCATGCTCGATCGAGCGAATCTCTTTGGAGCGCTTCTTCCACGGCACCGCCAGCAGCCAGTCCAGATAGTTGCGCGAGACGGTCGACTCGGCCGACATCGGCGGCATCGCTTCCAGCTTCTTCAGCTCCTGCAGCGATTTCTCCAGCACGTCCTTCGGCATTCCGGCGGCTTCGATCTTCTTCTTCAGTTCGTCGAACTCCGACTTCTCGCCGCGTCCAAGCTCCTTCTGGATGGCCTTGATCTTCTCGTTCAGGTAGTACTCTTTTTGCGCCTTCTCCATCTGCCGCTTCACCCGCGACTGGATGGTCCGGTCCATGTTCAGCTTCTCGATGGCCACGTCCAGCACGTCGCCCACCCGCGCTAGCCGCGCCTCCGGGTCGAACACGTCCAGCAGCTGCTGCTTCTCGTCGATGCCCAGCTGCAGGTTGGCTGCGATGGTGTCCGCCAGCTTGGCCGGCTCGTCCATGCGCACGCTCGCCGCCATGGTCTCGTGGTTCAGCGATTGCTGCAGCTTGATGTACTGCTCGAACAGCGAATGCACCCGGTGCATCAACTGCTCCACCTGCGGCGTCACTTCCAGCTGGGTTTTTCCGGTGCGCACCGTCGCGACGAAGAAACCATCCTCGTCGTTCACTTCGATGGAGCGGGCCCGCTCGACGCCCTCCACCAGCACCTTGATGTTGCCGTCGGGCATGCGCACGCTTTGCACGATGTTCCCGATGGTGCCAGTCTCGTAAATGTCGTCCGCAGTCGGCTCATCCACCGACGCGTCGTGCTGGGTGGCCAGGAAGATTTTGCGGTCGCCGGTCAGGGCTTCTTCCAGCGCGCGCACGCTCGACTCGCGCCCCACCACGAACGGGGTCATCATATGGGGGAAGATGACCATGTCGCGGATCGGCATCATCGGCAGCTTGCGGACTTCGCCGGTCAAAACGGTCTTGGTTTGATTTGCCATCGTTCTCCCATTAGACGTGCGAGCCGCCGCGCAGGGTGCAAACTGCGCTTAACGCTTCCAGTGATTGTAATGCCTCCGGCCAAAGCCGCATCCCGAACTTTTGTGTGACAGCAAAAATAGCCTTGCGAACCCACGCCGCCGCGCAGGCAAAGGAGCGAAAACGCCCTCATTTCGTCCCTAAATTGTCATTGTGGATAAGTGCGGCAATTACTACAGTAACGAATGCAGCTACCCGGCCTTCTCCAGCAGCATGGGCAGGGTCAGGCTGTGCTTTTTCACCATCTCCGCCGTGATGGTCAGCTCCGTCACCTTCTTGTTGCCTGGCACGTAGTACATCAGGTCCAGCATCAGCTCTTCCAGAATCATGCGCAGGCCGCGCGCTCCCACCTTGCGCTGCAAGGCCTCGCGGGCAATCTCCTTGGCTGCGTCGTCGGAGAAGGTCACCTTCACGTTCTCGTAGTCGAACAGCTTCGCGTACTGCTTCAGGATGGCGTTGCGCGGCTTGGTCAGGATCTCGATCAGAGCCGCTTCATCCAACTCGTCCAGAATTCCCAGCACCGGCAGCCGGCCCACAAACTCCGGAATCAGCCCGTACTTCAGCAGGTCCTGCGGTTCGGCCTGGCGCAGCAGCTCGGCGTCGCGCTGAGCCCGGATCGGCGTCACTTCGCCTTCCTTCGCATCGGGGTCGGCAATCGCGCGGAAGCCCAGCGCCTTCTTGCCCACGCGCCGGCCGATTACCTTCTCCAGCCCTACAAACGCTCCGCCGCAGATGAACAGGATGTTGGTCGTATCGACGGCTGTAAATTCCTGGTGCGGATGCTTGCGACCGCCCTGCGGCGGCACATTGGCCACGGTGCCTTCCAGGATCTTCAGCAGCGCCTGCTGCACGCCCTCGCCGGAAACGTCGCGGGTAATCGAGGGATTCTCGTCCTTGCGCCCGATCTTGTCGATCTCGTCGATATAGATGATCCCGCTCTGCGCACGGGTTACGTCGCCCTCGGCCGCCTGCAGCAACTTCAGGATGATGTTCTCGACGTCCTCGCCCACGTATCCGGCTTCGGTCAGCGTGGTTGCGTCCACAATCGCGAACGGCACATCCAGCATCTTCGCCAGCGTCTGCGCCAGCAGGGTCTTGCCCGAACCGGTCGGTCCGACCAGCAGAATATTCGACTTCGAAAGCTCCACATCGTTGCCGCGCGTCTTGTTCATCTGGATGCGCTTGTAGTGGTTATAGACCGCGACGGCGAGTTTCTTCTTCGTCTGGTCCTGCCCAATCACATACTCGTCGAGAAACGCCTTCACCTCTTGCGGCTTCGGCAGTTGCGCCGGCGCGACGCCCGGCACCACCTCGCTGCGATCATCCTCGAGGATCGAGTTGCACACCCCGACACACTCGTCGCAGATGTACGCGCGGGGATAGTCGGAAGGGGAGGAGATCAGCTTGGCGACCGCATCCTGCGACTTGTGACAAAACGAGCAGCGAAGCGATTCGTCTGAACCGCGGGATGTTTTCATGATTGCGGTAACTCCTGGGGCGAACCGGTCAAGCTGACGACTCTGTTAAAGTCTACACCCGAACCGGCCCCGGCCTAGCGTGACGGAAGTCACCGGGATACCTCTTTTCGGTCACACCCGAACCTCTCCGTACACTGATCAAGAGAAACAACAAACCCCGGCAGCGAGACCGGGGTTTGCCGATTAATGCGCCGGCGAGCTAGGTGCGCGGCCGGTCGATAATGTCGTCGATGATGCCGTATTCCTTCGACTGCTCCGCCGTCATAATGAAGTCGCGTTCCACGTCGCGTTCGATCCGTTCCAGCGACTGGCCGGTCGACTTGCTCATCAACTTGTTGGTGATCTCGCGGATGCGCAGAATCTCGCGCGCGTGGATGTCGATGTCGGTCGCCTGACCGCTCAACCCGCCCATCGACGGCTGGTGGATGAGGATGCGCGAGTTGGGCAGCGCGAACCGCTTGCCCTTCTTGCCCGCCATCAGCAGGAACGCGCCCATCGACGCCGCCTGCCCGATGCAGAACGTCACCACGTCGTTCTTGATGTACTGCATGGTGTCGTAAATCGCCAGCCCCGCCGTGATCGATCCGCCCGGCGAGTTGATGTAGAGCTGAATGTCCTTCTCCGGGTCCTCGCCGCTCAGGAACAGCATCTGCGCGATGATCACGTTGGCGATGTTGTCGTCGATCGGCGTGCCCAGAAAAATGATGTTGTCCCGGAGCAGGCGGCTGTAAATGTCGTAGGCGCGTTCGCCCCGGCTGGTCTGCTCGATCACCATCGGTACTAATCCCATGTTGCTCCCTCTTCTTTCTGTTCGCAGCACTGTCTTGCTGGCTTGCTGCTCTTCTAGCTTGCCAGTTTTTCGTAGAGCACGTTGCTCGTCTTCTCGCGTCTTAGCTCTTCCCGGAGGCGCGCCAGTCCGCCGTCGTGGGCAAGCCGTTCCCTCAGCGACTCATAGGGCTCGCGGGTCTGGATCGAAAGCATCATCACCTCATTGTCCAGTTCGGTGTCGTCGACCGTAACTTTTTCTGCGTCGGCAATCCGATCCACCACCAGCGAAGCGCGCACCTCACGCTCGGCCTCGTCGCGCTGCGCGGCCCGCAGCCGGCCGAAGTCCAGCTTGCGCATGTCCTCCGGCTTCATGCCCTGCTGCGCCAGCGCCCGCAATCCCCGCTCCAGCCGCGCATCCACGCGCTGCTGCACGAACGACTCGGGAACGGGGAAGTGGTAGCGCCCGATCAGCTCATCCAGCATCTTGTTCTTGGCTCCAGCCTCCAGCGCTTCTTTCTTGCGCCGGGCCGCGCGCTCGCGCAGTTGGACCTCAAACTCCTCCCAGGTTTCGTTGCCGCCCAGTTGCTTGGCCAGCTCCGCATCGCGCTCCGGGTAGGTCTTGCGCTTGATGGCTTTCACGGTCACGTCGTAGCCCACGGTTTGTCCGGCCAGCCTGCGGTCGCCGAAGTCCGCGGGATAGACCACCTCGAACGTCAGTTCCTGACCCAGCTTGGTCCCGCGCAGCGCCTCGTTGAAGGCGGGCAGGGTGTTCTTGCCGCCAATCTCGATCAGCACGTCCTCCCCGGTGATCGGCTCAGCGGCCGGCTCCGTCGCCGTCACGCCTTCTTCCGTCACCGTTTGCGCCAGCGGCTTGATCTCGCCGCGAAACTGGATCTCCGCCCAGTCACCATCGACCAGTGCGCGATCTTCTTCCACGGGTTCCACCGTTGCCTGGCTATCCATCAGGCGGTTGAGCTCGGATTCGAACTCTTCTTCGGTCAATTCAACCTTGGGCTTCTCCACGTGCACCGTCTGGTAGCCGGTGACGTCAAACTCCGGCAGCACCTCGAAGGCAGCCTTGAAGCGCAGCGGCTCGCCATCCGTCAGTTGCAGGTCCAGCAACTGCGGTTCCGACACCGGCTGCAGCTTCCGTTCCGTGATCGCAGTGCGGAAGCGCTCTGAAACCAGCGCCTCCAGCACCTCCTGGCGCAGCTCCTTGGCGAACTTCGATCGCACCAGCGTCTCGGGCACCTTGCCCGCCCGGAATCCGGGAATGCGGGCCAGCTTCTGATAGCGCTTGATGACCGTCTTGTAGGTCTTGGAGACCTCATCGGCCGGAACCTCGACCTCAACCTCGCGCATCAACTGCGGATTCAGCGATGGCCCGTGCTGATGGTCGTGGTCATGGTCGTGATCATGCACGTGGTCATGATCATGGTGCTCGGCGGGTGCCGCGCTCACGGCTTCGTCCACAGTCCCGGTTGTTGCTATCTCGTTTGTTTCTGTCATTTCACTCGGATTCAAATCAATGCCTTCCAGAGGCGCCGTAAATGGGCCGCCGCCGCTTCCACCCCAACGAGCAAAGACCGCTCTGCTGGGACCCCGCCGCACTGTCGCAGGCGTCGAGGGCGGCCGACGCCTCTCTTCCACTCTACGAGTCTTGCTTGTGAAGGGTCAAACTCCGCAGCCCGTCCGCACGCCCGGCCACTGCGCCGCGCCTACATCGGCGGTGTGCCGCCGGTCAGCGAAAACAGCTCGATCCGGACCTTCCATTGCGTCGACTGGCCCGGCTCCAGCACCACCATCCCGGTATCGGTGTCCGGCTTCCACTCCTTGCCGAACGGGTCGGGGTAGTTGAACTGCGGCCCGATGGATACGAAGTCGCCGTCCGCCGGCGCCACCACGCGCATCGCCTTGATCGCCGGGCTAAGCACATCCAGCCGCAGGCCGTAATTGCTGGCCGGGTCGCTGAACTCGGCAATCGGACCACTGTCCAGAATGTCCTGGTGCAGCGCGACGAAGCAGTCGTTCAGGTCCAGCGTCCCCAGCCTGGTCCCGCTGTGCGAACTGAAGTCATAGGGCGTGCCGGCTACCGGGAGTACCTGTCCCGTAGGCGTCTGCTTGTCGCGATTGCGCAATTCCACGCGCATTTCGCCCGGAATGCGCAGACGCAATTGTTGGCGGTTGCCATTGAGAATCGCAAATCGCGGGCTCCATCCCAGGCCGATCGGCTCGGGCGTGTCGCCGATATTCTGCGCCTCCATGGTCAGATCGATGGATCGGCTGCTCAGCAGCACGGTGACGGTCACGTCAGTCTTCGACGGCCAGTGTCCCCCAAAGTCTCTCGCGTGGAAGACCGCCTGGGCGTCGCCGCCGTCGGGCAGCGCGGTCGACTGCACTGCGTCCGAGGCTTCCGCCAGCATCAGCCCATCCCTGGCCACTGTGCCCACCCCGCTCCCGGCTGCCGGCAGGGTGAGGGTGTGGCCCCGCCATGTGGTGCTGATTTGCCCGCCGCCGGCCGGCGTTCCCCAGATTCGTCCCGCCCACGGCGCGTCGAAGGCGCCTCCAAGGTTCAGACTCGCCTGCCCGCCGCGATCCTCGCCCTTGCCGGTCATGGCCTTCGCTGCATCCTCAAGGGAGGGCGACGCCAGCAGGTTCACTTCGCCCTTGCCCGGAATGTACGCCGAAATCTGCAGCACGTTCATCCCGCGGCCAGGCAGCAGCGTCACCGAGAGAAACTCCGGCGTCGAGTCGCCCATCAAGCGTGCGCGCACCAGGGAGAACGCCTCCTGGCCTCCGGGTTGAGGCAGCGGGACATCCTGGCGCGCGTTCGCCATCTCTGCCTTCAGCTTGTGGAAATTCCCGCGCATGTGTTCGCGGTACCCAATGGTCAACCCAGCCAAAACGCACGCCAGCAGGAAGACCGTCACCAGGCCGGACCGCATCAGGTACCTTCGCCAAAACCTCTGCGGCAGCGTGGTAAACCACTCCTTCACCATCGCCAGGTACATCCTGCTCATCCGCGGATCTTCCAAGGTGCTTGCCTATCCCTCTCTGGTGGCCCGGTTGTATTCTATCTACACGGCGGTCCAAGCGGGTTAGCCCATCGCACCCGCCTTCGCTATCCGGTGAAATCGATCCGTCGCAACCTCTCCAGTCCGCCGCCCGCGCCCAGGGTCATTTCCCCACAGTCTCTGTCCAAGCCGCCACGCCGGCCGCCAACCCCGGCTCCCGACATGGATGCTGTCCGCGCCTCCATCATTGCCTGCGAACTTTGTCCCCGTCTGCGCGGCTACTGCACCCGCATCGGCGAGACCCGCCGCCGCGCCTACCAGGACCACGACTACTGGTCGCGCCCGGTTCCCGGCTTTGGCGATCCCCGCGCCCGCGTCCTCATTCTCGGCCTTGCGCCCGGCGCTCACGGCGCCAATCGCACCGGCCGCCCCTTCACCGGCGACGGCTCCGGCGACTTCATGTATCCCGTCCTGCACGAGCTCGGCTTTGCCACCAAGCCCCGTGCCATCTCCCGCGACGACGGCCTGCGCCTGCGCAATGCCTGGATTGCCTCTGTCGTCCGCTGCGCTCCGCCCGGCGACAAGCCCCTGCCCCAGGAGATTCGCAACTGCAGCGTCCATCTCGCGGCCGAGATTGGCGCGCTGCCCCGTATCCGCGTTGTCGTCTGTCTCGGAAAGATAGCCTGGGACGGTTACCTCGCCCATCTGCTCGGGACTGGCGATATCGCCCGGCGCTCGGACTACCGCTTTACCCATGCCGCCGAATACAGCCTGCCCAATGGTCTCCAGTTGCTTGGCAGCTACCACCCCTCGCTGCGCAATACCAACACGGGGCGCCTGGACCGGCCGATGTTCGCCAGCGTCTTCGCCCGCGCCCGTGAACTTGCCGGGCTCGCCTAGCCCCGGGTTGACCGGCAATTAACACACCCAATTGCCGAGCCGCGGAATCTAAAGTTGTGAGTGATCAATATTTTGCTCCTGGAGGCGACACAATGAGTGCAAAAGGTGTGTGGATTGCTTTTGGCCTGGGTGTAAGCGCGGGAGCGGCCGTCGCTCTCCTCTATGCCCCTCAGGCCGGCGAGAAAACCCGCCGCCAGATCAAGCGCAACATCAACGACGGTGTCGACTACCTCGAGGATGCGGCCGATTATCTGAAGGAGCAGGCCGACTACCTCAGCAAGGAAGCGCAGAAGACAATCAAGCGCACCCGCGGCCAGGTGGAAGACGTGGTCGAAAAAGCCAGCGGTGTGGTCAATGACGCGGTGAAAGGTGTTCAGGCGCTGATGTAGCGCTCCAAGGCAGCCCTCCCCCAACCTTCTTTATCGGGTCGGACCACCCATTCCCGCAAGAACGATCGCGCCCCGGAGATCTCCGGGGCGTGATCGTTTTTTTTGCTCTTCGGCTGCGGCAGGATATTACTCCGGCGGCCCCACCGTCACCACAAAATACGCGATCTCCGCATCGCTTTTGTTCGCAATCCAGTGCTCGTCGCCCGCGCAGCACAGCCCGACATCGCCCGCGTTCATCGTGTACTCGGTCCCATTCAGATAAAGGGTTGCGGTGCCGCGCTGCATCAGCCAGATCTCGCTGTGCTTGTGCGTTCCGACCGCCTCATGCGGCGCTCCCGCCTGCTGCACCGACTCGTGCATCTCCAGGCGGATCGTGCCGCCAGAGAGCATCCCGGTCAGGAACTGGTGCGACTCGTGCCCGCCCACCATGCCTTTCCCCGGCTGTGGTTTGAACACGCCTGACTTCAACGCAGGCAGTTGCCGCGGCACCGCAGCCCCCTGCGGGCCGCCGGCCGGCTGCATCGGCCCACCGGGATTCACCTGCGCCTCCGCCGTCGAAGCCGCACCCGCCAGCGCCAGCAGCGCCGCCACCATTCCCGCAAAATCCCTGCGATTTACATTCTCCATACCGCCTCCTTGCGCACTAGAGAAGTCTCCTCCAATCCGCCCGTTCTGTATAGGGGCGCTTAGTTGGCAGTGGGCTTTCCGATATGATCGACGACCATCACATCCACAGTCGCATTCACCGGTTCGAACTTTAGCCCCAATTGTTCCTTGATCGCCGTGAACATCGTCGGCACATCCGCATCTGCACTGGGTGCGTCGCCATAGGAGTACGTCAGCTTGAAATCGTACCGCCCCGTGAGCCCCGTCTGATCCACAAGAGGGCGGTCAATGAAGAGCTGCTTGATCGTAAGGAAGAATTCCATCGAGCTGCTCCGGTAGTTCTCCGTTCTCACCCAGCCGTGACCCTCCGTCCACTCCAAAGGCTGCACCGCAGGATCAGCCGCAGCGGCCAGCTTTGGCTGGCCTTTCACCACCTGCAGGGCATAGACCGGCATCTTCTGCTTGTCCTTATGAAATTCGAGCCCGAAGCGCTCCACCAGAAGCTGCCGGATGATTGCCTGTTGCTGGGGAAGTGTAGCGTCCGTTGTCAGGTTGGTTGTGCCGCTCATATCCCAATGATCTTCCGCGACCCAGCCAGGCGTCCCCACCACCTGACGAGGGTTCACCCCATAGGCAAACGCAATCATCTTCAACAGAGGCTGGTCCTCCAACTCAAAGCGGTCCTTCTTGAAACTGAAATTGTTGTGCATCACCGACGCCGGATGCGGCCGTACCACGGCAACCTCAATGGTCGCGTCGCCCGCAGGCTGCGCAGCAGCGCAGGCGGTGAAGACAGCAGCGGCACAGACTGGCAATACGCGGCAAAAGTGGTTCATGCGCATTCGGATACCTCGCATTCCTTTACGCAGCAGGCGCAGAAAGAGTTCCAATGAATGCCGCGGGAGAAAAGCTCATCCTGGGCGTTTGCGAGTTGCAAAACCAAACGCCCCGGCATCTTGCCGAGGCGTTGAGTCTATCGCTTTTGACTGACAACTGACAACTTGCTACACCGTCGTCAGCGCCAGTCCAGCCACCTTGTCGTCGCCGTCGCCGGAGCCGTCCGCCGAAATCGGCCGGTAGAACAGCTGGTTGTTTTCGAGGTACACCTCCAGGAACGCCGGCCGCTGCACAATGCCGCCCGCGATCAATGCCTCCGACAGTGGATCTTCGATGAACCGCTGCAGTGCGCGCCGCAACGGCCGCGCTCCGTAGTTCCGCTCCGAAGAGGTCTTCTCCAGAATCCACTGCTTCGCGTCGTCGGTCACACTCAGCGTAATCGCCTTGTGCACCAGGTTGGTGTTCAGTTGCTGCACCAGCAGTTCCATGATCTGCATCAGGTCCGAGTTCGAAAGCGACGTGAAGATGATGATTTCGTCGACGCGATTGAGGAACTCCGGATTGAAGGTGCGCTTCACCTCACCCTTCACCAGCTCCTCCATCTTGTCCAGAATCATGTCTTCCTTGCCGCTCTGGAAGCCCAGCCCTTCGCGCTTTTGCAGGTGCTTGGCCCCGATGTTCGAGGTCATCACCACGATCGTGTTCTTGAAGTCGACCGTATTGCCCAGCCCGTCCGTCAACTGCCCGTCTTCAAATACCTGTAGCAGCAGGTTGAAGACGTCCGGATGCGCCTTCTCGATCTCGTCCAGCAGCACCACCGAGTACGGCGACCGCTTCACCCGCTCGGTCAACTGCCCGCCTTCCTCGTAGCCCACATATCCCGGGGGCGAACCGATCAGCTTGCTCACGGAATGCTTCTCCATGAACTCCGACATGTCGAACCGGATCAGGCTCTTTTCGCTGCCAAACAGGAACTGCGCCAGCGTGCGCGCCATCTCCGTTTTGCCGACGCCGGTCGGCCCCAGGAACAGGAAGCTCCCAATCGGCCGTGCCGGGTTCTTCAACCCAGCCCGTGACCGGCGAATCGCACGCGCCAGCGCCGAGATCGCCTTATCCTGCGAGATCACGCGTTTGTGCAGCTCTTCTTCCACGCGCAGCAGCTTGGCCGTCTCCTCTTCCTTGATCGACGTAATCGGCACACCGGTCCAGCGGCTCACCACGTCCTCGATGTCCTCGCGCGTCACAATCCCCGCACTCGAATCGTCGAGATGGTATTTGTCCCTCAGCGCCCGCAGGTTCTCCCGCTCCTTGCGCTCCTCGTCCGAGTAGAACCGCGCCTTCTCGAACTCGTGGTTCGCAATTGCGTTCTCCATGCGATGCACGATGAACTTGATCCGCTTCTGCACCTCGGTCAGCTCTTCGGGCAGGGAAGTCTGGCGCAGCTTCACCCGCGCGCCCGCCTCGTCGATCAGATCAATCGCCTTGTCCGGCAGGAAACGGTCCGGAATATACCGGCTGGAATGCGACACCGAAAAGTTGATCGCATCGTCGGTGTACGAGACCGCATGGAACTTCTCGTACTTATCCTTGATGCCCATGATGATCTTGACCGCATCCTCTTCGTTCGGAGGCGGCACTTTGACCGCCTGGAATCTGCGTTCCAGCGAGCGGTCCTTCTCGATCGACTTGCGATACTCTGCCGGTGTCGTCGCGCCGATGCACTGAATCTCGCCGCGGCTCAGTGCCGGCTTCAGGATGTTCGCCGCGTCCAGCGAACCCTCCGCCGACCCCGCGCCCACCAGCGTATGCAGCTCGTCGATGAACACAATGGAGTTCTGATTCTCCATCAGCTCCTTCATGATCGTCTTCAGCCGCTCTTCAAACTGCCCGCGATACTTCGTCCCCGCAACGATCAGCGACAGGTCGAGCGCCAGCACCCGCTTGTCCGCCAGGAAGCTCGGCACTTCGCCATCCGCAATCTTCTGCGCCAGCCCTTCCACGATGGCCGTCTTGCCCACGCCCGGTTCGCCGATCAGCACCGGATTGTTCTTGGTCCGCCGGCACAGGATCTGGATCACGCGCTCGACTTCGTTGTCGCGCCCCACCAGCGGGTCCAACTGCTGGTCCATCGCACTCTGGGTCAGGTCGCGCGAAAACTCCGTCAGCATCGACTGCTCGCCGCGCTGGCTCTTGCCCGATTGCTGCGTCGGCGCCTTCTCCTGCGTGGTCCGCTGCAGCTCCTCGCGGATCGCCGGCAGCCGCAGCCCACGCTCGGTCAGGATCTCCGCCGCAAAGCACTTCTCTTCGCGCAGCAATCCCAGCAGCAGGTGTTCCGTGCCGATATGTTTGTGCGAGAGCCGCTCGGCCTCTTCCGCCGCGTACGCCAGCACCCGCTTGCACTCGTTCGAGAGCGGAAGATCGACCGAAGTCGACACCTTCTCGCGAATCGTCGTATGCCCTTCAATCTGTTTCCGAATCGATTCCACCGACGCGTGCGACCGCAAAAACCGGTTCGTCAGCGCCTTGTCCTCCCGCAACAACCCGAGCAGCAGGTGCTCGGTCTCGATGTACGGCGACCCGAACTGACTGGCCTCGTACCGCGCAAAGAAGATGACGCGGCGCGCTTTCTCCGTATAGCGTTCGAACATGTTCCCCCTTCAAGCCGGCCACTGCACCTGCCCCGAAGAACTCCGAAGCCGCGATGCAGCACCATCGGTCGAGCCCGTCTCCGCGCCAGTCGCTCGCGGAAACCCTTCAGAGCGTCACCGGAAAACCCCCGCCGGAGTGCAAAACGCCCATTCCACTCTTAACAGTGTAACGGCTGCGTCAAATTATCCCAATCACTCGAAAGTTTCGACTACCGTAACACCCTTATTGGATGTGCGCTGTGCAAAACTCGCATCAAATTTGGTGCAACTCGACCAATAGGGCCAAAGGCCCGTCATAGACCAGCCTGGGCAGTAGGCCGGGGTTGGCGTCACCATAGGACCCGAGGGCTGAAGGCCCTGCATAAAGGCTTACGCTATCGCGTCTTGCAGCCGTCCATCGCGCAGGCGCAGCACCCGCCCGCAGCGCATCGCAAACTCCATGTTATGCGTTACCAAAATGCTGGTAAGCGCATGTTCCCCATGCAATTGCTGGATCAGCCCGAACACGACCTCCGCCGTCTTCCCGTCCAGATCGCCGGTGGGCTCATCCGCCAGCAGCAGCTTCGGCTCGGTCACCAGCGCCCGCGCCAGGCTGACCCGCTGCTGTTCGCCGCCGCTCAGCTCGCCCGACCGGTGCCCCGCGCGTCCCGCCAGCCCCACCTCGCCCAGCCACTTGCGCGCCTTCTCCAGCGCCGGCGCCTTCCGCTCGCCGCGGGCGAGCAGCGGCATGGCGACATTCTCCAGCGCCGTAAACTCCGGCAGCAGATAGTGAAACTGCCACACATACCCGACGTCTCGATTGCGAAACTCCGCCGCCTGCCGCGCATTCAGCCCGCCCAGCCGCGTCTCCGCAACCCACACATCCCCCTCGGTGGGCCGGTCCAGCGCCGCCAGCAGGTGCAGCAGCGAACTCTTTCCCGACCCGCTCTCCCCCACAATCGCGACCATCTCTCCCGCCGCCACCTCGAAGTCCAGCCCGCGAAACAGCACTACCTCACCGCGCGCGCCATCCGCGCCACGCACCCCCGCCGCGACCGCCGGATAAATCTTGGTCAGTCCCTCCGCCCGCAGCATCACCGCCATGGAGCGCCACCCAATTCTTCAGGTGCCGTCATCCTGAGCGCAGCGAAGGACCCCTGTATTTCGTCTCTGTTCTTGCTCCTCACTTCTCCACCGCCCCCGCATGCCCCGAATAATTCCCCAGCGCAATCGCCAGCCGGTTCCAGACGTTGATGTTCGTAATCGCCAGCGTCAGATTCACCGTCTCTACGTCGCTGAAATGTTCGCGCACCGTCGCATACACCGCATCCGGAGCATGTCCGTCCTGAATATTCGTCACCGCCTCGGCCCACGCCAGCGCCGCCCGCTCCCGCTGCGTATACGCACTCGAATCCCGCCAATCGCTCAACCCCGCAATCCGCTCCTCCGGCTCATGCAGCTTCCTCAACTCCCCCTCATGCAGATGAATGCAGTACTCGCACCCATTCATCAACGAAACCCGCAGCCGCACCAAATCCAGCAGCACCGGCTCCAGCCCCGTCCCGGTGTTCAGATAGTGCTCCAGCGCCCGCAGCTTCTCCATCCCCTCCGGCGCCAACTCCCCATACTTCAATCGTGCCGCCATACGCCCTCCCTCAAACCCGCGGACTTGCTTACCAACTGGCTCGCGCCCTACTCATACCTCAGCGCCTCCGCCGGCAGCACCTTGGCTGCGCTCGCACTCGGATACAGCGTAGCCACCAAGCTCACTCCCAGGCTCACCGCACTCACAATCACCGCATCCACCAGCCGCGGCGCAAACGGCAGATAGTCGATCGAGTACACCGATGGATCGAGCGGGAAGCGGTAATGCCCGCCCACCCAACTCAGTCCGTAGCCGACGATCAGCCCCAGCGCCGTCCCAATCACCGAGATCAGTAGCCCCTGCATCAGGAAGATCCGCCGCACCTGCGTCTCGCTCACGCCAAAACTCATCAGCACAGCGATGTCCCGCGTCTTTTCCATCACCATCATGGTCAGCGCGATCAGGATATTCAGTGCCGCCACGCACACAATCAGCGCCAGCACGATGAACGTCACAATCTGCTCCAGCCGCAGCGCGCGAAACAGCTCGCGGTTCTGCTCCATCCAGTTGGTGGTTTCGAATCCCTTGCCTGCGGCCTCCTCAATCTCGCGTCCCACCGCCGCAGCCTGGTACATGTCGTCGATCTTGAAGCTGATCGCCGAGATCACGTCCGGCTCGCTGAACAGCCGCTGCGCATCTGCCAGCCGGATAAACGCATAGCTCGAATCGTATTGGTAGAACCCCGACTTGAAGATGCCCGTCACCACAAACCTCTGGTACTTCGGCACCAGCCCCAGCGGCGTCAGCTCTCCCTGCGGGCTGATCACCTGCACCGTATCGCCCACCTCCGCGCCAATCGTGTCCGCCAGGTCCTGCCCAATCACAATCGGAGGCGCAGGCACCGCATCGGGTGCCCCCACAGAACTGGGTGCCCCATTCATCGCGGCTTCATCGCGATGAGTGGGGTCCATCGGTTCCAGCGTATCCGCCGACCCCGTCTTCACGCTCCTCAACAGATCCGAAACCGTATTCTGGTCCGCCGGAACGATCCCATCGATCAGCGCGCCGCCACTCTTCGCGCCGCGCGAGATCAGCACCTCTTCATACAGTGCCGGCGCCGCGGCCGTCACATGCGGCAGCGCGCGCAGCCGCTCCAGCAGAGGCTGCCAGTTTCTCATCCCGTCGTCGGCCACGCGCATCAGCATCACGTGCGCAGTCGACCCCAGCAGCTTCTCCTGCAAGTCGCGGCTCATCCCATTCGTAATCGCCAGCGCAAGAATCAGCGAAGCCACCCCCGCCGCCACGCCAATCACGCTGATCAGCGTGATCACGCCGACGACCGCCTGCCGCCGCTTGGCCCGCAGATACCGCGCCGCAATGAACAGTTCAAAGCGCATCCGCTACCGCACCACCGTCTTCACCGCCACCACATTCTCATAGCGGTCGTACACGCGCACCGCCAGCACATGCTCCGCCGGATTCACTACGCCGGCTGCCGCATCGCCACTCACCGCCGGCACCAGCGCCGTAAAATCGTACCGCTCCTCCAGCGAGTCCGACACGCGTCCCACCGGCTCCAGATACTGCCACGGGCCCGCGTCCACGCTGTACTCCGCATGGCTGATCGGCGAAGTCGCATCCTTCGCGCTGAACGTGGCATGAATCTTTCCCGCCACCATCGCCGCCGTCAACGCTCCCGGCACCGGCGGCGTCGTGTCCACTACAAACGCCTCGCTCACCCGCTCTCCCGCAAGCGCCTCCGACTCCGTATGGCTGGGTGAGTCGCTCGCCACCACCTTCACCTCGTAGTTCCCATCCGGCAGCAGCGACGCGTCGAAGCTCAGATACTTCTCCGTCACCTTGTCCTTCACCAGCAGCCAGTTCTTCTCGCCCAGCCCGCGATACCACACCGAATAAATCAGGTCGTCGCCGTTGTCGTCATGCGCCGCCCAGCGCACCGTCACCGCCGACTTGTCCTTCTGCGCCATCAGCGGCTGCGCGTTCACATCCGGAGTAAAAGCCTGCACGTTGGTGCCGGTCGCAGCCGGGAAGCTCACCTGTACCGTTGCATTCTGCGGCTGCGGCGGGTTTGCCGCCACCCGTGCGTCCGGCTGCACCACCACCTCGTCTACCACCGGGGCCAAATTCTTTTCCAGGTAATTCACCCCGACGGAATCGAGGCTGCCTCCGGCCTGCAGCACCGCCTTCCACTGCACAAAGCGCCCGCCCGGCACCGTCACCTCTCCCGACTTCGACACCGGCGCCCACTCGCTCCATCCCATCAGAGGGCTCTCCACGTTGCCGCTGCGCTCAAACAGGTCGAACCCCGCGGCCCCGGGGCTTAGTTCGACTCGTCCCCATTGCGAGAATGCGTCTGCGTCGAAGACCTCGCTGGTGTACGTCGCGTTTGCCGCTGTCCGGTCCTCCAGCTTGTACACTTTGCCGCTGTTGCTGGTTGCGACGAACAACCCACCCGCCGTCGTCGCGAACGCCATCCCCTGCGCCGCCTCCAGGTGGGTCACATCGGTGAACTGTCCCGCCACCGCCGTATCCACGCGATACACCCGCCCGCGATTGCCGGTCGCCGCCAGCAGGCTCCCCTGGCGAAACGCCAGCGCGTACACCACGTCTTCCTTCAGCGACACCAGCTTCTCCGGGCTTCCGTCCGGCGCAATCCGGTAGATCTCCGACCCCTCCGGTATCAGCGTATTCGCCGTCGCCGCGTTCGCCGAACCCGGCTGCGAGAACGTAATCGTAACTCCCAGCGCCCCGGTCACCGGCAACGGCGGAAGCCCCGGCCGCGGTGTCCCGGGCGCAGGTTTCGTCCCCACGCCGGCCGCATACACGTTCCCCGCGCCATCCATCGCCAGCGCCGTGATCTCCATCTTCGGCGCGGAGTACACCGCAAACGGCTTCGCCCCCGGCGTCCGCGTGTTCAGCCGGTAGATTACTCCGCTGCCGTCGCTCCCCGCCCACAACATTCCGTTCGGCGCCATCAGCAGGCAGCGGATATGCTGGTCCGTCGTCCGGAACGCCAGCTCCGGCTTGCCCCCGTCCGCGGGCACGCGATACACCGCCGCCGGTCCTCCCGCTGCCACATAGATATCTCCGCCCTTGCCCGGTACGCTGCCCGCGGCCTGCACCACATCCCACAGGTACTTCGGTTTTTCCGCCGTCGCCGACGGATCGAACACCACCGCTGTGTCCGCCGGGGTCGCTCCCAGCCGGTACACCTTGCCGTCGGGCGACGTCGCTGCATACATCTGCCCATCCGCGCCCAGCCGCAGCGCCTGCACCCCCAGTTCTTTGCCTTCGAAGACTTTGGTCGCCTTGCCGTCAGGCGCTACCCGCATCACCACCGCACCGCCGGCCGCCGTCCCGCCCATGCCCACATACGCGTACCCGGCCGCGTCCGATGCCACTGACCACACGTAGTTCCCGCCGGTGGCGTAGAGCAGGGAAGTCGCCGGTCCCGCTTCAATCCGGCCATCGCTGCGGATCGCCACGCCATCGGTGGTTCCGCGTTCCATCTCGTCGTACCGCGACACCGTCCACAACTTGGTCCCCTGCGCCACCCCACTGCTTGCCAGGGTCCCACTCAGAATCACTGCCAGAGCTGCACCCAAACCCAACCCATTCCGCATCGTCATAGTCGCAGTCTACTTCCTCCCAACGAAAAGAGGCGGAGCCAAAGCCCCGCCCCACAGTTCGCAACAAAATTCTGTGCCGGCCAACGGGAGGGTCCCGCGAAGCGATAAGAAGGCGTGCGAACGCCTAATTCGTCAGCACCGCCCGGTAGCGCACCTTGCTCTTCTTCACCTTGGCAATCGCGTCGTTCGCCTTGGCCATCGCAAAGCGCTCGGTAATGGCCTTCACGCCATGGCGAGCGGCCACGTCCAGCATCTCGTGCAGGTCCCGCGGGCTCCCGATGGGGCTTCCCGCAACTGCCCTTTGTCCCGCGATCAGCGGAAACGCCTGCAGCGCCATGGGCGACGGCGGCACGCCCACGATGCACAGCGTCCCCTTCGGACGCAGGCTGTTCACCAGCGCCTGCCAGTCCTGGTCCGCGCTTACCGTCGACAGCAGAAGATCGAAGGTGCCCGCGATCTTCTTCAACTCCGCCGTGTCGCGCGTATTCACAAAGTGGTGGGCGCCCAACTCCAGCGCCTCCTCTTCCTTGTCCTTCGAGGTCGACAGCGCCGTCACCTCGGCGCCAAACGTCTTTGCGAACTGCAAGGCCAAATGCCCCAGCCCGCCAATCCCCACCACGCCCACCCGCGATGACGGCCGCACCCCGTGATTGCGCATGGGCGCGTATACCGTAATTCCTCCGCACAGCAGCGGCGCCACACTCTCGCTTTCCAACACCTCCGGCACCGGGATCGCAAACCGCGAGTTCACCCGCACCGCATCGGCATATCCGCCATTCCGGCCAACACAGGTCGGCTGCGCAAGTGCGCACAGGTGTTCGTCCCCCTGCCGGCACCACTCGCAGATGCCGCAACTGTCTGCCTGCCAGCCAATCCCCACCCGCTCGCCTACCGTGCGGTCCTTCACATTCGAGCCCACCGCCGACACCGTCCCGACAATCTCATGTCCGGGGACGAACGGGTACTTGCTGTTCCCCCAGTCATTGTCGATCAGGCTGATGTCGGAATGGCACACCCCGCAGTGCGAGATCCTTACCTCAACCTCATTCGCATTCAACTCGCCTGGCTCGTACCGGTATGGCACCAGCTGTGCGCCCGCGGCGTGCACCGCCAACCCGTGAATTTCAACTGCGTTCATCGGAACCTTCGTCTCTCTCATGCCTGGAAGTCCTTCAGTTATAGGCGCACTTCTGATGCTACAACAGCAGCGAATGATCCCATGGCTAATCCGTAAACTCGCCCTAGCGAACGTCCAGCGTCAACACCTGCGATCCCGATACTGCATACTCCGTGTCGATCGACCCCGCCTCCACTACGCTTTCACCCGTCAACTGCATCTTCTGTGCTGCCTTCAGCGGCTCCAGCACGTTTGCCATCGACAGTGGCACTCCCGGCAGTGCCTGTGCATCCAGTTCTGCCTGTGCGGTATGGTCCAGCAACGTCACGTAGATGCGATTGTTCGCATGCGCACGGTTCATCTGCGCCACCACATCCGCCAGGGCCATGGGATGCAGCGCCGCCCCAAATGGCCCCTGCGCGGGTGGAGTCGTCAACCGGTCCAGGGTCGCCCCGTCGCTGACCACGATCCGCAGCGGTCCCGCGGTCAGGCTGTCCGGCAGCTTCACCTTCAACTGCACCACCCGCGCCTCGGCTTGGTAGGGATGCAGGGTGGCCTCCACGTCCAGCGTCTCTCCGGCATGCGCTTCCGTCTGCCCGAGCCGCGCCCCCTCCAGCACCGCCGTCCGCCGCTCCGGGATCGCCTCCATGCGCAGGCGCAGGCCCGTCACCTCGGGCTGCTCCACGGCATTGCTGTAGAGCTGCGCGAACCGCTCATTCACATACAGCGCCGCACCGATCGCTCCCGAGTTCTGCTCGGTCGGCGACATCATCCCGGCGAGCCGCACCGGCGGCAGGCCCTTCAGCGTCAACTCGCCATCCATCCGGTAGCTCATCTCGTTCGCCGACTGGTTGGTCCCCGACAGGCTCTGATACACCGAAACCAGCATCGCCGCGGGCGTCAACTCGCGGTTGTCCAGCACCTCAAAGTGCATTCCGCCCTTGATTCCGGGCGCCGGCACCGGCAGCCGCTCTCCCGGCCCTTGCAACTGCGCGGAAACCGGCTTCATTCCGGACTCGCGCGCCCCTTCCATTGCCGCCGGGACCACTTCCACCGACACCGGAATCATGCGTGCATCCACGCCAAACTGCCCCAGGATCGCCGACGCGCGGTCCTCCGTAAACGATCCCACCGTCTCGGTCGTGTTGATGATCTTGAACGCATTCAGCGGCGAGGCCAGCGTCGCCACCACCTCCGCCTTGGTCATCGGCATCGACACCGGACCGAACTGCGTAATCGGATGGCCGCAGGCCAGCAACTGGGTCGGATCGACGTACGTCACCGTGCAGGTCCCCGAGATCGACAGATCCCCCCGCACCAGGATCGCGCTCACCGCCGACCCCGGCACCAGCGGCTCCGGCTGCTTGGTCCCCGCCGCCGCCGCTCCCCCAAGTCCCGCAACGGGACTCATCCCCAACGCGCGAAACTTGTCGCTGAACCGCGCCACCGCGTCCTGCGAGAAGCCGCCAAACACCAGCGCCGTCTCAATCGGCTGTACCTCGCCCCCGCCCGCCGAGACATTCGTCATCCCGACCGGACCCTGAGCGAGCGGAGCGAGTCGAAGGGGAAGTGGAGGGACCCCCGCATTTTGCTCCTGCCCAACTCCCGCCTCCGCCAGCTTTACCCCGCCCCGCGCCTGCCCGTCCCGCACCTCGAGCATCTGCTCGATCGGCGTGATCCCGCAGATTGGCTCCTTCGAGAACTGTCCGATCCGGTAGCTGATCGCCCCCACCAGCCGCCCGTCCACATATACCGGGCTGCCGCTCATTCCCGCCACCACGCCGGTATACTCGGCCTTCGCGCCGCCCAACCGGGCCAGGATCATATCTTGCCCCGGCCCAATCGCATCGGTCAGGACGCCCAGGATCTCCACCTGCATCGGCTCCGGCGTCACGCCTTCGAACACCGAATACGCAACCCCATGCAGCCCCCGCCGCACCTCGGCCAAGGGAAAAATCTTCGCCCCGATCGGCGCCACGGCA
>Ga0181520_10004074_pt1 | contig 24939 bp, 22 predicted proteins | sample PEATcosm2014_Bin_29_FD_132451 | JGI IMG/M metagenome (GOLD analysis project Ga0181520, IMG submission 132451) | Peatland microbial communities from MTU Mesocosm Facility, Houghton, MI, USA - PEATcosm2014_Bin02_30_metaG | ecosystem: Environmental > Terrestrial > Soil > Wetlands > Peat | place...
CATGTTTACCCGGCGGTCGAGACTTATGACCGGCAAGACGCCGAAGGCGAGCGCTGGAAGATCATCCCGGTCCTCGAACAGCTTAAAGCCAAGGCCAAGGCCGAAGGCCTGTGGAATCTGTTCCTGCCGCCGTCTCCGCAGCACGACGAGGGCGAATTCCACGGTGCCGGATTGACCAACCTCGATTATGCGCTCTGCTCGGAGCAGATGGGCCGCGTCTCGTGGGCGTCGGAGGTGTTCAATTGCTCGGCGCCCGACACCGGCAACATGGAAGTGTTGCATCGCTACGGCTCGCCGGAACAAAAAGCCAAATGGCTCATGCCGCTCCTTGCCGGCGAAATGCGCTCGGCCTTTCTGATGACCGAACCGGCGGTCGCTTCGTCGGACGCGACCAATATCGAAACGTCGATCAAGCGTGACGGCGACCACTACGTCATCAACGGCCGCAAATGGTGGTCGTCGGGCGTCGGCGATCCGCGCTGCAAGATCGCCATCGTCATGGGCAAGACCGATCCAAGCCGCGCCCGCCACGAGCAGCAATCGCAAATCCTCGTGCCGCTGGATACGCCGGGCCTCAAAGTCCTGCGCATGCTGCCGGTCTTCGGGTTCGATGACGCTCCCCACGGCCACGCCGAAGTACTCTTGGAAAACGTCCGCGTGCCGGCCGCCAACCTCCTGCTCGGCGAAGGCCGCGGCTTCGAAATCGCGCAAGGGCGCCTCGGCCCGGGTCGGATTCATCACTGCATGCGCACGCTCGGCGCCGCCGAAGTGGCGCTCGAGAAAATGACCAAACGGCTATTGTCGCGCACCGCCTTCGGCAAGAAGATCGCCGAACAGTCGATCTGGGAACAGCGCATGGCCGAAGCGCGCATCGACATCGAGATGACGCGGCTCCTTTGTCTGAAGGCCGCCGACATGATGGACAAGGTCGGCAACAAGGCGGCGCAGCTCGAAATCGCGATGATCAAGGTGGCGGCGCCCCGCGTCGCGCTCAAGGTCATCGACGACGCGATCCAGGCGCATGGTGGCATGGGCGTGACTACCGACGCGGGCCTTGCCAAGACTTACGCCCACATCCGCACCTTGCGGCTCGCCGACGGTCCGGACGAAGTGCACAACCGGGCGATTGCGCGTCTCGAAATGCGCAAATACACCAACGCGCGGGTTTAGGCGGCCGGTCAACGGACGTCCCGCAATCTCTGCGCCATCGCCGATTCAGGCGATCGTTACGCCGCCGTCGACGACGATGGTCTGTCCGGTCATGAAGCTGCCGGCCTGCGACGCAAGCAAAATCGCCGCGCCCGCAATCTCGTCCGGTTCGCCGATGCGGCCGAGCGGCGTCTGCTCGTTGCGTTTTTGCAGCATGTCCGGATTTTCCCACAGCGCGCGCGCAAAATCGGTACGGATCAATCCAGGCGCGATGCAGTTGACCCGCACATTGTGCGGGCCGAGCTCGACGGCGAGATTGCGCGCGAGCTGCATATCCGCCGCCTTGGAGATGCAGTACGTGCCAATCACCGGTGAGCCGCGCAAACCACCGATGGACGAAATGATGATGATCGAGCCGTCCTTGCGCGCGATCATTTGCGGGGCGACGAGCGTAATCAACCAATGATTCGAGACGATGTTGTGGTCGAGGGGCTGGCGTAATTGCTCGTGGTTGATGGTGTGCATCGGCCCGTAGTGCGGGTTCGAGGCGGCGTTGCAGACCAGCACATGGATTTGGCCGAAGGCCCGGGTCGTTTCGGCCACGAGCCGTTGCAAGTGTTCCTTCGAGGAAATATTCGCGGCGATCGCGATAGCGCGCTCGTCGCCGTGCTTGGCGTTGATCGCAGCCGCCACTTCGCGGCACGGTTCGAGGTTGCGCGAAGAGACGACAACCCTTGCGCCGTGTTCGGCCATGCGTTCGGCGATCGCACGCCCGATGCCGCGCGATGAACCGGTGACGACGACGACTTTTCCGCTGAGGTCGAATAGCGACACGGCCCGTTCCTTCCCCCTGAATATCATGTATTTTGCGGCTGAGCTTATGCAGCCGAGAGCAACCCGGCAAGCCGCACAAGGGAAACGCCGATGTCCGCCATCAATGCCGTAACCAACCTGACCCGCGAAGGCGATATCGCCGTGGTGACGATCGATTCACCGCCGGTCAACGCGTTGTCGGCGAATGTGCGCAACGGGCTGCGCGACGGCGTCGGACAAGCGGCGGCCGACCCGGCGGTCAAGGCCATCGTCGTCATTTGCGGCGGACGCACCTTCATCGCCGGCGCCGACATCGCCGAGTTCGGCAAACCGTCGACCGGCGCAACGCTTCCGGAAATCCAGGGCGTGCTGGAGGGCGGCCCAAAGCCGGTCATCGCCGCAATCCACGGCACCGCCCTCGGCGGCGGTTTTGAGACGGCATTGATGTGTCATTACCGCGTCGCCGTGCCGTCGGCGAAATTTGGACTGCCCGAAATCAAGCTCGGCCTCATTCCCGGCGCTGGCGGCACGCAGCGCCTGCCGCGTTTGAGCGGCGTGGAGAATGCGCTGAACGCAATTCTCTCCGGCACGCCGTTCGGGGCCAAACAGGCGCTGGAATGGGGCGTGGTCGATGCGGTCGTCGACGAAGGCAAATTGCGCAAGGGCGCGATCGCCTTCGCCCGCAAAGTCATCGACACCCATATGCCGCTGCGCAAAATCCGCGACCTCAACGACAAGATCGAGGCGGCGCGCGGTCACCCCGAGATCTTCAACAATGTCCGCCGCGAGAATGCCCGCAAGTTTCGCGGCTTTGAAACCTGGGAGGTGGCGATTCGCGCCGTGCAGGCAGCCGTCGACCTGCCCTTCGACGAGGGCATGAAGCTCGAGCGGCAGCTGTTCCTCGACCTTGTTCCGAGCGCACAATCGCGCGCGCAGCGTTACGTGTTCTTTGCCGAGCGCAAGGTGTGGAAGATCGCCGATGTGCCCGACGACACGCCTACGCTGCCGATCAAAAAAGTCGGCGTCATCGGGGCCGGCACCATGGGCGGCGGCATTTCGATGAACTTTCTCAACGCCGGAATTCCGGTGACGATCGTCGAGATGGCGCAGGAGGCGCTCGACCGCGGCCTGGGTACGATCCGCCGCAACTACGACAACACCGCCAAGAAAGGCCGGCTGACGCAGGCCGATGTCGAAACGCGCATGGGCCTGCTCAATCCCACGGTCCAGCTCGACGCGTTATCCGATTGCGACCTCATCATCGAGGCTGTTTATGAAAACATGGAGATCAAAAAAAGCGTTTTTGCCAAACTCGACAAGATCGCCCAACCGGGTGCGATCCTCGCCTCCAACACCTCCTATCTCAACATTGACGAGATTGCCTCGGCGACCAACCGGCCGGACCACGTTATCGGTATGCATTTCTTCTCGCCGGCGAACGTCATGCGTCTTTTGGAAGTCGTCCGCGGCGCCAAGACCGCAAAGCCGGTGGTCGCGACCGTGATGCAGCTCGCACGCAAGATCGGCAAGATCGCGGTTCTGGTGGGCGTCTGCTACGGGTTTGTCGGCAACCGCATGCTGGCGCAGCGCCAGCGCGAGGCGCAAAAACTCATCCTCGAAGGCGCCATGCCCTGGGACGTCGATCGCGTGATCTACGATTTCGGTCTGCCGATGGGTCCGTTTGCCATGAGCGACCTTGCCGGCCTCGACATCGGCTGGTCCAAAGACACGAGCAAGTCGTCGACCATCCGCGAGATTCTCTGTGAACTGGATCGGCGCGGGCAGAAAACCGGCGCCGGCTTTTACGATTACGACGAGCAGCGCAACGCCAAGCCGTCGCCGGTGGTGGAGAAAATCATCCTCGATTTCGCCGCCAAGCGGGGCATCAACCGGCGCACAATCCCGGATGAGGAAATTCTCGAACGCTGCATCTATCCGATGATCAACGAAGGCGCCAAGATCCTCGAAGAGGGCAAGGCGCAGCGCGCTTCGGATATCGATATCGTCTGGATCAACGGCTACGGCTGGCCGGTCTATCGCGGCGGCCCGATGTTCTACGCCGACCTCATCGGTCCCGATAAGGTGCTGGCCAAACTCAAGGAGTTCGCGGCCACTATGGGCGACGATTTCCAGCCCGCGCCGTTGCTCGAAAGCGTCGTGGCGGAGAAGAAACGCTTGGCGGACCTCTAGCCAGCGCCAGCGCGCCACCACTGTGATCACAACGCCTAATTCATGGGCAATTATGATACAGGCGTACGGGCTCACCCCTTCCCGTCGCCCGCCGGAACTGGCGCGAAGATTGCTACGCTTGTGCCACCGCCGTTGATACGGCAGGGAATTCGAGTTCGCGCTCGAATGGGCCGGGGATCGATATGTTTGACGAGATGAGGGGCAGCGAAGGCGCGGTCCGGCCGGCCTACGCCGAGCTGTCGCATTGGCTAGCCGAGATTCCCCCCGACGTGCTCGATTTCCGCCGCCGCGAAGCGGAGCATTTCTTCCGCCGTATCGGTATCACCTTTGCCGTCTATGGCGACGCCGAGGCGCAGGAGCGCCTCATTCCTTTTGATGTCATTCCGCGCATCCTTGCCGCGAGCGAATGGGAGACATTGCGGCGCGGCCTGGAGCAACGCGTCAAGGCCATCAATGCCTACATCAAGGATGTCTATAACCGCCGCGAGATCTTGCGAGCCGGCGTCGTGCCCGAGGACCTGGTCTTTCAGAATCCGGTGTTTCGCCCGGAGATGAACGGACAAAAGGTGCCGCACGACATCTATGTCCACGTCGCCGGCATCGACATCATCCGCGTCGACGCCGACAATTTTTATGTGCTCGAAGACAATGCGCGCACGCCGTCGGGCGTGTCTTACATGCTGGAAAACCGCGAGATCATGCTGCGGCTGTTTCCCGAGCTGTTCTCGCGATATCGCGTGGCGCCGGTCGAAAATTATCCGGACGAATTATTGGCGACGTTAAAATCGATCGCGCCGCCGACGGCATCCGGCGAGCCGACTGTCGTGTTGCTGACGCCGGGCGTCTACAACTCCGCCTATTACGAGCATTCCTTCCTCGCCGACAAGCTCGGAGTCGAATTGGTTGAGGGTCGCGATCTGGTCGTGAAAAACGACATCGTCTATATGCGCACGACCGAAGGCTTGACGCGCGTCGACGTCATCTACCGCCGCATCGACGACGACTTCCTCGACCCGCTGGTCTTTCGTCCCGATAGCGCGCTCGGCGTGCCCGGTCTGATGTCGGCCTACCAGGCAGGCCAGGTCACGCTTGCCAATGCGGTCGGCACCGGCATCGCCGACGACAAAGCGGTCTACAGCTACATGCCGGAGATCGTGAAGTTCTATCTCGGCGAGGAACCGCTCCTCAAAAACGTTCCGACCTGGCGCTGCCGGGAGCCCGAGCATCTCGCTTATGTTCTCGATCATATCGAGGAGCTGGTGGTGAAAGAGGTGCATGGTTCGGGCGGATACGGCATGTTGATCGGGCCGAAGGCCGACAAGGTCGCGATCACCGCCTTCCGCGCCAAACTCAAATCCGATCCGAAGAATTTCATCGGCCAGCCGACGCTGGCGCTCTCGACTTGCCCGACCTGCGTCGAGGAGGGCATTGCGCCGCGCCACGTCGACCTGCGCCCCTTTGTGCTCGCCGGGCGCGATCAAATCCGCATCGTGCCGGGAGGGCTCACGCGCGTGGCTCTGAAGAAAGGCTCGCTGGTGGTCAATTCGAGCCAGGGCGGCGGCACCAAGGACACGTGGGTCTTAGACGGCTGATTCGATGCTCTCACGCACGGCTGATAACCTCTACTGGCTTGCCCGCTACGTCGAGCGGGCGGAGTATCTGGCGCGCATTCTGGAAACCACGTACCGGCTGACCGCGCTGCCGATCGCCTATGTCGGCTCGACCAACGAATGGGAATCCGCGGTCGCGACCGCCGGCTGCGCGAGCGCCTTCTTTGCCACCTATCCAGAGGCCAACGAGGAAACGGTCACGGAATTCCTCGCCTTTTCGCCCAACAATCCGTCCTCGATCCGCAATTGCATCGAGACAGCGCGCCTTAACGCGCGGTCAGTGCGCACCGCACTGACCATCGAGATGTGGGACACCATCAACAGCGCCTGGCTTGAGCTCAAGAAGTGGGGCAACGGTCCGCGCTCGCGCGAGGAATTCGCGCGATTTCTGCGCTGGGTGCAGGAAGCCTCGCTGCGCTTCGACGGCTCGGCCTATCGCACCATGCTGCGCAATGACGCCTATTGGTTCTCACGGCTCGGACTTTTCATCGAACGCGCCGACAACACCGCGCGCATCCTCGACGTCAAGTATCATCTGCTGCTGCCGGCCGACGAACGGGTTGGCGGACCGCTCGATTATTTCCAGTGGGCTTCGATCCTGCGTTCGGTGTCGGCGTTGACGTCCTATCACTGGGTCTATCGGGAAAACGTCAAACCCTGGCTGGTCGCCGACCTGCTCATGCTCAAGGACGAGATGCCGCGCTCGCTCGCCAGTTGCTATGAGAACCTAGTGCAGAATCTCGATCGCATTGCCGGCCGCTATGGCCGCCAGGGCAACGCGCAGCGGCAGGCACGCGCCGTCCGCGCGCGGCTGCAGAACAGCCGCATTGAGGCGATATTCCAGACTGGGCTGCACGAATTCATCGGCGATTTCGTCGACGACAACAACGCGCTCGGCACCGCGATTGCGCAGCAATATCTCATGTAAGCGGACGGCGCGCGACAGACGCGGCCGCGTCGTCTATCATCCGCCTTCTGATTTCAATTATCCGTCGCCGATATGCGCCTGCGCATCGCTCATACGACCACCCACCGCTACGAGCCGCCGGCGGCCAGCGTGATCCAAGTGCTGCGGCTCACACCGCGCAACCACGAAGGCCAGTACGTTATCGGTTGGCGGATCGACATATCCGCGGATCTGCGTCTCAATGCGCATGAGGATGCATTCGGCAATCTCACCCACGTCCTGACCGCCGACGGACCATTCGAAGCACTCAGCATCCAGGTCGAAGGCGAGGTCGAAACGCAAAATACCGACGGCATCGTGCGCGGCACGCTGGAGCGGTTTCCGCTAGGCATGTTTCTACGCGACACGCCTTTGACGCAGGCCGACCTCGCCATTCGCGATTTTGCTCTGGGTGTCCGGGCAGCCAACAGCGGCGACAGGCTTGCCGAACTGCACGCGCTGCTCGAGGAGCTGCACGAGGGCATGATCCGGGAGAACGACACCTCGCGGCCGCCGACGGCGATGGCTGCGGAGGTTTTCGCCCGTAAACGCGGCGTCACCCACGATCTCACCCACGTTTTCATCGGCGCGGCGCGTAGCCTGGAGATTCCAGCGCGCTACATCGCCGGCTATCGCTGCGGCGGCGCCGGCGCAGCTCAGGACAGCGGCCACGCCTGGGCCGAAGCGCATGTCGAGGGCTTGGGCTGGGTCGGCTTCGACGTCGCGAACTGTGTTAGCCCGACTGACGCCTATGTGCGGGTCGCGGTCGGACTTGATGCGCTTGGCGCCGCGCCGGTACGCGGCACCCGCTACGGGTTGGGAGAAGAAACACTGGCGGTCGCCATCCGGGTTGACCAGTAAGCAGGCGCTTGGCGCCATTGCCGCAAAAGCTTGGCAGCCGCTATAAGGATGACGCGAAAAGCGGGCGGGATTCGATGACTTATTGCTGCGGCATTCTTGTGCGCGAAGGGCTGGTGATGTTCGGCGACACGCGCACCAACGCCGGCGTCGATAACATCGCCACCTTTCGCAAGCTGCATGTTTTCACCAATCCCGGGAAGCGCATCATGGCGCTCGCGTCGGCGGGAAATCTGTCGATTACCCAGTCGGTCGTCAGCATCTTGACCGAGGGCTACGACAACCCGGAAACCGGCGAACACGACACGTTGATGAACGCCCCGACGATGTTCCAGGCCGCCCAGCGGGTGGGATATGTGATCCGCACGATCCATTCCACCGAGGCCAAGGCGCTCGAGGCTTCGGACGTCAATTTCGACGTCTCGTTTCTGTTCGGCGGCCAGATTGCCGGCGAACGCATGCGGCTGTTCATGGTCTATTCGGCCGGCAACTTCATCGAATGCACCACCGATACGCCCTACCTGCAGATCGGCGAACATAAATACGGCAAGCCGGTGCTCGACCGCGCCGTCGGTTATGGCATGGACCTTTACGACGCGCTCAAAGTCGGCCTCGTCTCCATCGATTCGACCATGCGTTCGAATTTGAGCGTCGGCATGCCGATCGACCTTCTGGTCGTGCGGCGCGACGCCTGCGACGCCGAGCTGATCTACCGCATCGAGCCGGGCGAGCCGTATTTCACCGACCTGCGCGAACGCTGGTCGGCGGCGCTGCGCGCCGCCCATATCGCCATTCCGCGCCCTCCCTACAGCAATAAGCGGTAACGGCGGACGCCGACCCCTAAAAACTGGCCGAAATTTACGCGGCATTAACCGCGGTAACGATTTCGGCCTGCATTGGCCGCGCCAGCGCTTGTGCCGGCTAACCGCAAGCCAATGGCAATCTTTTTCGCTTTATGGTCGCGGCAACCGAGAACACCGCCAGGGTGGGAATGTGAACACTTCGGCGCCGCCGGAATTCGCCGAGGGCAACAAGCCGTCGCGCTGGGAACAGGCGCGCCTGAGCCTGATGTTGCCTGTCGGCCTGATCGTCGCCGTCGCGGTCAGCTGCCTGATCATTGCGATGATCACGTCGGCGCGCCGCGCCGACGAGGTTTCGTTCGACCGCGAACAGCAATTGATTCAGAAAGCGATCGTGGCGCGCGCCGCGCGACTTTTACGCGAAGTCGAGAGCGTTGCCGCGACCAGCGGCGCCACCAAGGAAATTCGGCTTGAATACGATGCTCCATGGGTCGAGCACCGCGTCGGCAACTGGCTCGAGGCCTTCTTCGACCACGACCTAGTTCTGGTCGTCGACGGCACCGACCACGTCGAATACGCCCGCTCGCGATCGTCCGGCGATGCCGAAACCGTCGACCTGCCGGCCGAACTGACGAATGTTCTCGATTTCATGCGCGGACGGCTTGCCGCGCCGCCCATCCACGCGATCACCGTTACGGCGGTGCCGGACCCGCACCTGCCCGGCCGCTCGACCGCCTTCATCGAGCGCGTCAGCGAAAAGCCGGCGTTGGTCGCCGCGGTCGCCATTGGTTCGGACAGCGACCTTGCCGCCGGCAATGCCGGCGCGCCAGTCGTCATGTCGATCAGATTTATCGATGACGAACTCTTGCACGAGGTCGGCAATCGGCTGCAGCTGACCGGCTTGCACGCGGCCGACGATTCCGCCCCGGCCGGCGACAAGCCGGTGACCACCCTCGCCGACCCGCAAGGCGGCCCCATCGCTCGCCTGACCTTTACTCCATCCAAGCCCGGCGGCCAGATCGCCGGAAGCGTGCTTCCCTTCGTCGCCATAGCGATCGCCGGCTTCGCGCTGCTTGGAGGTCTGTTATTGCGCCATACCCGGCGTACCGAGCAGGCCATCGCCGCCGGCGAAACCCGCTTGCGGCATCTGGCGCTGCACGATCCGGTGTGCGGCCTTCCCAACCGCATTTACTTCGGCGAGCGCCTGGAAAGCGTCATCGGCGAAGTGCGGCGCGGCGGTCCGTCGGCGGCGGTGTTCTATATCGACCTCGACCACTTCAAGGACGTCAACGACACGCTCGGGCATCACATCGGCGATGAGCTCATCCTCAACGTAACCAAACGGCTGAGCCACATCATGCGCGGCGACGATCTCGTCGCCCGCCTCGGCGGCGACGAATTCGCCATCATCACCACCTGCGCGTCGGACTCCTATTCGCTGCAGGCGATCGCCGGCCGGATCATCACCGGCGTTTGCGCACCCTATACGATCAACGGCCACAACATCATCATCGGCGCATCGATCGGCATCGCCGTCATCGACCGGCGCGCCCGCGACGCCGCCGACATTCTGCGTTATGCCGACATGGCGCTTTACCGCGCCAAGAACGAAGGCCGCAACCGCGCATGCATTTACGACGCGGCCATGGACGCCGATCTGTCGCAGCGCAAGTTGCTCGAAGGCGATCTGCTGCAAGCCATCAGGAACGACGGGCTGGCCGCGGCCTATCAGCCGATCGTCAACGCCAGCGGCGACACCATGATCGGCGTCGAAGCGCTAGCGCGCTGGACCCATCCGACCATGGGCGTGATCACGCCTTCGGTTTTCATCCCGATCGCCGAACATTCGGGCCTCATTGTCGAACTCGGCGAATGGATGCTGCGGCGCGCTTGCCTCGATGGCCGCGATTGGCCGGGCTTGACGGTGGCGGTGAACGTTTCGCCGCTGCAATTCCGCCGCTCGGACTACGTCGACGTGGTCGAGCGCATCCTCAAAGAGACCAACTTCGATGCGAGCCGCCTGGAGTTGGAGCTCACCGAAAGCACGCTCCTTGGCAACCTGGAGACCGCCGAACTTTCCATGCTGCGGCTCAAAGCCATCGGCGTACGTTTTGCGCTCGACGATTTCGGCACCGGCTATTCCAGTCTGCAATATCTGCGGCGTTTCCCCTTCGACAAGCTCAAGATCGACCACAGCTTCGTGCGCAGTATCGAGACTGCGCCGGACGCAGCCGCCATCGTGCATGCGATCGTCAGCCTCGGCCGCGGCCTTGGCATGCGCGTCACCGCCGAAGGCGTGGAGAACGCCGAACAGCATCTGTTCCTGCGCGCCGCCGGCGTGCACTCCATGCAAGGCTATCGCTTCGGCCGGCCTGGTCCGGGCGCCGACATCACCACCCGGCTCGCCGCCCCCGAGCGATATCGCGTCGGCAACCCCGACGAAGAAATCGCGCTGGCGAGCTGACTGCCACCCCTCTCCCCGCCCGCGGGGAGAGGTGATATTCCCGCCGATTGAGAGCACGAGAGGGAGAGCGCCATGGCAGCGCAGAAAATCGCATTGATAACCGGGGCGGGCTCCGGGATCGGCCGGGCCGCCGCACTCGCCTTGTCCCATGACGGATTCACCGTCGTGCTGGCGGGGCGGCGCGCCGACAAGCTCGAAGCGGTGGCGCACGAATTGGACGGCCCCACGCTCGTGATACCGGCCGATGTGCAGGAACCGGCCTCGATCCTGGCGTTGTTCGACAAAATCAAAGACGCGTTCGGACGCCTCGATCTTCTGTTCAACAACGCCGGCATCAGCATGCGCGGCATGCCGATCGAAGAGATTCCGCTCGAGCGCTGGCAGGCGGTCGTCGCCACCAACCTGACCGGGCTGTTTTTGTGCACGCAACAAGCGATCAAGATCATGAAGGCGCAAAGCCCGCGCGGCGGCCGTATCATCAACAACGGCTCGATTTCCGCACACACGCCGCGGCCCGGCACCGCGCCTTATACCGCCACCAAACACGCGGTCACCGGACTGACCAAACAAACCGCGCTTGATTGCCGCGACTACGACATATGCTGCGGCCAGATCGACGTGGGCAATGCCGCGACCCCGCTCACCGAGAAGATGGCCGAGGGCATGTTGCAGCCGGACGGCCGGATCGCTCCCGAAGCGCGCATGAATGTCGATGACGTCGGCCGCGCCGTCGCCTACATGGCAAGCTTGCCGCTTGATGCCAATGTGCTGTTCATGACGGTGATGGCGAACAAGATGCCTTATGTCGGCAGAGGATAGTTTCGCTCGTTGTCCAACTACGAGGACGTTTTGCTCAAATCAACCCTGTTCGACTAGAATGCTTGTATGCTCGACGGCTGGCATGAATTCTACATGTTGCTCGGCACCGCTGCCGCGGCGCTGGTCGCGCTCTTGTTCGTCGCCACCTCGATCGGCATCGGGCTGATCACCATTGCGCGCGGCAGCCCGACCCACACCTATACGAGCCCGATTGTCTTTCACTACACCTACGTCCTATTTGTGAGCCTGGTCGCGCTCATTCCGATCAACACGGACTGGTCGCTGTCGGCGACTGTCGGCGTCAGCGCGGCCGGTGCGTTCTTGTTTCATCTTTGCCCGTGTCATGAGGGGCACGACGCGTGACCTTGATGACCGCCTGGGATACGGCTTAAGTCCTCTGGTCGCTTACGCCACCACGCTCGCCGCGGCGATCTTGCTGTTCGAGCGATCCGCCATCGGCCCGCCGCTGTTGGCCGGCGCGCTGATGCTGCTGCTGCTGATCAACATCCGCAACGCCTGGGATTTGACCTTGTTCTTCGCGCAGCAGCAGAACGAGCGCAAACGCGAGTCGGGTTCGACTCAAAGCTAATCGAGCACCGTGACGCAGATCTTGGCGCCGGCATTTACCTTCGCCAGCGTCTTCACATCGCCCAAGGCCTTCGCCCAAATATTGCACGGGCTCGCCAGCCGCGTCTCGTCGGCCTTGGAGATCGGCGTACGTCCGTAGCCCAACGCAATCGCATGGCCGTCTGGCCAGTAGGCAATTTCTCCGGGCGTTACCACGGCGCGCGCGTCCTTTTCACGCGCCACCACGACCGGAATTTCGAAATAGACTTCCTCGCCCCAGGTCAGCGCCGAGCCCGCGATCGGCAGCGCGGCCGCGATTGCTTCGGCGGTCGGCGTGTCGAGAAGCTCGGCGTCAAGCGTCACTGGGCCGAAATCGAAGCGAATACGCATGGTCTGTCCTTTGCTGACCCACCTCCCCGGCGGGGTGGTGAAAGAATCTACGCCGCACCTTTCGTCATTGCGAGAAGCGTCCGCGGCGAAGCAATCTGCTCTCGCGGTGCGTCCCGCTCCTTCTCGCCGAAGGAGCTGCGGGCGCCTAACCGCCAGACTCAAGAATCGCGGCCACGCCCCCTCACCCGGATTGCTTCGCAATCCGACCTCTCCCGCACGCGGGGAGAGGAAAAAACAATCGCATTTCCGCGACGCTCCTCTGCGCCCGAGTTTTGTTCACCACGACCACACCACCAAGACCCTCTCTTTCTTTTAGATTGGCCTCCGTACCGCGCATGATCCCGAAAAGTGCGGTTGCGGTTTTCGGAAAAAGATCATGCGCCGGCGAAAAAGGAAGCGAAGCGCCGAAAGGCGCATCCAACCAATGGCCGTGCATTAACGGAGCACGGCAGCGGGCCATATCGGAGCCCGCTCGCCTTCCGGCGCTCCACTGCGGCACTTGTCGCAGCGACCGAACGCGTCGACTCGGCCCAGGCCGCGCTTCACGCGATCGAGAGGATGCGGGCGTTACCCGCACCGTCGACTGCGCTTAAGCCAAGCACCTGGCGCCCCGGTCGTCATGCCGGAGGGGTCGATGCCCGGACCGCCCGGGAGCAGGGTTACAAGCCCTGCCCGCAGGAACCGCACTCGCTCCGCTGTCAGGAGTGCCCTCATGATGGCGCCTTCACTGAGCGAGATGAGGTGATGTAACTGTATTGGGGACGAATGTCAAGCGTCGTCTCGTTTACGGAGACGGCCCCGGCGTGAGGGCGCAAATCGGGTGAGGATCCCGCCCCAAGACGCCCGCCGGTTGCGGCATTTCAGATCATGCGCCGCTATACGCGCCGCACGGCTTGCCAGATGCCGGCACAAGCGCCGCCGGAACCTTCGCCGCGCCACGTTCCTGTTCCGGCATTCCGGGACAGGCGGCCCTGACCGTTGGCCCGTTGTCCCTGCCCTGAAACACTGACCCAAACATTGCCGTTGCGCGAAACGCGTCCCTGCAAATTGGCTCTGCCCTGGCCGTCATAGAAGACGTCCCCATTGCTGATCTGCATACCAAAACGATACTCGCGGTCGCAGCTTCCGCTCTGCGTAGCGATGACGACACTCCAGCCGCCGTCATAGATGCTGGGTACGGGGCCGGCGACGGAGACGGCACCGGCACTTTGTTTGACTCGGCTTTGATACTTGCGATGGTTCGCCGTTGGGGATTCCGATACGCCGAGATCCCGCTGCCAAACGGTTCCGCGATCGAACTGGATCATCATGCCATCCGGCGAATAAACTGCGCCTTCGTTCCAACGTTCGGCCCAAATGTGGCCTGCCCAGTCGACCCAGGCCCTCGATAGCTCGCCGGCGTCGTTTTGCAGGTTTAGATTCCATCCGGTCTGCGCGACGAATGCCGGCTGGCCTTCCGATCCCGCGCATCCCTGCACGCATCTGTATTGCCCGGTAAGATTCACGCCTTGCGCCGAAGCTTCGGTTGCGACCGATGCGGCAATCAGGGCGAGCGCGTACACTAGCATCTTCATCGTTCTCTCCTGCCGACGCCGTCTTTGGTCGGCTCAACGCATCAAACGTTTCTTCAGCACCAGCCCGCCGATGGCCGACGCCCTCATTGGCCTCCGCGACGGCGAGCGGTGCGAAATTTATTTATTAAGGGCCCCCTGCCAGGACAATTACTGGTCAAAATTGCTCAGGCGAAACGATTTGATTTTTTGAGATTGCGCCGTGATGCAGATCAATGCGCGCCGTCGCCCGCCCTGCCAGCGAGCACGCGTGGACAAGCGAAAGTGTAGGGAGCGCTCTCAAATCGACACTCCCAACCAACATCGGACGTTCAGGCAACGACGGCAATTGATCGAGATCAATGAAGGCTGCCGCCAAGGATATACTGAAGATGGTCAAAATTTGGGGCTGATTTCTACGCAATTTGCCGACAACCGCGAAAGTCCGGCGAGGAGTTAGGTTCGAAATATGTCACTCGTTTTTACCCTCGCATCGCGAAATCTCTTCCAGGATCGTCTTCGCTTTGTCGCGTCGCTCATGGGTATCGTTTTTTCGGTGGTCCTGGTGATGGTGCAGATGGACCTTTACTTCGGCTTCAGCGGCATGATCACGACCATGATCGATCACACCTCCACCGACCTCTGGATCGTTTCCAGCGGAACGAAATACTTCGAGGATTTGTCGCTTCTTCCCAGCACAATGAGAGGCCGCCTTTTGGCGATCGAAGGCGTGTCGGAAGCCACTCCGGGAGTGGTCGGATTTTCCGCCTGGGGCCCGCTTGGAGCCATGACTTCGGTGATCGTTGTCGGAATTGACGTCACTGCGCATGGATTGTCTCCCTGGAATGTCGTGGAAGGGACCGCCCAGAGTTTGAGTGTTCCGGGAACAGTGGCGATTGACCGGGTCTACTCCGATCAGCTCGACGTGTCAGGCGCCGGCGCAAACGCGCAAATTCGCGGCCAACCGGTATCGGTTGGCGCGGTCACCGACGGCATTCGCTCTTTCGCGATGACGCCCTACGTATTCTCCGATCTTGACGACGCTCGAACCTACATCGGATTGCCGCCGAGCTTTACCAGTCATTTCCTCGTTCAACTGAAGCCAAAAGCCGATATCGAACGGACCCGTCGGAACATTCTTTCCACAATTTCCGGCATTCAGGCGCTTACCTCGGATCAGTTCGCAGAACAAAGTCGGTCGTTCTGGCTTTTCCGGACGGGAGCCGGCGCGGCACTCGTTGCCGGCGCGCTACTCGCGGTTATTGTCGGCACCGTCATAATTGCACAGACACTCTATTCCAGCACCAAAGACCATCTTTACGAGTTCGCCAGGTTGCGCGCGATGGGCGCCTCCGACAGCTATATTTACCAGGTCATTATCTGTCAGGCGCTGCTCAACGCCGTCGTCGGATTTTCCATCGCCGCGTTGATCGGGTTCGCCGTCGTCCATTTCACCGCGAAAAGCGCACTACAGGTCGTGATCTCGCCGGGTCTGGTAATCGAGTTGTTCGTTCTCACCATCGTCATGTGCATCGTTTCGGCGATTACCGCGATTTTTCGCGTCGTTCGCGTCGATCCTGCGATTGTATTAACCCGATGAGCGAGCCAGTCATCGAGGCTGCGAACGTCAGCAAGAGTTACGGCAGCGGGCCGGCACGGGTGCAGGCGCTGAGGGACCTCGATCTGACCCTCGATGGCGGCGAACTTACCGTGTTGATGGGACCGTCCGGCAGCGGCAAGACGACCCTCCTGTCGATTCTTGGCTGCATGCTTGCGCCGACCGGCGGTACTGTCCGCGTTTGCGGCACCTCGACCAGCGGGGCGCGGCCGGCGGAGCTCACGAAGATCCGGCGGCAGCATGTCGACTTCGTATTTCAATCCTATCACCTGTTCTCCACCCTGACGGTCGCGGAAAATGTCCTGTTGGCGCTCGACGTGCGCGGTGAGCGCGGGCCCAAGGCAATGGCTAAGGTCGAGGAGATACTGGCCAGCGTCGGCTTGACCTCCAAAATGCGGTCTTTCCCGCGCCAGCTCAGCGGCGGCGAGCAACAGCGGGTCGCGATCGCCCGAGCCGTCGTGGCAAAACCTTCAGCCATTCTCGCCGACGAGCCAACGGCTGCGCTGGACTCAGCCAATGGGCGCGCAACCATGACAATTCTCTCTGCGATAGCCAAAGAGCGAGGCAGCGCAGTTCTGGTGGTGACTCACGATCCACGGCTGTTCGAATTTGCCGACAGGATCGTCCGCATCGAGGATGGCTTGCTAACGCGCGAGGAGTTTTCCGATCCCCTGGTCAATCCGATGCACGGCGCCAGCGTTGTCCCGGCCCGATCGCCTGCGTTGCTCGAATACAATTCACAAAGCTAGCGGCTGATGGGCCAATTCCGGCCCGGAAGCGCACCCACCGCTGAATTGAGCACCAGGAATCGGGTGGATTCCGGAAACTGACGACCTAGATCGGGCTTACCTGAAGGACCGATCCGCAGTTAATGGAACCATCATGACGCTCGTATCCACGTGGCTGAATGGCGCGCCCGAAACTAGCCGCCCCCGCCTCGTTCTCATTGCCTGTTCCCTCGGCGTCCTGCTGGCGCAAATCGATACGTCGGTGATTAATCTCGCGGTGAAAAGCATCGGCGCCGATCTGCACAGCGGCGTGAGCGCGATGCAGTGGGTTATCGATTCCTACAACTTGGTTTACGCGAGCCTGCTGCTCACAGGCGGCACGCTCGGCGACCTCTACGGTCGCCGCCGGCTCTTCCTCCTGGGTATCGCTCTGTTCGCGGTGGGGACGCTCATCTGCGCTTTCGCGCCCAGCACCGAGATCTTGATTCTCGGGCGTGTGGTCAGCGGCCTTGGCGCGGCGTTCGAAGTGCCGATGTCGCTTGTGCTCCTCTCGGTCGCCTATCCGGACCGCAAGCAGCGCGCGCACGCGATGGGCATCTGGGCAAGCTGCAATGGATTGGCCTTTGTCATTGGCCCGACCGTGGGTGGCTGGCTGGTCGATAGCATTGGCTGGCGCAGCATCTTCTTCGTGATCCTGCCAGTTTGCGCGGTGGCGTTGGCGCTAACTTTCCGGGCAGTGCCGGAGAGTGCCGACCCGGAAGGCCGCAGGCTTGATCTGCCCGGCCAGGGACTGGCGATCATCGGGCTCGCTGCTTTTGCTTTCGCCGCCATCGAGGGATCGAATTGGGGTTGGGGCTCCGCGCCATTGCTCTTTGTTCTTGGCGTTGCCGTCACAGCCTTGGTTGCGTTCGTTTGGGTCGAGAAACGCACAGAGGGGCCGCTGCTGCCACTTACTTTTCTGCGCAGGCCAGTCTTCTCGGCGGCTCTGGCTTGCGCCGGACTGATGACCTTTGGCATGTACGCTTTGCTGTTTCTCATGCCGCTTTATCTGCAGACGGTCCGCGGCGCGACCCCTTTCGTCGTCGGGCTCGAACTACTGCCGATGTCGGTGAGCTTCGCGGTGGTCTCGCAACTCGCCGGCCATCTCAACAATTCGGTTGGACCCCGCCTGGTGATGACCACGGGAATGGTCTGTATGGGCGTCGGCGCAATGCTTCTGGCATTCATAAGCCAGGCGACCGGCATAGGGGCGATAGAAGCAGCGCTGATAGTTGTCGGCGTCGGCCTTGGATTAAACACGGCGCCGGTCAACGGCGTCGCCGTGGCGGCGGTACCTGCGGCACGCTCCGGCACGGCGTCCGGGATGGTCAACACGTCCCGCATGGTCGGCGCCACGCTTGGCGTTGCCATCCTCGGGACGGTATTCGCCGCCTATGCCGGGCAAGCGGCGCTGATGGGGGCCGGATTCCTCCCCGGCTTGCATGCGGCGATGAGTGGCAGTGCCGCCGCGGAATTGCTTGGCGCCGCAATCGCGTTAGCTTTCATCCGGAAAGATTCATTGCGCCGTGATGGTGACGCGCCTTGCTTAACCCGCGTGCTCTAATGGATCGTGTTGGACGGCTGCTTGTCTTCGTCCTGCCCATTGGCCGTTTGCTTGGATGAGGCAGCAAACGAGCGTGCGCTCTCCACCGCGGGAACAACCGTCGGCGCTTCGGAGCCGACTGTCTGCGCAGGCGGCTGGCTCTTTCCGTGTGCTTTCGACGTGACCTCAGCCGGAAGAGTCCCGGGTGCATCCTTCAACGGTGCTTGATCTTTCTCGCCGCCGTTGGCGTCGCGAAGCGCCTCCACCGCAGTTTTCGGGTAGGGGATGATTCCTCGCGAAAAATCGAAGAATGGGGGAACATTCAGGTTTAAAAACGCCGCCACATCGCGGCCAAACATGACGCAATTGTTGAACATGGCATGCCACTGCGTTTTGTCGGCCTTACGCTCGTTTATGTAGGCGACCAACCTTTTGTACTGTGCCGCATCGATCCAGATGCGATAACGGGCGAGAACATATTGTTCTTCGAGGTCGCCGTCAGTCGCGCCGATTTCGCCGGCAACCGGTATAACGTGACCGAGCGTCCAGTTATAAACGCTGCAATTGACGCAATCGCCGCGATCTCCGGCCGGGCCAAGGCCGGCGATCTCGCTTCTGATCACTTCCTGGCGTGCATTGGCCTCGCCGTACATCACGTACACATGGCCATAGCTGGCCGCGTTCCGAGCCCGAAACTCCACGAAGAAGTGGTAACGCGGCGAGTATTTGTTTGAGTAGGTGGCGACAGGTCCGGCAGCCGAAGCGGGGGACAAGGGCTCGCTGACCATCTGGGCCAAAGCCGTCGAGCCGTGCCCCGTCAACGCGACCAGCCCGAGGCAGACGACCACACCCAAGGCAATTGGCAATCCACATCGCATGGCCGCTCTGCCCTTCCTTGGTGTAGCTGATGCCGAATCGATGCCAGCGGCCGGCCAAAGAGGATCGCTACGAGCGCACCTCACTGACCGCCGCTGCAACATCCACGGCCTGGGCGCTTAGCCCCTGGCGACGACCGGCGCTTTCCCCTTGCCGACGACGACCGGCGCCTTCCCTTTACCGACAACCGGCGCCTTGCCTTTGCCAACCGGCGGCGGCGGGGGCGGCGGCCGAGCCAAATCAGCCGCGAATGCGGCACCGCCCTTTACAAGGGTCAATCCCGATGGAGCTTTTACTACCTGAGGGAAATCCATCATGGTGAGGGCCAAAGCCACCCCGAAGCCCAAAGTCAGAAGTCGTTTCATGTAAGCCACCCTCCTGGGGAGTATGGTAAATCCACCGTTACTTCCATAGACGATCCGGACGCAGGGACTAGTGCAAAAAAGTCACAACCGCGCTCAAATGACTTCACAGAGGTCCCCCGTCTTCACCACGGGGACTGCGCGGACAGTGACGTCCTTGAGGGTTTAGCGGGCTTCCCGGTATTCCTCGCAGCTACCAACCAGCGGATAACGCTCAGGAAACCTTTTAGCCATGAGCGCCTCCGTCGCCTTCAAAGCGGCTTTGCAGTCCTTTTCGCTGCGAAAGTGCGGTGAAACCTGCCGCTCGCTGTTTGGCCCATTAGCGACGAACTGCCACCAGGCCAAACCAGGAGATGTCGAGAGGGCGAGAATCGTTCCTAGCAGCATGAGGACTGAGACGAGCTTCATGTCAGGCCTTCCTCGGGCACCACATGTTCCACACGGGTCATTTTCGACCACTCGAGCCACGAGCAGGCCGTAAGAACGGGTTTCGCGGCGCTCTCCCCATCCTACGAAACTCCGTTTGATCGCCTCCGCCGATCGGGTAACCGAATCGAGGAGGGCAACGCCGAGGGCGCAATCAACATAGTGACATGGGCAAATATAGAGGCACGGGCAAATATTGTCCGCAGGCCGGTTCCTTGACGAAGCCGGCGGCCGAACCGAATGCGTCGACGCGCAAGTGGATCGGCACACTTGCGAGCGTCCGAGCCATCGCCGCCACGCGTTCGACGAATTTTGAAACGTTCTGCGTGCCCGCAGGCCCTGTTCGCAACTCATTACGATCAAGCGCGACGATGGAGCGCGCCTATGAGGAGAGCTGAAGAGTGCCGCGCGCGGCTGTCGCGATTCGGACTACTGGCATTCGGACTACTGGCATAGAGTGCGCGGCACACTTCTTGCGAGCTATTGCAATAGCTGTGAGGCGGGAGAGCAGTCATGACAGCCAGGATGAGCGGGATCTTGCGCCGCACCGCGGCGATCGCGCTGACCGCGATTTTGCTCGCGCCGGCCCATGCCCAAGCCGAAGGAAAGATCATCAAGTTCATTCCCGAGGCCGACCTTCGCAGTCTCGATCCGATTTGGACGACCGCGTACATCACGCGCAATCACGGTTACATGGTGTACGACACGCTGTTTGCGCTTGACGAGCATTTCCAGCCACAACCGCAGATGGTCGATACCTGGAAGATCAGCGACGACAAGCTGACCTATACTTTTACTTTGCGCGACAAGCTCAAATTCCATGACGGCCAACCGGTGCGATCGGCCGATTGCATTGCCTCACTCGATCGCTGGATGAAACGCGACACGCTCGGCCAGGCGTTGGCGGCCGCAGTCAGCGAGATGAAGGCCGAGGACGACCGGACCTTCTCGATCATCTTGAAAAAGCCCTTCCCTTTGTTGATCGATGCGATCGGCAAGCTTTCGAGCAATGTGCCCTTCATCATGCCGGAGCGCATCGCCAAGACCGACGCCAACACGCAGATCACGGACCCCACCGGCTCGGGTCCTTTCAAGTTCGTCAAGGAAGAGTGGGTGCCGGGCAGCAAGGCGGTCTATGTCAAGAACCCGGATTACGTGCCGCGTGACGACAAGCCGAGCTGGGCCGCGGGCGGCAAGGTCGTCAAAGTCGATCGTGTCGAATGGATCTATATCCCGGATTCAGCGACGGCCGCGGCCGCGATCAATGCCGGCGAGGTGGACTGGTGGCAGCAATTGCCGCCCGACCTTGTGCCGCTGCTCAAGCGAAACAAAGACATCACGGTTGCCAATGTAGATCCTGTCGGCAGCATCGGCGTGATGCGCTTCAATCAGCTTCAACCGCCTTTCAATAACGAAAAGCTGCGTCAGGCCCTGCTCTACCTGATCGACCAGCAGGACATCATGACGGCGCTGGCCGGTGACGAGAAGAACTGGAAGAGGTGCTTTTCCTATTATGCCTGCGGCACGCCGCTGGCGAGCGAAGCCGGCGCGGAGCCTCTCAAAGGCAAGCGCGATAACGAGAAGGCGAAGGCGTTGATCAAGGAGGCGGGTTACAACGGTGAACGTATCGTCCTTATCACCGCGACGGACCAGCCCATTGTCAATGCACAAGCCCAGGTCGTGGCCGAAGAGTTGCGCCAGCTCGGCCTCAATGTCGATCTGCAGGCCATGGACTGGGGCACGCTCATCAACCGGCGCACCGTCAAAGACTCGGTCGACAAAAACGGCTGGAGCATCTTTTTTACCTGGCTCGTTGGCCCAGACATGGTGAGCCCCGCCATCAACATGGCCCTGCGCAGCAATGGCGAAAAGGCTTGGTTCGGCTGGCCGAGCGATGCAAAGATCGAGGCGATGCGCGCGCAATGGCTCGACGCTCCCGACCCTGCCGCGCAAAAGAAGCTCGCCGTCGAGATTCAGGAGCAAGCGTTCGTCAGCGTTCCCTATATCCCTACCGGCCAATTCATCATCCCCACGGCCTATCGCAGTAATCTCAAGGGTGTGGTGCCGGCGCCGATCGTTTTCATGTGGAACGTTGAGAAGCAGTGAGCGCGCCGCAAGTTTGCTGATCGGCCCGCAGCAGCGGTGTTTCCGCAATGTCCGTTAATCTCCGTCTTGCCGCCGCGAAGCGGAGTGCGGGAACGGGATTTGATTGATGTTGGTCTATATCATCCGTCGTTTGTTGGCGACGATCCCGGTCATGGGCATTGTTGCGATTTTCGTTTTCTCGCTGCTCTATATCGCGCCCGGCGATCCCGCGGCGATCATCGCCGGCGACCTGGCAACCGCGGACGACATCGCGCGCATTCACCGCCAGCTTGGTCTCGATGAGCCGTTCCTTTTGCGCTTTGGCCACTGGCTTTGGGGTGTGCTGCACGGCGATCTCGGCATCTCAATTTTCACAAATCTGCCGGTAACTCAGCTCATCGGCCAGCGCCTGGAACCGACACTGGCGTTGACCGTGACGACGTTAATCCTCACCTTGTTATTCGCTATTCCTTTGGGAATCGTCGCCGCTTGGAAGGTGGGCACCTGGATCGACCGTAGCGTGATGATCTTTGCGGTGCTGGGGTTTTCGATACCCTCTTTCGTATTGGCGTACCTTCTCATTCTGACGTTCTCTGTCGAGCTCGATCTGCTACCCGTTCAGGGCTATGTCAGCATCCGCGCAGGCTTTCTGCCCTTCATCGAGCATCTGATCCTGCCGAGCATCGCGCTCGGTCTTATCTACGGCGCGCTGATCGCCCGCGTCACGCGGGCAAGCATGCTCGAAGTCCTAAGTCAGGATTACATACGCACGGCACAGGCGAAGGGGCTTGCCAACTCCCAGATCCTCATCCGGCATGCGCTTAAGAATGCAGCGGTGCCGATCGTCACCGTCGTCGGCATCGGCGTTGCTTTGCTGATCAGCGGCGTCATTGTCACAGAGACGGTCTTCGCCATTCCCGGCATCGGCCGGCTCACGGTGGACGCTATACTGCGTCGAGACTATCCGATCATGCAAGGGGTGATCTTATTGTTCTCTGCGGTCTATGTGCTGATCAATCTGGCCGTCGACATCAGCTATACGCTCTTCGATCCGCGCGTGAGGTACTGAGATGGCCCTCGCGTCTGCCGACATCATTGTCCCGGTCGCTCGCCGTCATTGGCTGAGCCAAGCGGCGCGCCGCCATCCGACGGTTATTGCCGGTACGGTGATCCTGCTGCTGATGGTGGCGATAGCGGCGTTTGCGCCCTTTCTCGGCACCGTCGATCCGGTTGCGGTTTCGCCGGTCCGCCGCTTGCGCGCTCCTTCGGAGCTCTATTGGTTCGGCACCGACGCCTACGGCCGCGATGTCTACAGCCGTACGCTTTACGGTGCTCGCATCTCGCTCGTCGTGGGTCTTGGCGTCGCGGCGATGAGTACCGCGTTCGGGTTGGCGATCGGACTCGTCGCCGGGTTTAACAGGCTTGCCGATGCCCTCATCATGCGTGTCATGGACGGGCTGATGTCGATTCCACCGGTTTTGCTGGCGATCGCTCTCATGGCCCTCACCAAAGCGAGCGTGGAGAATGTCGTTATTGCCATCACGATTTCCGAAGTGCCGCGCGTCGCGCGTCTCGCGCGCGGCGTCGTGTTGAGCTTGCGCGAGCAACTCTTCGTCGAAGCAGCGGTCGCCGCCGGAACCCGCTTCTTCCGGACACTGTGGCGCCATATCTTGCCAAACACGATCGCGCCGATCCTGGTGCAGGCGACTTATGTTTGTGCCGCCGCCATGATCACCGAAGCGGTATTGAGTTTCATCGGTGCTGGAACGCCACCGCAGATACCAAGCTGGGGGAACATCATGGCCGAAGGGCGCAGTTACTTTCAGATCAAGCCGTATCTTATTATTTTTCCCGGCGTCTTTCTGTCGCTGACGGTTCTCGCGGTCAATATGGTCGGCGATGGGCTGCGGGACGCGCTCGATCCGCGGCTTGCTCGCCGTATGTAGGATCAGCTTCCGTGTCAACCGAGCCACTGCTCGCTGTCGAGAATCTCAAGACCCATTTTTACACTAGGGAAGGAGTGGTGCGCGCGGTCGACGGCGTCTCGTACGCCGTCAATGCAGGTGAAACGTTGGCGGTGGTCGGCGAATCCGGCTGCGGCAAGAGCGTCACCGCGCTCTCCATATTGCGTCTCGTGCCGTCGCCACCGGGCCACATCGTCAGCGGCACGATTCGCTTTCAGGGTACCGATCTTCTGACCGTCAGCGAGTCAGAAATGCGCGGTATTCGCGGCAACAAGATCTCCATGATCTTTCAAGAGCCGATGACGTCGTTGAATCCAGTCCTCACCGTATCGCGCCAGATTGGCGAGACCCTGCGGCTGCATCAGGGACTAGGCGCCTCCGCCGCGGGGCGACGCGCCGTTGAAATGCTGCACCTTGTTCGAATTCCTGAACCAGAGCGCCGCGCGCGGCAGTATCCGCATGAGCTTTCGGGCGGCATGCGACAACGCGTGATGATCGCCATGGCGCTCGCCTGCAATCCCGAGCTGCTGATCGCCGACGAACCCACGACCGCGCTGGATGTCACCATTCAAGCGCAGATCCTCGATCTGATGCGCGAGCTCAAGGCCAAGATCGGTGCCGCTATTCTCCTAATCACGCATGATTTGGGGGTGGTCGCCGAAATGGCGCAGCGCGTTGCCGTGATGTATGCCGGCCGCAAGGTCGAGGAGGCGCCGGTTCGCGCGCTGTTCAGCAGGCCGTGTCATCCTTACACCCTCGGCCTGCTGGCTTCAGTACCGCGTCTCGGAGCGACACTCGGCCAGCATCCGCCGCAGCGACTCGTCGAAATATCCGGCACGGTGCCTTCGCTGCGCGACCCCATTATCGGGTGCGCCTTCGCGCCGCGCTGCAGTTTCGTTACCGAACGTTGCCGCCGCGAAACGCCGCCACTCGAGATGAAGGGTGCGGAGCATCTCGCGGCCTGTTTCGAATCTCATCGGATCGCGGCGCCATGACGCCGCAAGAGAAACCGCCGCTTCTTGTCGTTGACGGCCTGAAGAAGCATTTTGTCATCCGCCAGGGTTTGTTCTCGCGCGTTTCAGGGTACATCTACGCTGTCGATGGGGTCAGCTTTCATATCGATCAGGGCGAGACGCTGGGTC
>Ga0181520_10004075_pt1 | contig 24935 bp, 22 predicted proteins | sample PEATcosm2014_Bin_29_FD_132451 | JGI IMG/M metagenome (GOLD analysis project Ga0181520, IMG submission 132451) | Peatland microbial communities from MTU Mesocosm Facility, Houghton, MI, USA - PEATcosm2014_Bin02_30_metaG | ecosystem: Environmental > Terrestrial > Soil > Wetlands > Peat | place...
CGAGGGAGTGCGGATCAATTGGCTGCACACCATCACCGCCTTCGACGGTCCCGAGCTGACCGTGGAGGTGATGGAGCTGGACGAGAAGGGGTTCCCCCAGCCCACCGGCCGGATGGAGCGGCTGGCTGCCGACACCCTGATCCTGGCCGTCGGCCAGGACGCCGACACCGGGTTTCTCCGCCGCGTTCCGGGGGTGGAGTTCACGTCCGACGGGACGGTGGTCGTCTCGACCTCGATGATGACCGGGTGCCCCGGTGTCTTCGCCGGCGGCGACATGGTGCCCTCGCAGCGGACCGTCACGGTCGGTGTCGGCCACGGCAAGAAGGCGGCCCGCTTCATCGACGCGTACCTGCGCGGGACCGAGGTGCCGTCTCCCGCCAAGCACGCGATGGCGAGCTTCGACCGCCTCCATCCCTGGTACTTCGCCGACGCCAGCTCGCGCCGCCAGCCGGAGCGCGAGCCGGTGGATCGGGTCTACGACTTCGACGAGATCGTCGGAGGGCTCAGCCCGGCGGAGGCCACCTTCGAGGCCCAGCGCTGCCTCTCCTGCGGCAACTGCTTCGAGTGCGACGGCTGCCTCGGCTCCTGCCCCGAGGACGCCGTGGTCAAGCTCGGCGTCGGGCAGCGCTACCGGTTCGACTACGACCGCTGCACCGGATGCGGGACCTGCTTCGAGCAGTGCCCGGTGCACGCCATCGAGATGATCGGGGAGCCCGGCTGATGCGCACCACCATCGACGGCAACGAGGCGGCCGTCTCGGTCGCCTACCGGCTCAACGAGGTCTGCTGCATCTACCCGATCACCCCCTCGTCGCCGATGGCCGAGCTGGCCGACGAGTGGGCCGGCCAGGGCCGCACCAACATCTGGGGGAGCGTCCCCTCGGTGGTGGAGATGCAGAGCGAGGGGGGTGCCGCCGGGGCGCTCCACGGCTCGCTCCAGGGCGGCGCGCTGACCACCACCTTCACGGCGTCGCAGGGACTCCTCCTGATGATCCCCAACATGTACAAGATCGCCGGTGAGCTGACCCCGTGCGTCTTCCAGGTGGCGGCACGCTCACTGGCCGCGCAGGCGCTCTCGATCTTCGGCGATCACTCCGACGTGATGGCGGTGCGGCAGACGGGGTTTGCCCTGCTCGCCTCGGCGTCCGTGCAGGAGGCGCACGACCTGGCGGTGGTGGCCCAGGTCGCGACCCTCCGCACCCGGGTCCCCTTCGTCCATTTCTTCGACGGGTTCCGCACCTCCCACGAGCTCAACACTGTCGAGCTGCTCAGCGACGAGGATCTGCTGGCGCTGGTCCCGGCCGACCTGGTGCGCGCCCACCGTGGCCGCGCGCTCTCGCCGGAGCGTCCCTTCATCCGCGGCACGGCGCAGAACCCGGATGTCTACTTCCAGGCCCGCGAGACGGTCAACCCCTTCTACGCCCGGGTCCCCGGCGCGGTCCAGGCGGCCATGGACGCGCTCGCTCTGCGGACCGGGCGCCGCTACAGCCTCGCCGACTACCACGGCGACCCCGATGCCGAGCGCGTCATCGTCGCCATGGGATCGGGCGCGCAGACCGCCGCGGAGACCGCGGCCCACCTCGCCGCGCGGGGGGAGAAGGTCGGTGTGCTCCAGCTCCGCCTCTACCGTCCCTTCCCCGCCGCGGAGGTGCTGGCGGCCCTTCCGCAGAGCGCGCGCCGCGTCGCCGTGCTGGACCGCACCAAGGAACCGGGCGCGCTCGGCGAGCCGCTCTTCCTCGACGTGCTGGGTGCCCTCGCAGAGGCGCAGTCCGCGGGCGGCCGCGCCGTCATGCCGCTCGTCATCGGGGGCCGCTACGGGCTCTCCTCCAAGGAGCTGACCCCGGCCATGGTCGCGGGCATCTTCGCCGAGCTGGCTGGTGAACGGCCGCGCACCCGCTTCACGGTCGGCATCAACGACGACGTGAGCGGCACCAGCCTGGCCTACGACCGGACCCTCGACATCGAGTCCCCGCGGACGCTCCGTGCCGTCTTCTTCGGGATGGGCTCGGACGGGACCGTGGGGGCAAACAAGAACACCATCAAGATCCTCGGCGAGGACCCCGGGCGTCACGCCCAGGGCTACTTCGTCTACGACTCCAAGAAGTCGGGGTCGGAGACCGTCTCCCACCTCCGCTTCGGCCCCGACCCGATCCGGGCACCGTACCTCATCGACCAGGCCGGCTTTGTCGGCTGCCATCACCCCCGCTTGATCGAGCGCCCCGAGGTGCTGGAGCGGGCCGCCCCGGGCGCGACCTTCCTGCTCAACACCGCGGTGCCGCCCGAGCAGGTCTGGGCGTCGCTGCCCCGCGAAGCTCAGGCGCAGCTCCTTGCCAAGCGGATCACCCTCTACACCATCGACGCCGGGCGGGTGGCGCGCGACGCCGGCCTGGCGGGACGGGTCAACACGGTGCTCCAGACCTGTTTCTTCGCCATCTCGGGCGTCCTGCCGCAGGAGCAGGCGATCGCCGAGATCAAGCACGCGATCACCAAGAGCTACGCGCGCCGCGGGCCCCAGGTCATCGCCCAGAACGAGGCGGCGGTGGACGCCGCCGTGGCCGCGCTGCACCGCGTCGAGCTCCCCGCGCAGGTGACCGCCACCTGGGGTGTGCGACCCGCCGTGCCCGCGGACGCGCCCGAGTTCGTGCGCACCGTGATCGGCGCGATGATGGCCGGCCACGGCGAGGATCTGCCGGTGAGCGCACTCCCCGTCGATGGCACCTACCCCACCGGCACCGCGGCCTACGAGAAGCGGAACATCTCCGAGGAGGTGGCGGTCTGGGACCCGGGCCTCTGCATCCAGTGCGGCAACTGCAGCTTCGTCTGCCCGCACAGCGTGATCCGCTCCAAGCTCTACGACACCGCCCGGCTGGCCGGCGCACCCGACGCCTACCCGTCGATGTCGCTCAACGCGCGCGGCCTGCCCAATGCGCGCTTCACCCTGATGGTCTACCTCGAGGACTGCACCGGTTGCGGGCTCTGCGTCGAGGCCTGCCCCGTCTCGGCTCCGGCGGACCCGCGGCACAAGGCGATCAACCTCGACGCGCGCGAGCCACGGGTGGCCGCGGAGCGGAGCAACATCGCCTTCTTCGAGTCCCTTCCCGTGGCCGACCGTTCGCGGGTGGACTTCGCCACGGTGCGGGGCACCCAGTACCTCCAGCCGCTCTTCGAGTTCTCCGGCGCGTGCGCGGGCTGTGGTGAGACCCCCTACCTGAAGCTCCTCTCCCAGCTCTTCGGCGACCGGCTGATGATCGCCAACGCCACCGGCTGCTCCTCGATCTACGGTGGCAACCTGCCCACCACGCCGTGGACGAGCGACGCCGCCGGCCGCGGCCCGGCCTGGTCCAACTCGCTCTTCGAGGACAACGCCGAGTTCGGCCTCGGCTTCCGGCTCGCCGCCGACCAGCAGCTGCTCGTGGCCCGTGAGCGCCTCGCGGAGCTGCGCGACGCGGTGGGTGCGGAGCTCGTCGACGCCATCCTCGGCGCGCCCCAGCGCCGGGAGTCCGAGTACGCAGCCCAGCGCGAACGGGTCGAGGAGCTGCACCGGCGCCTGGACGCGCTGGGGGAGGCGGCCGGGCCCGCGCTCACCGACCTGCGCAGCGTCATGGATCAGCTGGTGCGCCGCAGCGTCTGGATCGTCGGCGGCGACGGCTGGGCCTACGATATCGGCTCCGGCGGACTCGACCACGTGCTGGGCAGCGGACGGGACGTCAACGTGCTGGTGCTCGACACCGAGGTCTACTCCAACACCGGCGGCCAGGCGTCGAAGTCCACGCCGCTCGGCGCCGTGGCCAAGTTCGCCTCCGCCGGCAAGCGGGTCGGCAAGAAGGATCTCGCCCTTCAGGCGATCGCCTACGGCAACGTCTACGTCGCCCGGGTCGCGATGGGTGCGGACCCCGAGCAGACCCTGCGCGCGCTGCGCGAGGCGGAGGCGTACGAGGGACCCTCGCTGGTCATCGCCTACAGCCACTGCATCGCGCACGGCATCGAGAAGGACGGCGTGCTCCTGCGCAACGGCATGGACCAGCAGTACCGGGCGGTCGCGAGCGGGCACTGGCCGCTGATCCGCTACGACCCGCTGGCGCGCGGTGATGGCCGCAATCCCTTCCTGCTCGACTCGCCCCGGCCGCGCATGGCCCTCAGCGAGTACACCGGCCGGGAGCTCCGCTATCGGAGCCTCGCCCGCACCCACCCCGAGGAGGCGGAGAGGCTGGCCGAGCTCGGCCAGGAGGAGGTCGACCGGCGCTGGGCGACCTACGAGGAGATGGCCTCCCACGGTGCCGACCGGTTCCCGAGCCCGGGCACCGATGACCCGGCGGGCCCGGGTGGCGAGGAGCGGAAGAATTGAACCTGGAGACCTCCTACCTCGGTCTGGCGCTGCCCAGCCCGCTGGTCGCGTCGGCGGGCCCGCTCACGCGCTCGGTGGCCGGCATCCGGCGTCTCGCCGCCGCCGGGGTGGGGGCGGTCGTCCTGCCCTCCCTCTTCGAGGAGCAGATCCGCCGCGAGGCGGAGCGCGACGCGGCGCTCGCCGAGGCGGGCAGCGACAGCTTCGGCGAGGCGCTCTCCTACCTCCCCCAGCAGAGCGGCGACGGGGAGGCGCGCCAGTACCTCAACGTGATCGAGCGGGCCAGCGCGGCCGTCCAGATTCCCGTGATCGCGAGCCTGAACGGCGCCACCACGGGCGGCTGGACCGCGTACGCGTCGTCCATGCAGAGCGCGGGTGCCGCCGCCCTCGAGCTCAACATCTACTACCTGCACGGCGATCCGCTCTCCGGTGCGCGCGACGTGGAGGCGCGGTACGTCGAGATCCTCTCCGCGGTGAGGGCCGCGGTCACCATCCCGATCGCGGTCAAGCTCGCCCCCTACTTCAGCTCGCTGGGGGAGATGGCCACCCGGCTCCAGGATGCGGGGGCGGACGGGCTGGTCCTCTTCAACCGCTTCATGCAGTCCGACATCGACCCCGACACCCTCACCGTCACGGCGGGGCTGACCCTCTCCAACCCGGCCGAGGGGGTGCTGCCGCGCTCGTGGATCGCGCGGCTGCGCGGGACGGTGCCGCTGTCGCTCGCCGCCAGCACAGGGGTGGAGAGCGCCCACGACGTGGCCGCCTACCTCCTCGCCGGAGCCGACGTGGTCATGAGCACCTCCTCGCTGCTCCGCCACGGGCCGGAGCATGCGGTCGCGCTGCTCGACGGGCTCCAGGCCTGGATGGCGCGCAAGGGCTTCGTGAGCCTGGACCAGGTGCGCGGCCGCCTCTCGCCGGGGCGCGGGGCCGACGCCGCCGCGTACGGGCGATCGAGCTACCTCACCACCATCGACGAGGCGACGCACACCTACGCTCCCGGCTGAGCACGACGCCTTCGCCTCCCGGCACCCCGCGGCCGCCCTGGCTGCGCTCGGAGCGCTGGGTGGTGCCGCCCTCTGCTTCGTCACCGGTGAGAACCTGCCCGTCGGTCTGCTGCCCCAGCTCTCCGCCGGCCTGCACGTCTCGCTCTCCGCCGTCGGCCTGCTGGTCACCATCTATGCGGTGGTCGTGGTGGCCGTCTCGGCGCCGCTCACCCACCTGACCCGGGCTGTCCCCCGCCGCCCGCTCCTGAGCGGTCTGCTCGCCATCTTCGTGCTGGCCACCCTGGCCGCATCGGCGGCGCCGAGCTACGCCTGGCTGATCGCGGCCCGGGTGGTCCCGAAGCGGCGCTTCACCGTCGCGTAGAGCAGCGCGACCGCGGCGACCCCCTCCAGGGCCTGGGGCACGAGGATGCTCCAGGCGTTGACCCCGAAGAGGCGGGCGGAGATGTCCATCACCCAGAGCGATCCGGGCGGCTTGTCCACGGTGATGAAGTTGGAAGAATCGAAGGAGCCGAAGAGGAAGGCCTTCCAGCTCTTGGTGGCGGCCAGGACCGCGGCCGAGTAGAAGCCGTTGGCCCAGCCGGAGGCGCCGAGGCCCCAGAGGTAGAGGGCGGCGGTGGCCGCCAGCAGGCCGGCCAGGGAGACGGCCGTCCAGCTGGGGCGGCGCACCGCCGCGAGGAGGGCGGGGCGATGACGGTCCAGAGCCGTCACGTCGGGGCGGGCGAGGCCCGGGGAGGTGGCTGCGTGATCTGTCATGCCCTGACCTTGACGGCCGGGGCAGAGAGCGGCCTGGGAGGGTGCTGGGAGATTCCTGTGAGCCTCCCGCTTGGCGCACAGGCTGCGACGTGCGCGACCGGGGCACCCGGCACGCGGAGCGCGGCGATTCTCATGAAGTTCCCAGGCGCCTCGCAGGCGGAGCCAAGCCGGGCCGCGGATCGTGGCCGTCATGAACCACGCCGCCAACACCCCGACGCGCCGGCCCTCGGTGGAGATCGTCGTCCCCGTGTACAACGAAGAGCGCGACCTCGAGCCCAACGTGCGCCGGCTCCACGTCTACCTGGAGAACTGCTTCCCCTTCCGGGCGCACGTCACCGTCGCCGACAATGCCAGCACCGACGCCACCGCGGCGATCGGTGCCCGCCTCGCTGTCGAGCTGCCCGACGTCCGCTATCTCCGCCTCGAGGAGAGGGGGCGCGGCCGTGCCCTCGCCGCCGCCTGGTCGGGCAGTGACGCCGACGTGGTCGCCTACATGGACGTCGACCTCTCGACCGGGCTGGATGCGCTCCTGCCCCTGGTCGCCCCGCTGCTGAGCGGCCACAGCGACCTGGCCATCGGCAGCCGCCTGGCCGCCGGCGCGCATGTCCGCCGCGGCGCCCGCCGCGAGCTGATCTCGCGCGGGTACAACCTGCTGCTCCGCCTCACCCTCGGGGTCGGTTTCCGCGACGCTCAGTGCGGCTTCAAGGCGGTGCGCGCCGATGTCGCGCGCCTCCTCCTGCCCCGCGTGGAGAACCGCAACTGGTTCTTCGACACCGAGCTGCTCGTGCTTGCGGAGCGGGCTGGGCTCCGCATCCACGAGGTCCCGGTCGACTGGGTCGACGACCCCGATTCGCGGGTCCGCGTCGCCGCCACGATCGCCGAGGATCTGAGGGGAGTCCTGCGGCTGCTCCGGACTGGCCGGGTCCTATACCGCCTCCCAGCCGGCGTCCGGTGACACCCGCACCCCACCGTCGCCGTCGAAGACCAGGAAGCGGTCGAACGAGCGGGCGAACCAGCGGTCGTGGGTGGCCGCGATGACCGTGCCGGTGTAGGCGGACAGCCCGACCTCCAGAGCCTCGGCGCTGGCGACGTCGAGGTTGTCGGTTGGCTCGTCAAGGAGCAGCAGGGTGGCACCGCTCAGCTCCAGGAGAAGGATCTGGAAGCGGGCCTGCTCACCGCCGCTCAGGATGTCGAAGCGCTGCTCGGCCCGCTCGTCCAGCTCGTAACGGCGGAGCGCCCCCATGGCGCCGCCACGGTCCGCACGGCCGTCCAGGAGCAGATCGATGAGGGTCTGGCCGAGGAGGTCCGGGCGGTCGTGCTTCTGGGCAAACAGGCCGGGCACGACGCGTGCGCCCGTGTGCCACGCCCCGCCGTGGGCGAGCTGCTCGCCGGAGAGCAGCCGGAGGAAGTGCGATTTCCCGGAGCCGTTGGGGCCCACCGCGGCGATCCTCTCGCCGAACCGGACCTCGAGGTCAAACGCCTTCACCAGTCCGGGAATCTCCAGCCGCGCGCAGGCGAGGACCTTGTCGCCGGTGCGCCCCCCGGTGAGGCGGAAGCGCACGTTCTGCGGCCGGGGCCGCGCCTGTGGGGGACCCGCCTCCTCGTACTTGCGCAGCCGGGTCTGAGCGGCGGCGTACCGGGACGCCATCGCGGGGCTTCGAGACGCCTGCTCCTGGAGGGTGCGCACGACCAGGGCGAGGTGCTGGCGCTCCTCCTCCCACCGCCGGTGCAGCTCGTCGAGGCGCTCGATCCTCGCCAGGCGGGCCTCCCGGTACCCGGCGAACCCACCCCCGTGCACCCACGCGCCTCGGGCCTCGACCGTCACGCACCGCTCCGCGGTGTTGGCGAGCGTCTCCCGGTCGTGGGTGACGAAGAGGACCGTCTTGGGGGTCGCTCGCAGCTGCGCCTCCAACCATCGCTTGCCCGGGACGTCGAGGAAGTTGTCCGGCTCATCGAGGAGCAGGACCTCCTCGTGCCCGCGCAGCACCACCTCCAGGCAGAGCCGCTTCTGCTCGCCCCCACTCAGGTGGGCGACCGGCCGGCCGGCCACAGCGCTGAAGGGCTCGCCCAGGGTCGCCGCCGTCGCCGTGTTCCACACGGTCTCGAGGTCGTAGCCACCCGCGCCCGACCAATCCGCGACCGCCTGGGCGTAAGCGCTGGCGGCGTCGAGATCGTGCTCGTGGGAGGCGAGCGCGGCCTCGGCCGCCAGCAGGCGAGCTCCCGCCGCACGGAGTGGAGCCGGGGCCAGGCCGAGGAGGAGGTCGTGCACGGTCGTGGCGTCGCGGAGGGAGCCGATGAACTGCCGCATCACTGCGGCACCGCCCGAGGTGGTGATGGATCCCCCATCGGGGTCGATGTCCCCGGCGATGAGCCGGAGCAGGGTCGTCTTGCCGGCCCCATTGGCCCCGATCAGGGCAGTCTTGGTCCCCTCGCCGACCCGAAACGTGACGTCGTCGAGGAGAACGCGCCCGTCGGGCAGGAGGTAGCGCAGGCGCGCAACCTGGACATGACCCACCCACGGGATTCTAGGGAGAGGTCTGGTCGCCGCCCGCGAGCGTGGGAGATGCCAGGGGCAGGTCCACCCGGAACGTGGCCCCGCCTCCGGGGGTGTCGGTGACCCCCACCCGGCCGCCATGTGCGGCGACCACCCCGGCGACGATGCTGAGCCCGAGGCCGCTGCCGCCCTGATCGCGGCTTCGCTCCGGGTCGGCGCGGTGGAAGCGCTCGAAGATCCGCCCCCTCGCGGCCGCCGGGATGCCCGGGCCGTGGTCGGCGACCTCGATCACCGCCCAGCCCCCCTCCTCCCGGAGCCCCACCTCGATCGGCGTCCCGGCAGGGGTGTGGACCAGGGCGTTGCGGAGCAGGTTGGCCATCACCTGGCGCAGCCGCGGGTCGTCTCCGGTGACGATGAGCGGTGCCTCGAGGTGAGTGGTGATGCTCCGTGCCGGGTCACCCACCCGGGCGTCGGCGCAGGCGTCGCTCACCAGCTCCCCCAGGTCGACCGGTGCCCGTTCCAGCGGGCGGCCCTGGTCGAGGCGGGCCAGCAGCATCAGATCGTCGACCAGCACGCCCATCCGCCGCGCCTCGTCCTCGATGCGCCGCAGGGCGAGCTCCAGCTCCTCCGCGCTCATGCCGCGGTTGCGGCGCACCAGCTCGGCGTAGCCCCGCATGGAGGTGAGCGGGGTGCGCAGCTCGTGGGAGGCGTCGGAGAGGAACTGGCGCAGCCGCTGCTCGACCGCCGAGCGCTGGCCAAAGGCGGCCTGGAGCTGATCCAGCATGCTGTTGAGCGCGAGCCCGAGCCGCCCCACCTCGGTGGTGGGTTCGGCCGGGGTGACCCGGCGTCCCAGCTCCCCCCCGGCGATCGCCCGGGCCGTGTCGCCCATCCGCGCCAGCGGGCGCAATCCCCGCCGGATGATCAGCCAGGTGGCGAGGAAGAGCAGCAGCACCACCCCGGCGCCCACCAGCAGCTCGAGCAGGAGCAGGTGGCCGAGGGTGGCGTCGTAGCTGTCCATCGGGACGGCGGCGACGGCGATGGCGCCATTCCCGCCGCCGGCCGGCTCCGCGTAGACCAGGTACTGGCTGTAGCTGCCGACCCCGGCGACCGTCAGGTACCGCCCCGTCGAGGAGGCGAGCTGCAAGGGCAGCACCGGGTGGTTGGCGGTGGCGCTCAATTGATCCTGGGTGGGGACGCCCAGGAACTCGGGACTGCCCAGCATGCCGCCGGCGGCGGAGAGCACCTCGCCCCAGACCACGCCCGGGGGCGAACCCGGCCCGCCCGGGGAGCCGCCGTTCGGCCCGCCCGGCCCGCCAGCCCCCGGGACCGAGCGCGCCACCAGGTTGGCGCCGTTCTGCGCCTGCTGCTGGAGCTGCCCGTAGAGGAAGGACTGCTGCTCGGCGTAGGCGGCCGCATCCGCCGCCGCCAGGCAGAGGACGAAGAGCGGCACCAGGGCGAGCAGGAGCCGTGCCCGGAGGGTCACGTCAGGCCGGGCGGGGAGGTCGGAGCACGTAGCCGACCCCGCGCACCGTGTGGATGAGGGGCGGATCGGTGAAGTCCACCTTGCGTCGCAGGTAGCTGATGTAGGTCTCCAGCACCCCGGCGTCGCCGCCGAAGTCGTAGTCCCAGACGTGGTCGAGGATCTGGGATCGGGAGAGCACCCGCCGGGCGTTGGCCAGGAGGTAGCGGAGCAGCCGGAACTCGGTGCGGGTCAGCTCGATCGGCCTGCCTGCGCGCCAGACCTCGTGGCTCTCCTCGTCCAGCTCCAGGTCGGCGATGGTGAGCCGCGTGGAGGCTGCGGAGGGACCGCCCTGGTAGCGCCGGAGCACGGCCCGGATGCGGGCCACCAGCTCCTCGATGCTGAAGGGCTTGGTCACGTAGTCGTCGCCGCCGACGGTCAGCCCCCGCACCTTCTCCTCGGTGGCGTCGCGGGCGGTCAGGAAGATGACCGGCACCCGATGACCCTCGGCGACCAGACGCTGGGTGAGGCTGAAACCGTCCTCGTCGGGCAGGCCCACGTCCAGGACGATCAGCGCCGGGTGGTGGTCGAGCACCGCCTGCCGGGCCTCGCGGGCGGTGGCCGCGCTCTCCACCGCGAAGCCCTCGTAGCGCAGGGCCATGCTGACCAGGTCGGTGATGTTGCGCTCGTCGTCGACCACCAGCACGCGGGTGGGCGCGGCCTGGGGACCGTCCATGATCGGGATGGTGGCACCCGAACCTGGGAATTTGCTCAGAGTCTCCTCGGAGGCCGCTGGGCCGTCATCCGGCCGCATCCACCGTGACGTCCCCGGTGTCGGTCGAGACCGCGATCTGGTCGGTCGAGGTGGGGTTGGTGGGCACGCCGACGGTGGTGTTCCCGGTCTGGGTGTGCGCGGACACGGCGTAGGGGGGCGCCCCCGCGGGAAGGGTCACGGTGACATCCCCGGTGTCGTCCTGCGCCGACACGTCGGTGGGCGGCTGGGCGAAGTCCAGGGAGACGTCGCCGGTATCGCTGCCCGCGGTCACGTCGGATGCGTCCATGGCAGCCCCCGTGATCTGGCCGGTGTCGGTGCTGAGGTGATCCACGCCCGCTCCGCCGTTGACCTGCAGGTCACCGGTGTCGGTCTGCAGGGAGACGTTGTCGAGGTTGGACGCGGTGATGTTCCCGGTATCCGTGGATGCGGCGACCGCGATCCCGGCCGGGACCACGACGGTGAGGTCGGCGGAGCAGTTGATGCTGGCAAACCACGGGCAGGTCACCGAGACCGAGACGCCCGCCCCGGTGGTGTCCACGTTGACGGTGGGCCGCACCAGGCTGTAATGGGCGACCCCGGTCAGCTCCACCCGGTCACCGCTGCTCGGCGCCAGCGTGAGGTCGCCGTCATTGAGCGACACGCTGAGCTGCCCGCCCGAGGGGGAGAAGCTGCGCTGGATCTGGAAGCTGTCGAGGCTGAGCAGCGAGATCACGGTCAGCGCTCCCCAGGTGATGACCGCCAGGGAGATCGGGATGCCGATGATCAGGGCGGCGATCCGGCCCGTGGTGAGACGCGGTGGACGGGACACGTTCGAATTCCTCATCTGTCGAGATACCGGAGCACGGCGAGCACCCGCCGGTGGTCGGTGTCGGTGGGGGGGAGGCCGAGCTTGCTGAAGATGCCGTTGATGTACTTCTCGACCGCTGCCGTCCCGACGCTGAGTGCCGCGGCGATGGCGGCGTTGGAGCGTCCCTCGGCCATCAGCCCCAGGACCCTGCGCTCGCGCGGTGTGAGGGTCGCGAGCGGGTTGCGGCTGCGTGCGAGCAGCTGGGCCACCACCTCCGGGTCGAGCACGCTCCCGCCCTCGCCGACGCGGCGCAGCGCGTCGATGAAGTCGCCGACGTCGGCCACCCGGTCCTTGAGCAGGTAGCCGACCCCGCCGGCACGATCGGTCAGAAGCTCGGTGGCGTAGCGCTCCTCGACGTACTGCGAGAGCACGAGCACGCCCACGGTGGGCCACTGCTGCCGCACCACCAGCGCGGCGCGAAGGCCCTCGTCGGTGAAGGTCGGGGGCATGCGGACGTCGACGACCACCACGTCGGGACGCTGCGCGGCCACCGCGCGGAGGAAGGTCTCGGCATCGCCGGTGGCGGCGACCACGTCGTGGCCCGCGTCGACCAGAAGCCGGGAGAGTCCCTCACGGAGGAGGACCGAGTCCTCGGCGATCACGATGCGCATGGGAGCTCCACCTGGATGACCGTGGGCCCACCGGGGGGACTGTCGATGCGGAGGGTGCCGTCAACTCCCGCGACCCGGTCGGCGAGGCCGGAGAGCCCGCCGCCGGCGGGGTCCGCGCCGCCGACGCCGTCGTCACGCACGGTGACGCGCAGCACGCCGGCCGCGGTGCGGATGTCGACGGATGCCCGCTGAGCCCGGGCGTGCTTGGCGATATTTGCGAGTGACTCCGCCACCACGAAGTAGGCGATGGACTCGGTGGTGAGCGAGGGGCGCACCGGGATGTCGACGTTGACCGTGACGGGGATGGGGGAGAGCGCGGCGAGGCCGGAGATGGCGGCGTCGAGGCCGCGGTCGGTGAGCACCGGGGGATGCACCCCGCGGACCAGCTGGCGCAGCTCCACCAGCGCCTCCTTGGCCTCGGCGTGGGCGTGGTCGATGAGATCGCGTGCGCCGTCCGGATCGGTGCTGAACTTGGCCTTGGCGCGTCCCAGCTCCATCGCCACCGAGACCAGGCGTTGCTGGGCACCGTCGTGGAGATCACGCTCCATCCGCAGGCGTTCGGCCTCGGCCGCCCCCACCACGCGGGCGCGGCTGTCCTCGAGCTCCGCCACACGGGCGGACAGCGCACCGCTCCCGGGGCCGAGGAGGAGCCGTGCCAGGGAGGTCTCCATGGCGGCGAGGCCGCGAACCACGAAGGGCGCTGCCATCAGGAGCCACAGCCCGACGACGACGGCGCCGGCCATGGCGAGCGGGCCCCGGGCGACGAAACCCCCGATGGTGGCGCCTCCGCGCGGCAGCGCGAAGTCATAGGCGGGGAGGGTTATCAGGGCCAGCGGCAGGGCCCAGGTGGCCATGGTGATGGTGAAATCGATGATGCCGACCGGAAGCCACAGCAGGCAGTAGCCGAGCTGCCGCCAGGTCGAGGCGGTGCGCAGCGGCTGGATCAGGGGACGCCACCAGGCTCCTCCCGGGGTGGGTGCGAGGGGCGGTGGAATCGTCTCGCCGAGCAGCAGAGAGAAGCGGGCGCGTTCGAAATGAGCGATCCCGATCGCCACCCAGGCCGTGGCGGTCAAGACGGGAATGCCGACCAGGAAGAGCGGCAGCAGCCCGACCCCCAGCGACAGCCCGGTGACCGCGGCGGTGAAGGTGACGATGCCGACGGGAAGCCCAGCGAGCAGGTGGATGGTGGCGAGCCAGGTGCGGGGCGAGACCAGCTCTGCGGGCAGCTGCCCCAGGTCCCGGGCGCGGAGTCCCTCGCCGGATCCCCCGGCGGGCTGGCTGATCGACCTGTTGACCATGGCCCCAGGTTATGCGGGTGGATCCCGTGCGGCCAGCCGGCCGGCCCACGGGTTTTTCGGGGGGCTTACCCTACTCGGACGGGGCAGGGCTTCAGGAGAGCGTCCCGGTTCGGGAGAACGCCAGATGACCGTGGATGGCGGCAGGGGGCCGGCGGGCGGGCGCCGGGTGGCGGCCGTGCTGCTGCTGGGCGCCATCCTGCTGATCGCAGTCGCCATCGGCGCGCACGCGGCGGTCACCCGCACCGCCCTGGCCCCGAGCACGTCGGGAGCGTGGCTGGACGCCCTCTACGCGGTGCTCGGCGTCGCCGCCGGGGCGGTGATCGCGCTCCTCGTGGTGGCGTTTCTCACCGGGCTCTTCCGGCGCCGCCGGCCCGGCCCCGACGTGAGGGAGGGGCAGCGTGAGCAGCCCCCGGTCTACGTCTTCCTCTTCATCGGCGGCTTCGCCCTCGCCGTGCTCTGGTTGCTCATCCGCACGTCGGGCCAGCGGGGCGGGCAGACGTCCCATCTCGTTACCGGCCGGCCCTTGGCGTCCTCCGCAGCCGCCGGGCTCCCACCCACCAGCCCCGCCGCACTCGTCGCCGGAGTGGTGGCCGGCGCGGTTCTCGCCGCGCTCGCCGTCCTGGTCATCGTGATCCGGGCGCGCTCCCGCCGCGCTGCCCCGGTGGCGACGGCGGACGCGCCATCCCCGCTCCTCGAGGCCGTCGACGCCGCTCTCGACGCCCTCGAGTCCGACGCCGACCCGCGACGGGCGGTGATCGCCGCCTACGCGACGATGGAGCGTCTGCTCGCGGCCGCCGGGTCGCCGCGCCGCGCCGCCGACGCCCCCACCGAGCACCTGGAGCGCAGCCTGGTGCTGCTCGGCTCCGGCCGTGCTTCCGCGCGCCGCCTCACAGAGCTCTTCGAGCGCGCCCGGTTCTCGGTGCAGACGATCGACGAGCAGGTGCGCCGGGCGGCATTCGAAGCGCTTGCCGCCGTTCGCCGCGACCTCGAGCCGGCCTGAGGATGGGGTCGTGAGGCGAATTCCCGCCGGCCCGCTCGGCGTCGCCATGCTGGCGACCATCGCCGCCGCCGTCCTCGGCACCCAGGAGCCCGTGAACGTCACCCCACTCGTGCTCCTCGGCTACGTGGTCTGCATCTCGGCCTGCATCGTCTGGTGGCTCCTGACGGGCAGTGGGCCGGCACACGACCCTCGAGCCGACGTGATGGCGGCGCTGGCCACCTCCCCCGAGCCGGCCGCGCCCCCACGGCTGCCCCGGGTTGCGCAATTGGAGCGGATGGTCGCCAACGGGATGGGCTCGGACCTCGACGCGGACGCCCGCCTGCGGCCCGCTCTGCGGGATCTGGCCCGTGATCTGCTGGCCACCCGTCACGGCGTCGAGGTGGGCGAGGACGGCGATGTCGCCACCCTCGCCGGCATGCCCGGCGAGCCGCTGCTCGGGCCCCGCAGCCAGGAGCGTCCGAGCGTCACCACGCCCGGCCCCTCCGCCGCCGACGTCGCCCGCGTGCTCGCTCGCCTGGAGGAGCTCTGACCTGGATCGGTGAGTAGCCACTGGCATCTCATCCCGCCAGCCGGATCATCCCCGCGTTGCCTCCTGCGCTCCTTCGGTCATGCACCCTCCGGGTGCACTCCCTGCGGTGCTCGTCGGCGCCTTGGGCTGATCTCGCCCGGCAGGCGGTCTGCTGCGCGCTACTCACCATCCAGGTCTGAGTTGCGATCATCTGCCCGGTGATCCAGGTCAAGGATGTCGCCGCGGCCGGTGAGGCGATCCTCACCGAGGTCGAGAAGGTGATCGTGGGCAAGCGCGACGCCCTGAACCTCCTGCTGGTCGGCGTCCTCGCCAACGGCCACGTGCTCATCGAGGACTTCCCCGGGCTGGCCAAGACCCTGATCGCGCGCTCCCTCGCCCAGGTCATGGGGCTGGAGTTCCGGCGCATCCAGTTCACCCCCGACCTGCTCCCCTCCGACATCACGGGCTCCTCGCTGTACGACCAGCGGAGCGCTGAGTTCTCGTTCCAGCCGGGGCCGGTGTTCACCAACCTCCTCCTCGGCGACGAGATCAACCGCACGCCCCCCAAGACCCAGGCCGCCCTGCTCGAGGCGATGCAGGAGCGCCAGGTGACCGTGGACGGCGTCACCCGGCCGCTGACCCCGCCCTTCATCGTCATCGCGACCCAGAACCCGATCGAGTACGAGGGCACGTACCCTCTGCCGGAGGCCCAGCTCGACCGTTTCCTGCTCCGGATCGGCGTCGGCTATCCGAGCCTGGAGCAGGAGGCGGAGATCCTCCGGCGCCGCGTGGAGCGCCGCAGCGACAGCGTGACCCTGGAGAAGGTCGTCGACCGGGCCACGCTGCTCGACCTCCAGCGCGCGGTCGAGGACGTCCATGTCGAGCCCACGCTCACCACCTACATCGTCGACCTGGTGGCCGCCACCCGGGCAAGGCACGACGTCCAGGTCGGTTCCAGCCCGCGCGGCAGCCTGGCGGTGCTTGCGGCGTCGCGCGCCCGGGCCTGCCTGCTCGGCCGCGACTTCGTCGTCCCCGAGGACGTCAAGGCGGTCGCGGTCGCGGCCCTCGGTCACCGGCTCAGCTTGCGGCCCGAGCTCTGGGTGCGCGGGGTACGCGGCGACGACGTGATCCGAGCCTGCCTCGAGAGCGTGCCGGCGCCGCCCACGACAGGCTGCTAGGTGAGCTGGGCGCCCACCTCGCGCCTGCTGGCCTATCCCTGGCTGGTGGCAGCCCTGCTGCTCGCCGCCCTGGCGGCCGGCCGCCCCGAGCTGGCCGCCGCTGCGGCGCCCATCGCCGCAGTCCTCCTGGCCGGCCTGCTGCGCTCGCGCCGCCCCGCGCTGCCCGGGGTCCGCGTCTCCGCGTCCGCGGCCCGCGTCGTCGAGGGCGATACCCTGGACCTGACCCTGAGCGTCGACCTCCCCGCCGAGATCGCCGCGCTCGAGGTGGGAGTGCTCGTCCCGCCCGGGATGGAGGTGGTCGACGCCGCCAACCCGGCCATCCTGGCGCGGACGGGCGGCGCCCGGCAGACCCTGACCATCCCGTTGCGGCCGGTGCGCTGGGGCGCGTACTCGCTGGGGACGGTCCACCTGCGCGCCTTCGACGACTTCCGGCTGCGCCGCTTCGACGCGCGGGTGCGCGCCGACGTGGTGGTCCGCGCCTACCCCGGCACGGAGAGGCTGCGCGCCCTGATCCGCCCCCTGCACACCCACGTCTACGCGGGCAACCGGGTCGCGGTCCAGAAGGGGGAGGGGATCGAATTCGCCGACCTCCGCCCCTACGTCTCGGGCGACCGGGTGCGCGCCGTGAACTGGCGGGCCTCGGCGCGTCGCGGCGAGCTCTGGGTCAACCAGCGCCACCCCGAACGCAACGTCGACGTCGTGCTCCTGCTCGACACCTTCACCCATGCCGGGCCGGCCGGCGCGGGCACCCTCGAGCAGATGGTGCGGGGCGCCTCCTCACTCGCCACGGCGTGGCTCCGCGACCGCGACAGGATCGGCGTCATCGCCTTCGGAGGCACGCTCCGCTGGCTCGAGGTGGGCGATGGCTCCCATCACGCCTACCGTCTCATCGACGCCTTCCTGGACACCCAGGTCGTGTTCAGCTACGCGTGGAAGGGGGTCGACGTGATCCCCATCCGGCTCCTGCCCCCGCACGCTCTGGTGGTGGCCGTCACCCCGCTCGTCGACGAGCGGCTCGTGGCCACCCTCCTCGACCTGCACGGGCGGGGCTGCGACGTCGCCGTCGTCGAGCTCAACCCGGAGGCGCACACCACGGTGCCAACCTCGGAGGCGGCGGCGCTCGCGCAGCGCATCTGGCGGCTGGAGCGGGAGGTGCTGCGCGCGCGCTTCCTGCAGGCGGGGATCGGCCTCGCCTCCTGGACCGACGGCGAGCCGCTGCAACCGGTGGTGATGGAGGTGGAAGGATGGCGTCGCCACGCCCGGCTCCGCGTGCGCTGATCGCATCCCTGGCAGCGGCGGTGCTGGCCGGCGCGCTCGCTGCCGCGGCCATCCTGCACGCCGATGCGGATGCGGAGAACCACCTGCTGGTGGCGGCGATCGCGGCGGTGGGTGTCGCCGGCCTCCTGGGCATCGTCGCGGCGCTGACCTGGTCACTCTCCGACCTGGTGGGCTGGGCGGTGGCGCTGCTGGCCGCTCAGTACGCGATCAGCGTCATCGGTGGCGGCGCTGCGCTCGACGTCGAGGCGCTTCTCGTCGGGGTGGGGCTCCTGCTCGTCGCCGAGCTCTCCTATGCGGCGTGCGAATGGCGCGGACCCCACGCCGTGGACGCCTCCGTCGAGCTCCGCCGCTGGGCCCGCCTGGCGACGGCCGGGGTGGGGGGCGCGGTCGCCGGCGCGGGGGCGCTGGCGCTGGCCGGGGCGGTGCAGGGATCGGTGCCCGCCCTTCTCATCGGAGCCACGGGTGTGGTGGGCCTGGTGGGCCTCGCCACCTGGCTGGGCCGCTCGACAGGGGAGGCCCCGCCGGTCCCGTGACGTTCCGATGAAGCCGCGCATCGGAGGACCACACCGGATGCGCCGCCGTGGAGGCCATTTGACATTTGATGCGTTTGCGCGCAAGACCACCTCGGCCCGGCGGATAATCGGTCGCGCGAGGTCGCGGTCCTCGCAGGCGAGACGTCACCGGGAGTGGGACCCTGCGGATCCGTCGAGACGCAGGGCGCTGGTTGGGGTCGACCGCGGCATCGGGGTCGGGGATGACCCGATGCGGCCCTCGCCGCCGGCCGTGGCGGGACTCAGCCGGCCGGCTGGTCTGGGCTGAGCCGCAGCTCGTAGCTGATGTGGGGTCGTCCGCCGTGGTGCTCCTCCGGCGGGCCACCCTCGAAGCCCATCGCGTCGTAGAGCCGGCGGGCCGCCGTCATCTCGGGCAGGGTGCGCAGGGTGAGGCGGCTCTTCCCGGCCGCCCGGGCCAGCGCGGCCGCCCCTTCCAGGAGGGCGCGTCCGGCCCCGCGCCCCTGGGCGGCGGGAGCCACGCCGAGCATGCGCAGGTGAGCCTCACCCGGCTCGAGCTGCTGCTCCGGGTCGAGCTTGGTGGCCAGCTCCACCGTGATCGAGCCGAGGATGTACCCCTCCTCGTCGAGCGCGACCAGCACGGTGGTGCGGTCGCAGCGTGCGGCGACATCAGCGACCGTGTCGAGATACTCCGCATCGGCCTCGCCGAACAGCGCTGCGAATCCGGCACGGGTCTGGCGACCGGCCTCGGCGCACTCCTCGGGCAGGACCGGACGGACGACGATCCGGCTGCGCACCTGGACCGTTTCCCCGTGCTCCCCTTCCCCCATGCCGGCGGCCGGCCGGATCACCGATCCGGTCACTTCTCGGGGATCATCTCGAGGGAGGCGGAGTTGATGCAGTAGCGCTTCCCGTTCGGACCGGGCCCGTCGTCGAAGACGTGTCCGAGATGGCCCCCGCAGCTCCGGCAGATGACCTCGGTGCGGCTCATCCCGTGACTCCGGTCGACGTGGAAGTCGACCGCCTCGAGATCCGCGGGCTCTGTGAAGCTGGGCCAGCCGCTCCCGGAGTCGAACTTGGTGTCCGAGCGGAAGAGCTGCGCTCCGCAGCCTGCGCAGTGGTAGGTGCCGGTGTCGTGATTCTGCCAGTAGCTCCCGGTGAAGGCCGGCTCGGTCCCCTTCTCCCGGAGGATCGAGTACCGCTCGGGAGTGAGGCGGGCGCGCCACTCGGCCTCGGTCAGGTTCATCGGACGGGTGCTCTCGGTCATTGCCAGTTCCTCGGATCGTGGGCTCGCACCATCACGTTACCCCGCCGGGCCGCGGACGACGCGCGGACCGATCGCGCCACCTCCCCCTCCGGGTTACCCTTGATCCCATTGCAACGCGAATGTGACAGGGCCATGCGACGGTGTCACCGCCTGTCGACGGCGACCTTCCCGCCGCCCCCCAGTGTCCACCATTGGCGGGCGGCGCCCCCGCATGCGGGCTCCACGTACTCGCCGGCGCCCAGCACGGCGCCGGCAGCTCAGGGGTGGATCGAGGAACCATGACCTGGAAGGCCACATCCCGGGGAAGCGGGAGCGGTTTGATCGGCAAGCTCGCTCAGGCCAACATCGACGAGGTCGCGCCCGTCGACGACGAGGTGGTCGTGGTTCGCGACGACGACCCGGCCTCCGCCCCGGTCCGCCAGCGCCTGACGGCGGGCACCCTGCTCCGCGTCCGGGAGGTCACCCAGACCGAGGACCTGGCGGCGCTGGCCGCGTCGGGAAGGACCCGGGCGGTCGTCCTCTGCCGGAGCGGGCTCTCGCTGCTGGCCCTCCACGATGCCGTCGCCGCGGTCCGGCGGGCCTGTCCGGACGCTGCCCTGATGGTCCTCGACGACCAGGCGGGGGAGGCACGCGAGGAGGTGGCCGCCCACGCCGGTGCCGACGGGATCATCAACCTCGCCCAGGACTGGAAGTCGGCCGGCGAGGCCGTGCTCGGTGCGGCCGGGCAGCGCGCGCGGGCTCGCGCGGTCGGTGACGCCATCACGGTCGAGAGCGAGGCCGACCTCCTGGGGCGGCTGGACGAGGAGTGGCCGCTCTCTGTTCTCGTGCTCGCCATCAACAACCTGGGCACGCTGGCCAGTCGCTACGCCCACGGTGACGTGGATGCGTTGATGCTCGCCCTCGCCATCCGTCTCCGCCCGGTGCTGCGGCCGAGCGACACGCTGGCCCGAACCGCGGACCGCAGCCTCGTCATCGCCCGCCGGGACGACGACGAGCTGGCCATCGCGGCGCTCGCCGACCGCCTGCTCCGCGCCTGCCGGGAGCCGCTCGTCGTCACCGAGGAGAGCGTGCCGCTCACGATCGCCATCGGCATCGCCGTGCGCAGCCGCCGGGTGGCCGAGGCCGGGGTCTCGGTGGCCTCCCTGCTCGAGCAGGCCCGGGGCGCCCTGGCCCGCCTCAGCAACCGCGGCCGGGCCGCCTACGAGCTGGCCGACCCCGCCCTGCAGGCCCGCGTCACCGCCCAGCGCCAGACCGAGATCGCGCTGCGGCACGCCGTCGATGACCACGAGTTCCGGGTCTTCTACCAGCCGGTGGTCGAGCTCCAGACCCGGGCCCTCACGTCGTTCGAAGCCCTGATGCGCTGGCAGCGGGCCCAGGTCGGCCTTTTCGATGCCGCCAGCTTCGTCGAGGCGGCCCAGCGCAGCGGTCTGATGACGAGGATCGGCCAGACCATCCTGCATGAGGCGGCCGCCGAGGCGGTGAGGTGGCCCGGCGCGGGCGGGGCGGCACCGGCGCTCTCCGTCAACCTCTCCCAGCAGGAGTACTTCCTGCCCAACCTGGTGGCGAGCGTCGGCCACATCCTCGCCGAGGTCGGGCTGGCCCCGGGCCGGCTGATCCTCGAGATTCCCCTCAAGCTTCTGGTCCGCGACCCGCTCTCGGCGCGGGGCATACTCCGCGACCTCGCGTCCCTTGGCGTCACCCTGGTCGCCGACGACTACGACGGTCAGATGACCGACGAGCTGCGTGGGCTCCCGCTCCGCATGGTCAAGCTGCGCATGGGACTGCTCGACGGCATCGAGACCGACGCCGAGCGGAGGGCCCGGGTGGCGGGGATGGCCGCGCAGGTGCGCGCCGCGGGCTGGCTCTGCGTCGGCAAGGGCGTCGAGACGGCGGCGCAGGCCGCGATCCTCCGCGATCTCGGCTGCCACGGGGGGCAGGGGTTCCTCTTCAGCGGGGCGCGTCCCGCCGAGGAGCTGTCCATGTTCCGCGGCGCGGAGGGCGGCTGGGCCTGGACGCCGCAGGCGCGGACCACGCCCGCGAGTTAGCTTCTCAGGGGGTCGGCGTCGCGCCGTAGGTCTGCTCGGGGACGAGCGCGGCGCTCAACCCCAGGTCGGCGCAGCCGGTCGAGCTGGCGACGATCACACCGTACCGGTCGCCCGGGGCCAGGCCCTCCCAATAGAGGGTCACCGAGTCCCCCCTCCCGACGACGTTCACCCCCGAGGGCTCGTCGACCGCGAGTGACCAGGCGGACCCCGACCAGGTCCGCAGGGCTCCCTGCCACGCGCTCCCTGTCCAGTACGCGATCAGCTGGAGGGTGCCCGCGCGGTTGATCGGCCCGCTGGTCGCGGGCGCCGTCCCGCCGGCGAGCGCCGTCCCGCCGGGGGAAGCCGTCGCACTGGGCAGAGCCGTCGATCCGAAGGGAAGGATCGCTGCGGTCAGGCTGAATGCCGGAGTGGCGGTCTGGACCGCGCCGCTCAGCTGGATGGTGATGAAGGGATTGGAATACCCGACCGCGGGGTCGGTGCCGATGCCACTCGAGGTGGAGACGAGGGCCAACCCGGCGGGCAGCTGTCCCGTCGGGATCGAGGTGCACGTTGCGTCGGGTGCGAGGACGTTTGCCGGCGATCCGGTGGGCTGATCGGAGGCGGGCAGGGTGGCCAGGCTCGGGGGTGCCACGGTGACGGGGGCCGTCGGGCCCGAGCCGAGAAGGGCCTTGGCAGCGAAGGCGACGCCGGCGACGATAACGACGATCACCACCAGGGCAAACAGACCGATACCCACGGCCAGCCCCCTCCTGCCGTGCGGCGTGGGGGACTCATCGGCGCTGAAGCCTCGTCGCGAAGGCGGTGACGCGGGCTTCTGAGCCGGCCGTGGCGGTGCGGGGAGGGACCCGCGAGGTGGTGGCGGTGGGGTCTGGCGCGCGGGCGCTCCCCTGGCCCCGGGTGTGGTAGGGGTGGGGCGCTCCGTATCCCAGGGGCTGAGGGCGACGCGCCCGCCGGCCGCCAGGACGTCCGCCTCCGACATCGGCGCGCCCGGTTGAGACCCGCTCGCCGATTGGAGATCGGCCCGTGCCGCTGGCGAGGTGAGCCAGGCGACGGGTGCGATCGGCGCTCCGAACCTGATGATCGAATCCTCGATCGCGGCCGCGATGTCGTTGGCGGCGGCCATCCTGAGCGTCCGGGCGATCCCGGGGCGGTCGGCGAAGTAGCCGAGGCCCTCGGCATAGAGCTGGTGCGCCTCGACGATGTCGGCTTCGTTCGCCGGCCCGGCGCCGGCCGCCTCGACCGCCCGCAGGCGCCCGTAGTCCGGCCGCCAGCGTCCCAGGGCGGCATCGAGCTTGCTCAGCCCGCGCAGGAACAGGAGAAGGTGCCGGTGCGCCTCGGCCTGTTCCGGGCTCAAGGTGGGTTGGGAAGGATCCACGTCATCCCCTCAGTGGCATCCGCGAGAGCGATCATGCCAGTCCGGGAGGCCGCCCGGCAGGGCGGCACTCGGGAACCCCCCCGGGTCCTGCGAGGCCGGAGGCGTACCGGTCCGGTGGATGGGAGGGGCCGTTCGGTGCGCTGTATCCCCCCTGTTACGTCCCCGCAACAGGGGGTGACGAACCCCTCGCTAACGTGCTTCGTGCATGACGTACGCGCCCGGTTCCGAGTTTGGCAGCTCGGTGACCGTCGAGGGCGGGCACCGCTATACCGAGGCCATCGAGCGCAGGGTGGGCACGGCGATCGCCGCCTGCCAGACGTTCCTGGTGGTGCGCATCCTCAGCGCGCTCCTCCTCGTCAGCCTGCTCCCGGCACGGCTGCCCTCCGTGGTCCTCACCCTCGACGCCACCCACGCCGTGAGGCTGCCCCTCGGCGGTCTGGACCGGGGTACCGTCCTGATCCTCGTCGCCGCCGTCTCGATGGTGGAGCTGGATCTCGTCTACCGCCTCGCCGACCGGCGGCGGGTCGCCCGGTACGGGGTCCTCCTCATCGAGTCGTGCGCGATCGTGCTCACCACCATCGCCCTCGCCTACGGTGCCAGCCTCGCCGCCCTGCCTCTTGTCACCGCCGTCGGAGCCACCTCCGTCCTCCTGCTCAACCAGGTTCGCTGGGCGTTCCGCCTGCAACCCCGGCTGCGCGCCCTCACCGGGCACCGGCAGGGAGGCACCTTCGCCGGCTATGCGGCGCCCTCGCTGGACAGTCCCAGGACGGCGCAGCGGGTCGGATACCAGGTGCGGCGGCCCGAGGACTGGACGCCGGAGACCCCGGCGGTCGTCTCGGAGCCGGCGGTGTGGCGCAACGACCACCATTACCCCTCCCGGTCGGTGAACGCCTCCTCGGGCTGGCCAACGGGTTCGCGCCCGAGGGACTGAACGCCCGGGCGGGCCTGGTGGGGCTGACGATCCGGGGATCGGCGTCCCATGCGGCGGCCGTGAGCGTGACCTGATAGCGTCGCCGTGATGGCGCTCACCGCTCGCAACTCGGCGGGATTCGAGACGCCGGCGGGGATGACCGCCGTGCCGGTGGTGCTGGCTCCCCTGGGCGGACGCCTCCACGTCCTGCTGGTCCGCCGCGACGATCCCCCCGACCCCGGCGCGTGGGCACTCCCGGGTGGCTTCATGAGCCGTGACGAGCGCCCCGCCGAGACCGCACAGCGCAAGCTCACCGAGAAGACCGGGGTGGGCGCCGTCTACCTGGAGCAACTCCAGACCTACGGTGAGCCGCATCGCGATCCGCGGGGCTGGATCCCGACCGTCGCCTACCTCGCCCTGATCGACGCGGCCGTGCTTCGCGCCGACGAGAGTCAGGCGCGCTGGTGGCCGGTCGACGACCTGCCCACCGTGGCGCTGGACCACGGGGGGATCATCGGCGACGGCGTCGACCGGCTGCGGGGCAAGCTCTGGTGGTCGAACATCAGCGTCGGGCTGCTTCCGGAGCGCTTCACCATGCCCCAGGCGCGCGGCGTCTTCGAAGCGATCAGCGGCGTCCGGTACGAACCGAGCAACTTCCGCCGTGAACTGGAGCGGAGTGGCCTGGTGCAGGCGACCGGACTGCTCGCCAAGGGCGGGCCGGGGCGCCCGGCGGCGCTCTACGAATTCGTCTCGCGCCAGCCCGCCTGGTCACTCCGCCGCTCCCGGCCACCCGCGACCCTCGCGCCTGCTCCCGCCAAGTGGACCGGAAACGACTGGTCAAGAACATCACCGAACAAGGGTGAGCCGTGAAGTCCAACGCGAGAGGCTACTCACGAGTGGAGTGAGGGCACTTCTCCGCCATCGCTCGACATCAGAGCCGTCATCCGGTTGCTGGGGGCTTCGGGTCCGCGGGCCGCTCAGCCGGCCGCGGGGGTGTCGGGCCCGCGTGGCTGGGAGGAACCGGGCGGGGAGCCTAGCGGCGCACCGTAATCATCGGCGACGGGGGGCAAGGCGAGGACGCCCGCGTCGGTGCGGATCAGGCGCCAGCCGCCCTCGTGCACCTTCCAGTGGTGGGCCCTGCAGATCAGGACAAGATTGGCGAGATCAGTCGAGCCACCCTGAGCCCAGTGGCGGAGGTGGTGGAGCTCGCCCCACGACGCCGGACGGTGGCAGCCCGGCCAGACGCAACCCCCGTCACGGGCCTGGACCGCCCGGCGGGTCGC
>Ga0181520_10004076_pt1 | contig 24935 bp, 15 predicted proteins | sample PEATcosm2014_Bin_29_FD_132451 | JGI IMG/M metagenome (GOLD analysis project Ga0181520, IMG submission 132451) | Peatland microbial communities from MTU Mesocosm Facility, Houghton, MI, USA - PEATcosm2014_Bin02_30_metaG | ecosystem: Environmental > Terrestrial > Soil > Wetlands > Peat | place...
GTAATAAGCCTCGACAGACCCAGGCAGCGCCGTATGGATCACCGTCCGAATATTCGCCTTGTCGATCCCCATCCCAAACGCGATCGTCGCCACCACCACGTCCAGCTTGCTCGAAAGAAACGCGCGCTGCACCCGCTCCCGCGTCTTCGCATCGAGGCCCGCATGGTAGGCCGCCGCGGGAAACTGGCCACTCAACTGGATCGCCAGCGCATCCGACTCCTTGCGCGAGGGCGCATAAACAATCGCGGGCCGCGTCGCAGGCCTGGCCAGAAACTTCTCGACGAACTCCGCCCGCTGCGGCTTCGACAGCTCCACCACTTCAATCGCCAGGTTCTCGCGCCGAAAGCCGTGAATGTAAAGCGCAGGCTCGATCAGATTCAGCTGCGCGACAATGTCCTTCTGCACAATGGGAGTGGCCGTCGCTGTCAGCGCAATAATCGGCGCCGGCCGCAGCAGCGGCAGCCAATCTCCGAGCGTGCGGTAGTCGGGCCTGAAATCGTGTCCCCAACCCGAGATGCAGTGCGCCTCATCGATCGCGATCAGCGAAGGCCTGCGCCGCGCCAGCATCTCCGGAAACCCAGTCACCCGCAGCCGCTCCGGAGCAATGAAAAGAAACTGGAGCGTCCCATCCAGATAATCGCGGCAAGCCTGCCGGGCATCGTCCCGCGACAGCCCGGAGTGGATGCGCGCCACCTTGAGGCCCTTCGCCGTGAGCTTCGTCGCCTGGTCGTCCATCAGCGCGATCAGCGGACTCACCACCAGCGCCGTGCCTCCCCGAGAGACTGCGGGAAGCTGGTAGCAAAGACTCTTGCCCGCGCCGGTGGGCATCACCAGAAGCACGTCGCGTCCCTCCGCAACCGAGCGGCAGACGGCCTCCTGATTCTCACGGAAACCCGAAAACCCAAAGGTAGTCCGCAACAGCGAAACAAGATCCATGAAACTCTATTGTGCCTCGAACAAAGCGAACAAGCCCGAAGCCCTCTCCGCGACGAAGTAACGCAGACCTCTTATCGAAGCCCGCCGATTGGGCCGCCGCGGCGGGATTCACCCGGAACCTTCCCCGCGCCTTCCGGTTCAACCAGCTGCAGCGTAAATTGATGCCCCATCTTCACGCTGATCGCGCCCAGCAGGATCCTGATCGATTGCGCCATCCGGCCTTGCTTTCCGATCACCTTCCCCCGGTCTTCGGGAGCCGTGTCGACTAGAAACCTGGTCGCGAACTCGCTCTTCAGCGCCTCGACGCTGACCTCCTCGGGGTTATCGACAAGAGCGGAGACGATATTGAGAACCAGGGCATGAATCTCATCGGCCCCGGAATCTCCGTCACCGGTGCCCACTGCCAGCGACTGCGCCATCGAACGCCTCCTGTAGTGCCACACACACGGACCCAGCTACCGCATGAAGTTAGGCACTTTCGGAAACGCCATGGACGAGGCGAACCCAAAAAGCTCGTATCGCAGGTCACTGCAAAGCGTATCGCATGTCACCGCAAAACGCCGCAAGACGCGGGAACAATTAAACCAGTTGAAGAAGGCAAAGCGCCATGGCGTGTCGAGCCATGGCTGTTTTGTCCTCCTCGCGCACGTATTCCTGAATCGCTGTCGACCTCCTGGCCGGTGCGCCTCTCGCCTTTGGGAGGCTCTGGCCTAACACAGAACCTCCCACGGCAGATGGATTAGGGATCACTTTACTCCTTCAGGCGACTCTATCGGGCCAATGATAGCCGTGGGCTGCGCCCTTCCGTTTACACTCGGTCTATGTTCGAGGAGAAGGCCACCGGCCATTTGTTTTTCGGCGAAGGCAAAAGCGGCGACTGGATCACCGCCTACTGCGACGGCGGATCGCGCGGCAATCCCGGACCCGCGGGCTACGGCGTCTTCATCGAGGGACCGGATGGAAAAAAGCTCGCCGAACTGAGCGAATTCCTCGGCAAAACCACCAACAACGTCGCTGAATATTCGGCGCTGCTGGGGGCTCTCGGGTGGACGCTCCAGTCCGGACATCGCCGTCTGCGCGTCGTAGGCGACTCCGAGCTGCTCGTGAAGCAGATTCAGGGCCGCTACAAAGTCGCAAGCCCCGACCTGCGCCCGCTCTACGACGAAGCGAAGCGGCGGATCGCAAAGCTCGACGCGTTTCGAATCGAGCACGTCCTGCGCGGCAAGAACCAAAAGGCCGACCGGCTGGCGAACGCGGCCATGGATCGAGGCATGGGCCGCAGTGTGAAAGGCACTCCGGGCGCCGCATCCTTTGCGCCCGATGTTGGCGCAAAGGATAGGAACCAGCCTCCACCGCAGCCTCTGAAGGGATACGTAAAGGGCGGCGTGGTCCATCTGCTCGAAGGTGAGCTGCCGGACGGCGTCTTCGTGAAGGTGACGCCCGATCGTCAATAACCGCTCCCCAATAACCGCGCCTCAGAAGATTTCTTGTCCTGGTTAAACGTAACGAGTACTCTGGTTGCCAGTTTCAGGAAGACCCATGGCCACAGTTTCCGTAGAAAGTCCGGCCGCGACAGCTACCACCCGCATGTTGTCGCTCGACGTGCTGCGCGGGGTGACGATCGCCTTCATGATCCTCGTCAACAACAACGGCTGGCACGCCTACTGGCCCTTCGAGCACGCGGACTGGAATGGCTTTACGCCGACCGACCTGGTCTTCCCCACCTTCCTTTACCTCGTGGGCGTCACCATCGTCTTCTCCACCGAATCGCGTCTGGCGCGCGGCGGAACCGCGAGATCGATTGTGCCGCACATTTTTTGGCGTTTTGCGATCCTCTTTGGGCTGGGCCTTCTTTTGGCCGTTTTCCCGCTGTTTCATCTGTCGACCATCCGCGTGTGGGGCGTGCTGCAGCGCATCGCCCTCTGCTACCTGGTCTGCGCCCTGCTCTATCTCTGGGACCGACGCCAGACCAACAAGGCGGCGCCGCTGCTGATCCTGCTGGTCGTTCTGCTCGCTGGCTACTGGGTGCTGATGCGCCTGGTCCCCGTGCCGGGCTATGGAGTGCCCGGGCGCGACATCACGTTCCTCGATAAAGACGCGAATATCGTGGCCTGGCTTGACCGCCAGATGCACATCGGCCGGCTCTATGAGAAGACCCGCGACCCCGAGGGCCTGCTGAGCACCTTCCCCGCGATCGGCACCACGCTGCTGGGGATGCTCACCGCGCTGTGGCTGCGAACGAAGCGCACGCTGGAGCGCAAATGCGCAGGCATGTTGGGCTCGGGGTTTGTCCTGATTCTCCTCGGCCTGCTGTGGAACCCCTGGTTCCCCATCAACAAAAAGCTCTGGACCAGCTCCTTCGTCCTTTTCATGGGCGGATGCTCGATGGTTCTCTGGGCCCTTTTCATCTGGCTGATCGAAATTAAAGGCTGGAGAAAAGGCTGGGGCTTCTGGCTGGTCTTCGGCATGAACGCTATCGCCAGTTATGTCATGTCGGACCTGGTTGCGGCGCCTCTGTGGGCCATTACCATTGCGCCCCATGTCAGCCTCGGCTACTGGATTTACCTGCATGTCTTCGCGCTGGTCCAACCCCCCGGAGTCGCATCATTGCTGTACTCTATCGCCTTCGTACTCGCCTGCTGGCTTCCGATGCTGATCCTGTATCGCAGAAAAATTTTCCTCAAGGTATAAAACCGGTCTCATGTATTGCGCGGCGGCTTTGGCGGGGCCGCGTGAGCCTCGCTTCGATGGCAGGTCTCACACGCTGCATTTCGATGGCATGAGGTTTATGTGACGGGCCGAAGCGCGGCCTTCGCGGCCGGTTCCCCGCACAATTTTTAGTGCGTTGAAATGCTCTAGACTGACCAAGCATGAGTAAAGTGCGAAATTTTGAGGCAGCGGTCTTTCGCCGAGTGCGCCGCGAACCGCCGAAAGGCTTTGCGCATCGCGCCGCGTTCTGGCTTTTTCTCGGATATCTGGGCTTGTCGATTCCCGGCTGGCTGCCCGGCACGACCGGCCAGGTCTTTACCGGTCTGGCCGAATTCGATTTCTTTCTCCTCCTCATCTTCTGCATTCCGCTTTTATGGCGCTTCATTTTTCAGCGCCTCCTGTGGAAGGTCCGCAACCGCCTGATCGTCACCTATCTCCTGATGGGCCTCACCCCGGTCGTGCTCTTTGTCACCCTCGCGGGACTGCTGCTCTATGTTTTCTCCGGGCAGTTCGCCATCTTCGCCGCTACCAGCGTCGTGCATGATGAGCTCGAGCACATTGGGGCCACGAATGGCAGCGTGGCCATGCACGTCGCGCAGTTCCTCAGTCAGCATCCGCGCCAGCGCAACGTCCCTTTCCCCGAGGCTAACGGCGCGTCCCCCGAGCAGGAATACAGCGGCCTAAGCGTTTCCGCGTTTGAGGATGGCAAGCCCGTAACCCTCGAGCCCTCCCCGCCGCATCCTCAACCCGCTCCCGCCATCCCCTCGTGGCTGCACGGGCCGTTTCGCGGCATCGTGCTTGATGGGGGCCAGCTTTGGCTGCGTGCCGCCGATGTTCAGACTTTAGACGGCCACACGACGGTGGTGATTGCCAGCGTGCCCATCAGGAAGGAAAACGTGGAGGCGTTCGCGCAGGGGCTGGGACGCGTGACCATCTATCCCAAAGTCGACCTTGCCGAAGAAAACGCGCCGGCACGCACCAAAGTGGATTTCGCACCCGAGCGGCGGGCCAGCGATTCCAATATTCAGATCAACGGACAGGATATTGAGGCCGCCCGCAAGAATGCGATCATCGGCGGATCGCTTCCCCCGCCGCTGCATTTCTACGATGTGCCGGTTGGGTTTGTTGCACCGCTGGCCACGACCGACTGGAGCAATGGCAAAACCCTCAGCACCTACTCCGATGTGACCTCGCGACCGTCGCTGCTGTACCGGCGGCTGTTCATTACGTCGCTGAGCATTGGCGATCTGGTGCGCGAAATGCTGATCGCCATCGCTATCGCCTTTGGCGTGCTCGAACTGTTAGCCTTCCTCGCCGCCGTCCGCCTCAATCAGACCATCACGCAGTCGGTCCACGACCTCTACGAAGCCACTCTGGCGATCGATGGCGGCAATCTGGAACATCGGATCAAAGTGCAACGCACGGACCAACTCGGCGCCCTCAGCCGCTCTTTCAATAGCATGGCTGCCTCGCTGGCGCGGCTCCTGATCGAACAGCGGGAAAAGCAGCGCATGCAGAATGAGCTCTCCATTGCCCAGGAAGTGCAGGCGAACCTCTTTCCGCCGGGCCGCATTTCGCTGCCAATGCTGGAACTCCACGGTGTCTGCATTCCGGCGCGCACGGTCAGCGGCGACTACTATGACTTTCTCCTGTTCGGCGAAACAGGCCTGGGGATTGCGCTTGGCGACATCAGCGGCAAGGGGATTTCCGCCGCCCTCCTCATGGCGACGCTGCACTCCGCTGTTCGCGCCTACCGGTTTGCCGGAGAAGAAATGATGACCGAAGGCGCCGCCGCGCTCACCAATCCGCGCACGCGCCGTTCCGGCGAGCAGGAAGTGGAATGCGCGGAGCTGTTCGAAGAGCCGGCTAAAATTCTGTCGCTGCTCAACCGCCATCTCTACCGCAGCACGCAGCCGGAAAAATACGCGACGCTCTTTCTCTGCCATTACGACGGCCTCAGCCGCCGGCTCGTCTACTCGAATGGCGGCCATTTGCCGCCGCTGTTGCTCCGCGAGAATGACACTGTGACGCGTCTCGACCGCGGCGGATCTGTAGTCGGCTTACTGGATGGGCTGGAATGGGAGCAGGGAACCGTGCAACTGGGTATGGACGACATTCTCATTGCCTACAGCGATGGAGTGACGGAGCCCGAAAACGACTTTGGTGAATTCGGCGAGTCGCGCCTGCTCGAAGTTGTCAGGCGTCATCGCCACCTGAGCCTCGAAGCCATTTCAGAGCAGGTGATCCAGACCCTGCGCAGCTGGATCGGCGCGCAGGAGCAGCCAGACGACGTAACCCTGGTACTGGCGCGGCAGCGTTGAGCGCTACGGCGCGGCGCCCTTCAATTACGGCTGGGCGAGCTTCTTTGTCGCCGGTGTGACGAAGCTGACGACGTGATATGTGGCCGGGCCCGCGCCGGCGTTGCGAATCGCGTGCAGCGAATTCGCTGCGTTAAAGATGACCGAACCTGGCCCGACGCGCGTCCACTTGTCCTGGCCAAAGGCTTCGACTGTTCCCTGATCGACGATGATGACCTCTTCGTTGGCATGCCGGTGTGGCGGATGCGATTGCTTGCCTGGCTCGAGCGTCGTGGCGTGGATTTCGAGCTCATCGAGGGTAGCCGTGGGCTGTCGAACAAACTGCCGGCTCTCGCCCACATCGGTCTTCTTCACAGGAATCGAATTCCAGTCGAAGACCGACCATCCCAAAATACCCGGGCCCGGATCGGCGACGGCAAAGGCGCAGCAGGTTCCGAAAATCGAGACGAAAGCAATGGCAAGTTCGCGACGCGTGAGCAGTTTCATAAAAACCTCCTCGACCAGGATCAAGAGAAACCATTATGCTCCCGTCGATTTAGTCCGGGGCGCCACGAGGTTCGCGGACGGCCCTGGAACTGGTCTCATAAACCTGGTACCAACGAAATGCAGCGTGTGAGACACGCCATCGGAGCGGGGCTCATTCAGCTCGCCAAAGCCGCTGCCCTATATATGAGACCAGTTCTACCGCGTCATCGCATAGTGAACCTGCTCCTCAATCGCGGCGATGTGCACCGGTTCCCGATGAGCGCCGGTGAGGGCCGCATTCACCGCTGCCAGGTCAACGGTCTTGAAGTGTTCCCAGGCATCGATGCCTCGCTGTGAAGCCTTCTTCATTTGCGCGAAGATCTCCACTGCCTGCGCTGGAGCAGCACGGTCGCCGCTCTCAACGACGCGAAGATCCGTGCCAAGCCCAGAGGCCGCCTCCGCAAGTCCAGGAGACTTTTCGGCTCCGTTATGCTCACCGCCTCGGATCCTTTCCAGCTTCGCTTGGGCGGCATCGATCGCGGCTTCGAGCGCAGGAGGATTGTCACGGGCTCCCTCTACCTTCTTTAGCTGGCTCGCGACGCTCTCCAGTTCCGCCATCGCCTTCCGGCTCGCCCGCAACTGCTCATACACCGACTCCGAGAGAGCAAATTGCTGGTCGAGGACTTGCTGTTTTGCCGCCGCCCGCGGGTCCATGATGACGCGCAGCGGTCGATCCATAGTCGTCCCGTCGACGGAGAGGCGCAGCGTGTAGATGCCCGGAGCCACGCGCGGGCCGGCAGGCAGGCCGATGGCGTCGTCGGAGTCGTCATCGCCGAGTCCTGCGCTCGATCCGCCCTCCGAGAGATCCCACACGAAACGATGCTCACCCGCGCCGATCGCGAGCTCCTGCGGCTTGGGAAACCACCGCTCGGCGATGGGAAGCAGCGGCCGATTGACCGCCTGCTTTTCGGCGCTCGAAAAGTGCCGCAGCACATGACCCCGCGCATCGAGAACCTGCAGCGTAACTTTTCCCGCATCGCCGCCCAGATAATAGTCGACGATCGCTCCATTCGGAGGATTGTCCGCCTGAGGCTCTTCGGGCGGAAACGGCGTCCCGAGAAAACCGTCGTTATCGACGCGCACGGCAGTCGGTGGCGCATACAGATACGCCTTCGCCGTCTGCGCGGCCGAGGCCTGGCGCAACGGAGCAATGTCATCGAGCACCCAGAACGACCTCCCATGCGTGGCAATAATTAAGTCACTGCCATTGATATTCATATCGCGCACGGAGCTGACAGGTAGATTCAGCTGTAACGGCTGCCAGTGGTTGCCGCCGTCGAAAGAGGCATAGATCCCGAATTCAGTTCCCGCGAAGAGCAGGTTTTTCTGCTCCGTGTCTTCCCGCACAGCGCTCACGAAATGATGCGGCGCAATGCCGTCGACGGAAAGCTTCCACGTCTTGCCGTAGTCATGCGTGATGTAGAGATACGGCGTCCGATCGTCGAGCCGATGACGATCGACCGCCGCGTAAGCCGTGCCCGCATCGAAGTGCGAGGCCTCGATCATCGAGATTTTGCTCCACGGCGAAATTCCAGGCGGAGTAACATCCGTCCACGTCTTGCCGCCGTCCCGCGTAATGTGAATCCGCCCCGTGTCGCTTCCCGCCCAAACCTCCTCCGCATGCAAAGGCGAAGGCGCAATCGTATACACCACTCCGTAGCCCCGCTGCTCGGCGTTGTCCGGCGTCGGCGGGCCGTCATTGCTCGCCCCCTTCACCGCGCCAGTGAGGTCCGGACTAATCTGTGACCAGTGCAGGCCACCATCGGTCGTCTTCATCACATATTGCGTGCCCAGATAGAGCGAAGTTTTGTCGGCGGCCGAAAACACCAGCACCGGCGTCCAGGGATCGCGATACCGCCGCTTGTTGATCTCCAGGTCGAACCCACCCAGCGGCCAGGGCGTCACGTTCTGGCTGAATGAAGTGCGCAAATCGTGGCGCTCGACATCGCCGTAGGTGCCGGAAAGGTAGACAACGTTCTCGTCCTTTGGGTCGATGGCGATGTAGCCGCTCTCACTGCCCCCGGGCAGGAACCAGTCACGCGTGTCGATGTGCTGGTGGTCGGAACGGCTATGCACGGCGATCGCACCTGAGTCCTGTTGCGCGCCGAAAATGGTGTAAGGAAATTTACGATCGGTGGTCACGTGATACAGCTGTGCCGTCGCCTGGTTGTACCAGGTCGTCCAGGTCCTGCCGCGATCAAGCGAAACGCTGGCACCCTGATCCACACCCAGCACAAGGCGATTCGAGTCCTTCGGATCGACCCATACCTGGTGGTAGTCGTCTCCCCCCGGCGCGCCACGGACAACCTCGACCGTCTTCCCGCCATCATTGGTGCGGTAAAGCGCGACGTTGGGTATGTAAAGAACGTCAGCGTTCCCAGGATCGACCGTGATGGAGTTGAAATACCAGGCGCGGCTTGTCAGGCGCGGGTCGGAATTCGCCAGCGTCCAGTTGTCCCCGCCGTCGTCGGATCGATAGAGGCCGGCGTTGCCTTTGCAGTCGATAGTGGCGTAGACGCGCCGCCCATCGGCGCTGACCGCAATCCCCGTGCGTCCCCACGCAGCATCCGGGAGTCCGTGTCCGGAGATCGGGGTCCAGTGCTCACCACCGTCCTTAGTCCGGTAAAGCCCATTGCCCGCTCCTTCGAGCGGCGCATACGTGCTCCACGGCGGGCGATGCGCATTCCACGTCGTCGCGAAAAGAATCCGCGGCTGGCTCGTCGCCATCGCGATATCCGCGATACCAACGCTCGGACCCTTATCCAGCACCCGCTCCCAGTGGTCTCCGCCGTCGGTCGACTTGTAGACCCCGCGCTCGTCATTCGGTCCATACGCATGCCCGAGAGCCCCCACATAAACCGTCCGCGGATCGGATGGATCGACAAGCACGCGGCTGATCTGCCGCGAGTCTTCGAGTCCGGCGTGCTTCCACGTCACGCCGGCGTCGTCGCTCCGGTATACGCCATCACCGGAAGCGAGGTCCGAGCGGATGTCGGACTCGCCGGTTCCCGCATAGATCACATTGGGATCTGAGGGAGCAACCGCCAGCGCTCCGATCGACGCGACCGGCAAGGTATCCCAGATCGGCTGCCACACGGTGCCGGCATCGGTAGTCTTCCAAACCCCGCCATCGACGCCCCCAAAGTAGTAAGTTGTATCGCTGCCAGGAACGCCACTGACGGCTACAACGCGGCCCCCGCGGAAAGGGCCGACCAGCCGCCAACGCAAGCCGCTGAAGAGTTGGGGCGGCACAGTCTGAGCATGTGCAGCGAATGGCGAGTAGAAGGAAAAAATGAAACAGAGCAGAAGAGCCGGTCGGCTCAGGCGTTCAAAGCGGCAAGGTTTCATGGGTGAATCGATTGTGAGGGTGAATCGGCGAAATAAGCAAGCTTCGCGCCGCTTAAGTCGATTTCCGGACAATCGCGTTTACAATGGCCGCTGTGCAGTGATCCCGAAAGGAAGAACAGATCGTCATGCTCAGGCCTTCAGCCTCGAAGTTCATCTTCATTGCAGCCGCCGTCGGCGCGGCTTTGCTCCCGACAGGTTCTCTCCGGGGCCAGGAGTCCGGGCCCATGCCCGACATGCGCTGGCGCATGATCGGGCCCTTCCGCGGAGGCCGCACCCGCGCCGTGGCCGGCGTTCCTGACCAGCCCAATGTCTTTTATATCGCCCAGGTCAACGGTGGAGTGTGGAAGTCGACCGACTACGGCCGCACCTGGAATCCGATCTTCGATGATCAGGACACGCAGTCCGTTGGCGCGATTGCCGTTGCCCCATCCGACAGCAACATCGTCTACGTTGCCAGCGGCGAGGGTCTCCATCGGCCCGATCTCTCTGTCGGCGATGGCATCTATCGCTCCACCGACGCGGGCAAGACCTGGACGCATCTCGGCCTCCGTGAAGGCGAGCAGATTCCCGCACTCGTCGTCGATCCCACCGATCCCAACCGCCTGTTTGCGGCGGTCCTCGGCCATCCGTATGGGCCAAATGAGGAGCGTGGCATCTTCCGCTCCGACGATGGCGGCAAGACCTGGAAGAAGGTTCTCTATAAAGATGAGCGTACTGGAGGATCGGACGTGGTCCTCGATCCGAAAAATCCGCGCATCGTCTACGCCTCCCTGTGGGAGGACACTCTCGGTCCCTGGGAAGACGCGAACCAATATTCGGGCACGCATGGCGGATTATTCAAGTCGACGGATGGCGGCGCAACCTGGAATCAGCTGACCAAAGGCCTGCCCGACGGCGTGGTCCAGATCCAGGTAGCCATCGCCGACAGCAATCCACAGCGCCTGTACGCATCCCTGCAAACCAAAACAGAGGGCGCTTACGGCTCCAGCAGAGGGTTGGGTATCTATCGCTCCGACGACGCCGGAGAGAGCTGGCAGAAGATCACCGACGACCCGCGCCCCGCCATGAAGATCGGCGGCGGCGATTTATCCGTTCCCGTCGTCGATCCCAAAGACCCGGACACGGTATACGTAACCAGCATTGTTACTTGTCGTTCGACCGACGGCGGCAAAACCTGGATCAGCCTGCGCGGAGCCCCCGGCGGCGACGACTATCAGAACATGTGGATCAACCCGCTGAATCCACGGATTCTGCTGCTGGTGAGCGACCAGGGAGCAGTCATCACCGTGAACGGCGGCGAAACCTGGGGCTCCTGGTATAACCAGCCCACCGCCCAGCTCTATCACGTAGCAGCCACTGCTACATTTCCCTACCTGGTGTGCGCCGGCCAGCAGGAAAGCGGTTCCGTCTGCATCTCGACCCGCGGCAACGACGGGTACATCGGTTATCGCGAATGGCACCCTGCCGGAATCATCGAGTACGGTTACGCCGCGCCCGATCCGCTGCATCCCGAGATCATCTATGGGGCAGGCCGCACGGAAGTCTCCCGCTATAACAGCATCACGGGCGAGGTGCAGAACGTGACCCCCCTGCCTGCGAGGAACCGCGACTATCGGGCGGACCGTTCGGAGCCGATCCTCTTTTCTCCCGTCGACGCGCACACGATGTACTATGCCTCGAATCATCTATTCAAGACCACCGACTACGGCCACACCTGGCAGACCATCAGCCCTGACCTCAGTCAGGAAAAGAGTGGCCAGCCAGAATCGTTGCCGCCGCTAACGGCGGACCAGCAGGCCCAGCGGCGCGGCGTCATCTACTCTGTTGCCGCTTCCTACAAAACAACCCAAACCATCTGGGCAGGCACAGACGACGGCCTCGTATGGATCACCCGCGACGGCGGAGTGAATTGGTCCAAGATCACCCCGCCAGGCCTTTCCGAGTGGAGCAAAATCGCCCAGATCGATGCATCCCGCTTCAATGACGACACCGCCTACGTCGCCGTGAATCGCATGCGCATCGACGATATGCATCCCTATGCGTTTCGCACCCACGATGGCGGCAAAACCTGGCAATCGATAAGCGCGGGCCTGCCTGTCGACGCTCCCGTCAATGCCATCCGCGCCGACCCCGTGCAAACCGGCCTCCTCTACGCCGCCACGGAACAATCCGTCTGGGCCTCCCTCGACGACGGCGCCCACTGGCGTCCCATCCAGTACAACCTGCCCCATACCTCCATGCGCGACCTTCTCGTCAAAGACGACGACCTGATCGTCGCCACCCACGGCCGTTCGTTCTGGATTCTCGACGACGTAGCCCCCCTGCGCCAGCTTGCCGCCGACTCCGGCGAAAAGAAAGCGATGCTTTTCAAGCCCGCAGCCGCATGGCGAGTGCGCAGCGCCGAATACACTGACACGCCGGTGCCCCCCGATGAACCGATGGGCGAGAATCCGCCTGACGGCGCGCTCATCGACTACAACCTCGCATCCAGCGCTCAGCAAGTCAACCTGGACGTCCTCGACCGCGATGGCAAAGTCCTGCGCAGTTATTCAAGCAAAGATCCGGTCACCCCCACGCCGGAAGAGATGAAGAAGAATCTGATTCCTCCCTACTGGCCGCAGGTGCATGGTCCGCTGCCCGTCGCGGCGGGGATGCATCGCTGGGTGTGGGATCTGCGCTCGACGACCCCAACCTCCACGCGCTACGACTACCCGATTTCCGCTGTGCCTTACCGCACGCCGCTCAAACCCCAGGGGCCGCTCGTGCTCCCCGGCGAGTACACCGTGCGCCTCACCGTCGATGGAAAGAGCGAGTCGCAAACCATCACCGTAAAGCTCGATCCGAGAGTCCGCACCGACGCTTCCGATCTGGAGTCGCTGCACGCCGCGCAGATGACAATGGCCGAAAACCTGGACGCAGTCGCGAAGGCCGATCTGGCGGCGCACGCAGTGGCGGAACAGATTGCGGCACCGAAGAATGCCTCGTTGGGTACGCAGCTTGCGCCTTTCAGCGCTGCACTCAAGGCCGTACTCACCGGCGATCCCGCGAATCATAAGGCTGGCATCGACGAGGTCAACGGCGAAACCGGCCAGATTTATGGAGAGCTGGAGCAGTCCGACGGCGTTCCCACAGAAGCCCTGCGGGCCGCGGCGGCTCACGCGCGGGACGAAGCGAGCGGCGCGCTTGCGGCATGGAATGGCTTTCGCGAGAAACAATTGCCGGAGCTGAACAAAGTGCTCGAGGCCGCGCATCACGCCCGCATCGATCTGAAGAAAGCCCCGGACGACATGCCGGACGAAGGGGACGAGGACTAGAACGAAATCACACCCATCCGCCGTCGACGATGTAACTCTGGTTAGTGATGGCAGCGCTGTCATCGGCGGCGAGGAAGAGGACCAGGCGCGCGACTTCTTCGGGCAGAATGAAGCGCTTGAGGGCCTGCGCCGCGAGGATTTCGGCTTCGTACTCCGGCGTGAACCAGAGCCGCCGTTGCCGCTCGGTGAGAATAGCGCCTGGCATCACACAGTTGACCCGAATATTGAACGGCCCCAGTTCGTGCGCCAGCGTGCGCGTCATGCCGACGATGGCAGCCTTCGCCGTCACGTAAATCGGAAGATTGGTCGATGGAATCACCCAGCCGATTGAGCTCATGTTGATAATTGAGCCCCGCCCCGCCTTCTGCATGCCCGGAATCACACCCTGCGCCATAAAGAATTGGTGCCTGAGGTTGACGGCTATTCCTCTGTCCCACGACTCCGGCGTGACCTCCGCGATGGAGTGGCGAGTATCGTTGCCCGCGTTGTTGACGAGGACATCTACCGTCCCGAATCGCTGATGGATGGCGCGCACGACGGATTGCAGCGCGGCCAGGTCAGTGAGATCGCAGGGCAGAAAAACCGGCGGCGTCCCACCTGCCGGTTCCAGACGCGCAACGAGCCGTTCGCCGGCCTCGGCCTGCAGATCGAGAAAAGCGACGCGCGATCCATTAGCGACGAAAGCCTCAACTACGGCTTCCCCAATTCCACTTGCGCCTCCGGTAACGACGGCCACGCGATCCTTCAGACTGGGATATCTCGCGAATGGACCAGGGTATGACATGCGTATCGATGATAGCTCCACGGAATTGCCACGCCCGGTGTCCCGAACCTGACAGTGCCAGCAAGCCGCCGATGTGATCTACTGGATCGCCGCGCATCCCGCCGGCCTGCTCTCCGGTTTCCGGTCCCGCAATGAATGCGATGAATCGTAGCGAAACCGATCTCCGCAAGCGCTGGACTCGCATCCTGCCGGCGGTCTTTATCACCTACAGCCTCGCGTATCTCGACCGCACCAACTATGGGTTTGGCGCCGCGGCCGGCCTGGCGCAAACGCTGCACATCAGCGGCTATCAGTCATCGCTGCTGGGCGCGCTGTTTTTCCTTGGCTATTGTCTTCCCCAGATTCCCGGCGTGATCCTCGTGCAGCGTCACAGCGCGCGCATTCTGATTTTCGGCGCGCTGGTCGCCTGGGGCGCATTTGCAGCGCTCACCGGTGTTATCCGGACCCTGTGGGTGTTGGCGGCCGATCGTCTGCTGCTGGGCGTGGCGGAGAGCTTTGTGTTTCCAGCCCTGCTGATCCTGCTCACGCGCTGGTTCACGCGGGCGGAACGCTCCCGCGCCAATGCACTCATGATCCTGGCCAATCCGGTCACCGTGCTCTGGATGTCCGCAGTCACCGGCTTTCTCATTCGCGCGCGCGGATGGCAGCAGGCGTTCATCATTGAAGGGCTCGTAGCCGTGGGCTGGGGCGTCTTCTGGCTTGGGCTCATGCGCGATAAGCCGGCGGATGCGCCGTGGATGAGCCCAGCGGCGCGCGCGCAGCTGGAGAGCGCCCTCGATCGGGAGCAGCAGCACCTACCGCGGATCGCGAACCTCCGTACCGCGTTCAGACAGCGCAACGTTGTTTGGCTATGTATCAATTATTTCTTCTGGAGCCTCGGCATTTATGGTTTTGTATTGTGGCTGCCGGTGGTGGTTCGTAACGCAACCGGAGCGGGAATGGGCAGAACCGGCTTGCTTTCCGCAGCTCCCTACTTGGCGAGCGTAATCGTGATGCTGGTGGTCTCGCATTTTTCCGATCGCACCGCGCGCCGCCGCGAATTTGTGTGGCCCATCCTGATGCTCGGCGGCGTCGCTCTCGCTGGATCCTTCTTCAGCGTCAATCGCTCGTTTCCGGTCGCCTTTGCTTGCCTGATCGTGGCGGCCAGCTGCATGTACGCGCCGTATGGCCCTTTCTGGGCAATGGTGCCGGAAATGCTGCCACGCAATGTGGCCGGCGAAACCCTGGCGCTCATCAATTGCTGCGGCGCGCTGGGTGGATTCTTCGGAACCTATTTGGTCGGTGTTCTGCAGACATTCACAGGCACCTCGGCCGCGGGCTTTCTGCTCATGTCGCTGTCCCTTATTCTGTCGGGAGCGTTGCTGCTGGGCATCAAGCCCGGACAGGCTCTCCAGGCGAGCGCGGCCTCCGAAGACACGGGTCGTTCGCAGAATCGCAGAATAGGTTAGCGGCTTATGAAGACCATTGCCGTTGAGGAAGTGCTGGAGTCGCCAGATCTCGATCTGCGCAGCGTCGCGACCCACGCGCGCGGGCCAGCTGGAGCGCTGCCGCTGACTCCGGAAATGCTGCTTACCCAACCTTCTGGTAACTTGTTCGGCCTGACGATGAATGCCGGCATGGGCTGGGATCCCGCGCGCCTCGGTGGCCCCGAAGTGCTCATCCTGAGCACGCATGGTGGAATGCGCGCGCCGGATGGCACGCCGATCGCGCTGGGCTTCCACACCGGACACTGGGAGGTGGGGCTGCTGGTGGCGGAAGCGGCGCGTGAATTGAAGGCGCTCGATGCCGTGCCCTTTGCCGGCGCCTGCACCGATCCCTGCGATGGGCGAACTCAGGGCACCACAGGGATGCTTGACTCGCTGCCCTATCGCAACGATGCGGCGATCGTGCTCCGCCGCCTGATGCGTTCCTTGCCCACACGCGCCGGCGTCCTTGGTGTCGCAACCTGCGATAAGGGATTGCCCGCGATGCTCATGGCCCTGGCTTCGTCAGGCGATCTGCCATCGGTCCTGATTCCCGGCGGTGTAACGCTGCTTCCGGAAGACGGCGAGGACGCCGGTAAGATTCAGACCATCGGCGCTCGCTTCGCACAAGGCCAGATCACGCTGGAGTACGCCGCGGATGTCGGTTGCCGCGCCTGCGCCACGCCCGGAGGCGGCTGCCAGTTCCTCGGAACAGCCGCAACATCGCAGGTGGTTGCCGAGGCGCTCGGCCTGGCCTTGCCTCATACCGCTCTCGCCCCGTCCGGGCAGCCAGTGTGGCTCGATGCGTCCAGGCGCTCCGCCGCGGCACTGCTGCGCCTTCGCGAGCTGCGCATCGGAACCAGGGACATCCTTACCCAGGCTGCATTCGAAAATGCGATGGTGGTCTACGCCGCTTTTGGAGGCTCGACAAATCTTCTCCTCCATCTTCCCGCCATTGCGCACGCCGCAGGTCGCACGCGCCCGACCGTCGCCGACTGGATCCGGATCAATCGCGAAGTCCCGCGTCTCGTCGACGCCCTCCCCAACGGCCCCCGCAACTTCGCTACCGTGCAGGTGTTTCTCGCCGGCGGTGTGCCGGAGGTCATGCTGCATCTGCGCAACGCGGGACTGCTGAATACGAGTGTGATAACAGCGGCTGGTGTCCCACTCGGCGCGTGCCTCGACTGGTGGGAACAGAGCGAGCGGCGTCGAGCGGTGCGTCGAAACCTGAAGGACCGCGATGGCATCGATCCCGACGACGTAGTCTTCTCGCCGGAGCGCGCGCGAGCCAAAGGTCTAACCTCGACGGTCTGCTTCCCCACCGGCAACCTCGCTCCCGAGGGTTCCGTCGTCAAGAGCACCGCAATCGATCCGGACCTGATCGGCGACCATGGCGTCTTCCTTCATCGCGGACCGGCCAGAGTTTTTACAGCAGAGACCGATGCAATCGACGCGATTCGCATGGGAAAAATCGCAGCGGGCGATGTAATAGTCCTGATCTGCTGCGGTCCAAAGGGCGCAGGCATGCAGGAGATTTATCAGATCACCGCCGCGTTGAAAGCCTTACCGCATTGCCGCCACGTGGCGCTGCTCACCGACGGGCGCTTCAGCGGAGTTTCCACCGGCCCGTGCATCGGCCACATTTCGCCCGAAGCGCTCGCCGGCGGCCCCGTCGGGAAAATTCAGGACGGCGATCTGATCGAGGTTCGAATCGATCGCCGCAAACTCGTCGCCACCGTGAATCTGGTGGGCGAACAAAGCGAAGTTTTTTCCCCGGCGGAAGGAACGCGGCGTCTGTCAGCCAGATCCCCGCGAGCCGATCTGCAACCCCATCCCGCCCTTCCCCCCGATACGAAGCTATGGGCCGCGCTGGTTGAAGCCAGCGGAGGAATATGGGGCGGCTGCGTTTACGATGTCGATGCGATTATCGCGCGTCTGGCGGACCCCGGCGCCGATCGCGAAGTTTTCGCTCAGCGAGCTCTGGCGCCTCACGTTTCAGGCACAAAGGAGCAACAGTGATTCTCTATCGGCTGCCAGATGGCTGGGTACTTGAGCACCAGGGCAAAATACTTCGCCTCGACGAATCGTTGGACAAGCTCCTCACCCAACCCGACCTGCATTCATTTCTCGACCAGCGCATCCGTACCGCATCCCCTTCGGTCTATCTCGACCAGTCGATGCTACGCGCCCCGATCGAAAGCCAGGAAGTTTGGGCGGCGGGCGTCACCTACTACCGCAGTCGGGTCGCCCGCATGGAGGAATCAGTCCAGGCCAGCACATTCTACGACCGCGTCTACAGCGCCGAGCGCCCCGAGCTCTTCTTCAAATGCATGCCTGCAAAAGTTGTCGGCCCCAACTCTCCCGTAGCCATTCGGAGCGACGCCTCCTGGTCTGTCCCAGAGCCGGAGCTTGTCCTCGTCATCGACTCCCAGGGAAAAATCGTCGGCTACACCATCGGCAACGACATGAGCTCCCGGGATATCGAGGGCGAAAACCCTCTCTACCTGCCGCAAGCCAAAATCTACAACCGCAGCTGCGCCATTGGCCCCGGCATTCTCCTCCAAAACGAGCCACTGCATCCGAAGACGCGCATCACGCTCAACATCGTGCGTGGAAAGGAGACAGTGTTCTCAGGCGAAACGACCCTCGACCAAATGAAGCGCCGCCCCGAAGATCTGGTCGCCTATCTCTACCGCGACCAGACTTTCGCCGCCGGCTGCTTCCTTTTCACCGGCACCGGCATCGTTCCTCCCGATTCCTTTACGCTGAGGACAGGGGACGCAATTCGTATCGCGATCGATGGAATCGGTACGCTGCTGAATTCCGTTAGCTGAAGCGGGACGGTACGAACAGGAGATTAGAGATGAACCCGTTACGCGTACTGATCGACGGCCAGTGGCGCGAGGCTGATGCGGCGTCGGTCTTTCAGGCCGAGAATCCGTCCACCGCCACCAGGATCGATCGCATCTTCCCGGTCAGCCGGTGGAGCGACTGCGACGCGGCGCTGGCCGCGGCAACCAAAGCTGCGCACGAGCTGGAGCAGATCTCCGGAGAAAGAATCGCGGAGTTCCTCGAGGGTTACGCCGCGTCCATCGACCTCAACTGGAAGGCCCCGGTCTACATGGCCCACGAGGAAACAGGCCTGCCCAATAGACCGCGCCTGGCAGAAGTGGAATTGCCGCGCACAACCGATCAGCTGCGCCAGGCCGCCGCCGCCGCCCGCGAGCAGTCGTGGCGCAGGGTCACAATCGACCACCAGCGCAACCTGCGCTCTTGCCTGGGTCCCATTGGCCCGGTCGTCATCTTCGGGCCCAATAATTTTCCTTTCGCCTACAACGCAGTCTCCGGCGGAGATTTTGCCGCCGCCATCGCGGCCGGCAATCCCGTGATCGCCAAGGCACATCCTCTGCACCCAGGCACGTCCCTCATTCTTGCCACGATGGCATTGCCCGTGATCAAGAGGTTGAATTTGCCCCCGGCGATGGTGCAAATGATCTATCACGTCGAGCCGGAGACAGGATTGAAACTGGTCAGCGATCCCCGTGTGGGCGCGGTCGCCTTCACCGGGAGCAAAGCCGCGGGCCTCGCGCTCAAGCGGGCCGCAGATGAGGCAGGCCGCCCCATCTATCTCGAAATGTCGAGCCTGAATCCAGTCGTCTTTCTCCCCGAAGGCATGAAGCAGAACACGCAGAAGTGGGCCGCTGAACTCGCCGACAGTTGCACTGCTGGATCAGGCCAGTTCTGTACTCGCCCCAATCTTGTTTTTCTGACGGACGTCGACGCCGCCGAGACCTTTATTGCTGCACTGGCGGCTGCATTCAAAACACGCCAGCCCCACACTCTGCTCGCCGCTTCGGTGCGCGAGCGCCTTAACGAGTCCATTAGCGCGCTGAAGAAAGCTGGCGCAGAAATCGTAACTGGGGGAAAAAACACAGACGGCCCCGGTTACTGCCACGAAAATACGCTGCTGCGCGTGACAGGGAGGACATTCCTCTCTGCCCCCGGCGAGTTTCTGCGGGAAGCCTTCGGCAACGAAGTTCTTGCCGTCACCGTAGCGAGCGATCATGAGTTGCTCGCCGTCCTGGATCGCCTCGAAGGAAATCTCACCGCCTCCATCTATTCGTCCACCACCGGCGCCGACGAGGAACTGTACAATCATGTGGCTCCGCTGCTGCGGCGAAAATCCGGCCGCTTGCTGAATGACAAAATGCCCACCGGCGTAGCGGTGAGCCCCGCTATGAATCACGGCGGACCCTTTCCTTCCACCGGCCATCCAGGCTGGACGGCGGTGGGCATTCCCGCAGCCATTACCCGCTTCACAGCCCTGCAGTGTTACGACAATGTCCGCGAAGAGCGGCTCCCGTACTGTCTGCGGGGAGGGTGAGGCGCCAGATACATAATATGTAACCGTATCTGTTACGGAACCGCGTGCCCTTCGCCCTCCACCAGCACCCGGAACCGCCCCGCATCCTCGCGGCCCTGCAACGCGGCCCGCAGTCGTTCAACGGGAGCGGCTTCGCCATCGTCGGCCAGCGCAAACGTCCCGAAATGTATCCCGATTGAAGTGGTTGCCGACACAATCGAGGCCGCCTCGACGGCCTGTTCCGGCGTCATATGAACCGGCCCCATGAACCACTCCGGTTCGTAGGCGCCGATCGGCAACAGCGCCAGGCGCATCGTGGAGAAGCGCTCCCGCAGAGCCGCAAAGAAATCGCCAAAGCCCGTGTCGCCCGCGAAATAGAGATTGCCGTGCTGGGTCTCGACCACCCAGCCGCACCACAGCGTCTTATTGCGGTCGAATGGCGTGCGAGCCGAGAAGTGCTGCGCCTCCGTGCAGTGAACCCGCATTTCCTTCCACGGCTGCGACTGTCCCCAATCCATTTCCACTACGTCGCGGAACCCGAGCCCTCGAAGCCGCTTTGCCAGCCCCAATGGGCAGAAGACCGCCGGGAGGTGTGCTCTGGCGAGCCGCTTCAACGTCGGAGTGTCGAAATGGTCATAGTGATTGTGACTAATGAGGATGCAATGGATCGAAGGAAGGTCTGCAAATCGAATTCCCGGATCGCGATGCCGAGCCGGCCCCGCAAAACCAACCGGGCTAACCCTAAACGACCACACCGGGTCGGTAAGAATGTTGAGACCTTCAGTCTGCAGCAGCACCGTTGCGTGATTGACGAAGGTGACACGAAGCTCCGCTCCCTGGACTTGCGCTGGCGGCGTCGGTCCCGGAGTGGAAGGAGTCCATTTGCGCCACGGCCCAGGCTTGCGGTTGGTCACCCACTTCCATAACTGCGAGAAGCCGTGAGCTCCGGCTCCCGGGTTGAAAAATAGCCCGTCGCGAAAGTGCCCGACTACAGGCACGCTTTCGATAGCTGCTGATACCAGGGGCGCCGATTCAGGCATGGATAAAGGATGCTGGCAAGCCCTGAAAGGCGCAACCAAATGCGGAAGCCCGGTTCACAAGCCAGCGGCAGCGAACATTGCCTCGATGCCATCTGTAAAAACAAATATTCGAATACCTCGATCATGGTCCTGCGAATGTGGATCGATACGCTATAGTGTTTCAATCGCACAATCTGTTTTATCCCCCGCAGCCCGATCACCGCCCTTTTTGAGGTTCTACCCTATGCGCTTGCCTGTTGCTGCTGTTTGCCTGTTTGCTCTTGCCGCTCACGCCGTCGATGCCGGTCACTCCCTGCGCGGATATACACCCGAGGACTCAGCGACTGAAGTGAGCTGGGAGCAGAAATTCCGCGAGCTGCCCGATCGCGACCACATTCGCGAAAATATGCGCCGCCTTTCCGCGCGGCCGCACCATGTGGGCTCACCCTATGACAAAGACAACGCGGAGTGGCTCCTCGCCCAGTTACAGTCCTATGGACTGGACGCGAAGATCGAAACCTTCTCGGCGCTCTTCCCGACGCCAAAATCGCGAAAGCTGGAACTGCTCGGCCCCACCCCGTTCACAGCCAAACTGCTGGAGCCTGCCCTCAGCGTCGACCCCACTTCGAACCAGACCAGTGAGCAACTGCCCACTTACAACGCCTACTCCCGCGATGGCGATGTAACTGCACCTCTCGTCTACGTGAATTATGGCCGCCCGGAAGACTATGACGTCCTCGATCGCATGGGTATCTCCGTCAAAGGCGCCATTGTGATTGCCCGCTACGGCGCCAGTTGGCGCGGCATCAAGCCCAAGGTCGCCGCCGAGCACGGTGCGGTCGGCTGCCTCATTTACTCCGATCCGCGTGAAGACGGCTACTTCCAGGGCGATAGTTACCCGGACGGCCCGATGCGGCCGCCAGAAGGTGCGCAGCGCGGCAGTGTCATGGACATGCCCATCTATCCGGGCGACCCGCAAACCCCAGGAGTTGGCGCAGTCGAGGGTGTGAAACTTATCCCCCTCGATCAGGTGCAGACCATCACGAAGATTCCGGTCCTGCCCATCTCCTACGCGGACGCCACTCCTTTCCTGAAGGCGCTGGGCGGTGAAACCGTTCCCGAAGAGTGGCGCGGCGGCTTACCTTTCACTTATCACGTGGGACCAAGCACGGCAAAGGCCCACTTAGCGCTTAGTTTCAACTGGGACCGTAAGCCTCTCAATGACGTCGTCGCGCGTATACCCGGCGCGAAATATCCCGACCAGTGGGTGATTCGCGGAAATCATCATGATGCCTGGGTCAACGGCGCCGAGGATCCCCTGTCCGGCACCAGTCCTGAGTTAGAAGAAGCGCGGGCGCTGGGCACGTTACTCAAGCAGGGTTGGAAGCCCTCACGCACCATAATCTATTGCTTCTGGGATGGTGAGGAGCCTGCCCTGCTGGGCTCGACCGAGTGGGTGGAGACGCATGCGGACGAGCTCAAGCAGCACGCTGTCGCTTACTTCAACTCCGATGGTAACGGCCGCGGTTACTTGTTCGTCGAAGGTTCGCACTCTCTCGAGAATTTCGTGAACGACGTCGCCAAGGATATTACGGATCCCGAAACGAAGATGACAGTGTGGAAACGGGACCATCTCTTCCAGATCTCACGCGCCAACGCCCCGACCCGCACTGAAATTCGTTCCCGTTCCGATATGCGTATCCCAGCCCTCGGCTCGGGTTCCGACTATACGGCTTTCATCGACCATCTCGGTGTTGCCAGCGTCAACCTCGGCTATGGCGGCGAAGACGAAGGTGGCCAGTATCACTCAATCTACGACGACTTTTACTACTACACCCACTTCCTCGATACCGACTTCAGTTATGGACGCGTCCTCGCGCAGACCGCGGGCACCATGGTGATGCGCATGGCTGACGCCGATATCCTGCCTTACCAGTTCACCGACCTTGCCGACACCGTTCACCTCTACATTACTCAGCTTAAAACGCTCGCCACCGACAAGCGCGATGAGGCAAAGGAACGCAACCAGGAAATCTCCGACGGTGTCTACCAGGCTCTCTACGATCCGAAGAAGCACAAGGTGCCTCCGCCCGTCGAACCTGTCCCGCCGTATCTCAATTTCGCCCCTCTCGATCAGGCTTCCGACGACTTGACCGATGCAGCTAAAGCTTTCGATCAGGCTTTCGCGGCGGCGGGCGGAACAGCACCGCCGGAGCTGAATCCTGACCTGATTAGCAGTGAGCGTTTGCTTACCGACGAGAGGGGCTTGCCCAATCGGCCCTGGTTCCAGCACCTTCTCTACGCCCCAGGCTTCTATACGGGCTACGGCGTCAAGACCATGCCCGGGGTTCGCGAAGCCATCGAGCAGAAGAAGTGGCCTGAGGCCGACGAACAGATCACCCGCGTTGCAGCGGCACTGGAGCGCGAAGCCAGTCTCCTGAAACAAGCAACGAAGTTATTGCCGGCGAAGGCGTCGGAGTAGGTTAAACCCTCAAACTCGCTTAGAATGATGAGGAGTTACTCATGGCGTTGATCCTTAAACTTGGTCGAATGGTCGTCCTGCTTGCCTGTGCACCGGTTGCAATGGACTTCGCGCAGGATACTTCCGTCGCGACTACACCAGCTCCCATCACCGTAATTCATTGTCCAAAACTCTTCGACAGCGCCGCTGGCAAGATGCTCGGTCCATCGTCGGTCTTCATCGTTGCGGATAGGTTCGACAAGGTCGAGCCGGGAACGCAAAGCCCCCCAGGCGCAACGGTGATCGACTTAGCCGCAGCTACATGTCTCCCCGGACTCATCGACGACCACGTGCATCTCGACGACCAGTTCGGCAAGAACACTTACGCAGAAGCCGCTCATACCAACTTTGCCGACCAGGTGCTCAAATCGACCCTCTATGCGCGACGCACGCTCATGGCCGGCTTTACCACCGTCCGCAATGTTGGCGACACCGGCTACGATACGGTTGCGCTGCGCAAAGCGGTTGCCGCAGGCACGGTGGTCGGGCCGCGCATCTACACTGCGGGGCCCGCGATCAGCACCACCGGCGGCCACGCAGATCACACCAATGGCCTCAGTATGGATTTGCAGGGCGACCCCGGCCCACTCCAATCCATCTTCAATGGCCCTGACGAAGCGCGGAAGGTAGTCCGCCTTCACTATAAGGAAGGCGCTGACCTCATCAAGGCCATGCCCTCCGGCGGCGTCATGGACCTCGGGACCAATGGCTCCGGCCCGCAGATGACTGAGGATGAAATTCGCGCCATCGTCGAGACCGCCCACGACTACGGCATGAAAGTAGCTGTGCATGCGCACGGAGCAGAGGCTATTCGCCGTTCCGTCGTGGCCGGTGTCGATTCCGTGGAACACGGCACGTTTATGGACGATGCCGACATCCAGCTTATGAAAGAGCACGGCACTTTCTATTGCCCCACCGTTTACACTGGACAGTTTGTCGCGGAACAGGCGAAGAAGGGCGCCTATCCGCCTACCGTTGCTAAGAAGGCTCTCGAAGTAGGTCCACAAATTATGAAGACAGTGACTCGCGCTTACAAAGGCGGCGTGAAATTTGCCTACGGCACTGACGCGGGCGTCTATCCTCACGGTCAGAACTGGGAAGACTTCATCTATCTTGTAAAGGCCGGCCTGCCGCCCGCGTATACCCTGCAGATGGCCACCATTAACGCTGCCCAGTTACTCGGCCACGACGATGAACTCGGCGCGGTGGCGTCAGGCAAGTACGCCGACCTGGTCGCGGTCCCCGGCGATCCGCTCGATGACATCACGGTGATGAGCAAAGTCAGCTTCGTGATGAAGGCGGGCGTCGTCTACAAGCGCGACGGCCAGGAACTCGTGATCCAGTCCTCGCAGCCCTGATCGCTTCTCGGCCCATTGCGGGGAACCGGGGGTGGGGGTGGGTCGCGATGTGGCTCGTTGTTTTGGAGTTGGACAGTAGCCTTTTTCAACGGCTGGTTCCTGGGCGCGTGCTCAGGAAGAGGCTTCTATTTGTTGGCTCGGCCGCTTGCACGACTCTCGTAGATATCGACGCATCAGAACAGTAACAAAATCGAAGGGAGATGGCTCGGTCGAGCCGATCGAGGCCGGTTGATGAGGATGCTGTCACCCACGAAAAGTGTTTATCCGGTGGCTAAAC
>Ga0181520_10004077_pt1 | contig 24927 bp, 30 predicted proteins | sample PEATcosm2014_Bin_29_FD_132451 | JGI IMG/M metagenome (GOLD analysis project Ga0181520, IMG submission 132451) | Peatland microbial communities from MTU Mesocosm Facility, Houghton, MI, USA - PEATcosm2014_Bin02_30_metaG | ecosystem: Environmental > Terrestrial > Soil > Wetlands > Peat | place...
CACTTACCCCGATTCCCAATCAAACCCAAACGGCCCCGATGGGATAAGCCTCCAGCCTCGTCAACCGCAATCGCGAGCCGCGACGATTCCCGTAGAGCGGGCCTCCGGCCTGAGGGGCGCCCTATGGGCCGGGGCGTCCCCGCCGACGTTCTTCCGGCCGACGCGCTTCGAAGGTCGGATTGCAGGGATGCAAATTGGTTGCAGCCTGCGAAAGCGCCTGCCCCACAAGGTCCGTCAATCCGCCTGCCCCACAAACCCGCGCGCCTACTTGGCCGCACCCTCGGCGATCTCGTAGATGTTTCCATCGATTTCCTCGATGGAAACGATGAAACGCTTGCGCTGCTGCAACTGGGCCTCGGGAATATCGAATCGCGCCCCGATCATGCGGTCCCAGGTAGCGTGCCCCGGAATCTTGTCCTGCAACACCAGCGAGCGGTTGTACTTCTGGCCCAGCAGGGGAATGCCGTCGAAGACGCGCTGCGTATCGACGTCGGAGATGATGACGCCTTCCGCGCGCCCCTCGTTCTTCGCCTCGGCGTAGACGCGCACGGTGCGGACCACGGCCGGGTAGTCCGACGTGTTGGAGACGCGGAAATCGATCATGGCCACGGTACTGTCCTCGCTGAGCGCGGCGGTACGGACCTTGAGGACGCTGCCGGGCAGGTCGAGATGCGCCCCGCGTTGAATGAACAGGATTATTCCGATGGCGATGGCGACGCAGGCAAGTCCGATACCGGAGGCGATCAGAATGTTCTTGGTTATCATGTGGAGACCTCGTGCCCGATGCGCGATCCGCGCAGGCGTTTGGAATTGCGCCACGGGCGTGCCAGGCTGAGTCTGCCGCGAGGGCCATGGCGCCTGGTCATAGAACCGATTGTAATAGATAGCTATGGAGTGGACGAACCGGGAGGCGCGAAAAATCGAATTGCGGGAGGGCGATATCACGCGCGTGGCGGTGGACGCCATGGCCAACGCGGCCAACGCGGCCCTGGCCGGCGGAGGCGGCGTGGACGGCGCCATCCACCGCGCGGGCGGTCCGGAGATCATGCGCGAGCTGGATGCGGTTCGCCGGCGGATAGGCCGCTGCCCTGCGGGCGACGCGGTGGCGACGGGCGCGGGCAGGCTGCCGGCCCAATACGTCTTCCACGCGGTGGGCCCGGTGTACCGCGATGGCGCCCACGGCGAGCCGGAGTTGCTGGCCTCGTGCTACCGGAGGTGTTTTGCGCTGGCCCGGGAGCGCGGCGTGAAGACCATCAGCTTCCCGGCCATCAGCACGGGGGTGTATGGCTATCCCATCGAAGAGGCCGCGGGAATCGCCGTGCGCGAAGCCGTGTCACAACTGGCGCGGAGCGATTGCGAGGTGGAACGGGTGGTGTTCGTACTGTTCGGAGGGCGCGCATACGAGGCCTTTGAGGCGGCGCTCGAGAGGCAGTCTGGGGCCCGTTGAGCGGGTTCTTTTGACGCCGAGACGCCGAGAAATTCGGAGAAAGCAGCAAGAGGAAACCAGGGTCTTGAGGCCGCTCCGACGGTCTTGTCGAATCCTCCAGACTGCTGCAATGCTCGATTCCGCTGTTCTTATCCTCGCATTTCTCCGCGTCTCTGCGTCTCTGCGTCAAGGGAGAGAATTGCTCAGTGCTATGATTTTTGTATCCGGACATGACGAAAACACCTATTACCGTCGCCCACGGGGATGGCATCGGCCCCGAGATTATGAACGCTACGCTGCGGATACTGGAAGCCTCCGGCGCGGCTCTCGACATCGAGACCATCGAGATCGGCGAGAAGGTTTACCTGCGCGGCAACACGGCGGGCATAGATCCCAGTTCGTGGGAGTCCTTGCTGCGCACCAAGGTTTTTCTCAAGGCGCCCATCACCACCCCGCAGGGCGGGGGATTCAAGAGCCTGAACGTCACCACCCGCAAGACCCTGGGCCTGTACGCCAATGTGCGGCCGTGCGTGTCGTACCACCCGTTCATCGATACCAAACATCCCAATATGGACGTGGTGATTGTGCGCGAGAACGAAGAGGATCTCTACGCCGGGATCGAATACCAGTTGAGCCCGGAAGTGACCTCGTGCCTGAAGCTGATTTCACGGCCGGGCAGCGAGAAGATCGTGCGCTACGCTTTCGAATATGCGCGCCGCCACAACCGCAAGAAGGTCACCGTCTTCATGAAGGACAACATCATGAAGATGACCGACGGCCTGTTCCACAAGGTGTTCGACGAGATCGGCCCGCGGTATCCGGACATCCAGAAGGAAGCCTGGATCGTGGACATCGGGGCCGCCAAGATGGCCGACACGCCGGATGCCTTCGACGTGATCGTGATGCCCAATCTGTACGGCGATATTCTCTCCGACGTGGCGGCGCAGATAGCCGGCTCGGTGGGCCTCGCCGGGTCTGCCAACATCGGCGACAAGTGCGCCATGTTCGAGGCTATCCATGGCTCCGCGCCGCGGCGCGCGGGGCAGAACCTGGCGAATCCCTCGGGGCTGTTGCTGGGAGCGGTGCTGATGCTGGTGCACATCAACCAGGCGGAAGCCGCCGAGCGGGTGCACAACGCCTGGCTGCGCACCATAGAGGACGGCATCCATACCTACGACGTCTTCACCGAAGGCGTGAGCGCGGCCAAGGTGGGCACCCGCGAGTTCGCCTCCGCGGTGGTGGAGCGCCTGGGATTGAAATCGAACCGGTTGAAGGCCGTGAGCTATGCCAGGAACGTGGCGCCGGCGGCGGCGGCGGCGGCGTACAAGGCCGCGCCGGTGGATGTGGAACTGAAGGGCATGGACGTTTTCGTATATTGGCCGTCCCGGAATCCCGACGCGCTGGCCGCCGCCATGGCGCCGTACGCCGGCGAAGGGCTGACCTTGCAGATGATCGACAATCGCGGCGTCAAGGTGTGGCCCGCCGGGCGCGCGGAGACCTTCTGCACGGATAGCTTCCGGTGCCGCTTTATGGCCGAAGGGCGCGTCGAAATGCCGCGGTTGCTGGCGCTGCTGCGGCGGATCTCCGAAGGGGGCATCGAGATCGCCATGACGCTCACGCTCAGAACCTTCGACGGGCAGGCCGGGTTCACCCTGGCCCAGGGGCAGTAGCGTATGCCCGCGCCAGGCCCGCTGGTGGCCGTGATCATGGGCAGCAAGTCGGACTGGGAAGTCATGCGCCAGGCGGCCGACGTGCTGACCAGCTTCGGGGCGCCGCACGAATGCCGGGTGCTTTCGGCGCACCGCACCCCCGTCGATACCGCCGAATACGTCAGCCAGGCGGAATCCCGCGGCATCGAGGTGATCGTGGCGGCCGCCGGCGGAGCCGCGCACCTGGCCGGGGTGTGCGCCGCCCACACCACCCTGCCGGTGCTCGGGGTTCCGATGGAAAGCGGCGCGCTCAAGGGTCTGGATGCCCTGCTGGCCACCGTGCAGATGCCCGCCGGGATTCCCGTGGGCACGCTGGCCATCGGGCCGGCCGGGGCCCGCAATGCGGCGCTGCTGGCGGTGGCGATTTTGGCCAACAGCCGCCCGCCGCTGCGCGAGAAACTGCGCCGCTTCCGGTCCGAGCAAAGAGAAAAGGTCCTGAAGGAAAGCTGCCTGCCCTGAAGGGCTTCGGATTTACCGTGATGCGTGGCTTCTCCCTGGGCGTGGAGCCAATTGGCATATGACCTGACGCCTTAAGGCACTCTCTATCCACCACGTGCCCAGCCAAGGATGGTATAGTGGTTTCAGCAGTTGTCGTCTTTTTCGCCATGGTGACCGGAGGCTCAATTCCTCAATCTCCGTGACGAAGTCGTCGATTGTTCGGGGCGTGGCTCAGCCTGGCTAGAGCGCCTGGTTCGGGACCAGGAGGTCGGTGGTTCGAATCCACTCGCCCCGACCAACCTTTTCAAGCACTTCCAGCCTACGGTAGCCGAACGACTTTTCATTTGTAAATAAAATTGTAGATACGGTCGACCAGCCGGCAATCACCAAGTCCTGCGACCGCCGGGTCGGCCCGCGGACACGGGTAATTGTGGGGCAGCCGCTCTCGCCTGCCAACCGGCTTCGGTAGGCGGCGCCCGAGCTTCGCCCGGGTTGGCGGAAGCGCCTACCCACATCGGAGGGTGGAGTGTGAGATGTGCGGGGTAGCGATCCAGTCCGCGGTCCTGCGCTTTTCAAGGCTCTTCACGTGCTGGGCCGGCGCGAATACCGAGGCGCATTTTCCTAACGCCGGACCACCGAATCGAAGTCCCAGCCGTTGTTGGCGCACATCACGCGGGCGTGGCTCTCCCAGGTGGGCTCGTCCTTGGGCCGGCCGGCCAGGAAGCAATCCACGCTCAGGTAGACCAGCGACCGGTCTCCCCGGCAGAAAATGCGGTGCCACGCGTGCGGCGGAATGCGCGCCAAGTTAGTGGATCGCACCGGAAATCTCAGCACGGGCGCGTCCCGCTCGTCGGCGCCGACCTGCAACTCGCCCTCGCCGGAAATGACGTAGAAGATCTGCTCCGTGTCGTGGTGCACGTGCAGGGGCGGAGCCTCGCCGGGCTCCAAAACCACCAGGAACGCCTCGGAAGTCTCGGCGTCGGCGCGGTCCAGGACTAGGTCGTTGGTGTGCGTGGGAAACCGGTAGCGCACGGTCTCCGAGGTGTCGAAAACGTATTTATCGGGCATACTGATTCGATTCTCCACCCGTGAACCAATATGGAGCGACCTCCCCAACCAATGTCGTGGCCGGGATGAGCGCGCCGCAAGGTCTCAAGGGTCCGTAATCGACCTCTTGGGTGAATGCGCGGACTTCACTTCATGTACTTGTCGAGGAAGTCTGTCACGGTTCTCCACGTGGGCGTATAGGGCGTGGGGTTCACCACCGCGCAACCCGCGCTGGAAGTGGAGCGCATGGTGGCAGCTTCGCGGAGCGCGTCGTTGGTTAGGAATCCGTTCCAGTTGCCGTGTGGCGCTTTAGGGAGGCTGATGAAGATGGCGTCCTTGCAGGCTTTATTGAGGGCCATGTAAAGCTGCTCGCCCTGATTGTGCGGCACCAACTGGTCGGAATCGCCGTGCAGGATCATGATGGGCGGATCGGCCGGAGTGATGTAAGCCATCGGACTGGCGGCCTTCACCAATTCCGGGCAACTCTGGATGGGGCAGCCGACCAGGCGGGACTCTGGAGAGTTCTCTCCATCGTGGCAATCCTGTGGGGAGCACTTGCGGAGCGCCCAGGCGTCCATGGTGAGGAAGTTCGTCGGGGGGTAGAATGCGACGGCAGCCTGCACCGCACTCGATACGCCGGTGGTTCCGACCGATCCTTCCATTTCGGGAGCGTCGCCGGTGACGGCGGCCATCGCCGTGGTCCAGCCGCCGGAACTGTCGCCCATGATGCCGATGTGATTCGGATCGAGGTTGTACTGGGCCGCATTGGCGCGCAGCCAGCGGATGGCCGCCTTGATGTCGTATAACTGGCCCGGGAACTTGACCTGCGCGCTGGAGCGAATCGAAACGCCCGCCACCGCGTAGCCCGCCGGGTTCAGTTGTGAGGCGACGATGCCGGCCCCGTTCTTGCCGGTATCGGCCGACCACGCCGAGCCGGCGGTCCAGACCACCACCGGCAGAGGCCGCGCCGCGTTCGCGGGGATGTAGAGGTCGAGCTTGTGACCGTTGCTCGCAGCGGGTTCGGGCGGCGCATAATCGATGTTGGCGTAGGTAGGGGGCAGGCCCTGAGGCGCGCCGAATCCGCCTGGGCCGCGGCCACCTGCAGGCGCTTGAGCGGGAGGCTGGGCCGCGATGCCGAATGCAGTCAGAGCGAGAAGCGCGGTGAAACCCAAACAGAGAGTGCGCACAGTGGACATTGTATCGATCTCCCTTCCACATTTTAGCTTTTCTCCGTGGTCAGGAACGGCAAATCCTGCAGCATCTCGAAGAACCGATCCCCGAAGACGAGCGCCATTGCCCGTTAGTCATCGTGATGGATGGGCATCCACACGCGCTATCGTTCTTAGGTAGCGTGTTCGGAGCGAAGGCAGTAGCTCTCGGCGTGGATCAGTCCTGGACGACGTTGTGCCGAGCCAGGAAGGCAGAGGGCGCATCGCGCCCGATACGCACGCCAACAAAGGCGGCGACCCTATTCGCCTGCGATGGCGCACGCCAACCTTCGTTCCTGAAACATGGTCGCCCGAAATGCAGCTTCTTGAAAGGAAAGAGCGTTTTTCACCGTCTCAATGATCTCACTATGCGAAAACGGCTTCTCGATGAATCCGTGGATCAGTCCTTGTTCCAGAGCCGTTTGTATGGCGGGATCGTCCTTGTAGAAATACCCCGAGACCACCAAGACCAGGATTTCGGGATAGGCGATGCGAATACTCCGGGCCAACTCCAGGCCGTCGACATCCGGCAACTTGGCGTCCAACAGAGCCAGAGTCACGCGGTTGAGCCGGGCTGCCTTGAGAGCGGCCTTGCCGTTGAGCGCGCGGATGCAGTGCGCAGCGAGCCCTCCGAGTATATGTTCGAGGGCCCAGCATATATCGGGGTCGTCGTCCACGACGAGGGCAATCTGGTTGGCGAGATTCACCCCTTTTCTCCTCGGTCACCCACAGCGTTCAGTTTCACCGTGAAGGTACTTCCTCTTCCGCTTTGGCTCTGCACGCTGATCGTGCCACCATGCTGATCGACGATGGAGTTGCAGATGGATAACCCAAGGCCGGTACCTTTTCCCAGGGGCGCTTTGGTGAAGAACGGGTCGAAGATCTTGTCGAGGTCTTCCCGTGAGATCCCTTCTCCGGTGTCGGTGACGCGAAGCAGCACTTCTCCGGCGGTCTGCTCGGCGAAGATGTCGACCGTTCCGCCGTTCGGCATGGCGTTGATGGCGTTGAGTAACAGGTTGATGAACACCTGTTCCAGGAGGCTGGGAACGCCGAGGACCTGGCAGGGCTCCGGCGGGAAGTGCGTGCGGATTTCGATATTCTGAACTTTGGCCTGGCTGTCCACCAGAGTGAGGGCCTCTTTCATCACGCGCAGAAGGTCCAGCGGCGTTTTGCTTTGGTCCGCCGAGGGGTGTGCAAATCGCAATAGGTTCTCGATGATGGTGCTTGCCTTCCGGATGCCGCTGTGAATCTTCTCGGCGCACTCCCGGCGGAATTCCGGGCTGAGATCGTCCTCCGTGAGGAATTGAGCGGCGGAAGAGGAAACCGCCAGTGGCGTTCGGATTTCATGGGCGATCCCTCTGGCCATCACGCCCAGAGCGGCCAGTTTCTGCGACTCCAGGATCTGCAACTCGAACTTGCGCTGTTCAGTGAGGTCTCGGCCTACCACCACAAAGCCCACCGTTCGGGCGCCGTCGTCCATCATTTGAGAAAACACCCAGGAGACGGCGCGGCAACGCCCGTCTTTGGTCTTCAGGCTGGATTCGATTCGGCCGGAACTCTCGCCGGAAGCCCCTTTGGAGAGCAGCATCCTGACGCCCGTGGCGGCGGCCGGCTCGCAGTAGTCGAAAAACGGGCGGCCTTTCAACTCCTCGATTGAGTAGCCGGTAGTCCTCTGCGCCGCCTTGTTCCAGGTCAGGATATTGCCTTCCGTGTCGGTGGAGATGACAATATCGCTGGCGCTCTCAACGACGCTGGCCAGATGGCGCTCCATCCTCCGGATCTCTTCGCCCAGTCTGGTCTGCTCCGTAACATCGTCCATAAGGAGCAGAACATTATCCACTTGTCCCGCCCAGTTCACTGGAACGACGCTGTAGTAGTAAACCCGAATCGGAATGCCGGGCGCCCGGTAAGTCAGCCTTTTGCCTTGGGTGGCGTGGCTGCTTCTGAAGACATTTCGGATCTGCTGTTCGAGCCCCATTTCCTCCAGGATCACTTCCGGGAAAACCTCGGCAAGCCGCTTTCCGTCAGTCGCGCCGGCCGTCCGGCGAGACTTCTCAAGGAAGTTCCTGTTGGCCAAAACCACGCACAAGTTCTCGTCGAGCAGCAGCACCGACGAGGGAATGGCGTCCATCAGCATCCGGTAGAGCAACTCGGATCTCTTGGCTTCGCTGACATCGTGTGCGACGACCAGGCAGGCTTTCTCGCCCGCGAACTCCACCGCGGACCTTGCCACGTCGACGTAGATTACGGTTCCATCTTTCCTTATGTGTTGGCACGTTCGTCGCTGGAGGGAGGAAACACGCGCTTTCAGCATCCCATCGAGGACGGCGGACCTTTCCGACTCAAGATGCAGTTGCCGGACCGTCATAACCAGGAACTCTTCCCGCGAGTAACCGTAACATTCGACGGCCGCGCCGTTCACCGCGAGAAACGACAGCGTTCGCGGATCGTAGATCCACATCGGCAGATGACTGTTATCAAACAGTCCGGCCGTAGCCTCCGCAATCGGCAAGCGCCGTTGCTCGTGGGCTAGCCCGCCAGCTTTCACTTGACGTCCTTTTCTGTTCGAGAGTACCCGGCCTGATACTATTCCTAGAGCCGCTTATCCGTCAATCCACAGTTTCCCGTCGGATGACTTAGGCCCCAACGAGGCGAAAGTGGCTCCACTCCGCTCGCGCGATGTCATAGAATCAACAACTTGCCGGTGTTATTAAGCGTCCACTCTCGCGAGTTAGAAAGGAGGGTGGTACCCAATCCGCTAGAGTATCTCCCGCCGCGGGTTGCGGGTTTTGCGGTATCCGGCTTCGGCGATGGCGATGCTAGAGTGTGGTTCAGGGATCGGAATCCCTCGCGTCCCGCCCCAGCGCGTGTTGCGCACATTACTCATAGGAGGCCATCCCCGCGATGCCGAATAGCAGGCAGGCCGGCGTTCGTGAGAGGACGCTCTTTTACATTCCGATTATTCACACCGCCGCGGATATGGGGACGCTGGGGGCGTCCGTACGAGGAGTAAAGCTATCGACGCTTGGACGGCAGGGTCTGGCGCGCAATGCGGCCGTGGTGGAGAAGCTGTGGGAGGAGATCGAGAACGTGCTCGCCAGCCTGCCGGTTGCCTCTGGACGGGTGCGAGTTTACCAGGACGGACTGGCGATTTGCGGGCACGAGGAGAGAATTGTATCGGAGTTGGCCGAGGCGGGAAACAGGAACCACGCGTTGCTCCTGAAACTCCGGGCGCAAGGCGCGACGCTGATGGGTACGGAGTCGCCCGAACTACTAGTTGAAGAATACCAACTTGCGGCCGTGGCTTTTGCTCCCGGGGCGGCCGCCGGGGCGGCGGTCCGCGGGAGACACTTGCACGACGCGTTACTCGACAAGCGAGACCGTTTCATCGCGGAGCGCATCAACGGGACCCTGGACGCCGGGGAAAGTGGAGTGCTGTTCGTGGGGATGCTCCACAAGGTGGCGAAATACTTGAGTTCCGACATCAAAGTCATTTACCCGCTTGGTCCGCCGCGGGTGATGCAAAGAAGAGGCGCATGAGCGTGGCTCAGGGCAGAATTTTGATCGCGGACGACGACCAAGACATGGCCCAGTTGCTGGGGCGCCTGGTGCAGCGCGAGGGACTGACGCCGCTGCTGGCCAAGAACGGAATGGAGGCGTTACAACTGGTTCGCGCGGGAGACCCCGACGTGTTGCTGACGGATCTCAGGATGCCCGGCATGGATGGCATGGAGTTGATGCGCAAAGCCAAGGACCTCGATCCGGAGCTGCCGGTGGTCCTGATCACCGGATTCGCCGAGGTGCGGAGCGCGGTGGAGGCGATCCGCGCGGGCGCGCATGACTTTCTCGCCAAGCCCTTTCAACATCCTCAAGTACTTCGCGTCCTGCTCCGCGCGTTGAACGAGCGGCGACTGAAGCTGGAGTTGAGGCACTTGGCGGATCACGTCCAACAGGTCCTCTCACCGCGGGAGACGTTCGGCCCCAGTGAGGCGATCGGCGGCGTGATTTCCGCCATTGAGCAAGTCGCAAAATCCAATTTCAGCGTAGTCATCGTAGGGGAAACCGGTTCGGGAAAGGAAGTTGTGGCGCGGGCCATTCACCAGGCCAGCGGGCGCAAGGAGCATCCTTTCGTCCCCTTGGATTGCGGCGCGGTTCCCGAAACCCTGATCGAGAGCGAACTGTTTGGGCACGAAAGGGGAGCCTTCACGGGAGCGGACCAGCAGACCGTCGGGAAGATCGAGGCGGCGCACACGGGGACCCTCTTTCTGGATGAAATCTCCAATATGCCGCTGGCCTCCCAAGCCAAGCTGCTCCGGGTGCTCCAGGAGAGGACCCTGTGCCGGCTGGGCGGCGCCAAAGCCATCCATGTGGATGTCCGGATGTTGACTGCCAGCGGCCAGGACCTGGAGGGACTTTGCGAAGGGGGGGCATTCCGTCCCGACCTGTACTTTCGGTTGAACGAGTTCACCATCTCCATCCCGCCGTTGCGCGAGCGACGGGAGGACATATTGTACCTGGCGAAGCGGTTTCTCGATATTGCAAATATCGAGCTTCCCAAGTCCATCAAAGGTTTTTCCCCGTCGGCGATCGAGGCGATGCTGGCGTACCGGTGGCCCGGAAATGTGCGACAACTTCGGTCGGTGGTCCGCCGCGCCGTACTGATGGCCGAAGATGTCGTTACCGAAGAGCATCTCGGCTTGAGACCGGCGGGGCTCACGTCCCCGCGGGACAACGAACTGGCGCCGTCCTGGGCGCCATTTCGAAGAATGTGCGATCTCTCGTTGCGTGAGACCGTGCGGAGCAACACCGTCCACGTAGAGCGAATTGCGATCGTCCACGCCTTGCGAAGAACGGGCGGGAACAAAGCCAAGGCGGCGCGCCTGCTCCAAGTGGATTACAAGACTCTTCATTCGAAGGTGAAGGAGTACGGAATTCAGGTTCAGATTGAAGGAGAACAACCACATGGTCAAGAAACACAGTGAGAAGACTTCCGAAGGATCTATCGATCTCGGACTGGGCGGGATACTCAAAGGCTTTGGGGATCTGGTCGAGAGGCTTGGGGAGCTGGCCGAGACGGGCGAGCAGCTATCGCGAACCGGCGAGATCCACGGGACGGACAAGCAGGTAAAAGGGATCTACGGGTTCACCGTCAAGGTGGGGTTGGGAGGCGACCAGCCGCGGGTGGAGCCGTTCGGCAACATCCGTAAGGACCGTGAATCCGGGCGCACCGTTGTGCAGGAAGTGCGGGAGCCGGCGGTGGATGTCTTCGAGGAAGACGACCATGTATTGGTGGTGGCCGAGATGCCGGGCATCGGCGCCGAGGACGTGCAAGTGACGGTGGAGGACGACCTTCTGACCATCTCGGCCGCGCGCGGCGACAAGAAGTACCGCAAGGAGGTGTTGCTTCCCGCGAGCTCCACCTTGGAGAAAACGCAGATTACCTGCAACAGCGGCGTGGTTGAAATCAAGTGCATGAAATGAAGTCCCTCACATGACCTCAGAGCAAATTGAAACTCCGGTTCTCAAGCTCAAAGTCAGTGAAGCGCTGAGCAGGGACGTCGGACGAGGGATCGCCCGCATAGGTCCGGAAGATCTTGAGAGACTCCAGCTCGTAAGCGGAGACCTGGTGGAAGTCACCGGGAAGCGTGGCACTGTGTGCAAAGTGATGCCCGCTTACAGGGAACTGCGCGGGCAGTCGCGGATTCAGATTGACGGATTGGTGCGCGAAAACGCCGGAGCCGGCCTGGACGAGGTGGTACTGGCGCGTAAGACGCGTTGCCGTCCTGCGGAGCGCGTCGTGCTCGCCCCAGCCAACGTACGGCCATCCGAGCGCGACCTGGATTACATCGGGAACTTGCTCGATGGTCTGCCGGTGCAGGCGGGAAACCGGATCCGCGCAACTCTTTTCGGCAGCCAGTGGGCGGATTTTCGAGTGGAAAGCACCACGCCGAAGGGCGCGGTCCTGATCAATCCAACCACCCAACTGGTGATAGGCAGCCCGCAGCAGGCGGAGGAAGTGGCCGCCCGCTCCACATCGTACGAGGACATCGGCGGGCTGAAGCCGCAGCTCCAGCGCATCCGTGAAATGATCGAGCTGCCGCTGCGCTATCCGGAAGTATTCGAGCGACTGGGCATCGACGCGCCCAAGGGCGTGCTGCTCCACGGTCCGCCAGGTTGCGGAAAGACTCTGATCGCGCGCGCGATCGCGCATGAAACGGAAGCCAACTTCTACGCGGTGAGTGGTCCCGAAGTTATCCACAAGTTCTACGGCGAGAGCGAAGCCCATCTTAGAAAGATCTTCGAGGAAGCCACGCGCAAGGGCCCGAGCATCATTTTTCTGGATGAGATCGACGCCATTGCGCCCCGGCGCGAGAACGTGGTCGGAGAAGTGGAAAAGCGGGTGGTAGCGCAACTGCTGGCCCTCATGGACGGGCTTGCCAAACGACAACAACTGATCGTGATCGCCGCCACGAATCTGCCTAACATGCTCGACCCGGCCTTGCGCAGGCCTGGCCGGTTCGACCGGGAAATCACGATTCCCATTCCGGACCGCACGGGGCGCGAAGAGATCCTCGCCATCCACAGCCGGGGCATGCCGCTGGCCGAGGATGTGGCCATGGGCCGCCTGGCCGAAATCACGCACGGCTTCGTGGGCGCCGATTTGGAAGCGCTCTGTCGCGAGTCGGCCATGATCTGCCTGCGCCGTATCATGCCCGACATCGACTTTGCGCTGGCGCGCATCCCATACGAGCAACTGGCCAAGCTCGAGGTCCGGATGGAAGATTTCCTGGACGCCTTGCGCGAGGTGGAGCCTTCCGCGACGCGCGAGGTGTTCGTGGAGACGCCCGACGTCCGGTGGGCGGATGTAGGCGGCCTGGCACAGGTGAAGCAGAAGCTGCTCGAGGCTGTGGAGTGGCCGCTACAGTATGCGGACCTGTTCGCGAAAGCGGGCATCCGTCCGCCCAAAGGAATCCTCATGGTGGGGCCGCCGGGCTGCGGCAAGACCATGCTCGCCAAGGCTATCGCCACCGAAAGCAGAGTCAACTTCATTTCCGTAAAAGGTCCGGCCCTGCTCTCCAAGTACGTGGGAGAGTCGGAACGGGGAGTGCGCGACATCTTTCGAAAGGCGAAGCAGGCGGCGCCGTGCATCATCTTCTTCGACGAGATCGATGCGCTTGTGCCGATTCGCAGCGCCGGCGGTTCCGATGCGCATGTCGCGGAGCGTGTCTTGAGCCAGTTCCTCACCGAACTCGATGGGGTCGAGGAACTGAGGGGGGTGCTCGTACTGGGCGCGACCAACCGGCCGGACATGCTCGATCCCGCCATCCTGCGACCGGGGCGTTTCGACGAGATCATCGACATCCCCCTGCCCGACGAAGAGAGCCGGCGGCTCATCTTCGAGGCCCATCTGCGAAACAAGCCGCTGGCGCAGGGAATCAGCGCCGGCGACCTGGCCGCGGGCTCCGATGGCTTCAGCGGAGCCGATATCCAAGGCGTTTGTACCAAGGCGGCCATCCGCGCGGTGCGGCGCGCGGTAGCGAGCGAGATCGAGAAACAGAAAGGGGCGCCGGTGACGATCACTTTTGACGACCTGGAAGCCGCTCTGAAAGAAGCCAGCGTGAATGTGTGACGGAGAGCTTGTTTATTATTTGTATTGTCTGACGCCTAGCGCGCGCGAACTCCATGTCTCCGCGATCGGGGTGGATGGGCGCCATCCCATCTTTGCGCGCGGCTGCGGGGGAATTGGCGCGGTCCTCAGCGAGGTGGAACGGGGAGAGTTCTGCGGCGATGCGGCCGAAGCTCGTCTGGAGGATCTGGAGTGGCTGGGGCCGCGCGTCTGCCGGCATGAGGCGGCCATCGAGGAAGTCATGAGACAAACGCCGGTGCTGCCGGCGCGTTTCGCAACTCTGTTCACTTCCATCGACGCCTTGGAGCAGTCCGTTCTCGAACGCCTGGACGCCATCGGCGGATTCTTCGCCCAACTCGGCGACAAACAGGAATGGGCCGTCAAGGGGTTGCTCAGTCGCACCGACGCGCTGAAACCGCCGGGCTCATCGGGCAGGCTCGCGGGGGAAGCGCAAACGGGAACGCAGTATTTCGAGGAAAAGCGCATCAAGGCCCATTGGGAACGCGATCTCACCTTCCGGCTGAAGGAATTCCGCCGGCGCGCAGCGACGGCGCTATCGGCTCATGCCGAGGGTTTTCGGGAACGCAAGGTTCTGGATTCGGTCACTGCGGGAACCGACGTTGAAACCGTACTGAGCTGGGCCTTCCTGCTTCCGCCGGGCGCCCTCGACGAGTTCCGGGGACGTCTGGAAAGCTTCAACGGAGGCGAGGCGCTCCCGGGCCTGAAACTAACCCTGACCGGCCCCTGGCCCCCGCACAGTTTTGTCCCGAATCTCTCTCTCGTGGAAAAAATATGAAGTATCTTCTCCACGGCGTCATGCGGCAGAACCCCGGCGGATGGTTGCCAGAGTTGGGAATGCGCGTACTGACGGCGCACGGCCTGGCGGCCGCGGTTTCGGCGGTGGAGGATATCAGTCCACCACCCAGCATTTCCCGCCTGCTGGCCTATGAAAAAGTGGTCGAAGCGATCCATGCCAGACAGGCAGTCATTCCCCTGCGATATGGATGCGTGATGGAATCCGAGTCCGCGGTCATACGCCTCCTGGAGGACCATCGCCAGGAGTACGACGCCCTCCTGACCCGGCTACTGGGAATGACGGAGATTGCGATACGCGCGCTGTGGCCGGCGCGCGACCGGATTCTCCCCGGCTTGCCGTCGTCTCCAGGAGCCGCTTACCTCGCGTCGTTGCGGGCTTGCTACAACTCCGCCATCGCCCTCGCTCCGGAGGAGGCGCAACTGGCCGATCAAATCACAAGCTTGCTCTCGGACTGCTCCACGGAGCAGCGAAGAGAGGTCTCGTCGTCCGGCCGGGGACTTATCGTTTCGCTGTACTTTCTGACGCCTGCAGCCGATGCGAACGAGTTTTTGCGGCAGGCCCGACAGATCCGCCCACCCAGCGCGGCGAAGCTGTTATTGAGTGGGCCCTGGCCGCCATACAACTTCGCGGCGTCCGTAGATGGAATATAGGGAATGCGCTCCATGGAACTAACTCCGATATGGTACCGCGAGTTATTCACGAAGCGCTGTAACTCCATGAAACGCCTACTTAGTAGTTTAGATAGGTTGTCCGAACGGCTTGGCCGATGGCGTGCTTAGTTCAGTTCGAGGTCAAACATAACGTGAGGCCTACTTACGGTAGAAGAAAGCCGGAAAGGAGAACGAACAATGGCAAAAGTAGCAAAGTCCACGGATTCATCGAGCCTGGCAGAGGTTGTCGACCGCATTCTCGACAAGGGCATCGTGATCGATGCTTGGGTCAAGGTGTCGCTGGTCGGCATCGAGTTGCTCTCGGTTGAAGCTCGCGTCGTAATCGCTTCGGTTGAGACGTACCTGAAGTACGCCGAAGCCATCGGTCTGACCGCCAGCGCCGCGGCGCCGGCTTAAAACTGTACCTGGCAAGATTCCCGTCGCCGGTCTGAGGCCTCGACAGGGGCCTCTTCCGGCTTGGGAGTTTCGCGGGGCGGCAAGGCATAAAAGGAGGCAAGAACATGTTGACGAACGATATGACACGCTTGTGCGGCGAAATCCTTGCCATGCGCAGGATGCGCGGCAGTCTGATGAGCGAGTTACAGCATGGCGCCAAGGGGCGGAAGCAGGCGGTTACCGAGCTTTGCGCTCACAACGGCAGCGCTCGCGCAGCGATGGCCAGGCGGACAAGAAACGAACGCGTGGCTTTTCTGAACAGCCTGAGGCGCTCGGTTGGCTCTCATCGGAGGGATGTAAGAAACGACCTGGCTGGGGCCCGCAGGGCCTGGGCCGGCAAGAGCTCGTAGCGGCCATCGGTGGGGACCGGAACTCGAGCCGGCGGGAGCAGCAGGCCCGACAGCGAAAACAGCTCCTGTCCGGCGCCCACCGGCGGGTTCGGCGCGCGTGTGGCCAAGGCGCTCGAGTCGGGCGCCCCGCCAGCGGCCTTTAGGAACGTGCGGTGGGGGCTCGGTAGAGAAAAGGGAAGAGTTAGATGGAAATCAACTGTCTTGGTTGCGGGTTCAAGGTGGATCTCGCCGATGCTTATGACGATTACGCAGGCCAGATCAAGTGTTTCGGCTGTGGCGCGACCATGGAAATCGCGACCCAGGCGGGCGAGATTAAAGCAGTCAATGTCGTGACGGAGGCGCCGCTCCCTTCGGCCGAGGCGTTCGTTGCGCCGAGCGTCGAGTAAGACTGAAGCGCGGTTCCCAGGGCTGGGTTTTGGTGAGATTGGACAAGGGAGGACGAACGTGGGTGTATTGACAGTAGCTATGACGGGGCTGCGGGACGCGATTGTGTCCTCGCGCCAGGCCCGAATGGCCTTGCTGGGCGACCTGGCTCGCGGGACTGACGAGCGGCGCAACGGGGTTTCCACTCTGTGCGCCGGATTCGCGCGTGATCGCGCGGGCGCCCACCGGGCCTGGTTTGGTCCGTTGCTTTTCGAAAGCCGGACCGCGCAGAAACACCAGCAGCCGACCGAGGCCAAGACCCAAGAGCCGGCGCCCAAAGCGGAGCCGCGCACGCAAAAGCCCGCTCATAGGCCGGTCGCCGCGCGGGCCCCGCACCCGTCCGCGGCGCCCTTGCCGCGGGCCCAAAGAACACGGTTCAAGGGATCGAAGAAGCACTGATCCTCGCCGACAGAAAAGTGAGCATTCCGATGGTGGAGACAGAAAGCGAAGACCTCAGGGAAGTCGTAGTGAGAGTGCAGCCGGGAGGGGACAGCATCGAGGCCGAGGCCAGCGACCAGTTCGTGGCCAGTCCGTACATTCAGGCCCTGGCTGAAAGAGCGCTCGCATACCTGGAAGTCGGTTATGCGGTGCATTTCGCGGGCGCGGCGGGAACCGGCAAAACCACGCTGGCCTTCCACGTGGCGGCCAAACTCGGCCACCCGGTCACACTCATTCATGGCGACGACGAATTCGGCAGCTCGGACCTGGTCGGCAAGGATTCCGGTTACCGCAAGTCAAAGCTGATCGATAACTACATACATTCCGTGCTCAAGACGGAAGAGAACATGAACACTCTATGGGTGGATAACCGCCTCACCACGGCCTGCGCCAACGGGAACACCCTGATTTACGACGAGTTCAACCGCTCCCGTCCGGAAGCGAATAACGCCCTGCTGAGCGTGTTGGAGGAGAGGATACTGAATCTCCCGAGCCTGCGGCGGACCGGCGAGGGGTACCTTGAAGTCCATCCAAACTTTCGGGCGATCTTCACCTCCAACCCCGAGGAGTACGCCGGGGTTCATAAGACCCAAGATGCGCTGATGGACCGGCTGATCACCATACAGATGGGCAACTTCGACCGTGAGACCGAGATTCAGATAGCCATGGCGCAGTCGGGCGCTTGCCGCCAGGACACCGAGATCGTTGTGGACATCGTGCGCGAGTTGCGAGGTACCGGCGTCAACAACCACCGGCCGACCATTCGCGCCACCATTGCCATCGCCAGGATTCTGGTCCACCGCCAGGCGCGGGCCAGTTTGGACGATCCGGTCTTCCAGTGGGTCTGCCATGACGTTCTTACCACGGAAACGGCCAAAGTCACGCGCGAGGGGCAGTCGGTGATGCCGCGCAAAATCGATGAAAGCATGACCCGAATCTGTGGCGCCGCCGTGAGGCCGTTCCGGAGCACGAAGCGGCGCGTCTTTGGGAACAATGGAAAGGAGTAATGCCATGGCCATTCCCACCAAAGGTCTGACCAGCATTCGCACGCTCTCCGGCCGGGTGGATCAGCTCTCCCTGCCCTACCGGAGCTACATGCAGATCACATGCCTGGAGATGGAAAAAGCGCGGCGGGGTATGGAACGTAAGAGCGCCAACCAGCGGGTCGCGCTTATCGACGCCCGCCTCGAGCAGATTGAAAAGGCCAAGCAAGAGCTGCTCCAGGCGGTGGCTACTTCCGGCCAGGGAGCGCCCGCGCGCCTGCCCGGCCTGGAGTTTAAGCCCGCGCCCCGGCGTAGCGCGGGCGGATTCAAAATCCGCTACTGAGGGAGCCCGCCCATGCTGACGCTCAGGACTTCCGCCCACGTCCCCGCCAACCGCCACCGCGGAAACTTCCGTTTCTGTCCCGCCTCCACTGGAGCGCCTTTGGCGAAGGCCGGCGCGTCGCGTCTGCTTGGGGAGCGCATCCGTCTGTCGGACGCCGAGTCGCGGCGTCTCTGGCTGGAGGATCGATGGAGATCGCACCTGCTCCGGGTGCGGTCCGCCAAAGCGAGGAGGAGGCCATGAGAGACACCAACGGCACGGCGCTGGCCGCCGGCCCGGGCGAGGAGCCGACCGTGCCCGTGGCCAGCGGAAGGAACTACATCTATGCCATTGTGGCGGGGGCCGAGCCACGGACTTATCGAACTCTGGGCCTCCAGGGAAAGGATGTGTACACCATCACCGACGGCCGCGTGGCGGCGGTGGTCAGCGGCCTGGCTGGTCCCAAGATCCGGCCGGAACGCGCCAACCTCACGGCCCACCAGGCGGTGCTCAAGCGCCTGATGGAGGAAACCACCCCGCTGCCCATGGCCTTTGGGACCATTGCCGCCAGCCCGCAAGCCATCCGCGGGATCCTGATCCGGAATCGGCATGCCTTTCAGGAGCAACTCCAGCGCGTGGCCGGCAGAGTGGAAATGGGGCTGCGCGTTACCTTGGACGTACCGAATATCTTTGAGTACTTCGTCAACACCCACGCGGAACTGCGAATGGCGCGCGACCGCCTGATGAGCGCCCGCCACGAGTTCACCCAGGAGGAAAAAATCGAATTGGGCCGGATGTTCGACCGCCTGCTGAATGAGGACCGGGAGGAGCACACGCGGAAGGTGGAGCGCATCCTCGCCCCTCTGTGCGCGGAGGTCAAGTCGAATCCCCGCCGCAATGAACACGAGGTCATGAACCTGGCATGCCTGGTGGGGCGCGACGCGCCGGAAGCGTTTTCCGCGGGCGTGTTCGCCGCAGCCAAGTTGTTCGACAACAGTTTCGCTTTCGACTACAGCGGGCCCTGGGCGCCGCATAACTTCGTCGAACTCGATTTGGAGCGGTGATGCTGTTGGTGGACGACATCCTCCTCTTCCCTGTCCACAGCATTCTGTGGATATTCCGGGAGATCGGAAAGGTCGCGCAGGAGGAGCTCGCCGGCGAAGCCCAGTCGATCACCGAGCAACTTAGGATCCTCTACATGCAACTGGAAACCGGGCGGATTTCCGAACCACAGTTCGAGGCCGAAGAGAAGCTCCTGCTGGACCGGCTGGATGCCATCGAGAGCCGCCTGAACGACGAGGAAGATACCGAGGAATCGGATCTCGAGGCGCTTCGGCGGGAGCCTGACAGCTCGTAAGGGATCGGACCACCGGCATGCGCCGACAGACGCCCTCATTTTTCGATAAGCCAGACCTTCGGCTCCTGCTGTTCGGCGGCAAGGGCGGCGTGGGCAAGACCACCTGCGCCACGGCGGCCGCGTTGCGCATGTCCGCGCTGAACCCGGACCGTTCCCTCCTGCTGGTTTCCACGGACCCCGCTCACTCCCTGGTGGACTGCCTGGCGGGTTGTACGCCTCCCTCCAATCTGCGGACCATCGAGCTGGACGCCCTGCAGTGCCTGTCGGAATTCCGCGAGCAGAACGGCGGCATGCTGCGGAAGATCGCCGCCGCCGGCACTTTCCTGGACGATGAGGACATCAATCGATTCCTGAGTCTCTCCCTGCCCGGCTTGGATGAGTTGATGGCCTTTTTCGAGATCTCCTCCTGGGTGGAGGCCGGCCGGTACGACTGCATCGTGGTGGATACCGCGCCCAGCGGCCATACCCTGCGTCTGCTGGCCATGCCCGAACTGATTCGGCGATGGCTTGGCATGTTGGAGGCGCTGCTGGCCAAGCGCCGGTACATGCGGCGGGTGTTCAGCCGGGATGGCAGCCCGGATTGCCTCGACCTGTTTGTGGTCAAATGGAAATCCTCGCTGCAGCGAATGGAGAGCCTGCTGCGCGATCCCGCGCGCTCCCAATTCGTCCCCGTCGCCATTGCGGAGCCGCTCGGCGTGCATGTGACGCTGGCGCTGTTCAAGGAACTCTTGGGGCGGAAAATACCGGTATCGGATGTGATCGCGAACCGGCTCCATTTCGAGAGCGGCTGCCCAGCCTGCTCGGCGGCCGCTTCGGTGGAGCAGTTCGAGATCGAAAGACTTTTGGCCGGGATCAAGGCTCCTTGTTCGGCCTGGGGAATTGAGTTGTTCGCGGATGAGGTTCGCGGGCTGGAGCGATTATCCGGATTCTGGGAACACGCCCGGCGGCTCGTTCGAGCACCGGTGAGCGCGGCCCGGCTTGGCTCGTTTTACGAGCCGGCCGTCCTGCATGCGGCGCCGCCCCCGTTTCCCGAGATGCGGTTTATCCTGTTCGCCGGCAAAGGCGGCGTGGGCAAGACCACGCTTTCGTGCGTCACGGCGGTGCGGCTGGCCCGCGACTTTCCCGACAAGCGGATTCTGCTTTTCTCCACCGACCCGGCCCACTCCCTCTCGGCCTGCCTGCAAGCGGAGATCGGCCCCCGGCCGACGGTGCTTTTTCCGGGCTTGACCGCCATGGAAATCGATGCGCGAACCGAATTTGAAAAACTGAAAGAGCGCTACGCCGAGGACCTCGAGCGCTTTCTCGAATCCATATCCCGAGGCTTCGACCTTACCTTTGACCGTGTCGTCCTCGAGAAGATGATGGACATGGCGCCGCCGGGGCTCGATGAAATCATGGCCCTCACGCGCATCATGGACCTTCTGGCCCGTGACAGTTACGACCTGTTCGTGCTTGACTGCGCGCCAACCGGCCACCTGATTCGCCTGCTGGAACTCCCGGATCTTATCAACGACTGGCTGAAGGCCTTCTTCAACCTCTTTTTGAAGTACGAGCGCATCCTGCAGTTACCGGGATTCGCCGACGCGCTGGTCGGAATCTCGCGGAACTTGAAGAAACTCCGGGAACTGCTTCAAAACCCCGCCGCCGCGGCCCTGTATGTGGTAAGCATTCCGACGCGGATGGCGCTCGAGGAAACCAGCGATCTGGTGGGAGCGTGCGACCGGATGGGCATGGCCACCCCGCTGGTGTTCCTGAACTTGATGACGCCGCCGGGAAATTGCCGCTTGTGTTCGAGCCTGCCTCCAAGGGAGCGGCTGGTGGCCGAGAGTTTTCGGCAAGCGTTTCCCGAAAAGCAACAGACGCTGGTTTACAGACAGCCGGAGATCGCCGGGCTGGAACGGTTGGAAAAGTTTGGGCGGCGCCTGTACAGGCCCGCCGTACGGGAGATGGCCAGCCGTGATGCAGCCTGAAACCGTGCCAGGCGGCGATAGATTCACGAAGGAACTGTGCGCGCTGGAGGAAGACGAACGCGTTTCGGTCTGCGAGGTCCTCGACCGCGTGCTGAACAAGGGCGTGGTGGTGGCGGGCGAGGTGACCATTTCGGTCGCCGACGTGGACCTGTTGTACTTGGGTCTGAATCTGGTTTTGACCTCCATCGAGACCGCGCGAGAGAGCCTGGGGAACGGACGAGCGGCAGCCGGTATGACGCTCGAGGTCGGAAAGGGGAGAACAAATGGATACCGTCGAAATAGCGCATGTCGAGTCTGAATCCATCCGGGATTTTGCCCTGGTGATGCAGCAGGATGACAAGATCCAGTGGCGACCGCCATATCACGGGGCTCCGGCCCGGGCCCGCCTGGATCTGGACCCGGACCGCCTGAAAAACGGGCTTGGTCAGCTCGTCCTCACTCTCGTCAAGCTCTTGCACGAACTGCTGGAGCGCCAGGCGCTCCGGCGCATCGACGCCGGCTCGCTCACCGAGGAACAGATCGAGCGCCTGGGTCTCACCTTGATGGGCCAGGCGGAAGAAATCGATCGCCTGCGAAGGGAATTCGGCCTGGAAGAGGACGACCTAAACCTCGATCTGGGGCCCTTGGGACGGCTTTTCTGATTAACATGGGAGATCTTTAATGGCACAGGCAGTTACTCACGCATTGCAGAGCTCGACTCTGTCGGATGTCCTCGAGCGGGTGCTGGACAAAGGCATTGTCATCGCCGGCGACATCAAGATCAAGCTGGTGGACATTGAGTTACTCTCCATTCAGATCCGCCTGGTGATCTGTTCGGTGGACAAGGCCAAGGAGATGGGCATGGATTGGTGGGTCAACAACCCCGTCTTTTGCAGCCAGGCGCCTCAAGGACAACTGGAAGCGTCTCTGGCCAAAATCGACGAAAGGCTGGCGCGTCTTGAGGCGTCCGCCGCATAAGGCAATCCCGGCCGTAGAGCGGGCCTCCGGCCTGCCACGTCGGCGTCCCCGCCGACGTTCTTCGGCTGCGGCAGGTAGAAAGAATGCCCGCATGGATGCGGGCATGGCAGGCCGGAGGCCCGCTCTACGGCGCGTTCAGTTGGCGGCTGATGGCCCACCCTATGCCCGCGTACGTTCGCCGTCTTGAGATTCTCTATGAGACCTTCGTGAGCGGCTTGCCGGCCATCCCTCTCTCCCGTATTTTCTTGAGCAGCAACTCCTGAAACTCTTTATCCTCGCTCAGTTCCGCCATGAGGCTGCCGGCCTCCATCCCATGGAATGCCGCATCGAGAGTGGGGTGTTTCACTGGCAGCGGCGCGGAACAGATTTCCTGGATCAGGCGCAACAGCGTCTCATCGTTTTGCTGGTCCTCCTGTGGCGTCGTGCCCGTGCGGCGCGCTTGAGAGAGCAGCACATCCCGGCAGGTCTGGATAAAGACGGCATTTCCGGCATAGGCGTGTCCGTCCCGCATTCGGAGGATCCTGGCGATCAAGATGGCCGGACGGACGCTGGCGCTGCTGGTCTTGAGCCCTGCATCGCGGAAGGCCCGCACCAGGGCGACGATCCTTTCCACCTCCGCCAGTGGCAGCCCGGAGTGCGTCTGGGTGATGCCGGCCTCGGTATCCTGGTCGAACCCGCTCAGGAGGATCGTGACCATTCGGTCCAGGAGAGCGTCCTGGGCGCCGTGAACCCCGGCATAGTCGGCGGGATTACTCGTGAAAATGATTCGGAAATCGGGGTGAACGGCTATATGCCCGCCGCGCAGGGGCAACACCCGCTCCTCCAGGACCGAGAGAAGCACGTTGTTGGCCTCGGGCCGCGAACGCGTGAATTCGTCATAGACCACGGTAGAGCCTTTCTGGCAGGCCTCCGTGAGGGCCCTTCCCACCCACAAGGGCTTGGATTCCTCCTCTACCTTAAGCACCGTATGAATGTACTCGTCGTGGGTATAACTCCGCTTGTACCCGCTCTCCTTGCCTACCAGGTCCGCGGTGCCCATCTGGTCATCCCCATGAATGAGCACCACCGGACGGCCCAACTGCTGGGCCACGTGGAGCGCGATGGTAGTCTTGCCGCTCCCCGCCGGACCGGATAGGTGAACGTGCAAACCGTCCTGGAGATAGACCAGAGTGCGGTCCACCAGGTCCTTGACAAAGGGCGTCTCGACGAAGTCCGATGGCAAAGCGGATCCTGCCGCGGGCCGTTGCGCCGGTGGCCTGCCAGCCGCCTGAGCGGCGCCGGGGGTAAAGGTGAATTCCTTCTTGCAGAAGGGGCACGAGTAGAGGCGTTGGCGCCCCGATTCCACCTGCAGCTCTTTATGGCACCAGGGGCAGGTCTCAATCTGCTTTTCCATCAGTCGCCTCCTTTCTCCAAGGCCTCCGGCGGCTCCGCGCCGGGCCGAGAGAGAGGGAGCACGGCCATGACCTCCGTGCCCTCGCCGGGAGCGCCATGGACTACGCACTGCCCGCCCGCGGCGTCGGCGTAATCCTGCATGGTTCCCACCCCCAGTCCACCAGGCGCGTTCTCGGCATCAAAGCCGCGGCCGTCGTCCCGCACGGTGAGCCGCAGCCAGCCTTCCCGAGACATGTCCAGCCGTAGGTTGACCTTGGAGGCTTTGGCGTGCTCCGTGGCGTTGGTCAGAGCCTCTTCGGCAATGCGGTACAATGCCAGCTTCACCTGCTCCGGAATCCAGTTCCGGTCGGCCTTCTCCCGCCCCACAAGCTCTTCGTCCATGTCTACTTCAACGGCCGGATTCGTAAAGCGAGCGGCAAAGGTAAGAAAGGTCGGGACCAGCCCGTGGCTGAGAGTCGAAGGGTAGAGGCGGCGGCTCAGAACGCGTAGTTCCTGCTCGATCACCTGGTTCATTGCGTCGATTACTTCGCTCAGAAGCCGGGTGGTTTCCGGCGCGGAGCTTGTCTTCTTCAGGATCTCTTGCAGGTGGCTCTCCAGGATTAGGAGCCTTTCTTGCACGCCATTATTTAGCTGGGCGGAGGTTTCCCGGCGAACGCGCTCGTGCGCGGCTATGAGCCGCCGCCGCGAGCGTTGCAGTTCCTCCGCCCTGGCGAGAGCTACCCCCTGCCCGAGCAGCGCCTCCTCCGTCGCCTTGCGCACAATGGCGTAGCGCATGGAGCGCACCAACAGCTTGCTATCCACTTGCCCCTTGACCAGATAGTCCTGCGCACCCCCCTTCAGCGCCTCAACCGCCATGGCCTCGTCCTGGAAACCTGTCAGCACCACAATAGGCACGCCCGGCGCTTGCGCCCGCGTTACCACGAGCGTGTCAAGGCCATGACTGTCCGGCAGCCCCAGGTCCAGCAGGACCACGTTGCAGGTCTCTTCCCACAGGTGTTCCAGCGCCTCGCTGAGCCGCCGGACGTGGGTAGTTTGGAACTGCTCGGGCAGGGCTTCGGCTAGGGCCTCGTACAGCAGGCAGGCATCTCCCATGTTGTCTTCAACCAGCAGTACCTTGATGGGTTCCGTCGACACAGCCTCTCCTTATCCTGGTGGTGGTTTCACTTATAGTGGGCCGGGCATTGAGGTACAAACCAAGCGGTCGAAAACCTAGCGTAGTGCGGCCGAAGTTCTGCATGTTTTGTGGGGCAGGCAATCTTGCCTGCAGCCGCCTTTCCAGGCGGCTCTTTCGCGTCCGCGGAGCCCTCTCACACGGCAAACGCCGGCTGAAAGCCGGCGGCAGCCAGGATTGGCTGCCCCA
>Ga0181520_10004078_pt1 | contig 24921 bp, 26 predicted proteins | sample PEATcosm2014_Bin_29_FD_132451 | JGI IMG/M metagenome (GOLD analysis project Ga0181520, IMG submission 132451) | Peatland microbial communities from MTU Mesocosm Facility, Houghton, MI, USA - PEATcosm2014_Bin02_30_metaG | ecosystem: Environmental > Terrestrial > Soil > Wetlands > Peat | place...
AGCAGCGCCTCGGCCAGCGGCACGGCGTCATCCGGCTGGTCAATCACGGCCACGCAGATCAATCGTTGTTTGAGGAGGGAATCGGTGTTCATAAAGTTGTGGGGGGATGATACACGATTGCGGCGGCAAGTGAACTGGAAATTGAAACCGCGGCCCTGGGAGCGCCGGCGAGACGCCAGCGCTCCTGGCAAAAGCCACGAGTGGAAATAGTTGCCTTGAGCCGCGTGCGGCGTTTCAATGTCCGCATGATTGCAAAACGGGTCATCCCCTGCCTGGACGTTCACGACGGCCAGGTCACGCGCGGCGTCCAGTTTGGCGTCGCCGAGAAGGGCGGACTGCGAAACGTCGGCGACCCCGTGGAACTCGCCCTCCGTTACAACGAGCAGGGCGCGGATGAAATGGTCTTCTTCGACATCACCGCCACCGCGCACGGGCGCGGCACGATGGTCGGGTTGATCGAGCGCGCCGCCGACCAATGCTTCATGCCGCTCACCGTCGGCGGCGGCATCAAGTCCGTCGAGGACATGTTCGCCATGCTGCGCGCCGGGGCGGACAAAATCAGCATCAACTCCAGCGCGCTTGCCCGGCCCGAACTCATCCGCGAAGGCGCGGAAAAATTCGGCAGCCAGTGCATCGTCGTTTCCATTGACGCCAAGAAAATCGCGCCGGACAAGTGGGGTGTGTTCTCGCACGGCGGACGCAAAGCCACCGGCCTCGATGCCCTCGAATGGGCGCAGCGCGCCGTGGCGCTCGGCGCGGGCGAGATTGTGTTGAACTCCATTGACGCCGACGGCACCAAGGCCGGCTTCGACCTCGTCATCACGCGGCGCGTGAGCGAAGCCGTGGGCGTGCCGGTGGTGGCCAGCGGCGGCGCGGGCACGCTGGAACACATGGCCGACGTGCTGCTCGCCGGCAAAGCCGACGCCGTCCTCGCCGCGAGCATATTCCATTTCGGCACCTACACCGTCGGCGACGTGAAACAGTTTTTGAAGCAGAAGAACATTCCGGTGCGCCTGTGATCCAAATTTCTTGCCTTGGTTCGCTCTCAAGCGCAATTTGTCGGGCATGAAAAAATGGTTTCTTCGCATCGGTCTGGGATTTTTTGCCATTCTCGTGCTGCTCTACGGTTTTGTAATGCTGCGGTCAATCATTCCGGCAACGGTGAACGACGGAGACCTGCGGCTGCAACGGGCCAATATTCCCGAAGGTTCGAACGCCTTCGACGTTCTACAAGTCGCCGCCAGTCATCTCTGGTGGCCGGATGACCAGAGCCAGCAACTTTTTGATCTTGTTGGCGACACCAATTGGAATGGCAGCCTCGCCAACAAGGTTCTGGCCAACAATCGGGAGACGCTGGCGGGTTGGGATGCCGCCGCCAAACTGCCGGATTTCCAAGTGCCGGAATCCAACTTTAATGATGATTTGGTGCCTTACCTGTCAGATTGGAAAAAATTGGCGCAGGTCGCCGAGGTGCGGGAAAATTTTCTCCTTCACAATGGGCAGGACAAGGAGGCATTTGACCAGATTATGAACCAGGCCCAACTTGGACAGCAGATGCAAAATGCCCATGGGCCATTTATTGCCTACCTGGTTGGCACGGCAGTCCGCAGCATGGGGTTGAGTCAAATGCAGCACTGGGTGGGCAAGACGCACTTGAATCCGGACCAACTGAAAGATTACATCCGCCAGCTTGGACTCAATTCTGATGATGAAGGAACCGTATTCGCCAACGCGATCAAAGCCGAGTATCAATGGCAGGTTGGAATGCTGGAAGCCATGCGCCAGGGAAAAATTAACAATCCGGATTCGGACGATTATTACCCCCGGCCAAGGTGGTGGTTCCCGATGTTTAATTTCAGCCAGACGAAAGCGTTGTTTGCCGACGGAGACCTCAGGTTGGTGAAAGCGGCTCCGCATCATTTCAGCGAAGCGAAACTGGCCGATATGACTTTACAGCGGTCCGGTCCGGTTTCGTTGATCTTGAGCGGAAACCTGTCCGGTGAAGTCATGTATGACATGGCGATGCCCGCCGTGATTCCATCGCTGGCAAAAAAATCGCAGGCGGACGCGCAGTTGCAGGCCACGCGCGCCATTCTCGCCCTGCGCGCGTATCAACTGACTCACGGAAATCTGCCTTCGGATTTGAACGCGCTCGTGCCGGAGTTTCTGGAAGCGGTTCCGGTGGATGATTTCGACGGCCAGCCGTTGCGCTATGTGCCAGACCGGAAAATAGTCTATTCGGTCGGCCAGAATCTCAAAGATGACGGCGGCAATGACAGCCGCTCCGGCCCGTCCAACCGGCCGCTAGACCTTGTCTATAAATTCGATTTTTGAAAGTGGAATCTGCGCGTCGGTCTGACGACTGGACTGAACCTTTTCCTGCCGTTCGCATTCCGGCCACAAAAACAATAACCGCCAAGACGCCTAGAAGGCCAAGCGGGGAAGCAGAAAATTTCTCATGTTTTACCGATCAAAACCTGGCGCGCCTGGCGTCTTGGGGGTGAAATCCCGCTTGGCAGCGGCGGTTCATTCTGTTTAATTGGCCGCGCCTGATGAGAAATTTGCCCGCCATTTCCGCGCTGATTTTTTTCGCCGCGGTTATTCCTCTTTCTGTTCTGGCGCAGGAGCCGCCGGCATGGGAGGTGTGGGCGCTCAATCAAGTCGTTCCCGGCTTGAATATCACCGGCCAGATCACCTTCACCTCAACCAACGCCTCCGGGACGAACGGTGTTTTTGTGCGTTACGGGGACGCGACGTTGATGGCGGACAGCGCGACGGTGGATTTTCAGACGGGTGAGGCGGTGGCCGACGGCAAGGTGCATATCGAGCATGGCGATCAACTCTGGCTGGGCGAACACATCAACTACAATTTCAAGACGCGCCAGATGCGGAGCGAGGAATTCCGCACGGGCAAACCGCCGGTGTTCGCCTCCGGTGAAAATCTTTCAGGCAACACGACGAACAAGATTTACACAGCGCAGCATGTTTTTGTGACGACGGACGACGTGAGCGACCCAACGGTCAAAATTCGCGCGAGCCATGTGAGGATGGTTCCCGGCCAATACATCGAGGCTTGGAACGCGGCGCTGCTTATGAACGGCGTGCCGGTGTTTTATTTTCCGTATTACAGGCGCAACCTGGGCGAACACGCGAATAATCTGGACTTTCTGCCCGGCTACCGCAGCACCTTCGGGCCGTTTTTGCTGACGACTTACACCTGGTGGCTGAACGACGCGGTGGATGGCGCGTTTCACGCGGATTACCGCGAACGGCGCGGCCCCGGTGTCGGGCCGGATTTGAATCTGCGCCTCGGCAGTTGGGGCGAGGCCGTGTTCAAGTATTACTATCAGCACGACCTCGCGCCGAATCAGGGCACGAACTTCCTGCCGAGCAGCATTTCCATCCCCAAAAACCGCCAGCGGGTTTATTTCGAATGGCAGGCGACGCCAGCCACGAATCTGAACCTGAAGGCGCAGGTGAATTACCAGAGCGACCCGCTGTTGTTGCATGATTTTTTTGAGGGCGAATACCGCCAGAATCCGCAGCCAAACACCTTCGTCGAGGCCAACCGTTACTGGGACAACTGGAGCCTCGATGCCGAGACGACGCCGCGCCTGAACAATTTCTTTGATCAGGTCGAGCGGCTGCCGGACGTGAAGCTCACCGGCTGGCGGCAGGAATTTTTGGATACGCCGGTTTATTACGAGAGCGAAAGTTCCGCCGGCTACTATCGCCGGATGCTGGCCGCGACCAACACGCTGTTCGCCGGCACGAACGGCCCCGGTTTCGACTATGCCGCCGCGCGCGCCGACACGTTCCAGCAATTGTTGCTGCCGGAAATGTTCTTTGGCTGGCTGAATGTCACGCCGCGGGCGGGCGGGCGGTTCACCTATTATGGCCATGAAACCGGGCCGGGCGGAACGAACAGCGAAACCTACCGGAAAATTTTCAACACCGGCTTGGACGTTTCCTTCAAATTCTCGCAACTCTGGACCGGCGCGACGAATTCGGTGCTGGACATGGACGGATTGCGCCACATCGTCGAGCCGTCGGCGAGCTACGCCTTCGTGCCGCGACCAAGCACGCTGCCGCCGCAACTGCCGCAGTTCGATTCCGAAACGCCCGGCCCGATGCTGGTGCCAATCCAGCTTCCCGATTACAACGACATTGACTCGATTGACAGCGAGAACGTCATCCGCTTTGGCCTGCGCAACACGCTCCAGACCAAGCGGGCCGGTGAAGTGGAAAATCTGCTCGACTGGAATGTTTTGCTCGACTGGCGGCTGCACCCGACCGCCACCCAGAACACGTTCAACGATCTATATTCCGACCTCTTGTTCCGTCCGCGCTCGTGGCTCACGCTGGAGTCGCAGACGCGCTATGACATCAACAACAGCCTGCTGAACCTCGCGTATGACCAGATCACGTTCACGCCGAATGAATGGTGGAGCTGGGGCCTCGGCCATGTGTATTCGCGCGGCGGGTTCGTGGACAGCGGCGACAATTTCATCAGCAGCACGATGTTTTTCCGCGTGAACGACAACTGGGGTTTCCGCGTCACGCACGATTTCAACGCCGTGGACGGACGGTTGCAGGATCAATTTTACACGATCTACCGCGATTTGCGGAGCTGGACGGGCGCGCTGACTTTCCGCGTGACGGACAACGGAACCGGCCCGGAGGATTTCACCGTCGCCTTCAGCTTCTCGATCAAGGCGCACCCGCGCCATCCCGTCGGCGGCGACACGGTGGAACCTTATCACCTCGTCGGGGAATAAATCCCCCCCCCCACGCCGTCGTCGTTCTCGATTTCCACCGGGGATGAAGGCGGCGTCAAATCACCGGCAGCGACAGCGTGAACGTCGAGCCTCTGTTGACCGCGCTTTGCACATGGATCACGCCCTGATGTTCCAGCGCGATGCGTTCGGAGATCGCCAGCCCCAGTCCCGTGCCGTTTTTCTTGGTCGTGAAAAACGGCTCGAAAAGCCGCCCCAGATTTTCCCGCGCAACGCCCACGCCGGTGTCTTGGATGTGAATTTTCAGCAGCCGCTGCCTTACGCCCGGCGCGATTTCCGTGCTCACCGTCAGCACGCCGTTCGTGCCCATCGCTTCAATCGCGTTGAGCAGCAGATTCATGAACAACTGCTGCAATTGCGCGTCGTCGCCGCGCGCCGTGTCCGTCGCGGCCTGGTAATTCCGCCGCAACAAAATCATCTTTGCGCCAATCTGGTGCTGCAACAGCCGCAGCGAGTGGTCGAGCGAATCGTGCATGTGGACGGTGGTGAACGTCGCGGCCTTCGGCGCGGCGAACCGCAGCATCTGCGTCACGATGACGTTGATGCGCTGCAATTCGCGCCCGACAACCTCGGTGAGTTCGGCCTCCTGATTTTTTTGCGCCAGCAAATCCACGAACGTCTTGATGGCGACCATGCCGTTTTTGATTTCGTGCGCCATGCTGGCTGACAACGTGCCGAGACTGGCCAGCCGGTCCAGCCGCCGCATGTTCTGCTCGAACACCGGCGCGGAGGTGAGATTATTCAGCACGACAACCACCTGCGATGACGCGCGCGTTTTCACCGGCAGAATGCTGGCGCACAGCGCCGTCACGCCGCCGCGCGGAGTCTGGATTTCGATTTCCCGGTTCGTGATGGTTTTGCCGCTTTTGGCCGCGGCACGGATCAATTCCGGCAGCGGCGCGGGCAGCGAATTGATTGGGGCATTTGTCAATCGCGCCGCCTTCGCCCGCAAAAGGGCGGCTGCCTCGGCGGTGTAGGCGACGATGCGTTCGCGCGTGCCGACGACAATGATGCCGCAAGCAAGACATTCCTGTAACAGACTTGCCGGACTTCCGACCGGAAGGCCGTCGGATTTTTTGATGGAGCCGCCGGGTGACATGATCAAAAATACAAACTGACTGACGCCCGCTTGCCCTTGCTTTCGATCCAATTGAAAACCAAAGGCGTGACAAGCTCATACATATTCTGCGCTGCGACAAGCAAAAAAACATCAATCCGTCGGCAACGGCCGCCATTCCGCCGGCCAAATCCGTGATTTTTCCGTCGCGCACGCTATTTTTGCGGCTGGCATTTGTGTCCCAAGCGATTACGCTTTCCCTGCCGAATGAAACATATTTTCGACAGCATTGAATTGGTCGTCACCGACATCCGCAAAGGGAAAATGGTCATCGTCGTGGACGACGCCGACCGCGAGAACGAGGGTGATTTGATCATGGCCGGGCAATTCGTCACGCCCGCAGCCGTCAACTTCATGGCCAGATTCGGGCGGGGGCTGATTTGCGTGCCGACCACGGGCGAACGGCTCGAACAGCTCGGCGTCGCGCGCATGGTCAGGGAAAATCGCGAAAGCTTCCGCACCGATTTTCAGGTGAGCGTGGATGCGGCGCGGGGCGTCACCACCGGCATCAGCGCCGCTGATCGGGCGAAAACCATCCAGATCATGGCCTCGCCCACCGCCGTGCCGGAGGATCTGGTCCAGCCCGGCCACGTTTTTCCACTGCGCGCCCGGCCCGGAGGCGTGCTGCAACGCGCCGGCCACACCGAGGTCGCCGTGGATTTGGTTCGGCTCGCGGGTTGCCGCTCCATTGGCGTCATCTGCGAAATCATGAACGACGACGGCACAATGGCGCGGCTGCCGCAATTGCTGAAATTCGCGGGCAAACACCGCCTGAAAATTTGCACGGTCGCCGATCTGATCCAGCACCGGCAGACGCGGGAAAAATTGGTCGAGCAGGTCGAAGTCGTCAAAATGCCGACCGATTACGGCGATTTTGAATTGCATTTGTATCGTTCAAAAATTGACGGCCAGCATCATCTTGCGCTCGTTCATGGGGGGGTCAGCGGCGGGAAAAACATTCTCGTGCGTGTCCACAGCGAATGCCTGACCGGCGATGTGTTTGGCTCGCGCCGCTGCGATTGCGGCTCGCAACTGCATCGCGCCATGCGGCAGGTGGCCGAAGCCGGCAGCGGTGTGATTCTTTACATGCGGCAGGAGGGACGGGGCATCGGCCTCGCGCCCAAAATCAAGGCCTACAAATTGCAGGAGCAGGGCTATGACACCGTCGAGGCAAACGAGAAGCTCGGATTCAGCATGGATTTGCGCGAATACGGACTCGGCGCGCAAATCCTCGCGGACCTCGGCCTGAAGACCATCCGGCTGCTGACGAACAATCCCAAAAAAGTCGTCGGGCTGGAAGGCTACGGGCTGAAAATCGTCGAGCAGGTGCCGATTCGCGTGAAGCCGAATCCGCACAACGAACGGTATTTGAAGGCGAAGCGCGAGAAGATGGGGCATCTTTTGTGAAGCTATGGCAAAAAGGCCGGAACAAATTTTCAAATATTTCAATTCAGATCGGGTTCCACCCGCAGACACGCAGTTGGGCTTCTTTTAAGCATCATAAGTAAAGTTGTGATTAGAAAAAAATGGCTTTGAAATGCCAAAAAAAGCGGTGTAGTCTCTGGGTCGTGAGTTGCGTTGATGCATGAACGACGAATTGAACGATTGCCAAAAATCCGACCCCGAACCGGCGGTTTCGCACGAGCCCGTGCCGGTCTGGATCTTTGCCCTGATGCTGGTGCTGTTGTTCCTCGGCGCGGTGTATTTCGATTATCACAGCGGCTGGTTTGACAAACAGGTCTATGCGCCTTACGCCAACGCCGAGGAGCTTGCGATTTACCAGCCCAAATCCGGCGCCGCCGCAATGGCCGCGCATGGCAAGGCGGTTTATGAAACCGTTTGCGGCGTCTGCCACGGCACCGATGGTCTCGGCAAACCCGGCCAGGCGCCTCCGCTCGCCGGTTCCGACTGGGTCGCCAAGGACGTTCCGCAGCTCGCGCGCATTCCGCTGACCGGGCTGAACGGAACAATCCAGGTGAAAGGCCGCGAATGGAATCTTTCGATGGCGCCGATGGGCGCCGGCTTGTCCAATGCCGACCTCGCCGCCGTGTTGAGTTACATCCGCAGTTCCTGGGGCAACAATTACAGCGCCGTTTCCGCCGATGACTTGATGGCAGTGCGCGCCGCCATCGGGGGCAGACCCAAATGACACCGATGGAGCGCGGCCACGCCGTTTTTCAAAACAAATTATTCGTGTCCATCTGCGCCAATCATGGTTAAATCCGGCCATGCTTCGCAAAATCCAGCAAAAGAGAATTCATCCGGGCGGCGGCTCGTTCGCCATCGTTGCGTCGCGTTACAATTCGGAATACGTGGACTCCATGCTGCACGCGGCGCGGGAGGAACTGTTGCGCGCCGGGGCGCATGTCCGCATCGTGCGCGTGCCGGGCGCGTTCGAGATTCCGGCGGCGGCGGCGCGGCTGGCGCAACCAAGGCGTTACGCGGCCATCATCTGCCTCGGCGTGATTTTTCAGGGCGAGACAAGCCACGCGCGGCACATTGGCTGGGGCGTGACGCACGCGCTGGCGCAAATTCAAGTGCTGCACAAACTGCCGGTCATCCACGGCGTTTTCGTCTTTGAAAAAGTGAAGCACGCGCGCGTCCGTTGTCTCGGCAAAAAGCACAATCGCGGCTCGGAGGCGGCGCAGACCGCGCTGGAAATGGCGCGGGTCATGAAACAAATGGGCGGGACTCGTTGAACGGGACGGCTTTGTGGAAAGTTTCACAAATCGCTTGCCGCCCGGTTGATGGAATGTTAGATTTTCTTCTGTGGATTATTCGCTAACAAACTGGCTTATGAGAAATGTCCTTTCGACTCTGGCAATCGGAATTCTTGGGGCGTGGCAGGCCGCTTCCGCGTCGGACATCATCGGCTTCATCTCGCTCAAGGGCACTCCGCCGGCGGAAGTGGATATCGGCCCCAAAATGATCGAGGCCAGCCCGGATTGCGCCGCGATGTATCCTCCGGGCAAGTTGCCCACGACACATTTTTACGTCGTCGGGCCAAAAGGTGAATTTGCCGACGTGGTGGTTTCGTTGAAGGGTGTCACCGGCAAATCCACCGGCGCGGGCGCGCCGCCCGCCACCCTCGATCAGAAAGGCTGCCTCTATTCGCCGCAAATCCTCGCGATTCAGACCGGACAGAAGCTCATCGTCAAAAATTCCGACAATTGCATCCACAACGTCCATTGCACGCCGGCGGTGCCCGGCAACGGGGAGCGCAACGACGTGCAAATGCCCGGCGGCGCGGACCTGACCTACACTTTCCCGCAGCCGGAGATGTTCCTGCGGTTCAAGTGCGATGTGCATCCGTGGATGTTCGCATGGGTGAGCGTGTTTGACAGTCCGTATTTTTCCGTGAGCGACAAGGACGGCAAGTTCGTCATCAAAAACGTGCCGCCCGGCAAATACACCGTCGAGGCGGATCATCGCAAACTCGGCGCGCAAACGCAGGACGTGGAAATCAAGGACGGCGACGTGACCGTGAATTTCACCTTTGAAATCAAATAAATGTCAAGTGGGGAAGACCCCGGCATTCGTGTCGGAGCTTCGTTTTCTGAAAATGAACGCCAAAGCGCAAAACACAAACGATCCGTGGCTGCACCAATTCGCGGTGCTAACAGCCATCATTACTTTTTTACTGCTCGGCATCGGCGGCTTGGTCACCAGCCACGAGGCCGGCATGTCCGTGCCCGACTGGCCGACGAGCTACGGCTACAACATGTTTGCGCTGCCCATCAAATTCTGGAAAGGCGGGGCGTTCTTTGAGCACACGCACCGGTTGCTGGCCTCCGGCGCGGGTTTTTTGACGACGATTCTTGTTTTGTGGCTTTTCGGGAAAAATTCACGCCCATTTATGCGCTGGTCTGGTTTTGCTCTGCTGGCAATCGGAATCGCCAGTGAATATTTATTTCCCAATCGCTGGCTTGATGGCGTTCTTTATAGCGCGACCGGTCTTACTTCTTACATTGCAAGTTTCTTCTGGCCGCGTTGTGAATGGTCGGTGAAATGGCTGCGCTGGCTCGGCGTGCTCACGTTTCTGCTCGTCGTCGCGCAAGGCGTGCTCGGCGGATTGCGGGTGACGATGCACATGGATTCGCTCGGCATCTTTCATGGCGTCCTGGCGCAATTTTTTTTCGTCCTGACGTGCGCCATCGCGCTGTTCACAAGCCGGTTCTGGGGTGAACTGGCGGCAAAACAAAAAACTTTTTCCGTGCCGCGCGGTCTGCGCAGCCATGTCCTGTTCGTCACGATCTTGATCTTTCTGCAATTGATTCTCGGCGCGACCATGCGTCATCAGCACGCGGGTCTGGCGATTCCAGATTTCCCGACCGCCTACGGCAAAATTTGGCCCGATACCGGTGCTGACGCCATCGCGCATTACAATACGCAGCGGATGGATGTGAACGGCGAGAATCCCATCACCGCGTTCCAAATCATTTTGCAAATGATCCATCGCGTGGCCGCCCTTGCGATTTTTGCGGGTGTGGCGGCGGCGGCGTGGCTGTCGCGAAAACGGCTCGGCGGAAAAAATCCGCTGACGAAGCTCGCGTGGTTCTGGCTTGCGCTGATCGTTGCGCAAATCCTGCTCGGCGCGTGGACGGTCTGGTCGAACAAGGCCGCCGACGTGGCGACGGCGCACGTGCTCGTCGGCGCGCTTTCGCTCGTGATGGGCGCGTTCTGGTGCATCCTTGCTTTCCACCATTCAATCTCATTGCCGGAAATTGTCCCGGCCACGACAACATCCGATGCGTTTGCAACAATCCCGGCGCTGGCCGCAAACAAGTGAAATGAAAGAAATCTCGGCAGAAATTTTAACGCCGGCGCAAAGTGTCGGGGGTGAAAAAAGCTGGCCGGCGGTCTTCGCCGATTTGGTCAAGGCGCGGCTGACGACGCTTGTGCTTCTGACGACGCTCGTCGGCTTTTATGCCGGCTGGAGCGGTCCGATGAATTTCGTGTTGTTGTTCAACACGCTGGCGGCCACGGCGCTGGTCGCCGCCGGCGCGGCGGCATTGAACCAGTTGCTCGAAAGCGAATACGACGCGAAAATGCGCCGCACGCAAAACCGCCCGCTGCCGTCAGGCCGGTTGCAACCGGCAACCGTCGCCATTTTTGGCGGCGGCAGTTCCGTCGCCGGTCTGGTTTATCTCGCGCTTGCGGTGAATCTGCTCACGAGCGTTCTCGGGGCGGTGACGCTGGTCAGTTACCTTTTCATTTACACGCCCCTGAAGCGCGTGACGTGGCTGAACACGGCCATCGGCGCGATTCCCGGCGCGTTCCCGCCGCTCATGGGCTGGACGGCGGCGCGCGGCGAGTTGAGCGGTGAAGGCTGGGCGCTGTTCGCAATTCTGGCGTTCTGGCAAATCCCGCATTTTTTCGCCATCGCATGGATGTATCGCGACGAATATGCGAAAGCCGGTTTCGTCATGCTGCCGAACGTGGACTCCAGCGGCCGCCGCACGGCGCAACAAACCGTGAGCCACGCGCTTGCGCTGCTGATTGCGAGCCTGGCGCCATTCATCCTCAAAATGGCCGGGCCGGTTTACCTCGCCGCCGCGCTGGTTTTGGGCGCGGGATTTTTGGGCTGCGCGGTTCAATTTTCACGGCAGCTCACACTGGCGCGCGCGCGGCAATTATTTCTGGCCTCGATCATTTATCTGCCGCTGCTGTTGGCGGCGATGGTTTGGGACAAGGTGAAGTAATTTATGGACGAGAGTGTTCACCAATTTCCGCCATTTCGGGGTGATGGGCACGATCACCATGAAAATCACGGACATCACGACCCCGGTTTCTGGCGCAGCTACATTTTTTCGACCGACCACAAAATCATCGGCATCCAATACGGCCTTACGGCGCTGTTTTTTTTATTGTTCGGTTTTCTCCTGATGCTTCTGATGCGCTGGCAGATCGCGCATCCAGGCCAGCCGGTTCCCTTTCTCGGCCCGTTGCTGGAAAAAATGCTGGGGCCGACGATGGCGGGCAACGGCGCGATTTCGGCGGAACTTTACAATTCGTTCGGCGCGATGCACGGGACGATCATGGTGTTTCTCGGCGTCGTTCCGCTGGCGTTCGCCGCATTCGGCAACTACGTTGTGCCGCTGATGATTGGCGCGCCGGACATGGCGTTCCCGCGCGTCAACATGGCGAGTTATCAGGCTTATTTTCTCGGCGGCTTCGTCATGTTTGTGAGCTTCTTCATTCCGGGCGGCGCGGCGCAGGCGGGCTGGACCTCGTATTCGCCGCTGGCCACGACAATTCCGACGCACGGACAGGCGTTCTGGCTTGTCGGCATGGTGCTGCTCATCACGTCGTCGCTGCTCGGCGCGGTCAATTTCATCGCCACCATCATCCAGTTGCGCGCGCCGGGCATGACATGGATGCGGCTGCCGTGGTTCGTCTGGGCGCAATTCGTGACGGCCTTCATCTTGTTGCTGGCGTTTCCGCCGCTCGAAGCCGCGGGCGTCATGCAATTGATGGACAACCTCGCGGGCACAAGCTTCTTTTTGCCGACGGGACTCGCGGTCGGCGGCAAACTGGCGCACGTCAGCGGCGGCGGCAGCCCGTTGCTCTGGCAGCATTTGTTCTGGTTCCTCGGCCACCCGGAAGTTTACGTCTTAATTCTGCCGGCGATGGGCGCCGTCTGCGAAATCATCGCCAACAACACGCGCAAGCCGATCTGGGGCTACAAATCGCTCGTGTTATCGTCTCTGGCCATCGGGTTCATTTCGTTCATCGTTTGGGCGCACCACATGTATCTGACCGGCATGGGCACGAAAATATCCGCGTTCTTCCAGGCGACGACGATGCTTATTTCCATTCCATCGGTCATCATTTTGACGTGCCTGCTCATTTCGCTTTGGGGCGGCTCCATCCGGTTCAACACGCCGATGCTGTTCGCGCTGGCGTTCCTGCCGATGTTTGGCATCGGCGGGCTGACCGGCCTGCCGCTTGGTTTCAACGCCAGCGACGTTTATCTGCACGACACCTATTACGTCATCGCCCATTTCCACTATGTCGTCGCGCCGGGAACAATTTTCGCGCTGTTCGCGGGCATTTATTATTGGTTCCCGAAAATGACCGGACGGAAGATGAACGAATTCTGGGGCCGCGTGCATTTCTGGTGCTCGTTTGTCTTCATGAACCTCGTTTTCATGCCGATGTTCGCGCAGGGCATCAAGGGCATGTTGCGGCGCATGGCCGACGGGGGCGCGAACTACTCCGCCGCGCGCGTGCCGGGTGCGATTGACACGCTGCCGGGGACGATCATGGAATTGCATGTGTGGATTCTTTGGGCGGCGATGGCGCTGGGCATCGCGCAGATTCCGTTCATCATCAATTTATTCTGGAGCATCAAGCACGGCGAGAAGGTTGGCGACAATCCGTGGAACGCGACGACGCTCGAATGGCAGACACCCACGCCGCCGCCGCACGGCAATTTTGCCGAACCGCCGCGCATTTATCGGGGGCCTTACGAATACAGCGTGCCCGGCCATGACACGGATTTCACGCCGCAAAACGAACCGGATGCTCCGATGCCAGCGGTCGTTCCGAAAATTTCACCCGCGCCGGTCGCACATTGATAATTTCTCATGGAAATCCCCTACGCAATTCATCCCCGACCGGACACTGGCCTTTACAACGCCAAGCTGGGCATCTGGCTGTTTCTCGCGTCCGAGGTCATGCTTTTCGGCGGGCTTTTTTCCGGCTATGTGCTGCTGCGCGTCGGTGCCGACCAATGGCCGCACGGCTGGCTCAACGTCACGCTAGGAACCGCCAACACCGTCATCCTCGCGCTCTCGGCCATCACAACACTGCTTGCGTGGGTCGCGTGCAAGGTCGGGCAGTTCGGCAAATTCAAGTTCTTCCACGCCTGCACGCTGCTCCTTGCGCTGACGTTTCTCGGCATCAAATCCTATGAATACCACGACAAATGGATTCACTACGAAATCAAGCTGACGGATGGCACCTTCGCCGACGGCCACATGCGCGAAAATGATCCCTCCAAGGATTACGTCAAAATCGAGGGCCGCATCGTTAATGACGAAACCGCCCTTTACGATTTGCGCAATCAGGGGAAAATCAAGATGGCGGAGATGGAAATCCCGCGCGCGCAAATCAAGTCCATGGAAAATTACGGCCCGTGGCACAACACCTACCTCGCGCTTTATTTCACGCTTACCGGCCTGCACGCACTGCACATCCTTGGTGGCAGCATCGTCATCGGCTACCTGTGGGGACCGGGCCGGCGGATGTGGAAGACCGATCACGAACGCTTTACCAACCGCATCGAGGTTTCCGGCTTGTTCTGGCATTTTGTGGACTTGGTGTGGATATTTTTGTTCCCGGTCCTATATTTGACCTGATGAATTTATGAGCGAATTGAAAACAGCCGAACAGCACAACGCGCCGCTCACGGGTGAATCGCAATCGCACGGGCGCCCGGTGGATTTCCATGATTATCTCCGGCGCTGCCTCTACATATTCATCGCCATCCTCTGCGCCACATCGCTGATGATCTGGATTTCGTATCTGCCCGAACATTACACCTGGGCGGCGAAGGTGGGGATGATCCTCGCCGTCGCGTCCGCCAACGCCTTTGTCGTGGCCGGTTTTCTCATGCACCTGATTTCGGAAAAGAAGATGATTTACACCGTCCTTGCCTTCACCGTGTTCTTCGTCATCGGCCTGTTCGCGCTGACGCTCTATGCCATGCACGATTTTCCGACAGGCACGACCCACTGATATGTCATTGAAAGCCTTCCATCTCATTTTTGTGACGCTGCTGACGGCGCTCTCATTTGGCTGCTCGGCATGGGCGTTCGACGCCGGCAAAACACTGTTTGGCGCGCTCGGCATCGCCGCCGGCATTTTGGTCATCATTTACGGGATTTATTTTTTGAAGAAATTGAAAAAAATCAGCTACCTATGAAATCACTCCGCAAAATCATGGTCTGCGCCGCCACGCTCGCGCCGTCGCCGCTGTTTGCCTGCGCCGCGTGCTACGGCAAATCCGATTCGCCGCTGGCCAGCGGCATGAACTGGGGCATTTTCACCCTGCTCGGCGTCATCCTGACCGTGCTGACGTGCATTGCGTTGTTCTTCGTCCACGTCGTTCGCGGTGAGAAGGCGCAGATCGAGTTCGAGAACAATCCGCCGCCGCAAAACCCGCCCAAGGTATGACCGAGTGGTTTGCCAATCATATCCTCGGCATGCCCGAACTGGCCTCGAAAAACGGCGAGTCGGTGGATGCGCTCATTGTTTATGTTCACTGGCTCATGCTGGCGCTATTCATCGGCTGGGTGGTTTATTTCGGCTACGCGGTCTGGCGTTTCCGCGCCTCGCGCAATCCGAAGGCCGATTACCACGGCGTCAAAAATCATTCGTCCAGCTATATTGAACTTGGCGTTGTCATTGCCGAAGCCGTCCTGTTGATTGGCGTGGCCATCCCTGTCTGGGCGAAGGCCGTGAACCAGTTCCCGGACGCGAAGGACTCCACCGTCATCTACGTGATGGCTCAGCAATACAACTGGAACATCCGCTACGCCGGCCCCGACGGCATTTTCGGAAAGCAGGACATGAAATTTGTCAGCAACACAAACATCTTTGGCGTTGACCCAACCGACCCGAACGGCAAGGACGACATTCAAACGATCAACGAAATCCATGTCCCGGTCGGCAAGCCCGTCATCGTCTATGTCAGTTCCAAGGATGTGATCCATTCGTTCAAGATTGTGGCCATGCGCGTCTGTCAGGACGCGATTCCAGGCCTGCGGGTTCCATGCTGGTTCACGCCCACGAAGATCGGCCGTTACCAGGTCAACTGTGCGCAGCTTTGCGGCGGCGGCCACTCGGCCATGACCGGCGGTTTTCTCACCGTTGAAAGTCAGGCCGATTTTGAAAAATGGCTGAAATCCAAATCCGGCGCGGCGGCTTCGACCGTCGGCTTTGAATAAATTTGAATAAATTTTCCATGCCAGCTCATCTCGCCCTTGCCCTTGTCCATCGCCAGGCATCCACCGCGGATGAGGCGGAGTGGCGGGCTTGGCTTGCAGCGGACCTTTTTTCTGGGCATAATTCCCGCGGATATGTCCGAATCTTTTTTCAGATTGCCGCGAACACTCTGGCTGGGCTTTGGTTTGCTCCTCGGCTTTCTTGGCCTGGCCTATCTGCTCTCGCTGGCCGAATTCAAACAACAACACGCCTTGCCCGTGATTGGTCCAATCGCCGATTTCACGCTCACCAACCAGGACGGCAGGGTTACTACCCTCGCCGATTTGACCAACCGCGTCTGGGTCGCCGACATCATCTTCACCCGCTGCGCCGGGCCGTGCCCCATCATCACCGGCCACATGAAATCGCTGGAGGACGCGCTGCCCAGGACCAGCGATGCCAGACTCGTCACGCTCACGACCGATCCCGATTTCGACACGCCGGCCATGATGAAAAAATACGGCGAACGTTTTGGCGCGGACTTTAACCGCTGGATGTTTTTGACGGGAACCAAGGCGGAGATCGGGGCGCTGGGCAGCGGCAGTTTGAAATTGAGCGCTGTGCCGGTGCCGCCGGCGGATCAGACAAACGCGGCGGACTTGTTCATTCACACCACGATTTTTGTCATTGTGGACAAACACGCGCGGCTGCGCGGCTCGTTTGAAACCGTGGGGGACGGCGTGGATTGGACGGACGTCCAGACGCGCATCGTCGCCGCCGTGCGCCAACTTGAACGCGAGCCGTGAGCGTCCACGATTTGCCAGCCGTCAACGCCTCGCTCAACGGTTTGAGCGCGGTTTTCCTGACCGCTGGTTGCATTTTCATCCGCCGCAAAAATAAAATCGCGCACCGCAACTGCATGATTGCGGCGTTCGTCACCTCGATTTTTTTTCTGGCGTGTTATCTCACCTACCACACCTATCTTGCGGTGGTTTTGCATCAAGGCCCGACGCGATTTGAAAATCCGCCGTGGTTCCGGCCGATTTACCTGTTGATTCTGCTCACGCACACCGTTCTGGCTGCCGTCATCGTGCCAATGATTTTAATCACGCTGAACCGCGCGCGGCTGCAACGCTTCGAGCTTCATAAAAAAATCGCCCGCTGGACCTGGCCGTTGTGGATGTATGTTTCCGTGACCGGCGTGGCGGTTTATTGGCTGCTCTACATAAAATATCCGCAAAAATAGTGCAGCATGAGCGCCACCGCCAACGTCACGATTCACCGCAGCCAATTTCCCGATGCTGTCCGCCGTGACCTGCTCGCATCGCTCCGCGCGCGGCGTGTGAACCACAAGTTTCACTACGATAGTTTTAAACAGGCGCAAAAATGGCTCGCGCTGCACCAAATCTATTCCCCGTCGCGCAACGATCCAGATTGCCGGTCCGTTTATGAAGAAGGGTTTGCGGCTGCCGCCCGGAAATTCAAAGCACAGCGTGTTCACGTCATCGGCCTCGGCTGTGGCGGCGGGCAGAAGGACGCGCGGCTGTTGAAATTGCTGAAAGGATGCGGCGGAAATATTTTCTACACGCCGTGCGATGTCAGCGCGGCAATGGTTCTGGTCGCGCAAAAAACCGCGCTGGCTGTCATGCCGGAGCAAAACAGCTTTCCATTCGTTTGTGATTTGGCGATTGCGGATGATTTGCCCGCTGTTTTTGCCCAATGCCCAATGCCCCGCGCCTCGCGCCTTTTAACTTTCTTCGGCATGATTCCAAACTTTGAACCGGAACAAATTTTGCCGAAGCTGGCGTCGCTTGTTCGTCCAAAGGACTTTCTGTTGTTCAGTGCCAATCTCGCACCGGGAACAAATTACGCCGCTGGAGTCAAAAAGATTTTGCCGCAATACGACAATGCGCCGACACGCGACTGGCTGATGACATTTCTGCTCGATTTGGGCGTTGAGAAAAGAGACGGCAGGATGGGTTTTGCGATTGAACGTGGCAAATTTGCTTTAAAGCGCGCCGTTGCGCGGTTTCATTTCTCCCGCGCGCGGCGGATCGAAGTGGACGGCGAAAGCTTCAAGTTTCGTCGCGGCGAATCCATCCGGCTTTTCTTCTCGTATCGTTACACTCCGGAACGTGTTCAAAAAGCCCTCTCCAAATACGGTCTGGAAATTTGCGGGCAATGGATTGCCAAATCGGAGGAGGAGGGTGTTTTTCTTTGCTGCAGGAAATAACTCGTCACGCAAAGACGCCAGTTCGCAAAGGAATTTTCCCTCCGCGTTTGCGTCTTTGCGTGAGATTCAAAACGCCTTCATCGTGTCGAGCACGGCCTTGATGCGCGGAACTTCATGCGTGCGGAACAAATCGGTCTTCCCCAGCGCGGCGAGCACGGCGAAGAACGGCTCGGCGCAACGGACTTCGTCGCGGAAGAATTCAAAGGCGTGCGGCAGCGCGTGGCAGATGGGGAAACCGAGTTCGCGCAGCCGGAACGTGTTCAGGAAAACGTTCATCTGATGCCGCACGCGAACGGTGCTGTCCTGCAAATTCCGGTAATAGAAGCCGAGGCCCGGATCCAAAAAAATCTTCTCCACGTTGTTGCGCTGCGCGATTTCGATCTGGCGCGAAAAATAATCGCGCATCATCGAAATGGGATCGGCGCTCAAATTGAATTCGCCGACCTCGCGGACGTTTTTGCCCTGTACAAAGCAAATAATCACGGCGGCGTCATGCGCAGCGGCCATTTTGAATATTTTGCTTGAGGCTTCGTTGCCGGTAAGATTCAAAATGTTCGCGCCGGCTTCGAGGCACGCGCGCGCAACGCCGGGTGAATAGGTTTCAACCGAAACGAGAATCTTATCCGCGCGCAATTTCTTGATGACGGGAATCAATTTGTCGTTTTGCGCCGCGTCATCCACGCGCGCGGCGTGGGCAAGCGTGGATTCCGCGCCGACATCCACAATGTCCGCGCCTTGCGCGCATAAAACTTTTCCGCGCCGGATCGCCGCTTCCACCGACAAGCAGACGCTTTCGCGATACCACGAATCGGCGGACAGATTGATGACGCCCATGACGGCGGGCTGCGAGTTGAAATTGAATTTCCTGCCGCCGATGAAAAATTCCTTCACGCGCGCGGAAGCGGCGGCGCGGTTTTTCTCCAGCAGTCCGGCCAGTTGTTCGAGGTTCAGCACGCGGCGAATCGTAAATCGTAAATCGGCAATCGTAAATGGAAAGTGGCGCGCCCGGCGCGAATCGAACGCGCGACCACCTGCTTAGAAGGCAGATGCTCTATCCAACTGAGCTACGGGCGCAGCCTGTTGAACACTACCGGCACGCCGTGTTTCGCGCAAGCGCGCTTGCGAACGGATTGAAAGCGGGTAAGTTGCCGCCATGAAAGCGAGTTTGTGGGCGATCGGGTTGTTGCTGCTGGACGCGGCCATCGTCCCGCTGTTTGCCCAGCCGGCCGGCGCCGGCGTCCCGATGTTCGAGGAAATCAAGGCGCGGGCCGAAAACGGCGATGCCGCGCTGCAGTATCAGCTCGGCCTTTGTTACTTCAACGGCAACAATGTGGCGAAGGATTATCTGGAAGCCGCGCGCTGGTGGCGCAAGGCCGCCGAACAGGATTACGCCCCGGCCCAATACCAGTTTGGCCTTTGCTATTACGCTGGTTACGGCGTGGAGCAGGATTACGCCGAATCCGTGAAATGGTGGAGCAAGGCATCCGAACGCGGAAACACGCCGGCCCAATACAATCTCGGCTGCTGCTATTTTTACGGATTCGGTGTGGACAAAAATCTGGTGGCTGCGGACAAATGGCTGAACCTCGCTTCCGCTTCGGGCAACGAAAACGCGCGCCAGCTTCTGCCTAGAGTCGAGGAACTGATGTCTTCGGACCAACTTGCCACAGTGCAACAATCCGTCCGCGATTTCAAGCCCATCCCGTCTCCAGAGGCCGCCACACCCGCGGCGGGCGGCAACGCGGCGGATATCAGCCCGGCGGCGAGCGGCACCGGCTTTTTTGTCACCGACGACGGATTTCTGGTGACCAACAATCACGTCGTGAAAAACGCGTCGCGCATTTATCTCGTCACCGGTGCAGGACGCATGACTGCCACCGTGGTGAAGACGGATGCCCAGCACGATCTGGCGCTGCTCAAGGCGGAAGGCGCTTTCGAGCCGTTGCCGGTGATTCCCAGCGGCACGGTGTCATTGGGCGCCACGGTGGCCACCGTTGGTTATCCCAACGTCCAGTTGCAAGGCCAGTCACCCAAGCTGGCCAAGGGCGAGGTCGCCGCGCTCGCCGGCGCGCATGATGACCCGCGCTATTTCCAAGTCAGCGTGCCGTTGCAGCCGGGCAATTCCGGCGGCGCTCTCGTGGACGAACGCGGCAACGTCGTCGGCATCGTGTCGGCCAAGCTCGACGCAAATGCGGCGCTGCTCACCAGCGGGGCGCTGCCTGAAAATGTGAACTACGCCGTCAAAAGCAGCTATCTCCTCAACTTCCTCGGTTCTGTTCCGGAGCTTGCCGGCAAACTCAAGGTGCCGGACACCAACCCGCGCGAATTCGAGGACGTGGTGAAATCCGCCGAGCAAGCCACCGTGCTGGTGCTGGTCATTCATTAAATGAGCGGATACTTGCGAGCGCAGTTTGGTTGAAAATGGCCGGCGACTCCGGCAGACTGTCCGGGTGAAACGGACAAATCTTCTCGCGTTGTTGTTTGCAGCCGCGCTGCTGGCGGGCTGCAACCATTCGCAGGACGCCACCCCGCCGCAAATGCCGCCTTCCAACGAAATGTCGCTGCCCACACAGGCGCAGCCGAAATTGCCGGCGGTGAAGCTTTATCTCGGCGCGGAAACGCTGGACGCCGAACAGGCGCTGACGTGGCGGCAGCAGCAGACCGGCATGATGTTCCGCACGAACATCCAGGACACCGACGCCATGATTTTTGTTTTTCCGCAGCCGTTTCAGGTTGCGTTCTGGATGAAAAACTGTCCCGAATCCATTTCCGCCGCCTACATTGACCCGAACGGCGTGATTCGGGAAATCCATCATCTGGAAAAGAACGACACCAACTCCGTCGTGGCCGCCTCGGCGAACATTCAATACGTTTTGGAAACCAGCGACGGCTGGTTCGGGCGGCACAATGTCAACGTCGGGGCGGTCATCCGCACGGAAAAAGGTTCATTGCAGGAAACTTTTTTCCATAGATGATTTTGGGTGGAAGATTGAGGCAAGCGTTTGGATTTTTAACCACAGATGGGCACGGATGACCACGGATTTTTCAGGCCCTTAGGGCCGCGCCGACGGCGCTGGGCGGAAGCAAAACGAAGGCAGACGGGGCGCATCGCAAACGGGATGGACTGGCTTGTCACGCCAAAGTGAAACGGCGGCGGATCGGCGCACTCCGCACTTCGCATTCCGAATTCCGCATTGGCAACTGCTCTTTTCCTGAATTCATTTTGGGATGGACGATTGGAGCAATTGGCGTTCGCCAGTCGCTGAGCGACGCGATGACCATAGCCCAGCCATTTATGGCTGGTTCGAGCGTCAACCCAATGGAAAAGTCCCGCGAGGGACGGCAGAACGGTTCTTTCGTCCCTGATGGTTTATTGATTTTTTCCATTCTGCTTTGTGTCTTGGCGTCTTGGCGGTTAATTTTGCATCCGTGAACCGCGCTAAATCCAAAAAACTTTTTGCCGAGGCGTTGAAATACATTCCCGGCGGCGTCAATTCGCCGGTGCGCGCGTTCCGCGCCGTCGGCGGCCAGCCGTTTTTCGTGAAACAAGCCAAAGACGCGCGTGTCTGGGACGTGGACGGCAATGAATTGATTGATTACGTCTGCACCTGGGGGCCGGCGATTCTCGGCCACGCGCATCCGAAAATCATTTCCGCCATCAAGTCCGCCGCTGATCACGGCACGAGCTTCGGCATTCCCAATCCGTTTGAAGTGACGATGGCGAAGATGATTTGTTCGTTCGTGCCCAGTGTGAGGAAGGTTCGCATGACGAATTCCGGCACGGAGGCGTGCATGAGCGCCATCCGGCTGGCGCGCGGGTTCACGAAGCGGGACAAAATCATCAAGTTCGACGGCTGCTATCACGGCCACGCGGATTCGCTGCTGGTGAAGGCCGGCAGCGGCGCGCTGACGTTTGGCAATCCCGACAGCGCGGGCGTGCCGTCGGATTTTGCGAAGCATACCATCGTTCTGCCGTTCAACGACACCGGCGCGGTGAAGGCCGCGTTTCGCGCGAACAAAAATAAAATCGCCTGCATCATCGTCGAACCGGTTCCGGGCAACGCCGGGCTTTATCTGCCCAAGCCGAGCTATCTGGAATTTCTCCGCGAGGAGACAAAGGCAAATGGCGCGCTGTTGATTTTTGACGAAGTAATGACGGGTTTCCGGCTGGCGAAAGGCGGCGCGCAGGAGCGTTTCAAAATCACGCCGGATTTGACGTGTCTTGGCAAGATCATCGGCGGCGGACTGCCGGTGGGCGCGTTCGGCGGACGCGCGGACATCATGGACTGGCTTGCGCCGATGGGACCGGTTTATCAGGCGGGCACGTTGAGCGGCAATCCGCTGGCGATGGCGGCGGGCATCGCGGCGCTGGAGGAATTAAATTCGGAAAGCGGAAACAAATATGCGTTGCTCGAACAACTCGGCTCACAGCTTGAAGCGGGAATGAAGGATGCCGCGAAGTCGGCGAAAATTCCGATGACGTTCAACCGCTGCGGCTCGATGTTTTGCGGATACTTCACCAGCGGGCCGGTTCAAAATCTGGCCGACGCGATGAAGAGCGACCGCGAACGATTCAAGAAATTCTTCCACCGGATGCTGGCGGAAGGCATTTACCTCGCGCCATCGCAGTTCGAGTCGGGCTTCATTTCCACAGCGCACACGGCGGCGGACATTGGCCGGACGATCAGGGCGGCGGCGAAGGTGTTGGGTGGGCTGTAACCTTATTCGGGCGCCTCCGTCTAACCAGTCCTAGCCGCTTGGAGTAAAGGAGCGGTGGAACCGTAAAAAAACAAAAAAACAATAAAGTCTATGAAATCAATAAAAACCATGATGGTTGCCGCGCTTGTCGTTGGCAGCCTGTTTGCGTGCAGCACGGCAGTGTTTGCACAACCTGCTGGCGGCGGTGGCGGCGGTGGCGGCGGTGGCGGCGGTGGACGAGGCGGTGGGCGGGGCGGTGTATTGACACCTGAACAGACACAGCAGATTAATGGTGCTGTCCAAGCGTCAACTGACCTGACTGCGCTGACCACGAAACGCGCCGCTGCCCAAAAGGAAGCGATTGACGCCGCCCTGGCTCCAGACGCGACCGAAGCGTCTGTTCGCGCCAAGGTAGAAGCCGTGGCCAAAATCCAGACTGACATGGCGGTGATGCGCTACAGCAAAGCCGTGAAACCAGTTGTGGCTTCAATTACAGCCGATCAAAAGACCCAGTTTGATGCCGCGCCACCGGCGATGGCTTATGGTCAACTGTTCGGTGGTGGCTTTGGTGGTTTTGGCGGTGGTCGCGGTGGTGGTCGCGGTGGTGGTGGCGGTGGTGGCGGCGGTGGCCGAGCTGGCGGTGGCGGTGGCGGTGGCGGTGGCGGTGCTCCGGCTGGAGGGAACTAGCCCGTAATTAATTCCAATCACGCAGGGACGGCATCGAGCCGTCCCTGTTTTTTTATACCTAGCCTATAGCATTTCTCCTGCCAATAGTATTTTCATTGGGTGCCGACGAAGGGATTTATCTTGCGCGGCTGTAACCTTCCGTTAGAATTCACGTCTGACCAAACAAGCCGCCGCTCCAGAAGGCGCGGTGGATTGTAAAAAAACAACAAAAATACAATTAAGTTTATGAAATCAATGAAACCCATGTTGGTTGCCGCGCTTGTCGTCGGCAGCCTGTTCGCGTGCAATACAACAGTGCTTGCCCAAGCCGGTGGTGGTGGTGGCGCACCCGGGGCCGGCGCACCCGGCGGTCGCGGCGGTCGCGGCGGTGCGATGACGTCCGACGCAATGATCGCGCGTTTCCAGACAGCCCTCGGCGAAACCAACAAATTGTCCGATGATGTAATCGCCAAGGTCAAGCCCGTGCTCGACACCATGATCAAAAAGCAGACCGATCTGCGCGCCGACACCACGGTTGACGCGGCGGACCGCCCCGCAAAGATGACTGCCATCACAACGGAGGCGAGTGACGCGATCAAGGCCATTGTCACGCCTGCTCAATTTACCATTATTCAACCATTGCTCCAACGCGGTGGTCGCGGTGGTCGCGGTGGTCGTGGTGGTGCTGGTGGTCCTGGCGGCGGCGCTGGCGGCGGTGCTGCTCCGGCTGCAGGCAACTAACCCGTCACTCATTTCAATCACACAAAGGGACGGCTTCGGGCCGTCCCTTTGTGTTTTCAACGAAGGTTGCGGAAGTGCAGGGACAAAACGAGTCTTTCCGTGTTTTTCTCTCTTTTCTTGAAAAGAATGATTTGGATGCCATTCTTAACCCCTGAACAATGTGTGCCGCTTTCAGCGCGGAGTCGTTTGATGGCTTGCGCTGGCGGCATGGGAGAAGTGCAAGATGTCATACCGAGCCTGGTTTCAATGCGTCAATCTGGAATGCGGAGCTGCCTATCCGCTGAATTCCATCGTCTATCAATGCAAGCGTTGCGGATCGCTCCTTGAGGTGCAGCACGACCTCAAACAATTGAAGCGGCGTGACGCGCAGGGGTGGATGAAACTTTTTGAGAGCCGATACAAGAGCAATGAGTGGCCCTACGGCTCCGGCGTGTGGGCCAAAAAAGAATGGGTGCTTCCCGAAATCAAGGACGAGAACATCGTTTCGCTCTACGAAGGCGGGACGAACCTTTTCTGGGCCGAACGCTTCGGGAAAATTGTGGGTGTGAACGACCTGTGGATCAAGCTTTGCGGCAACACTCACAGCGGTTCGTTCAAGGACCTTGGCATGACGGTGCTGGTCTCGCAGGTCAAGCAGATGATCTCCGAAGGCGCGCCCATCAAGGCCGTCGTCTGCGCCTCGACCGGCGACACCTCGGCGGCGCTGGCGACGTATTGCGCGGCGGCGGGCATTCCGTCCA
>Ga0181520_10004080_pt1 | contig 24914 bp, 17 predicted proteins | sample PEATcosm2014_Bin_29_FD_132451 | JGI IMG/M metagenome (GOLD analysis project Ga0181520, IMG submission 132451) | Peatland microbial communities from MTU Mesocosm Facility, Houghton, MI, USA - PEATcosm2014_Bin02_30_metaG | ecosystem: Environmental > Terrestrial > Soil > Wetlands > Peat | place...
ACTCGCGACGCGTCAGGCGAAAGAGCACCAGAAAGCTGGCGGCGGCGAGGGCTCCGTCGGTGAGAAGGCTGGCGGCGGCGGCTCCACGCCAGGACCAGCGCGGAATGAGTAACAGATTCAGGCACAAATTGAGCGCGGCGGCGCCGAGTTGGGTGGCGGTGCGGTTCCATTGCGAGGCGGAGGCGGTGATGGCCGATCCCCAGGCGTAGTGGAGACAGCGCAGGATGGGGAGCAGGCAGAGCCAGCGGAGAGCGGCGACCGATCCGCCGAACGACGGGCCGAAGGCGATGGGCAGCAGCGGCGCGCCGATGGCGAGCAGCGCGGCGGCGGCGAGTGAATACGGCAGGGTGCGGGCCAGGGTCTTGCGGGAGAAGTCGCGGGCGGCCTGGACTCCGTGGGTTCCTTCGCGGAAGAACCGCGGAGCGGCGGCGGCGTAGACGGCATAGATGGGGGCGCTTGCGGCATCGACCGCGCGATAGGCGGCGGAGTAGATGCCGGCGGCCCAGGTCTGGCCGAGGGTGACGAGGCAGGTCTTATCGATGTCGTTACAGATAGAGATGGAGGAGGAGGAGAAGGAGAAGCTGAGGCCTTCGCTGAGGTCGGCGCGTCGAATGCGGACGAAGCGCGGAAGGCCGAGGCGGATGGTGATGAGAGGGAGCGCGAAGAGAGCGAGGGTGAGAGTGGTGAGCCAATAGACCTTGGTCCAGAGCAACGCGGTGGCGTGGATGTGGTGGGCGCGGGTCCAGAAGAAGAGCAGCGCGGCGGTGAGAGCCCGGCCGATGTTGACGAGAGCGGAGAGGCGCGCGGTCCAGGCCAGGCGGCCTGCGCCCTGGAACGCGCGGGCGGCGAGCTGAATGATTTTGCCGAGGAGGCCGTCGGCGAGAGCGATCCACGGGACGAGGGATCGGAGTTCGGGCCGCAGAGCGAAGTGCGCGTAGAGCATGGCGGCGGCGAGGACGAGGAGAAATCCGGCAGAGCTGATGGCGAGGGCGTGGCCCCAGGTGCGCGGGAAGGAGGCGCGATCGCGGCTGACGTTGCGGACCAGGATCATTTCCATGCCGAGGGAACTGAACTGGCTGAGAGCGGCGACGAGGGCGGCGACGCCGACGAAGGCGCCGTACTCGCGGCTGCCGAGGGCGCGTCCGATGAGGATGAAATAGACGGCCTGGGCAGCCATGCCGACGCCCTGGCCGGAGATCATCCAGAGAGAACTTTGTCGGAGGGATTCCTCGGGCATTTTCCGGTGCTACTGGAGGACTTCGTTGTAGAGGTCTTCGAGGCGGGCAGTCTGCGTTTCGAGACTGAAGTGCTCTTCGGCGCGACGGCGGCCTGCAGCGGCGAGACGTTTGGAGAGGGAGGCGTCGGTGAGGAGGCTGGAGATGGCTTCGGCGAGGGCGGGCTCATCGCCGGGCGTGACGAGGAGGGCCGTTTCGTTTTCGACGACGGCTTCGGAGACGCCGGGTCCCTGAAAGCCGGCGACGGGCAGGCCAACGGCCTGGGCTTCGCAAAGATTGATAGGGAGGCCTTCGGTGTCGCCGCTGGCGGCGACGACGCTGGGCGCGGCGAGGACGCTGGAGCGGTACATGAGGTCGCGGACGACGGAGGGCGGCTGCGATCCGAGGAAGGTGCAGTTGCGGAGGGAGTCGCGGGCCTGGGCGCGGAGCGGATCGAGGAGAGGACCATCGCCAACGATGAGGAGTCTGGCGGCGGGATGACGTGCCTCGACGAGCGACATGGCGCGGATGAGGTGATCGCAGCCCTTTTTCTCGACGAGGCGGCCGACGAAGAGAACGACGGGGTCGAGCTCGCGGGAGCGGAGCGGGTCGGGGAGGAAGTAGTTGAGGTCGACTCCGATGGAGAGGGTGCGGAGTTTCGATTCCGGCACGCCGCGCTCGAGCGCCTGGCGGCGGATGTGCTCCGATACGCAGATAAAGAGGCGGGCGCGGCTGCGAAGTTCATCCTTGCGGCGGAGAAAGACGCGGCCAGCCATGGTGCTGCGGAGGGCCTGGTCCGACATGGTGGCGTCGTAGCCGTGGAGGGTGACGATGAGGGGGATTTTGAGGTGTTTTTGGAGCGGGAGTGCTGCCGCCGCATCGAGGGCGAAGTGGGCGTGGAGGAGAACCGGGTGCTTGCGGCGGAGGATGTCCATGAATCGAGGCGCGATGCCGGTATGGAGGAAGAAGCGGCGGCGGAGCGCGTCAGCGGGGCGGTCGGTGTGGGTGAGGACCTCGGTTTCGCAGGGGTCGATGAGGAGGCTGGTGGGAATCTGGCGGAGTCCGGTGAAGCAGGGAGTGAAGCGGCGGAGAGCGTGGGCCTGGGCGGCGACAAAGGTTTCGGAGGGATGCAGCAGTTCGGACTTGTAGATAAGGACGGTCGGATTCACGGAAACTCCTGGATGGCCTCTGCGAGGTGCAGAGCTGTCTCCGGTTGCGGAGTCAGGATTTCACGGGGCCTGGGGCTGGGGGTGTGACGGGGGTCACCCGTTCGACTCGCCCGCTGCGCTGACTCGCTCAGGGCAGGCTGGGCTGCGGACTTGCTCTGGCCGGGTTTCGCGGCTAACTCGATGCTGGTGAGGGCGGCGACATAGAGGATCCAGAAAAGGCCGTTGTAGATGAGGAGGGTGTTCTCGTCGAGGTCGTAGAGGGCGATGAGGATGAGGAGGGCGAGGGGCCAGGCGATGCGGTCGATGGCGCCACGCTGCCAGAGGGGCCAGAGTTTGGCCCAGCCGCGGAGCCAGCTGAGCAGGAAGAGCAGCAGGCCGGCGGAGCCAAGTTCGAGGGCGATTTCGAGGAATCCGTTGTGGGCATGAGCGACGACGAAATGGACGGCGGCGGCGACCTGGAAGGATGGGCCCTGCATGCCGCGCCAGAAGGCGTCGTATCCGTAGCCGGAGACGGGGCGCAGAGCGATGAAGCGGGCGACCTGGGACCAGATCGCGGTGCGGCCGGTGAGAGTGGGATCGCGGCCGAGGAGAGGGGCGAGATCGTGAACGCGGAAGGTGAAAGTGGCTCCGAGGGCAATGCTCGCAAGAGGAGCTGCGAGGGCGAGGACGACGCGGAAGCGCTGTCCTGCACGGCGGGCGAGAGCGAGGAGAAGCCAGAGGAGCAGGAGGGCGGCTTCAATTACCCATGCGCCTCGTGACCCGCTCATGATGAGGACGAAAGCGAAGAGGGCGATGGCGGTGAGGCGGCTGGGACGCGCGAGGCTGGGTTTGGGAGCGAAAAGGATGAGCGCGGTGGCGAGGACCATGATGCGGCCGCAGGCGTTTTTCTGGGTGAAGACGCCCTGCCAGTCGGAGGCGTGGCCTGGGGTGTGGTCGAGGCCGAGGGCTGGGGCGAAGAGGACGAGGGCGATGGTGGCGAGGGCGAGGGCGATCATGGCGAGGCGAAGAATGGCGAGCTGTCGAGCGGGCGAATAGCGAGCGGCGAACCAGAGCCCGAAGAGTCCGGCGAGAGCGAAGGGGATGGAGCGGCGGAGGGTGAGCAGCGGATCGAGGGACCAGGCTGCGGAGGCGATTGCGAAGGCGGCGAGCAGGGCGGGAAGGATGAGCCACGGGACCTGCGAGATGTGGCGGAGAAGGAAGCGCGGGCGGCGAAGGATGAGCGCGAGGATCAACGTATTGGCGAGAGCCTGCGACGCGATGCCGCCGGCCGTGGTGAGACCGGTGGGGGCGGAGCCGGTCATTTCAAGAGACACGGCGGGAGCGATACCGGGGATGGCTCCCTGCATGGCGAAGAAGGCGAAGAGCGCGATGCAGGAGAGGTCTTCGAGGGGGATGAGGTGGGGACGTGAGGACCGGGAAACAGTGCGAGGCGGGGTCATCAGTGGACGGTGTAGATGAGCGCTGAGCTGGCTGCGGCGGTGATGTTGGCGATGCCGAGGGAGACGTTTTTGGCGAGGCTGAAGGGGACGTAGAGGATGTCGTTGGCGCGGAGAGGGACGTCGGCCGAGCGGCCGCGTTCCATGTCGCGGAGGGGCAGGTCGACGGACTGGCTCATGCCATCGATGTTGCGGACGAGGCGGACGCGTTTTTCGCTGGCTGTTTTGGAGGTTCCGGCGGCGAGGGCGATGGCCTGGAGGACGGTGAGCTGCGAGTCGTTCTGCATGACGTAGCCGCCGGGGTGGGCGACGTCACCGAGAACGTAGACGATGCCCGCTTTGGGGACGATGACGGTGTCGCCGGGGCGAACGAGGACGTCGGCGTTGAGGGCGTCGTCGGCGCTGTTGGATAGGAACGCGCGAATGCGCTCGCCATCTTTGCCGCCGCGCTCGAGGACGATGTGACGGTCGGCGGCTTCGGTAAGACCACCAGCCTGGGAGATGACGTCGATGAGGGTGCGGGGGGCGGCGAGTTTGATGGCGCCGGGGTGGGCGACCTGTCCCAGAACGGTAACCGTCTGGGTTGCATATTCCTCGACGAAGACGGAGACCTCGGGGTGGAGCAGAAAGCCGCCGCCGCGATATTTCTCTGTGATGCGGGCGGCGGCTGCGGCAGGAGTGAGTCCCTGGACGGAGAGATTGCCGGCAAGGGCGAGGGTGATTTCGCCGGAGTCGAGAACGCGGACACGCTGATCGAGCTCGGATTCGCGCAGCACGGTGATGCGGAGGAGGTCGCCGGGGCCGATGAGGAGGGACTCTGGACTGGCTGGGGGGTCTGGGGGTTGCGCGAGGGTTGGGGTAATCGAGGCAGGCGGGGCCTGCTCGGCGGCCGGGGCGGCAAGAGGAGGCGCCGATGAGGCGGGTTGTTGTGCAGATGCGGTGACGGGCCAGGCCAGGAACACGGTGGTGAGGAACAGAGACGAGATGAATTCAGGCGTGCGCATAGGGAAGTCCGGCGTTGGCGTGCTCCAGAACGAGGCCGAGGACGGCGTGGTCAGGAACCTGGCGGCTGAGGGCGTTGAAGGCGGGAAGGATTTCGTCGCGCGTGGTTTCGCCGGCCTGGGCGGAGACGAGGACGGCGTCGGAAAGCTGGGCGAGGACGAGGGCGTCGGCGAAGACGGCAGCTGGGCTGTGGATCACGATGAAGCTGAATTCCTCGCGCCAGGCGGAGAGGAGGCTCTGCATGCGCGAGGAGGCAATGAGCTCCGAAGGGCAGGGCGGGTGAGCGCCGGCGTGGACGACGGAGAGGGCCGGCAGCCCGGCGATGGACTGCGTGAAGGGAAGCACGCCTGCGTCAGACAACATTTCGCTGAGGCCGGGGTCGGTGGCGGTCGAGGCCGCGGGGGCGGAGCGCAGATCGGCGTCGACATAGAGGACGGAGGAGCCGTGTTGGGCGAGAACGGCAGCCAGGCTGAGGGCCAGCGAGGGTTGATGGTCGTGGTCGGCTCCGTTGACGGGTGAGGCCTGGGGGCCCGCATCGGTCATGGTGATGACTTGCGGTGCGCGATCGCTGTGGGAAAGCAGGAGGGAGGCGCGCAGGCGGTGCAGAGCCTCGACGAAGGGGGTCTGTTCGGTGGGTATTTCGAAGTCGATGCCGTCGACGGCCTGCATGTCGAGGATCGCGCGGTTGGGCAGGGGGAGCAGGCGACGGTACCAGGGTTGGGCAAAGTAGTAGGCGGGGACAGCGGCGAAGACGGGAGCGCCGAGAAGGGCTTCAAGGTCGGCAGGGGTGCGGATGGCGGTGTCGGTGAGCTCGCGGGTGAGGGCGGCGCCGCAGCCGAGAAGGGTTCCGGCGCCAAGAGCCAGAGCAACGAGCAGAGGCAGGCTGGGGCTGGTGGGGTGGTTCGAAGCCGGCACCAGGGCGGGGCTGACCAGGGCGAAGTTGCCGGAGTGGAGACCTTCGAGAATGCCGGTTTGCTGAAGGCGGCCGCGGAGGCTGGTGTAGAGGGCGCGGCTCTCCGCGGCTTCCTGACGAGCCAGGCGCAGGGCCACCGCGCTGCCGGTGAGTTGCGAGGCGAGATTCTTTTGCTCAGTGAAGGCGTCGCGCGCGGCGTTCTCCGCCTGGAACGCGACTTCGTAGTCGCTGTGGGCGCGTTCGCCCAGACGATGAACTTCCTGCTGGATGGAATCCTGGACGCTTTCGAGATGGGCGCGCTGTTCGGCTACGGCGGGCCAGTTTTCGCCATAGCGGTTGGCGGCTTCGGCGATCCGGGATTTGATGGCGGATTCCTGGGTGCGCAGGGACTGGAGGAGCGCGAAGGAGTTTTGTGTACTCGGACCGGCGTTGGGATTGCCGCCGAGACCGGAGATGACTTCGGGATCGCCGTTCTCGACGCTGCGCCAGATGGCCTCGCGCACGATGCGGCTGGATTCGGCGGAGGCTAATGTGGCGTTCAGCGTGTCAAGGCGCGAGAGCACGGGATTGTGGGAGTCGTCGTCGCCGTAGTTGCCAGAGGCACGGTCGAGCGCGGCGGCTCGGGCGTCGAGGGCATCGGTTTGTTCCTTTAAGCCGGCAAGCTGGGCGGAGAGCCAGGAGGCAGACTGCGCAGCGGCGGAGGATCGGGACTGAAAACCGTAGTCGGAGAGCGCCTGGACGAGGGTATTGACGACCAGCGCGGCGCGGGCCGGATCGGGGTCGGAATAGCCGATGGAGATGAGACGCGTGCCGGCGTCAGGGGCGATTTTGCGGTGCGCAGCAAAGATTTTGAGCGCGACGTAGCGGCGGTTAGGCGCGTTGGCCAGCGGGGTGGAAAGCGGCTCGAGTGGCCTGCGCCAGAACATCATTCTATGGAGAGCAACGGAGGGTCGGGTGGGTGGCGCGAAGTAGTCGGGGGTGCTCTCGAGACCGGTGCGGCGGATGACGTCGAGGGTGAGGGCGTCGGACTGGAGGATGCCAACTTCGGTTTGGAGAGTGAGGTTGTCGTCGAAGGAGTCGCTGATGGCTGTGGATTGCTGGTCGGCGGTGGTGTTGTCGAGGCCGAAGGCGCCGTGGGATTGCTTTTGCATTTCGATGACGGCGGCGGCCTCGAAATGGGGGCGCGCGCAGGCGCAGTAGAGGAGCGCCAGAGTCAGGCAGAGGAAGATTGACGAGAGAATCCAGGCGCTGCGGCGCATGAACACCGCGAACAGATCGACCAGGGTCCACTCGACGGGCGGATCGGCGGCGGCATCGTGAATCGGCCAGAGGGCGCGGGAGCTCATGGCGTTGCGTCCGGAATCGGTGGAGAAAAGCAGGTCCCTCCGCTCCGCGCTCTCATTCGTTCGCGCTCCGGTCGGGATGACAAGAGAGGATTACGCATTGCGGAGGAGCACCACCGATCCATCGAAGTCGAAGCTGAAATCCATTTCGCTCAGTCCGGCGCGGAGCATGGTGTCGCGGAGGCGGCGGCGATCCTGGGTGTGGAGGAGAAGGAAACCGCTGCCGCCTGCGCCGACGAGCTTGCCGCCTGTGGCTCCGCCATCGGAGCGGGCCAGATCGTAGAGCGAGTCGACGCGGGTAGTGGACATGGAGCGGGAGCGCGCGCGCTTGCGCATCCAGTGCTCGTGCATGAGACGGCCAAAATCGGCGACCTGACCGCCTTCGAGGGCAGTGCGAATCTCATGGCCGAGCATGCGCGCGAAGTGCAGCGCGTCGATCATGGCCGGATCGCGGGATTCGGAGAGACGCTTCTGTTCGCCGAGCAGGCATGACGCGCTGCGGAGTTCTCCGAGGAAGAAAAGCATGAGGGAATCGCGGAGCTCGTGGAGGGATTCCTCGGTCATGTGCAGCGGGGAGACGCGCACTTCGCCATTGGGGAGATATTCCTGGCAGAGAAGGCCGCCATAAGCGGCGATGTACTGATCCTGTTTGCCGACGGGTTCGCCGAGGCGGTTCATCTCGATTTCGACGGCTTCACGGGCCAGAGTTTCGGCGGTTACCGGTTCGCGCTGCCATGCGTAGAGGGCGTGGAGCAGGCCGACGAGGAAAGTACCGGAGGAGCCGAGGCCGGTGCCCGCAGGGACATCCGCGACGCTGACGACCTCCAGCGGCGACGCGGCATGGTGCATGCGGATGGCTTCGCGCATGAGGGGATGACGGATTTCATCGCAGGTACCGGCGTGCTCGGTTTCGGAGTATTTGAGGAAATAGCCGGGCAGGAAGCTTCGGTTCACGGTGATGTAGACGTACTTATTGATGGCGGCGGAGATCACAAAGCCGCCGCCGTTCTCCAGATAGTAGGAGGGGAGGTCGGTGCCGCCGCCACCGATGGAGATACGCAGGGGTGTGCGAGTCATGATCAACTTCACACCACCTGCGTGTCTCTTTGCGGGGGAGGGGTGCCAGATCTTGCATAGGTGAGAACGCGGCGAATGCGCGGGGAAGCAGCGACAACGGCTTCAGTCTCGCGCATACCGGCCAGGGTACCGATTTCGTAGAAGCGCTCGGAAGTTTCGTAACCGGCGAGGAGGGAATAGTGGGCGAGCCCGGACCAGACGTCAGCGAGATCGAAGACGGGCACGGTCCAGTGGGTGAGAACGCTCGAATCGAGAGCGTCGAGCCCGTAATCGATGTGGCGCATGGCGGGGGAGGGGTGACGTTTGTCGTAACGAACAACGGCGCCCCTGCGAAACTCGACGTTGCTGGAGCCCCATCGATTCTGGTTGCAGAAGACGGTCATCAGGGCGGGCTTGCCTGAGTCGAGAAAGGAGCGCCAGACCGGCTCGACGGGCTCGGTGAGCCAGCTGTCGCCGTACATCACGAGAAAGCGCCGGCCGAGCAGAGGGAGGGCCTGGAACAGCGCGCCACCGGTGCCGAGGGGCTGCGGCCCATCGTGACTGTAGGTAATGGAGAGGTCAAAGCGGCTGCCATCGCCGGCGAAGTCCTCGATCTGGTCGCCCAGAAAGCCGCAGCAGAGGACGACCTCGCGGATGCCGCCAGCACGAATGAGGCGAAGCTGGTGGGCAAGGAAGGGCTCGCCGGCGATCCGGATCAGCGACTTGGGCATGAACGATGTGAGCGGGCGCAGTCGCGTCGCCAGGCCGCCGGCGAGCAGGGCAAGACGAGGAGGCCAGGGCGATTCTCCAGGTCCGTGATCTTTGAAAACAGGGCGCTCGCGCGGCTCCCTCTCGAAAAGAGGCCACGGGCCGGAAGCAGCCGTGCTGACGACTGCGGGGATCGTGTTCCAGTCAGTTACGAAGGATGCGTTCATCGGCCATCAGCTCCTGCAGCGATTGGCGCACGGCGTCGCGGCTGTTTCTTTTTGGGAACCAGCCGAGGGAACGGATGCGCGAGGAATCGAGACGGACAACCGGGACGTCACCACGCCATCCGCGTGATCCGCCGGTGTAGTCGAAGGCGGGTTTGTCGGCCAGGCCGAGGGTGGTGACGGCGAGGTCGGCGATTTCGGTGACAGTGACCACGTCGTCAGTGGCAACGTTATAGACGGAGAATGGCGCGGTGGCCTTCTGCGCGGCGCACAGCGCGGCTTCCACGACATCGGTGACATAGATGTACGGTTTACTTTGATTGCCGTCGCCGAGAATGCGAAGGCGTTTGGGTTTGGCAGTCAGGCTGCGAACGAAGTCGAATCCGACCCCGTGGGTCTGACGGGGGCCGACGACATTGCCGAAGCGGAAGACGCAGGCGTGCAGTCCGAACATGGAGCAGTAGCTGGCGATCAGGGATTCGCAGGCCAGTTTGCTGGCGCCGTACGTGGAGATGGGCACCATGGGGGCGAAATCTTCGCTGAGCGGCTGGTCGCCGGCATCACCGTAAACGCCGCTGCCGGAAGCGTAAAGCAGGCGATGGACACCGGAGCGGCGCATGGCCTCGACGACGTTATTCGTGAGCAGAGTGCCGTGATAGAAATCGATCTCGGGACGTTCGGCTGCCGCGGCAATATCGGGGTTCGAGGCAAGGTGGATGACCCAGTCGTGGCCCTCCATGGTCGCGGTAAGCGCGTTGACGTCGCAGGCGTCGGCATGCACGACGTTCAGGCGTGGATCGCGGCGATGGGCTTCGTAGTGCCACTCGCGGCCCGACGAAAAGTTGTCGAAGATGGTGACGCGGCGAGTCTTCTGTGACGCAAGCAGAGCGTCAATGAAGTGGCTTCCGATGAAGCCCGCGCCTCCAATGATGAAGTAACTTCCCTGTGAAAGGAGCATCTGTTCCTCTGTCGAATACGAATCAGTACTGGTGATTCCGATTGTGAAACTCGCCGGGGCTTAGCGGACCGAAGTGAAACGATGTTCCTATCCTTGGGCGACGGCCTGAGGAATGGCAATCATTTATGTGGCTGGAGCGGTTACGCAAGTCAGGTTAATGACAAAGTTATGGCCTGTTGGCGGCATTACCTGAGATAGGTTTGACAAACGATCCACAGCTTGACTCCGGGGCGGGGGATATATAAGTGGCTTCGTAACCCAGTACGATTTGTGCCGGTGGCCGTCCAGGCCCTCCGGCACGGGCCACTTATGAAGAAAACTGAGGACGGGCTCACCGTTGGAATGCCGGTATCGAACGCCATGCCGTCGCTGCCGGAAGCGATCGACAGTCTGCTGCATCAGACCACCGATAAATTCCAGATTCTCGTGATCGTGGACGGCGGCACGGATGACAGCGCGGGGTATCTGAGGAATCTTGAAAACCAAATGGCGCGGGTTGGATTTCCATGGCCGCGACTGCGCGTGATGGAGCAGGCCCATGCAGGCATCACGGCCACTCTCAACCGCCTGCTGTACGAGACGCGAACGCCGTGGCTGGTGCGCATGGATGGGGACGATGTTTCGTATCCCACGCGCATTGCGAGGCTACAGGAGGCCATTCGGGATCATCCAGATGCAGGGCTGATCTACTCGCTGGCCGACTATCATCCCCGTGAGCGCTGCGCGGGGCAATTCCGGTGCTCGCGGGGCACTCCGGAGGAATTGCGGGCGATGGTCCGGAGTGGCTATCTGCTGTCGATATGTCACTCGACGGTGGCGCTGAACGTGGAAAAGGCGTGCGCCGCGGGTGGCTATCGGATGGATATCCACGCGGAGGATGCGGACTTATGGTGGCGCATGGCGTTGCGCTACGAGGTTCAATGCATTCCCGAAGCGCTGGTGGGATTCCGGCTGAATCCGCGCGGCGTGAGCGCACAGAACCTGGAGAAGCAGCAGCTGGCAGCGATCTACGTGCAGTATTTGCTGCTTTCAGAGTTGTGGAAGCTGCCGCCGCGTCCGTTGGGAGAGGTCGCCGAACCGCTGATGGAGTTTCTGGATCCTTCCGCATTTGAGGCGAAGGAGGCGCTGCGGCGGTTCAACATTTATCTGGCAGATAAGCATTTCGTGCGCGGCCTGGGCGCTCTGGCCCACGCTGCGCACGCGTCACCGGGCTACGTTTTGCGCAGAGTGCGGGACGAACTGCGGCACACGGCGATCGGCAATGGTGTGCCGCCGGACAAATTTCTGGAACGAAAAGGAGTGCTGTGGGCCTGATGGTGGAAACGATCACGACAGAATGTGCTGAGGCTCCGGATTCGGTCTCCGCACCTGCGCGGCTGCCGTTGCCGCCTCGGTTTGTGCTGGGCAAGGTTCCCATCGACCGGATCTCGATGGACTACGCGGCGGTGCTGATGGTGGAGGCGTTGCTGCACCGCGGAGAGTTGCCGCCGTTGACGGTGGCGGGTCCGAACGCGCATCTGGTGACTATGGCGGAGCGAGACAGCCGCTTCGCTGCGGCGCTGCAGGATGCCGATCTGGCGGTTCCGGATGGAATCTCGATTGTCTTTGCGTCGCGTTTGCTGGGCGTTCCCATTCCGGAACGAGTGACAGGCGGCGACCTGATGGAGCGGATGTGCGCGGAGGCGGCGCAGTACGGTCTCCGGGTGTTTTTTTTGGGAGGGTTGCCGGGGGCGGCGGTGATGGCGGCGCATCGCCTGCGGGAGCGATATCCGGGGCTCCAGATTTGCGGGACGTACTATCCGCCGCAAGGCTTTGAGAATGATGCCGCCGAGCTGGCTCGGATGCGCAGAGCCATTGACGAGGCCGCCCCCGATCTGCTGTGCGTAGCTTTCGGAGCCCCGAAGCAGGAAATCTGGATTCAGGAGAATCGCGGGCGACTGAAGGTAGGCGCGATCATGGCGGTGGGCGCGGCACTGGATACGCAGGCGGGGCTGCGGAGCCGCGCGCCGCGCTGGGTCCAGGCCATCGCGCTGGAGTGGCTCTTCCGGTTGCTGATGGAACCGCGACGCCTGTGGCGCAGATATCTCATCGGGAACACGCGGTTCGTGGTTCTGGTGATGGGGCAGTGGGCGCGGGAGAAATCCGGCGATCTGCAGCGGCGTATCGCGGAAAGGTTCCGCGGAAACAACGAACAACTCAGCATACTGGGGTCAGGCCATGACGAAGATTGAAGAACTGCGTATCAGTTTGTTTAGTGACGGGGCCGATTTGCCTGGAATTCTGGAGATGTATGAGAAGCCCTGGATCAGGGGCTTCACCACAAATCCGACGTTGATGCGCAAGGCAGGAGTGCGCAACTACGAGGCCTTTGCGCGCTCGTTGCTGCGCGCAGTGCCGGATCGGCCCATCTCGCTGGAGGTATTCGGCGATGATGAGGCGGAGATGGAGCTGCAGGCGCTGACGATCGCGACGTGGGGGCGGAACGTCAACGTAAAAATTCCGGTCACAAATCGCGACGGCTTGTTTATGGGGCCGCTGATCCGCAGGTTGGGTGAGGCGGGAGTAGCGCTCAACGTGACGGCGATCCTCACGCTCGAGCAGGTGGAAAAGGTTGTTGAGGCGCTGGCGCCGGACACCTGGGCCATCGTCTCGGTGTTTGCAGGGCGGATTGCGGATACCGGCGTCGATCCGATTCCGCTGATGGCGGACGCGAAGCGGGTCCTGCGGTGGCGGCCGCGCGCGCAGCTGCTGTGGGCCAGCCCTCGGGAGCTGTTGAACGTCTTCCAGGCGGAAGATGCGGGGTGCGACATTATTACCGTAGCGCCGGAAATCCTGCGCAAGATGGAAATCGTTGGCAAGGACCTAAAACAGTATTCGCTTGAGACCGTGGAGATGTTTCATCGCGATGCCCGGGCTGCGGCTTATGAGATTGACGTCACGGCTGTGATGCCGACGAGGCCTGAGGGCAGTTCGACTGGCAAGATCGGCAAGGATGATTTCCGCGGCCTCGGCGAGATTCCGGGCGAAGTAGTCGGCGCAGAGGTCGGCGGTCCGCAGGGCAGGCCCGATGCCTGATGGGGGCGGCGCAATGCGGATAGTCCGAACACCCGCGGCATGGCCACACTGCGTGTCGGTGGGTTGGTCGCCGATCATCCACGAATCGGAAAGCGTCAGGCCGAAGTCTTCGCGCGCCTGCAGCAGCAGGCCGGGGGAGGGTTTGCGGCAGTTGCAAACGTGAGAGTAGCCGGGCGTGAGTCCGCGGGGATGATGCAGGCAGTAGCTGAAGCGAAAGAAGGCAATGCCGGCCGAGGTCAGGGCGGTGACGAGTTCACGGTGTATGTCGTGGTGGGTCTGGTAGCTGAACTTACCGAGCGCGAAGTTGGGCTGATTGGAAACGAGGATGAGCGGATAGCCCGCGCTCTGTAACTTATGCAGAGCCGGAATCACGCCCTCGATGAGGCGGAGATCCCTGGGCGTGAGCGGGGATTCCATCCGGCCGGTGTTCGGATTTAGCACGGTGGAATTGAGGACGCCATCGCGGTCAAGAAAGATCGCGGGCCGGGTGATGGGCCGGATCACGGGCCGAATCATCTGGCTGATTCCCATTTCATTTCGTTGGCGCGCAGGTGAGGGTGGGAGACGATCAGGTGCCAGACGACTGCCTGGAACTCCTCGGTGTGCGGGGTTACGGTTGCGGAGGAGAGGACAGGAATGACGAGGCAGGCATCGGCGACTTGCGCGGTGTAACCACCATCGCGGCCGACGATACCGAGGATGCGTGCGCGGACTTGTTTCGCCAGATTGAGGCTGGCGACCAGATTCATGCTGATGCCGAGCTCCGGATTGCCTCCGCCGACGGAGAGGATAAACACCGCGTCGCGGGGGCCGAGATGGCTGACGCGCAGCCAGTTGGCGTAGCAGGACTCCCAGCCGTCATCGTTGATGCGGGCGGTCAGCTCGGAGACGTTGTCGGTGGGGGCATAGCATTCGATTCCGGCGATCTTGCGGAAGTCGTTAACAGCATGGCTGGCATGACCAGCGCCGCCGCCCACGCCGAGGAAAAAGACGCGCCCGCCCTGAGCGCGAATATCGAGCAGCAACTCGATCATGCGATCGATGGCAGCGGTATCGAGATGGGAGGCGACAGAGCCTACTTCAGAAAGATAGGCGGTCGTGTAGTCGCTGGCAGGCAAGGTCGGCATCGGATCAGAGGGAGGATTTCCGCAGAGCAGGAACGGCGGGTTTGCGGCTGAAGACCAGGCGTAGGCCGGGCTCCGCGTCAACCTGGCGCCGCGCTCGGTGCATACCTTTTCTGAGGGACTGGCGGATCTTTGCCGGAATGATGGCGAAGATGAGGAAGCTGACGAAGGAGCGAAACTCCGGCTGGCCTTCCAGCAAAAAGGCACGGAGCAAATTGAGTCTGGCGCGTATTCCCGCATGGCTGCTCCGCGCGCGCCACACGCACTGAATGGCCACGAACCAGGAGAAGGCGCGAGATGAGATTTGGCCACGGGAGGCGCGTATCCACGACAGCGACGATTGCCATGCGGCCTCGCGGCCCACAGTTTCGCGCTTGTCCTCCACCCGCCATAGCGCGAGCGGCTGGCGCAGCATGGAAAGGCCGACACCTTTGTGCGTGGCAACGCGGATCAGCCAGTCCCAGTCCTGATGCAGGGGAAGGCCGGACTGGAACGGTACTGCGAGCAGGAGATCGCGCGGCGCAAGAAGGGTGGAGGTCTGCATGATGCCGCCGGGATCGCGCAGGCTGGTGCGGCAGAAGAGAAAATCCGCTACGGGCTGTGGTTGCTGGTAGGGCCGCAGCGGCAGCACGCGGCTGGTGGCGGGCGACTGCGCGATCAGGCGGCAGGAGACGACAGGGAACCATTCGGGCATGGCGTGTGCGGCACGCATCTGGCGGTCGATTTTTTCCGGGAGCCATTCGTCGTCATCGTCCAGAAAGGCAATCCAGTCACCGCGAGCGGCGCGGACACCGGCGTTGCGGGCATCGGAGCCGCCGCTACGTTCGGGAAGGAAGACCACGCGTACCCGCGGATCCATTGCAGATTCAAGCCAGGTTGCGGTGTCCGGGTCAGGTCCATCGACGACGACGATGACTTCCAGGTGCTTCCAGGTCTGGCGCAAGGCACTGCGCAGTGCACCAGCGAGCAGAGCGGGCCGGCCGCGGGTGGGAATTACGGCCGAGACCAGAGGAAAGTCCGAACATGCAGAGTGATCGGGCATGGTGGCAACACAACGAGAGATAACCAGGCAAAAATACGAAGATAAGGTGGGCCGGGGAGGAAATACAGATTACGGGCGGGGCGTCGTCCATTTCAGTAACGGAACGAATGCCAGAATGGGAAACGAGGCCCATCCGCTTGGCGTCAAGCAGGGGCAGCGTGCTATACCCAGTGGGGACTTTTCGTCCTGACGCTTTCCTATACCGTCGAAAGCCCGCCTGGCGGCTCCATTTCGTTCCGAAGAAACAAACCAGACTGGCAAATTCACTCATGCCGATGGCATACTGTGCGAATTCCCCGTGCTGCACTGCCCGGTCAACCCACGCGGTAATCGCGGGCGGGTTCTGTGAGGCGCTTCAACGGTATCAGGCCTGATTGGCACAAGGGATCAGACAGCGGTCGCCGCTGCATGGGAAAGGATGGAAATCGCAACTGCAGTCCGCGATCAATGATGAGCTGCCTGGGCAAACACGGAGGGGTGAGGATCCTGCTCATCTTCTTTGCGATCTCTGGCGCGGCAGAAATGGCCAGGGCGGCACCGGCGATCCAGATTTTGAAGGTCGATCCGAGTCCGGTAGAGGTGGGTGGACCGCTGGTGATCGTCTATCGCATCGGAAACACCGGTACGGCACAGGGCACGTTTCAGTTGCAGATGGTCATCGACTCGCCTTCGACGTATCAGTACCAGACTCTGGCGGCGGGCGGGAGCCAGGTGCTGAGCTGGGGAACAACGGTTACCACGCCGGGGAATAAGACGGTAACGCTGCACATGTGGGAGCAGGTGGGAAGCCGGACGGTACAGAGTTGCCCGGGCTGCCCCCGACAAACGATACCGATCTACGGGAATCTGGTGTCGGTGAGCGAGCCGCTTATGGTGTTTGCGGCGTCGAATGCGCCGTTGCGGCCACAAATGCTGAACATCGGTCCGCCGGGCAAGGACGGCTCGTTCTCTTCGAGTGATTCGGAAACCGGAGTGATGAACAAGGTGGCGGGCGACTCATCGATTCTTTACGCGGTGAGCACGCACGCGGGAGTGTGGAGGAGCACGTCGTTGGGGAACTGGGTTCAGCTGACGCAGGCGCCGCCCCGGGCAGCCTCAATCGCAGTGGATCCGAGCGACAACCGCCATCTGATCGTTGGAGAACGGGGAGATGACAATTTCGTCCCGAACATAACATCCCTGGTTGCGAGCCGGTCGGGCGCGTGGGAATCGACGGATGCGGGGGATACGTGGATGAAGATCTACGATCCTGGGCTCGACCCGAATTATCCATCCACAGGTCTGGGCTCGGTGCGGGATGTGGTGTTCGCGCCATACGGCAAGCTCATTATGATTGCGACTGCGCGTGGGATAGGAGTGCGTGAGGCGACGGGCGCGGCAATCGGTACACAAGTCACAGTCTTCCCGACCGCAGGGGATGTCCGTGAACTGGCGGTGAGCGCCAACACCGTGTGGGGGTGGACCACCGATCACCAGCTTCTGATGCTCAACATGCCGGTGGCGAACTGGAAGAATCCTCTCGCGCCGCTGTCGTGGACGTCGTTCGCGATGCCGCCGACGGTGACGGTTTCGATGGCGGATCCCGGGGATTCGAGGACGGTCGCGGACGTGCTGACCAATTGCGGCGTGGTCGGATGCGAAAACATAGATCCGCTGCACCCGAAGCACCCGCCGGGGGGACTGGCTGGATTCGACGACCACGCCGTGCTGGTGTTTACCCCGTTTGTGTCGCTCAGCCATCCTCTCGCGACCGAGGATCCGGCTTGTAAGAATCCCCCTTCGGCTCAGGTTTGCGATATTTTCCAGAACCGCATTGGTGTGCTGGTGTTCAAGGCGGCGGGGTCAGCGTGGAGCGGACAGCTGACCAAGGACCGCGACGGAAGGGGGCTCGGAGGCAAGGCGTTTGCTGTCGCGGCAACGCTCAACTGTCCTGCTCTGCCGGACGAACTGAGCGAGAGACAGAGATTTTATGTGTCTTCAGGGCAGGGGTTGCAGGAGGCGCTCGCACAGGATTCCGATGGGCGCTACCACTGGGACAATCCGGTGGGGGGAGCGGAGTTTCAGGCCATTCCCAAACAGCATTGGGGCGGACCTTATGGCGGCCACGCCACGAACATCCATGTGGACTTCTGGGATTTCCATTTCGATCCGAATGTCTGCCCGCCGGGCCATTTCACCTCGTGGCTTGCGAATGACGGCGGCATCTACCAGGCGGATGTTTCCGGAGCCTCGGGAATCGGGACCCGGCCGAATCCGAAGTTCGTTGGCACCCTGACCGGCTTGAGCTGGCAGATGCACAATGCCGGTTTGTGGACCCATAACGTGAACGCGCTGGTTGCAGTGAAGCGAGCTTCCGATACGGCGACGCACCTGTATTACGCGACCGGGGACAACGACGGTTTTTGGGGGGTGAGCGCGGGATCACTGCCTGGATTGAAGCCGGGCCAATGGCGCAGCGGAGGGACCGCGGGGGACGCCATATCGGGAGTCGCCGATGGATCCTCGATGAGTGCGGCAGGGATGCGCGATTACTGGGCGGGGGGAAACTGCGGCGGTCATCATGATTGTGCCTATCTCACAGACCTTCAATCGGGAAGTGTGCACGGGTTCAATGTGGGAGGTTGGATGAGCGGGCTGGTTTCTTCCACGGTGTTCACGTTCATTCAGAGCACACAGGCGGAGGTCGCGTCCGGCACGGTGAAGACTCCGGATGCGGTGATGCTGGTAAATCTTCCCATCCAGGAACCTGGCCCGAACGGCACGAGATCGATCCCGGGCATCTACGGTCAAAAGGTGACAACAGCCCGCACAGTGATTCTGCGCAATAAGTCGTTTGACAAAAGCCCGGACGGAACGAGCTCTCATTTCTCCAAATGGAGTATCGCGCGGGATAACCTGCCTGCCGGAACGGAGCGCTTCTGGGTAAGCGGCGGGCACGGCAACCCTGTGTATTATTTTTTCACTCCCAGCTCGACGACCTGCCCTGGAGGCCTGGTGGGTGACATCAGCAACGGAAAATGGCCTTGTCTGATGACAAATTTAGCTCTGACAAATTTAGCTCTGTCAGTTGGTTCGGGTGCGATTTCAGGGCCGGCTTTCGTGAGTCCCTACCAGCCGCAGACAGTCTTCGTTTTACAACTGGGAACGTCGCCCGGGATCGAATACACGACGGACGGCGGCACGACGTTCTGTCCAGCGCCCAACCTGACGCAACTGGTGACAGGTTCGGGACAGTTTCCGCAGACCCAGGATGGTCTGGGGAAGTTCGACCCCAGTAACCGCTTCCTGGATGCGGGTGAGGCCTATCATGGGTCTGTTTTGCCCATGATCTCGGATATAGCGTTCGATCGATCGGACCTATCCACGATGCTCGTCATCTCTCCGCTTTCCGGCGTCTATTTCGGAAGGCTGGGGGATCAGGCGAAATGTACCGAACCAATATGGCAGGCGCTGCAGGGACCCACAGACAACTGGGGTTATCCGTCGACCGGCGTCCTTCTGGATGGGACGGCGTTCATCGGAACCGAGGGTCGAGGAATCTTCGAGATCAGCGGGCCCGCTTCCGGTCTTCTGGCGAGCTACTTCGAGATCGACCGCGCCAGGTTGCTGCGAACCACCACGGTAACACTCAAGTCGTCGAGCGGCTCCCCCATTCCATGGGCGTTGTACTCGCTGATTATCAGAGGACAAGGCGGCAGCCTGCTTCAGGCGGAAATCGGCCAGCGGACCGATGGGGATGGGATGATCGATATCCCTGGGGCGAGCGTAAATCCGACGGTTCGGGCCTGCGAGCTGAACTTTTTCGGCGACGGACAAAATGCCCCAACCTCGATGCGCTTCGATTGTTCAACGCAATAGAACGTCGTCGAATTCCATTGCCCGATTTCCGCATAAGAGACTAGCGGTTCATGCCGTCGAGCACCGAGCCGACGATGCCGCCGAGGACGCCTGCTTCGGTGGTTTGGCGCGCTTGTTCGCGGGGCATGTATTCCTGCAGCGCATGTGCGAGGCGCGAGAGGGGCAGGGTCTGCAGCCAGATGCGGCCGGGGCCGGTGAGCGAGGCGAGGAAGATGCCGTCTCCGCCGAAGATGAGGTTCTTGATGCCGCGCACCATGGTGATCTGAAAATTGACGCTGGCGGTGAACGCGCCGACGTGGCCGGGATGGACGAGCAGAGTCTCGCCCTGCTGGAGATCGCGAGTGACGACTTCGCCGGAGAGTTCGATCCAAGCGGTGCCCTGGCCGCTGACTTTCTGCAGCAGGAAGCCGTCGCCGCCGAAGATGCCGGCACCGAGAGACTGCTGGAAGCCGACGCCGATCTGGATGGCGGAGGTAGCACAGAGAAAGCCGTGGCGGTGAATCATGTAGTCGTAGCCGGGCGCAACTTCGACGGGCACAATGTGGCCCGGTACGCGGGTGGCGAAGGCGAGCTCGGCGTTGCCGCCCATGGCGCGATACTCCGTCATGAAAAGGCTGCCGCCGCCGACTACGCGTTTGAAGGCGCCGAAGAAGCCTCCTCCGCCGGCGAACTGGGTGTGGGTGGTCATCTGAACATTGGGGGACATCCAGGAGAGTTCGCCCGCCTCGGAGATGATGGCGTCGTTGGGCTCAAGGAGGAACTCGAGCACGGGCATGGTGGTGCCGATGACCTGACTTTTCATGACAGACAGAGTACAGGATCGGGGGCGCGGTCGCCATCAACAGCCTTAATGCCAGCAACCCTGCAACGCGGCCGTATATGGGATTGCGGATACATTGCGGAGACCAGGAAAAAGTTTCCCCGGACACGGTAAGGAAACTGGAAGAAATTACTGGTTCGGCTTCTGGCGCGAGAGTGGGGCGAGAAATCCTCAGAAATATTGCATTTCATGGGTTGCATCCATTGCAAACCCGGAGTACCACTAAGACAATAACTCAGGAAAGACCCACGGGAGGTTTCAAAGCAGTACCTGTTTTTATTGTGAGGTAGGGGCTCAGAAGTGACCACGCTGTATCACCACGCTGTCAGCTGTTTCCACGTTGTCGGGTTGTACGCCTTCGAGCAGTAGCCGCGATTGAAGAGTCGCAGGGTCCCCCCAAAATTGTATCGGGCCAAGGTATCTCAGTCTGAGAGAGAAAGGTAGTGTCTCGTCTCGATCGAGCCTTACGTCACGCTGAAGGGCGATGACTTAGCAGGATCTCGTTCGGGAAAAGACAACGCCTGACACTCAGCTGCGCCTTCCTCATTGCGGGAAGGCTCGGCGCCGCAGTCATGCTGCGCGCGCCAACAGGTGGAGTGTGCCCAGGCGTTACCCAGGTGCACTGCATGGATCTCAATCGGATTTCTCCGACCTTCGGCCGCGCGGTTTCGGCTGCCGATGCCCTGACCTTTAACCGCGCCTCACTCCCCGGAGGACGAGCAAGGAAACGCAGGGGGATAGGTGGAATGGCGTGTGCAGCCGTGGTGGCCACGCTTCTGGGCATCACTCCCGGCGCGATTTTCGCGCAGCACTGGGGACATCGACATGGTTCGCAAGGCCAACTGAGCGGAGTGACCTGCAGCAGCGGTTCTCTGACGGGGGGCGGTACGGATCCCTGCACCGTAAAGCTGGCTGCCGCGGCTGGATCCAGTGGGATGACAGTCAGCCTGGCGAGCAACAGCAACGTCGTAAAGGTGCCTTCGTCCGTTACTGTCGCTCAGGGAGCTACGAGCGCCGCATTCACCGCCACCGCCTCAGCGGTCAGCACTGCGCAGACGGCAATGCTGACTGCTTCAGGCAACGGCAACTCTTCCACCTATGCGCTACAGCTGAAGCCTGCTGCGACGACCGGCGCCGCAGCACTGACGCTGGGGTCCAACAGCGTGGCCTTTGGCAGCGTGAGCCTGAACACGCCGTCGACGCAGACGGTAAATCTCACCTCCAGCGGCACGGCGTCGCTGACGATTAGCTCGGTTTCGGTGTCGGGAACGGGCTTTGCGATCTCCGGGGTCGCCACGCCACTCACGCTGACTCCCGGGCAGACAGCAACGCTGGATGTGCAGTTCGATCCCACCGCTGCGGGAGCCGATACGGGGACGGTGACGATCGGCAGCAACGCCGCAAGTGGCGCGACCGCGACGATCGGCCTGAACGGCACGGGCGCCTCGGCGGCTGGCTATCAGGTGAAGCTCACCTGGAATGCGCCGAGCAGTTCCGGCGATCCGGTCGCGGGTTACAAGGTTTATCGCGCGGTGAGCGGGAGCGCTTCGTATCAGCTGTTGAATACGTCGGTGCAGCAGCCGACGACCTACACCGATACAACAGTGCAGGCCGGCGCAAGCTACACCTACGAAGTGATGAGCGTGGATGCGGCAGGAGTGCAGAGCGCTCCTTCGAATATCTACGTCGCGGCGATCCCGTAGCGTTCGCCGGGATCGCGAAAACCGAGAACGGGAGCCGAATCCCCGCGTCGCATGGCGCGGGGTTCGGCTTTCGTGCGTTGGGCTTGGCGGGCGCGGAGTTCGTGGTCGGGGCGGCGCGGTGATCTTTCGTTATCGCCCGAGGGTAACCACTTTTACGCGAGTCGAATCTGTGTTGCACAGTTTTTGTTGCAGTGGGTTATGAGTGACTCACATTACCACGACCTGGATAAGTGCGGATAAGTAGGCTGTAAGTTCCATAACGGGAAACTAACTCATCGCGGGCATCAATTCTGCCGAAGGTAACTAACATCGAGCACTATTGTGATCGGCCTCACAGTTACTAACGCCCCACTCGTTGGATGATCGCTTCAGCAAAATACTTCGTTCGACCACCTCTTATGTGATCCGGGCCAGCGTGCTCGCCATGCGATGGCGAGCGCACAGAGGTGGAGTGTGCGAAGGCGCTTTCTGAGGTGCCGCTGATGCTTCGTCTTCTTCCTTCCCCCTTCGGCCGCAACGTATGCGAATCCAACAACCAATCCAGCAGGGATCTTTCGCTGAGCGATGCGCGTGGTCCGGCGCGGCCTGCGCCTGAGTGGCGGACCGCCTGGCTGCCGATTTTGCTGTGCTGTCTTCCCTTAACCACGCGAGGCGCGAGCTTTGTGCAGGCAGCGTACGCAACGCCATCCTCTGCGACGACTGTGACCGTGACTTATAAGTCGGCACAGGTCGCGGGCGATCTGAACGTGGTGGTTGTTGGCTGGCATCAGACCGCTGCTACCGTAAAGTCGGTCAGCGACAGCGCCGGCAACAGCTATCGCCTGGCGATCGGACCGACGGCTGGGAATGGATATGAGCAGTCCATTTACTTTGCCGCGAGCATTGCGGGCGGCAGCGACAAAGTTACAGTGAGCTTCAGCCAGTCGGCGACTTACCCGGATGTGCGCATTGTTGAATACCAGGGGTATGCGGCACTGGACGCGGTGGCCGGCGGCACGGGCAGCGGCACGAGTGACAGCAGCGGCCTGGCAACGACGGCGCATGCGGGCGAGCTGATTGTTGGGGCCAATACCGTTAATACAGCGAATCTGAATCCTGGCAGCGGATTTACACAACGCGTGTATACGTCGCCGGATTCGAACATCGTGGAGGACAAGACCGTGACCTCCGCCGGCACCTACAGCGCCAATTCCACCCTGAATGAGAGTGGTGGCTGGGTGATGCAGATGGCGACTTTCTGGTCGGGCAGCGGGAGCACCGCGTCACCGACGCTGAATGCGTTGTCGTGCAGCAGCGGGTCGCTGACAGGAGCGGGGACGGATGCCTGCACGGTGACGCTGACCGGGGCTGCCAGTGCCGCGACCACAGTAACAGTAGCGAGCAGCAGCAGCGCGGTGACGGTGCCGGTGTCGTTGACGATTGCGGCAGGGTCGACGAGCGCCAGCTTCACGGCGACGGCGACGGCGGTGACTTCGAACCAGACGGCGACGCTGACCACGACGGCAGGCGGGGTGTCGAAGACCTTCGCGCTGGCACTGAATGCGACGGCTCCGGGGCTGACGGTGAGCTCCAGCAGCGTGGCATTCGGGACGGTGGCGCTGAACACGACAACCAGCAAGACGGTGACGCTGACGTCTTCCGGGACGGCCGCGCTGACCATCAGCGCAGCGGCGGTTACGGGAACGGGATTTGCGGATTCGGGGATCAGTTTCCCGGTGACGCTCAATCCTGGCCAGACCGCGACGCTGACGATCGGGTTCGATCCAGCGACGGCGGGTTCGTTCACCGGATCGATTGCGATCGGCAGCAACGCGGCTGCGGTAATGATCGGCCTGAGCGGGACCGGGCAGGCTGCGGCAACGTTGAGCGCGGTTTCCTGCAGCAGCGGATCGCTGACCGGCGCCGGAACGGATGCCTGCACTGTGTCTCTTACTTCGGCGGCGAGCAGCGCAACGATGGTAGCCCTGTCGAGCAGCAGCAGCGCTGTGACGGTGCCGGCGTCGGTGACGATTGCCGCAGGGTCAACGAGCACCAGCTTTGCGGCGACGGCGACGGCGGTCAGTTCCAGTCAGGCGGCGACGCTGACGGCGACAGCAGGTGGGATCTCGAAGACCTTCGCGCTGACGCTGAATGCGACGACGCCAACGCTGAATCTTAGCGCGACGAGCGTGGCGTTCGGCAGCGTGGCTCTGAACACGCCGGCGACGCAGTCGGTCACCATGACGTCCTCCGGGACCGCTATGGTGTCCGTGACCGCGGGAACTGTCAGCGGGAGCGGATTCACTCTTCCCGGAGCGAAGTTCCCCATGACGCTGAACCCCGGGCAGACCTCGACGCTGGAAGTGCAGTTCGATCCAACCGTAGCGGGTGCGGCGACAGGCAGTGTGAGTTTCTCCAGCAACTGCTCGATGGGAGCCATGTCCATCAGCCTGAGCGGGACCGGCGCAGCGCCGGCAAGCTATCAGGTCGAGCTGAGCTGGGATGCACCGACAAGCTCCAGCGATCCAGTCGCTGGGTACCACATTTACCGGGCGAATAGTGGAGGTGCGTATCAATTGCTGAATTCGTCCGTCAACCCGCCCACGACTTACACCGACACGACCGCGCAAGCCGGGGCGACTTACAACTACGAAGTTAAGAGCGTCGACGCGTCGGGGGTGGAAAGCGCGCCCTCCAACGTCTACACGGCAGCGATTCCATAACAGCTCGAACACGCTGCGAGCCGCGGTTCGAATAAGCTGACGAGCCGCAACGGAATCGAGTAGTTTCCGGCACCAGCCACACGAGCAAGAGCGGCTGGTGGATCGCGGAGCATGGACTGCAGTCCAGTCTCATGCTCCGCATTTTTTTGTGGACAGGCGTTGTTTTCGGGCGCTGGCGGCCCCGAGTCAGCCGGAGCCGCGGAAGCGATGGATCAGGCGACGGTCGCGTTTCGAGGGACGGCCGGCGGGGGCGGGGGTGAAGTGGAGTCCGGCCTTGCGCTCCTCGGCAAATTTACGCCGCGCTTCGCGGCTCGCTTCGGTTTCGCGGTAGAGCTGTTGCGCGATGGAAGCCGGCCCGCGGATGCCGCTCAGGCCCAGGACTTCGACTTCGAAGTCGCCGCCCTCATTTTTGATCGACAGCAGATCGCCGACGCGAACTTCGCGTGAGGAGCGAGCTGGCTGTCGGTTGGCCTCGATCCGGCCGAGTTCACAGGCCTTCGCGGCGAGAGTGCGGGTCTTGAAGAAGCGCGCCGCCCACAGCCATTTGTCGAGACGCGTGCCAGTCAT
>Ga0181520_10004081_pt1 | contig 24906 bp, 21 predicted proteins | sample PEATcosm2014_Bin_29_FD_132451 | JGI IMG/M metagenome (GOLD analysis project Ga0181520, IMG submission 132451) | Peatland microbial communities from MTU Mesocosm Facility, Houghton, MI, USA - PEATcosm2014_Bin02_30_metaG | ecosystem: Environmental > Terrestrial > Soil > Wetlands > Peat | place...
CAGAGGAACAAATCAACAGCAGCACAACTGATTTGAGGTTCAAAAAGCAACGCCAGGGCATAGCATCGTGAAAAGAACGCCTTTTTTCCGCAAGCTGTTTAGTCGTGCCGTAAGCGTAACAAAAAAAGTGTTGAGCTTTAGCCCCTGAGGGAAGATATTTCCGGAGGGAGCAGGGGGCTTCAGCCCCCTGAAATCAGTGCAATCAATGAACGGCCTTTAGGCCCGAAAGTAGCGTCAAAATAGTTTGTCATTCTGAGCGAAGTCGAAGGACCTGCGGTTGTTCTTCAATGAACTTCTGACTCACCACACTAGGAGCTAACTCCCTGTCGATTTTGCCGGATTTTTTCCCGGAGCCTCGCTCCCTACCCCTTCCGAACCACTCCCTGAGCGGGAAGACGATTATGCATCAATCGAGAATCTGTTGTGGCGACATGGGCGATTTTCGTTATCGATCTGACTGCTATTCTTCTCAATGAATAGAGGAGGTGGACTTTGACAACGAATAATACTTCTCCGGCTCGATGGCCCTCATCCATAGCAAACCTCAGGGCATTCAAACCCGGTGCCATAGATGTGCCTATAGCAATCCCTGTTTTGGAGTTCCCGCTGTTCACGGATGCCCGCGTAATCGGGGAGGCGTATTTTGGCCCATACGCGTTCTTGAATACTGCGGCGTTCCGAGACGATGGTATAGTTCGGACCGCGATTGTTTTGCGATACGTTATCTACGATGACGAAGCCAGACCTGGACCGCTCACATACGACAAATCGCACACAGAGCTATATCATGGAGGCTATGCGCAAGATGAGCTTGCCGCGCTTGCATCTCTGATCCTTGGGATACGCCTAAGCGCTGGCCCTGTTAGCCGTGAGTTTCAAGTCCATGGTGACCCACTCGGGAGGCCTACAGAGCTTTGGAACCGAGATAAGCCGTATTTTCGTACTCCAAGAAACTATGTAATTCCGTCGACTGCAGCTGGACAACATAATCTCCTTGATTTCCAGAAAATTGAAAAACTTAAAGATGTATCACAAGAAAAGGCAATTGCTATCGTTAGATCCGCTCGAATGTATCAAGAGGCCCTCTGGGTTGCCGAATCCGAGCCATCGATGACTTGGCTACTATTGGTTTCCGCATTAGAAACGGCAGCCAATGAATGGCAGCGGTCACAGGGAGACCCTGTTGAGCGTCTCAAAGAGAGTAAGCCTAAACTCCACGCTTATTTGTCTAGCCTTTCAGACGACTCGATCCTGAAGAAGGTCGCTAAAGAAGTAGCTGACAGCTTAGGTATCACAAAGAAGTTCGTCAGTTTTGTGCAGGCATTTCTCCCCGACCCTCCCCTTCAAAGACCAACCGAGGGATTCCAATTTCCTTGGGATAATGAAAATTGGATAAAAGCGCTAAAAACAATTTATGGGTATAGATCAAAGGCTCTTCATGAAGGAATTCCATTCCCAGCGCCATTGTGTTCACCGCCAATTAGGTTACCTGACCTGGGTGTAAGTGGGGAGATTCCGACTGCTCTGGCACATCATGAGAAGGGAGCGACTTGGATAAGAGCGGACCTGCCTGTTCATCTTCATATCTTTGAATATGTGACACGTAATGTCCTGTTGAAATGGTGGTCTTCTGCGGCGAAATGATCGAAATCAACCATGCAAGTCCTGGTTCTCTTTGAGCACAATTACTTTGCCCTCAATTAACGAGTTAGTGGATAGGTACCAGAAAGTCGGCCAGGGTTCACTAATCTGTATGAGCATGAGCCTCAGTGATCGCGCCACCGCCGCCCTGTACGTCCACTGACAACTGAGAACTGTGAACTGAGAACTGTGAACTGTCCCTCACCTCACCCTGCTCCCCTCCTTCCGCATCACCCGCACCAGAGCTTTCCGTATCTGCTGCTTCCAGTACTTGACCTGTGGCTTCGGCTTGGAAATCAGTTTCCGAGCGCCCTCCGTCCGCCTCATCCGGCACTGTCTCCAATACTCCCGCCACTCCTCCTCAAGCCGTGCCTGTTCCTGTGCATACCATTTCTGTCGCGCCGCCTCCCGCCGCCGATCCCTGGCCTTTTCGAGCCTCCGCTCTCGCGCCTCCACGCGCTTCTGCGCCCGCGCTTCTGCCGTATCCGACGCAATCGCCACCAAAGTCTTATCCCGTGGAGCCAGCCCGTACACCAGATCGCACCCCAGCGCCTCCGCCGCCCGCCGCAGCTTCCGTAGCGTGATCCTTCCCCGGCTCTCCGCATACTCCATCCGGTAAACCTCGCTCCCGCCTACCCCCATGCGTCGCGCCATCTCCGCCACCGTAATCCCCACCGCGCGCCGCACCCTCCGCAGCCACACCTCCACCTTGCCTGCCTTCTCCAGCACCACCCGGAAGGCCAACCCCGCCTCGACCAGCTCCCGCAAGCGCACTTCCCGATCCGTCATCCGCATCCCATCTCCTTCTATTTCACCTTCTTGCCATCGAAACGCCCTTGAACGCACAAAGGCTGCCAGCAAGCCATCTTTGCTCGCTGGCAGCCTCTGTAAGCTGTTCCCTTATCTCTATTCCCTATTCCCTGCCGGGGTCCCCTACGAGCGATTTTTGCTCGCTGAGGTGTGGGGACAGGTCTTCGTCGCTGGGGTGATAAGTCGAAGGACCTGCTTTGTTCTTCACATCGCTCTGAGCACACGACCCCGCTCACCTGCGAACCCGCGAACTTGCTAACTCGCTAACCCCGCGAAGCGGGAGCTAACTTGCTTTCCTGACCCCCAATCTCAACCCTCCGCAGTTCGCGCAACAGCAGCAGCAGCGGAGCCATCTCTGCGCCGTTGCGGGCGGCATCGCCTACCTGCCGCGCCAGACCGGCAAAGCGGATTGCCTTGTCCGTCCGCTCCTGCTCCAATTGCCTCAGAGTCGCAGCTTCGTGTATGAGCGCAGCCGGATTCTCGCCCATCATGCTGTAGTCCGCTATGGCTCTGCCGAGTGTGGCCCACTTGCTCTCTCGGCTAATCTTGATTGTTTCTTCCGCATTCTTCATGGCTTCACCTGTGAAAAGGAGGGGTGGGGGTGTCAGTTGTCAGTAACACCCCGCAGCTTTGCTTCCTGTTCAGTCTTCCATTGTGCGCCGAAGAAGCGAAATTATCTGCAATAGGAAATCAGGGGTCAGAGATCAGTGGTCAGGCCTACGCTGGGTGCTCCACTCTCGCCGTGCCTTGTATCAGGGCAAGGCTTCAGCCGTGCCGTAATTGAAATACAAACACGGAGGGAGGCGGGGGGTTCAACCCCCGCAATAAACCATCCACAAGTTTTTAGAAATCAATCCACGCGACAAAGTCGCGATAAAACCTTGCCCTTACGTCCATGTCATGTATTTCACCGTAAGCGATTGGGTAAAGCATCGAAGATGACGACGCTCTCTCGCAAAGGTACAGATTTCGAATTCTTTTCATCTACATGCTGAACATGTTGAGGCGAGCTACGCAGGTATCGTAGCACTCCAATCTCTCTGAGATACCAACCAGATCGCTGACCAACTTCGGCCAAGATGAGGTCCACCGGTACTTCGATGCCGGCATAAGCGGATGTTGATACAACAAGCCAGAGACTGGCATTTTTCCGTGCTTTTGTCCGGAGAGAGCGTAACACTCCTTCCATATCTTCAAAATAAGCCTGAATCATAGTTGGTATTCGAGGATTCCAGAGATCGTGAATACGCTCACGAATTTCTGCGATGCAATTCGCGTAAAGGGCTCCAAATTGATCTTTCGTTGGATTTTTCCAGGAGGCTTGGATATGGGATCTGATCGTCCGAAGACGGACCCGCATTAAGGAATCTGTCGATTTGACAAACTGACCTAAGAAAAGCTCTGGCCTATAGACATCTGAATAATCGAACGAGTTGAGGTAAGGGGGTGATGTTATGCAAAGGCGAAACTTGTTTTCCATTTTAGGGATTAGCCGACGAGCGTCCCCCTCTTTCACCGCTGCCGCATACCGAGGCAAGGGCACCTTGGAGAGATCCTCCGCCATCATTGACACGCGATCTAAAAAGTTCGCCCGAAATCGTGCAGGCGTAGCCTCGTTTTCCGCCCATCCTTTCGGATACCGAAGACATTTTCCGTCTCTCGTAGCGTTGCAGCAATCCATTGCCGCACCTATCAGCGCAAGTTTCAACAACCCTCTGTGCCCTATAGGCGAATCAGCAGCAGCACGTTGACCGGCTTCAAAGGTCCGAAGAATAGGGGTTGGAAATAGCCAACGGCTCCAGCGGTTTCCAGAAGTAAATGTTGAATAGCCTTCCAGAGGCGACTTAATCGACTTTTCTAGAGCCCGATGCACTATCAGGCTCGATTTGCGGAACTCCACTCCTGAAGCATCTCGCAGCTTCGTTGAGGAGAGAAACCGTAGAAAGGGATTTACCTCAAATGCTTGAGTATTTAATCCGGCCAGCGCCCCAGTAAGTGCCACGGTCCCACTGCCAGAAAATGGATCTATCATAAATTCGCCGCGCTTGATATCCTCCGCCTCTATTGCGAGACGCACGAGATCAGGAGAAAATCCCTCCTTGACGAAATACCAGCGATGTCGAGGGAACGTCCCTATCCCCAACGCGTTCGACACCCCTAAGTCTCTAAACGGATACTCTGTGTTTACTTTCACTTTACTCCATCAGGGAGTGCAAATTGGCTTTGCAAACATGCGGTAGGGCGGATCGAAATCTCTGCGGACCTTGTCATGTTCCGGTTGAAAAGCAATTTCCCGATTCTCGAAGTGAAGCCCATCCGCAGGCGTAATACTAGTTGCACCTTCTTTGAGCTGAGCGCGACGAGCATCGATAATAACGTAATATCCCTGTATCACCCGGCTAGGGGCGAATCGAAGCTGGTCCTCCAAATACTGCGCAAGTTGATCGGCCCCTTCTTGTGCTCGCGGCTCGGCGGGCCTTGCTGTGATATGACCATCTTCAGCGGCAGACCAACCAAGCCATTTGATCTCAATCAGCATGAGACGGTTATTTGTAAGTCGTGGTTGTACACGAATGTCAACGGGGTGACTTTCATCCACATTCTGTTCAGGCCATATGTCGTGGTCACTTCCAATTCGATTGCGTAAAAACTGTTCCAAGGAATTGCGCATAATACTTTCTGGCCCTGCTTTCAGGAACAGGCGCTTTTCGTCAAACCATGCTTTTTTAAAGATACGGCATGTCGATTCGCGGACATTCTCGTGAGCGTAATGCTGGAGAGCTTCCCTGAGGGTAGAGAAGGTTGGCACAGCAAATTGGCTCATTGCCACCGTGTCCAGACGCATTACAGGTTTACGTCGGTTCCCAGCCAAGAATTCCTCTTGATTAGGCTGCCACAAATAGACGACTGCATCCTTCGCTAGGTCCTCCGGTGGTATCGACAAAGAAACATGGCGGTATGTTTTCGCGTCTGGATGAACCTCCAGAATTACATCAGAAACGTTTGAATTAGCAATGGATGCAAAGTCAACCACCGGTTTGTGTGGTTTCGGCGATGGCAAATCATCCCGGCCGACGACAATCTCAAAGATAATCACCCTTCCTGTCACTCGTTCCAAATCAACGTGTTTATATAGCGAAGTGGCCACTTCCATAATGCGAAATGCTGCGTCAATACCTGGCTGGCCAAAGGCAGCAGTTATCAATGGCCAATGCGTCTCCTTAACCACCTCCTTGATCTTGCCAGGGATATCGATCATGCAGACACCTCACGTGCTCTGTAAAGTGTTGTCAGCCAAGTGACAGCTGGCAGCCTGAGGTCTGTGTCCATCTCCTGGAGTGCATCACGGAGAGCATCGAATTGCAAGTGAAGTTGCGAAAGGGCCGCATCTTCAAGCAACTGTCTTGACATTGGGGTATTGGCAGCACGCCGCAAGTCTGGCTCTTGTGTAAGCGCATTACAAACCATACCTGCCGAAAATGCGGTCATGCTTGAACATGCGGCTATTAGACACTCTTCCCGGAATTGATTCATAATCAATCCGCTAAACACACGCAACTGATTGGCCGCCGCCTCCGTCGTCCGAAGGCGGTCGCCGGCCTTCAGGAAATACCCTCGTTCGACCAATATATCAATCGCGCCATCGATAGCTTGGCTGTAGGGTGCGCCCAATTCAGTTCCCACGAAAGGATACCCCCAATCCGAAACGGCTCTGCCTCGATAAAGCCAAAGCAGGCAAGCCAAGTAAGCAAACAGATGAAGCTCAGCCGTTGCAAAAGGACCTGGACCAAACTGCATGCGGTCCGCCATGAAAAGACAATCGTATGTTGCGTCGGGATTGAGTTCCATGATTGCGACCCTACGCCCCCATAGCCTTTTCGATTTCTCTGTATGCTTCTTCGAACAGGCCCTCTTCCTGCTGTTGCACTTCGGATAGCTCCGCCCAATCAGTCATACGGACCAACTGAATCCGATCCTTGCCACGCTCGTGCGCCAATGCGAGCAGCAGTTTTGAACTGTTTAGATTGGCCGTCATGATTATTTGATGGCCTTCAGATGCAAAGATGGCCAGCATATCTCCGGCCCGCTTCTCATAGGCAATATCGAGAGAGCCCTCGGGCGTATCGATGAACATGCCTCCCTTTGAGCTAGGATCCGACATGTGCTGAGTGAGTGCCATGCGCAAGGCGATATCGAGAAAGAACCTCTGGCTCTCAGATAGATTCTGCTGTTGCCGGCGCGTAGAACCTCGCACAGTGACAACGAGTTTCAGATTATCGAGAGTCTTTGCCTCCAACTGGACTGACATCGGCATCCCAAGAAAGTGCTGCGCCAGTGTTGCAAAGCTGGGGACGAACGTGCGTTCAACCTGTAGATATTGCTGTTCTAAATTGTTCTGAAGTGCGAGAAGTTTATTCTTGAGTTCCTCACGATGTTCATAGGCAGTCTTTTTCTCTTGCTCAACCGCCGTTAACTGATCGCGATAGTCTCTTAACGCAAGGTCACCGTCCCCTTGGTTCAACATCTGCCTCAGACTTTCAAGCGTCGCGCTATTTGCTCGGTCAAAGGAGTCTAATTTGCCCTTTGTCGCTTCCCATTTCGATCGCGCAGATTCTTCATCGGACCGTAAACGTTTCAGGCGAATATGCAGGTCACCTAACAACTTCCGCACATGGTTCAGTTCGCGGTCAATCTCAACCAGCCTGCTTGAGTCGGAAGGGCCCTCAGAATCCTTGACAAGTTGCGAATCGCAAAGAGGACAAGTTTCTCCACTCAATTTCTGTGCCATGTGAGCCTGTGCCTCATCTGTCGAATTTCCGCACAGGCCACAAATATGTCGGGCACGCGAATCCATGATAAGCGGATGCTGAGAGAGAGAACCCATCGAGCGAAACCGTTGCTCAAAAACCTTGGCGTAATCGGCACGAAGAGCGGACTCACGAGCGGAGTGTTCAGTCACCGCGAGAATTGCATCTTTGAGCTCATCTGTCAGATCTCGCAATACACGGCTTTCCTCTTCAAACTGTTTGCTTAACTCCTCATGATCGGCGCTAAGCGCATCGTACTTGTCCTGTGCACCCGACGCTGCCCGCGACCTAGCACGTATTTCATTAATTCTCTTACGCATTCGTGTCGCCTCCCACTGGCGGTTGCGAACACGTGAATCCTCTTTCTGTATATCTCGGCGGAGGGCGTCCGCTTGCTTGGCCATGTTTGGATCGAACCCGAATGCTCGGTAAAGGGCACGCTCCATGATACGCGGGTTCCAAAACAGCGTTATTCTTTGTTCGTCGAACGAAAAGACAAAGTGCTGCAAGAAGACAAATTCAACGAATGAAGCCAGCCCTATATCCTTGACAAGATGCTTGGCATAGGCTTCATGTCTCTCTCCCAATAGCATCTCATCAGTGCTCAAGATAGTGTCTTCACTCTCGCTGTCAAGGATCGTTAGGCCGCGCAATTCATTGGGTTCGAACAATCCACGCCGGACTTCGTAATTGTTCTGGCCTATGCTGAACCAGAGTGTAATTTCGGCTTCCTCCTCATCGCTACCTTCGATGCGTCCTCGAAAATAACTCGCCGAATACGCGCGAGTGAACTTGTAATACTCCTCCATCGATTCAAATACGCGATCAGGGTCAGAGACAATCCCCGTAAGGCAGAAGTTGATTGCTGACAGTAGTGTCGACTTGCCGATTCCGTTCGCACCCATCAGGCAAAGCACGCCCGGGCTGCAAGAGAACTCTGCGTCCGGATTTGCGGCAAATAGCGAAAAGCGCCGCAACTTGACCTTATGGAGCCTTGGGAGCTTTAGCTTTTGTGATTGTTCTGACATTGCGATCCGATCTTGATTGCACACGCAGCGAGAGCCTCCTCGCCGTTGGAATATGATCGTTACAGATTATACATAAGAATGGTTTGATTGATGATTTTCAGGTAGGCAACTCAGAATCGATATTGGCGCAGCTTTGCCGTGCCGGTTGACCCTTAAGAATGGATACGGGCTGACAGGTTTTACTCCAACCTGCCAGCCCGTATCCTTCAAACCCCTAATCCCTGACCCCTGATCCCTGTTCCCCGACCCCTGTTCCCAGCTTCACTCTTTCACTATTTCACTCTTTTTTTTCAAAACTTTGCTGATAATTATGGGTGGAACATAGAGGTAAACTAAACAGAATGAATAAGTTCCACGCGGAACATTTCCTAGTCCCTAGTCCCGATTCCCTAGTCCCGATTCCCTGACAACTGAGAACTGAGAACTGTGAACTGTGAACTGATCACTGTGAACTGTGAACTGAGAACTGATCACTGTGAACTGCTTCCCCGCTTCCCAAATAACCCCAATTTACACGAAAAACCTCTATTTATATGCAAAGGCTTTTTGCGCGGCCAATTCCAAGGAAAAACTGTGACTTATGGCTTGGTTCCCTTATAGGGGCACATCGCGCAGGTCTCGGCAAAGGATTCATCGGGCGAGGTTGCCGGCCAGCCGATCATCACCAGAAACACATCAAGGACAAAGAGCGCGATAGCGATGTCATTGAAGAGCGTTGCCTGGGGCAGCCGCGGCCAGAGTTGATTGGCGGCCCAAAAGAGAAAGGCGGTTGACAGCAGAATGGCCTTGACGGCTTCTTTCAGCGGAGGCCGGTGCGCGGCCTGATAGGCAAGGTAGGCAATGGCGATCATTGCCAGTGGTATTGCGCCGAGTAGGTCATGAGCATTGGCGGGAAAGAGCTGGGGAAATGCATCCCATGCGAAGAGAACCACGGTGCTCACAAGAGTGAGCGCGCCGAGAATTACGGGAAGGGCTCGATGTGCTCGGTCCAGGCGAATATACATAATCTATTTTCGCTCGGCTTTTCTAAAGGGGGCGTAAGGAAGCAGGTAGCACGCAGTTTGATTTGCGTGCTGGGCATCTTTCGGAGTGGCTATTCTTCAGCCCTTAACATTCCAGCCGGTATTACTGTTTTGATGATTTAATCGTATTTCCGTAGGCTATTGATTCAATTTTCCTCCAAAAAGCTGTAGACTTCCATCTACGGCACAGAACGGACTCAATGGCTCGAACCTCCTCAAAACAGAAGCTTTTCAACGGCCGCGACCACTCCTGGATGCAGTTCAACCGGCGTGTGCTTGAAGAGGCCGAAGACCCATCCAATCCTCTGCTGGAGCGGGTCAAGTTCCTGGCCATTACCGGCTCCAACCTCGACGAATACGTTGAAGTTCGCCAGGCCGGCCTCATGCAACGCATTGAGGATGGCTACCGCGAGCCGGGATACGATGGCCTGCGCCCTGATGAAAGTCTTGCTATTCTGACCGCCGAGATTCACAGCTTTGTGGATGCCCAGTACAAGTGCTGGAACGAACAGTTGCGGCCCGAGTTGAGCAAACAAGGCATTCGTTTGCTGGAGTGGCGTGAGCTGGACGAAGAGGCCCGCGCCTTTGCCCAGAGCTTCTTTCAGCGCGAGGTTGACCCCCTGCTGACCCCCATCAGCATCGACCCCGCCCACCCCTTTCCCCGCGTGCTCAACAAGGCTCTCTGTCTGGCCTTGCTGCTCCGGCGCAAGCGCAAAAGTTCCGGTCCGCAGGTCTTGGGAGTCGTCACAGTCCCCCGCGCCCTGCCCCGCTTTGTCCGCCTGCCCGGAGCCGAGGGCGCATACGATTACCTCCTCCTCCAGGACCTGATCGACCAAAACCTGGCCGGAATGTATCGCGGTTACGAGGTGCTCTCCCGCGCCGCTTTTCGCGTCACCCGAAACTCCAACCTCTACTTTGAAGAGGAGGAAGCCCGCTCGTTACTGGAAACCATCCGCGTCGAGCTCCACAACCGCCGCAAGGGCGACGCCGTACGCCTGGAGATCGAGACCGGCGCCGATGAAGAGATCGTCGAGCGCCTCCGGGTCAACTTCGAACTGGATCAGGATCAGGTCTTCCGCGACGACGGCCCGGTGAACCTCTCACGCCTGTTCTTCCTCTATTCCGACGTGCGTCGCGTTGACCTCAAGTTTCCACCCTTTACTCCCAAGCCATTCAAACTCAACCGAAAATCTGCAAACATCTTTGACGAGTTGCGCAGCCACGACGTACTGCTCCACCACCCATACGACTCCTATGACCCGGTAGTGGATTTCATTCAGCAAGGGGCTGAAGACCCGGTCGTGGTCAGCATGAAGCAGACCCTGTATCGCACCAGCGACGACTCGCCCATGTTCAAGGCGCTGATCGAGGCCTCCGCCAACAAAGAAACCACACTGGTTGTCGAGCTGATGGCGCGCTTCGACGAGGCCTCGAATATCCGTTGGGCGCGCAGCATGGAGGACGCCGGAGTGCAGGTCTTCCATGGCGTGGTCGGCTTGAAGACCCATTGCAAGCTAGCCATGCTGGTGCGCCGTGACGAAGACGGCGTAACCCGCCGCTACTGCCATCTGGGCACAGGCAATTACAACCCCGACACCGCCCGCTTCTATACCGACTTGAGCCTGTTGACCAGCAATCCGCTGTTCACCGAGCGGGTCCACATGGTCTTCAATTACCTGACCGCACATGCGGAGATCGACGATTATCGTCCTTTGCTGGTGGCCCCGCTGACCATGGCCGAAAGCTTCCTCGGTTTAATCCGCCGCGAGCAGGAGCATGCACAGGCCGGACGGCCCGCTCACATAGTCGCCAAGATGAACGCCCTGCTCGAACCATCGATCATCGAGGCACTTTATACGGCCTCGCAGGCGGGAGTCGAAATCGACCTGATCGTGCGCGGGCTCTCGATCCTGCGCCCCGGAGTGAAGGGTTTGTCGGAGAGAATCCGCGTTCGCTCCATCGTGGGCCGCTTCCTGGAGCACTCGCGCATCTTCCATTTTGCCAACGGAGGCAACGACGAAATATACCTTGGCTCGGCCGACTGGATGCCACGCAACCTCTTTGAGCGTTGCGAGGTGGTTTTTCCCGTCCGTGACCCGGCGGCCCTGGCGCGCATCCACGACGAGATTTTGCCCGCCTATCTGGCCGACTCCCTCAAGGCCCGCTTGCAGCAGCCCGATGGAAGCTATGTACGCGCCGGCAAATTGCTCAAGGACTCTAAGCCTTTCTCAGCACAGGAGTTCCTGATGCAGTTAGCCGAGGGTAAAGCAGAGCTGAGCGCCATCCCCAATCCCAGAGCTGCCCGGCCGACCGCCAAGACTGCCTCGAAACCAGCCTGATTTCTGGGATTCTCCGGTTAGTGAACGCCTCTCAATGCGTACGCGAACGTCTGAGTCTTTGCCGAGGAATCTTCGGCAATTCCGGCAGCAGGCTTGCAGGGAAGCAATGTCATCGTGATCGCCTTCCCCATAAGGAAAGAAGATGAGTGCATGCACAAACACACTTTTTAGAAGGTGAAAAGGGATGAAAAAGTGCACATAGAGCCTTTACTTCGAAGTAGAGGTTTTTAGCGCGAAATTGGGTTATTTGGGAAGCGGATTTTCGTTTTTTTGGAGGTTGTACTTGGGGACGAGAGAAAAAACGGCCCTATAGACTGCTTTCCGTGTTACGATAAGCGTTAAGCATGATTCGCTCGTTTGCCGACGAAGAGACCGGGCAGGTATTCCATCGCCGCCATAGCCGGCAGTATGCGGCGTTTGAGCGGGTGGCATTCCGCAAGTTGAGGCAGATTCATAGCGTTTCGCGTGTAGAAGAACTCTTTGAGCCACCGGGCAATCGGCTGGAGAGGCTGAAGGGCGATCGAGAAGGGCTTTGGAGTTTGCGCATCAACGATCGATGGCGAGTTTGTTTTGAATGGAGGGATGGTGATGCCTACGAGGTCCAGATTGTTGACTACCACTGAGCCAGCGCTAGAGGGCGCGGAAGTTGACGAGGGCGCGCGGATGGCTCCGCTGCATCCCGGCGAGATGCTGCGCGAGGAGTTCATGAAGCCGCTGGGACTATCGTCGAATGCGCTGGCCATGGAGTTACGCGTGCCGGTGACGCGGATTTCTGAGATAGTGCGGGAGCGGCGCGGGATTACGGCGGATACGGCGCTCAGGTTGGCGCGCTACTTCAACATGTCGGCTGAGTTCTGGATGCGCCTGCAGATGGATTACGATTTGGAGTGTGCTGCGGATATGGAGGAAAGTGCAATTCACGAAGGGATTCGCCCACGCGCTTCGCACTCCGTTCCCGCAGCCGAGGAACAACGGGTGGTTGCCTGAATGATGTTTCGTCAATTGGTAGACAAGTAGTAAGCGTAACAATGAAATGAGTCCAAACAGACTATGCCTACGACTACGAACAAGGATTATTACGGCACACTGGGAGTGAAGAAGACGGCGACTGCGGAGGAGATCAGGAAGGCCTTTCGCAAGGCGGCGCGGCGCTATCACCCGGACGTGAACCCCAATGACAAGCGGGCCGAGGAGAAGTTCAAAGAGATCTCCGAGGCCAACGACGTGCTGAGCGACGAAAAGAAGCGTAAGGTCTACGACCACCTGGGCTTCTACTCCGACCAGATCGACCCGGCGCAGGCCGAGGCTTATGCGCGGCAGAGCGCAGGGCACGGCGGCCCGGTGGACTTCGGCGGCTTCGACTTTACCGGCTTCCAGGGCGGACCGGGGCAGCATCGGGGCCAGCATGGGGGGGCGGGTTCGGCAGCAGATTCTGCTAGCTGGGGCAGCTTCAAGGACATTTTTTCCGGCATCTTCAGCGGGGCGCAGCAGCCTCAACACGCGCGCGGCCCACAGCCGGGAACGGATCTGGAATATCAGGCCACTGTGGACTTTTGGACGGCTATCCGCGGCGGACAGGCGAGGATGGAGGTGCATCGCCAGGAGGTTTGCCCCACCTGCCATGGGCAGTCTTCGGCGGGCGGGCCCATGCAGTGCCCGGAGTGTAACGGCTCCGGCCAGGTGACGCAGATGGGCGGGAGAATGAAGTTCAATATTCCCTGCCCCAAGTGCAACGGCACGGGGCGTATCTCTAATACTTGTTCTACCTGCCACGGCGAGGGCGTGGTCAGCCGCAGCGAGACTGTCGAGTTTCGCATCAAGGCGGGTACGCGCGACGGTCAGCGCATTCGCCTGCAGGGCAAGGGCAACGCTGGACTAAACGGCGGCGCTCCCGGCGATCTATATCTTATTGTGCGCACGGGAACGCACCCGGTTTTTAGCCGCGTGGGCGACGATATCCATTTGACTGTTCCGGTGACCGTGCCCGAGGCCTCGCTGGGCGCCAAGGTGGATGTGCCAACTATTGATGGACGCGCCCAGTTAAAGATTCCTCCCGGCACGCAGAGCGGGCAAAAGCTGCGCATGAGGGAGCGGGGCGTGGAGAACGCGCAGAATCCCGGCCAGCGCGGCGACCAGATTGTGACCGTCGAAGTGACGGTGCCTTCGCTCGGCGATGAGCGCAGCCGCGAGATCATGCGCGAGCTGGCCAAGCTGAACAATCAGGACCCGCGTGCGGCGCTGTTTGAAAAGCTGTAAAAAACAGGGAGTAGGGAATAGGCTCAGAGCTCGTGAATTAAATTAAGGTATGATGATTCGGTAATCACTATGGCCGCTAAACGCAAATCGAAGGGCGCGTACATGATCTCGGCGGTGGCCGAGATGTACGAGATTCATCCGCAGACGCTGCGCCTCTATGAGCGCGAGGGATTGCTGAAGCCATCGCGCACCGAGGGCAACACGCGCCTCTACACCGATGAGGACCTGGAGCGGCTGGAGTTTATCCTCAGCCTGGCGCGGGATTTGGGCGTGAACATCGCCGGCATGGCCATCATCCTGCAGATGCGCGAGCGCATGGAAGAGATGAACCGGCAGATGCAGAGCTTTGTGGAGTACGTGCGGACCGAAATGCTGGCGCGCTTCCAGCAGGCCGCGCCCGGCGCTGGGGCGATTGTGCCGCTGCGCAAGCCGTCCGCCGTGACCAAGGCTAACGGCCGCAAGAGCTAAACATTTTCACAGTTTCTGTAAGGCTGATTTTGTGATTTCCCACCCATTTCACACAGAACGTGAAATGGATGGGGCACAGAGCTTCCTTACACTATCAATGAGAATGCTCTAAGCGTACATTCTTAAACCGGCCGTGTCCGGCCAATCCCCTGTTCTCGCCTGATTTGACTCCTGTGTATCGGTAGAGTGTATGGTGTATTGCGGGCTGAAATGAGCGCCGAGCCCGGTTTGAACGGGCAGCCGCCAGGGCGCGGATGAACCGGGCCGGGCGACGCCGGACGAATTGCCCGGCACAGGGGATAATGGACCGATGATCGAGAAGGAAAGCAACTCTTTACCAGCCAATGCCTACGTGCCGCTGAAAGCCGGCGAAAGTTACCAGCCCATCATTTCCGCGCAGGCCAAAGAGCCGGAAATCACGTTGCGCTCGGTCTTCTGGGGCGTGCTGCTTTGCGTGATTTTCTCCGTGGCCTCGGCTTACTCCGGGTTGAAGGTTGGCCAGGGGATGGAAGCCGCGATTCCCATCTCGATTCTGGCCATCGGTTTGGCGCGCGCTTTCAAGCGCCGGACGAGCCTGTTGGAAAATGTGATCATTACCGGCATCGGCGCGGCGTCGGCCAGCGTGGTGTCCGGCGCAATCTTCACACTGCCCGCGCTGTACATGCTCCATCTTGATCCGCATCCGGTGCAGACCATCTTCATCTGCCTGGCTGGGGGCTGTCTGGGCGTGCTGTTTCTGATTCCGCTGCGCCGTTATTTTGCGCGCGAGATGCATGGGCAATTGCCCTTCCCCGAGGCCACGGCCATCACCGAGGTGCTAGTGACCGGCGAGAAGGGCGGTTCGCAGGCTAAGCTGCTGTTGCAGGCCACTGCGATTGCCGCAGTTTACGATTTTTTTGTCTCTACATTCCACGTCTGGAAAGAGTATCTCGACTTTCAGTTCGTGCCAGTGATGCGTACACTTGCCGAGCGCGGACGCATGGTCTTCAAATTTGAGGCCATCAGTTTCATCATGGGCCTGGGCTACGTAATGGGAATACGTAGCGCCCTCACCTTTTGCGCTGGCAGCATGCTTACCAGCTTCGTTCTGGTTCCGCTGATTTGGTACTTCGGCAGCCATTTTGATATCAAGGCCACTGTCTACCCGGCAACTATTCCTATAGCTCAGATGACGGCGGCTGAGATCGTTCGCAATTATGTGAGATTTATCGGCGTGGGCGCCATCGCCATGGCCGGCATTATCGGCATTCTGAAATCAATGCGCGTGGTGGCCGGGTCGTTCGGCATTGCACTGCGCACCTTCCGCCACGGCGAGGCCACCGCACCGGAACGCACCGACCGCGATATTTCCATCATCTCTATACTTCTCGGAGTGGTTGTCAGTTCCTTAGCGGTGGCGATTTTCTTCAGCCGCCTGCAGGTTTCGTGGACGGTACTGGCGCTGGGCCTGATGTTGACGCTGCTGTTTTCGTTTTTCTTTACCTCGGTGGCGGCCAACGCTATAGCCACCACGGCCAACAATCCTGCCTCGGGCATGACCATGCTGACCATCATCATCTCTGCGGTAGTGCTGCTTAATTTTGGCCTATCGGGCGATACAGGAATGTTTTTTGTGATGGCCATTGCGGGCATGGTGTGCACGGCGCTGTGCGTATCGGGGCAGTTCATTACCGACCTGAAGGCCGGCTACTGGCTCGGCTCAACGCCTGCCGCGCAGCAGAAGGTCAAATTTATCGGCGTGATCACTGCCGCCATTACTGCCGGGCTAACCATCGTAATGCTGGCCCATGGGTTTAAGTTCGGAGAGACTGGCGATGGGGCACTTGCTGCGCCGCAGGCTGCCATTATGAAGGCACTGGTGGTGGGATTCATGAGCCGCCAACCGGTGGCCTACATGCTGTTCGGCATCGGCGCGATTATTACGCTGATTTTGGAGATGCTGGGCAAGTCGTCTATGGTCTTTGCGCTGGGAATCTACCTGCCGCTGGATCTGACCTCGCCAATACTTGCCGGGGGCGTGTTGTCGCACATCATCAACAAGAAGTCGGAAAAGACCGGCGGCGAACAGGGGAGCAGGATTCGCGAGCGCGGAGTGATTCTTGCCTCGGGGCTGATGGCAGGCGGTGCGCTGGGAGGCGTGTTAGGAGCGGCGCTGCATCTCTTCCCGTGGTATCGCGTGGATCTAATCACTACGCCGTTCTACATGAATGAGCCCGTCTCGCAAACGATTTCCGCAGTACTGTTTGTTGGACTTTGTTTGTATGTGTGGATTTATTCCGTGAAAAAGGAAAAGGTGTAAACGATGAATCAAGCAGACCAGTTTATTGCTGACGCGGTTTTGGGTATTGACACGCTGTGGGGCGGCGACGTCATGAATCCCTCTGGCACGGGGCGCTTCATTGCCGATTCGTGGTTCTCCGATTTTCCGTTGCCCGAGGCGTACACGCATCCAGCGGCGGCGAAGCTACGCGCGGCTGGCGGTGTGTCTGTCAAGAATCGCGAGGCGGTGGAGGAGTATCTGTGTGCGATCAATTTGCCGGAGGCCATTGCCGGAGTGCGCCAGGAAGCGACCAAGATGGAGGCTCTGCGCCGGGCCTATTTGATGAGCATGGCGGATTCGCTGGATGTGATGTGGGAGTTGGCCATGGAGGTGGCGGGCAAGGGCGATGCAGTGCCCTATGCGCGCTGCGTGTATGCGGCGACGGCCGGGCAGCCGGAGCCTTCACGACCGGAGAAAAAGCGCGAGCGGGTGGCGGAGCTGCTGGGCCGCGCAGGATATAAGGGAGAATTGCTGGAGGCCGTGGATGCTTGGCGCAAGGAGCGCGTGGTTCCCATGGCGTCGGTGCGCGCATTGAGCGCGGCGGTGATTGCGCATTACGACAACTTGAGCGCAAAGAATCTACTGCCGCATCTTCCCGAGGAATTGGGGCGAGTGCCGCGGGCCAACATCGATTTTCTGCCTATCAAGGAGGCTTGGTTCTCCGGGTCGATGAATTATATTGGGCGGGCGCGCAACAAGGACGACTCGCCGCAATACGAGGCCAGCTACGAGATTAATGCTTCGCTGCAGATTTCGTATCCGGAGTTTGAGCAGCTCATCAGCCACGAGGTTGTGCCGGGGCACGTGACCACATTCGCCTACCTGCAGGATTTATACGTACGCGGAAAGGCGGGCTTCGAGGCGACAATCTTGACCATGAACACGCGCGCGGCAACTCTGTTTGAGGGCATCGCGAACAACGCGATTTTGATTGCGCACGGGGTGACAGAGATCGAGCAGTTGCCCGACGAAGACGCGCAGATCGGCTTGCTGCTGGCTTTGTTGCAGGATGACGCCAAGAACCAGTCGTCTTATCTGACCTGGGGCGAGGGCAAGCCGCAGGCGGAGGTGGCCGTCACGCTGAGACGCGATTTTCTGGTTACCGAAGAGCGCGCCGATAAGCTGTCGGGAGCATGGGGACGGCATCCGCTGCTGGGTCGCATGTATCTGCCCGCGTATCGCTGCGGCACGGAGAAGGTTGCCCAGTTACGGAGAACCTATCCAGCGGGCAAGGTGTTGCCGGTGATTTATGGGTGCAGCGGATTGGTGGACATCCAAACTATTGATGAAGTGCTAAAAGGCTAGGTATCAGTCGCGCTAGCTGTTGTTTTGCCGGCGTTTGCGAATGAGGAACACGGCGATGATAACCACGATCGCCATGAGGCCGATGCAAATGTAAATTGCATTCGGGTTATGTAGAATTCCTGAGACCTGATACCCGGCTACAGGCAACAGCTTCTGTAGGAAGGCGTCGGGTGGAACCAGCGCAGTGGCCGCCTCGCCTTCCAACGTCACTGCGCCTTTTTCGAAGATCTTGAGCGCGGCATCATCGGCGGCGAAGGTGACCCAGCAAACAGCGGCTTTGCTGAGAATGACGCAAACTGTCTCCACGGTTCCCTTCTCTTCCGGGTGAGCGATGGGTGCGCCTGCGGCGCGTTCAATCCAGAGATGGTGAGTGCCGAGCGAGTAGACGCCATGGACCGGATTTGCCACTGAAATAGATTTCTGCAGGCCACGGGAAACGCCGGAGCCGAAGGAGGGAAGGTCATCGACGGTCAACTGTTGCCCAATACAATTGAATGGTATCGCCGCGATAGAAATGATGGAGGCAGGGTGAGGGTGGCCGGCCGTCAGCACCTCGACAGTACAAGCATCGAACTTTTCTTCCGCGCTGTGGGCGTACCTGGCCCCCTACATCTTCTCCCATGGCAGTATTGGATGCTCCTCCACAACCTCCCAGTCCGATGGAAGGCTGTAGCTGAAGCCGAGATCGCTGGTATGCACCTGTGGCACCGGAGGCCCTGCTAAGGAAGTGCCATAAAGAGCCGAGGGAGGAATATCGGTGGATTGCGCCGCGAGCATAACGGCGCAAAGGACATAGAGCGCGGCACACATGAAGGATTTCATGACTGCCATACAACATCTAAAAGATTGGAATCAGCAGGTATCCCTCCCTCCAGTATTAACTTCATTATTATCAACAATATGATACCCATTATAGCCCGCAATTACAGATGACTTCTTTGTAGTTTCCGCCCAACATAGTAAATTTGTGTCCATTAAGCCACACTCTCTTGCACAGATAGAAAGATATGAATTGTTAACTCCTTTGTTTTCTTTGTGGACAGATGTAATCAATTATGCTTTACTGTGTTTGCTGTGTCGGTCTTCCGCCTAACCTCACGTTTTCTGCGTAGAACCAATAAATTGTCCGGTTCAAAGGTGTGGCCAGATACATCCAATTAGTTAGTGGGACAAGTGAACGGCTTCGGGATCAGTGTCAACGAAGGACAGCGAAAGGAGATAGTATGCGAAAGGGTTTGATTTTGGCGTATTGCTTCGTTGTGTTGCTGGTGGCGCCCTCGGCGCTACTGGCAGACCCGATCAATCTGATCACAAATGGTGGATTTGAGACAGGCGACTTCACCGGCTGGACTATCGGTTATGCAGCCACCAACCCTGACATTGATATCTTCGGGATTCCCCACAGTGGTAGTTACGCGGCTGAGTTCGGCCAGGCGACGGAACAATATGATTCGATCTCGCAGACGCTAACCACTCAAGCAGGGTCAACATATACCCTCGGTTTCTGGTTGTATAACTCCCCAGGCAGTTCTCCTATCACTGCCACCAATGCGGATTTTCATGTTTTGTGGGATGGCGTATCGCTCACGGACATCAACGGAGGAAATCCGATTGACCAGAGTGGATACACATATTTCTCCTTTGATCTGACCGGAACCGGAAGCGATACTGTGCTTTTTGAGGGCTATGACGCGCCTAGCTACTATAATCTGGATGATGTGTCGGTTACTGCAGATGCGACTGCTATACCGGAGCCTTCGAGACTGCTTCTGCTGGGCTCTGGGTTACTGGGCTTTGCGGTGCTGCTCCGCAATAGGCTGGCGGCTTTCTAGCTCTTCTCCAGATAATATGGACACAACGCTTGCAGACCTAGGCCTATAGCATAATCAGAGTTGCTGTACTCTAAGGCAAAACTTTAAAGGCGGATTTTTCCTCAAGATAAAGCCACCTATAAGGTTCTCAGCATGGGCACGTTTACTCTGGTTTTACTCTAAGTCAATAACTCCTGCAGACATACTGTGCTATACTTACGCAATACGAATATTCTGTGGGCATAAGGTGAAAACATTCGTCGACCTGCGGCTTTGTTTACAATCGTTACGCTTCGCCTGCGTCCATAACTAGTCGGATTGTAGATCTCTTCGCTAAACTAGGTCATTGAAGGACTTTCAGTACGATGACAAAACTGAGCAATACCATCCTAGTCACTGGCGGCGCGGGGTTTATCGGCTCCAACTTTGTGCTGCAGTGGATCAAGAATGCCGGCACCGCAGTAGTGAATCTTGATCTGCTCACATATGCTGGTAATACTGGGAATCTTGCGGAAATTGAAGGTGATTCCCGGCATGAGTTGGTGCTCGGCGATATCTGCGATGCGGAACTTGTGGCAGCATTGTTGCGCGAACATAGGCCCGGGGTCATTGTCCATTTCGCCGCAGAAAGCCATGTAGACCGCTCGATTGCCGATCCCGGCGCATTTATTCGCACCAACATACAAGGAACTTTTACGCTGCTTGAACAGGCTAAGCTATATTGGTCGGAGTTGAATGAAGCCAGCCGGCGAGAGTTTCGCTTTCTGCATGTCTCTACCGACGAGGCATACGGAACTGTGGAAGCTGAAGATCCGGCCTTTTCCGAGATCACTGCTTATGCACCCAACAGTCCTTATGCTGCATCGAAGGCGGCCTCAGATCACTTGGCTAGGGCGTACTTTCATACCTATGGGTTGCCGGTACTTACGACCAACTGCTCGAACAACTACGGTCCCTTCCAGTTCCCTGAAAAGTTGATTCCACTTGTAATACTGAACGCCTTGGAAGGAAGTAATCTTCCCGTATACGGAGACGGCGGCAATGTGCGCGATTGGCTATTTGTGGAAGACCACTGCTCGGCCATTCGCGCAGTCATTGAACGGGGCCGTACGGGTGAAACATATAACATCGGTGGTAACAGCGAACGGAAGAATCTGGATGTTGTAACATCGATTTGCGAGATTGTCGATGAGTTGCGCCCCGATGCCGCGCTGGGGTCGCGTAAGAGGCTCATCTCATTCGTAAACGACCGCCCTGGGCATGATCGCCGCTATGCCATCGATGCGTCGAAAATTAGCCGCGAATTAGGGTGGCGGCCGGATGAGAAGTTTGACAGCGGCTTGTATAAAACTGTGGCATGGTACCTTGATCACAGCTCATGGGTTCAGAACGTCCGAACCGGCGCTTACCGGGAGTGGATCCGGAAGAACTATGAGGAGAGGATTCAATAATGAAGGGAATCATTCTAGCGGGCGGATCGGGAACCCGGCTCTATCCAATGACTCAGGCGGTCTCGAAGCAACTCCTGCCTGTATATGACAAGCCGATGATCTATTACCCGCTCACCACTCTGATGCTGGCGGGGTTGCGCGATATTCTGGTTATCTCCACTCCTCATGACACTGCGCACTTCGCGGAGTTGCTGGGCGATGGCACTCAGTGGGGCATCAACTTGAGTTATGCCGTTCAGCCCAGTCCCGACGGTTTGGCACAGGCCTTTCTGATTGGGCGCGATTTTGTCGCCAGGGATACGAGCGCATTGATTCTCGGTGATAACATCTTTTACGGGCAATCATTCTCAGCTCATTTGCAGCGCGCGGCGGCGGTGAAACATGGAGCTGTCGTCTTCGCCTATCCGGTGCGGGACCCGGAGCGCTATGGTGTCGTGGAGTTCGATGAAGTAGGCAGTGCAATCAGTCTTGAAGAAAAGCCTGTATCTCCCCGCTCTCGTTATGCTGTTACAGGACTTTATTTCTACGACAGCGAAGTGGTGAATCTGGCCGCGTCACTCAAGCCGTCTAAGCGTGGCGAACTGGAGATCACGGACTTGAACCGGCTTTACATGGAAGCTGGCAATCTGAAAGTGCAGGTGATGAGTCGAGGCATGGCCTGGCTCGATACCGGCACACACGATTCGCTTCTTGACGCCGGACTTTTTGTTCAGACGATTGAACGGCGCCAAGGGTTGAGGATTGCCTGCCCTGAAGAGATAGCGTATCGCCTTGGGTACATTACCGCAGACCAACTTGACGAATTGGCCCGGCCAGTACTAAAGAGTGGATATGGACAATATCTGCTTGCTCTCAAAAGCGAGCCGCATTTTTCGATAGTAGCGGACGAGCTATGAAGATCACTGAAACATCACTGGCAGGCGTTCTAGTGCTAACGCCGAAGATTTATCGGGATAGTCGCGGCGCATTCTGCGAGACATGGAACCAGCGCAGCATGACCGATGTAGGAGTGCCGACAAATTGGGTGCAGGATAATTTTTCGGTTTCAAAGAAAAATGTGCTGCGAGGGATTCACTATCAAGTAATTCAGCCACAAGGTAAACTGGTTCGCGTTACGCACGGCGCTGTTCTCGATGTAGCTGTGGATCTGCGCCGTAACTCCCCAACCTTTGCCAAGCACGTCGCCGTCGAACTCAGCGGGGAGAACGGGCTAATGCTGTGGATTCCCGTAGGCTTTGGCCACGCATTTCTCACACTCACCGAGGAAGCGGGCTTCACCTATAAAGTGACAGACTACTATTCTCCCATCGGCGAGCGAACCATTGTATGGAACGATCCCGAGTTGGCGATTCCCTGGCCAATTACTCAGGAACACGTCATCCTTTCTGACAAGGATCGCAGTGGCGCGACATTGCAAGAGGCTGAGGTATTTCCATGAGCAAATTGCCGCGCATACTCATTGTCGGCTCCGCGGGGCAAGTTGGCGTGGAGTTACAACGCAGCTTCGCTGGCGCGGGAGAAATCATCTGCCATGACCGCGATTCAGTTGACCTAGCCGTGCCGGAACAAGTACGAGCGTTGGTGCGCACGGTTGCGCCTGACATCATACTGAACGCCGCCGCATACACGGCTGTAGATCGTGCTGAAGTTGAACAGGAAGCGTCTATTGCGGTCAACGCCACTGCTCCCGGCATTCTGGCTGAAGAAGCTCTGCGCAGGGATGCATTACTGGTTCACTACTCAACCGACTATGTCTTCGACGGCTCCAAGACTAGCCCTTGGTTAGAAACAGATGCGCCCAATCCACTCAACTTCTATGGAGCGAGCAAGCTTGCGGGAGAAAAGGCCATCCAGCAGGTCGGAGGGAAATTCCTGATCTTCCGGACAAGCTGGGTCTATGGTCCCTACGGAAATAACTTCATGCTGACCATGCTGCGCCTTGCCCGCGAACGCGAGAGCCTGAGCATAGTCGATGACCAGATCGGCGCGCCAACAAGCTCTATCGAGTTGGCCAAGGCCACGCGCACGATTACCGCCGGCGTTATGTCCGATCAATTCGGCGCAACCTTCGTTTGGGCTGGCCTCTACCACATGACCTGCGTTGGATCTGTTTCCTGGTGCGGGTTTGCGCGTGCCATCTTTGCCCGTGCAGACGTCTTGCTTCAAGGCAATGTTCCTAGAGTCACGCCCATTCCCTCCGCCGAATATACTACTCTGGCAAATCGGCCGCGCAACTCACAATTGTCGAATATAAAGCTCAAGAATAGTTTTAATGTGCAATTAGAGCATTGGGAAGCGGCACTCGATTACGTTATTCGGCGATTGACAAATAGTCAGGGTAGTCCTGACTCAATGTGAGACGCATAAGGCTTCGTGCGACCAGCTCAGTAAAAGAGCACAATACGATATTTGAATGCGAATAAGTCATGAGTTAGACCAGCTGCCCACCATATTAACATTGGAGTTATCTCCGGATTATTCCTATTTCTCAATTTACTGTTACAGTCAGTGCTGCTGTCTGTTGAATTGTCCCCGCAGTAGCCGTCACCATAATAGTCGATGTAGTATTAGCAGGATGTATTGTTACCTGATAATTACCGCAGCCGTTCGATGCTGCTAGTCCAAGGACTAGTCCAGCGATGAAGAGTTTGTAATAGAATTTGCGGCGTCTGAGTAATCCAAACGTACAAAGAAGGAATGCCGCAGTAGTGGCAGGAATCAGCGGCGACATTGCTCGACGTACCGCTAGACTCGAATTAGCCGCAATGGTGAGGGTCGTGGTAGTCGATGTTCCACTTGTTGTTAAGGACGATGGAGAGAAAGCGCACGATAACCCTGCGGGGAGTCCTGTGCATCCAAATGAAACAGTCTGATTTAAAATATTGACCGGGGTGATTATGACCGTGCTCGTCGCCGACTGACCGGCTGCCACAGACAGTGAGTTAGGGCTTACAGAGATACTTAAGTACGACGGAATGGTATAGGCCGCCGCTGCTACCGGGCTGTTAGTGTAACCTGCCTCGACCGCGATGGCTTCCAGCGTCTCGGTTGTGCTGACTACGAGCGGAGTGCTGTACACGTTGGATGAAGTAGTGGGTGTGCTGCCATTGGTGGTGTAGTAGATGGTCGCACCTGCAGTTGCATCGCTAATAGTTACCGATTGTGGCGAGGTGTAAGTGCCTGCCGCGGGCGAGAAGGTAGGCGCGGGCTGTCCGGCGGAAATGGTATAGGCTGCCGCGGCTACCGGGCTGTTCGTGTAACCTGTTTCCACCGCGATAGCTTCCAGCGTCTCTGTCGCGAGGACTGAGATCGGAGCTCTGTACACATTGGATGAAGTAGTTGGTGTGCTGCCATTGGTGGTGTAGTAAATCGTCGTACCCGCCGTCGCATCACTGATCGTCACTGTCTGCGAAGCGGTGTAAGTGCCCGCCGTTGGCAAGAAGGTTGGCGCAGGCAGCCCGGCGGAAATAGTATAGGCCGCCGTGGCTGTCGGACTGTTAGTGTAACCTGCCTCGACTGCGATGGCTTCCAGCGTCTCTGTCGCGCTGACCGCGATCGGAGCACTGTACACGCTGGACGAAGTGGTGGGTGTGGTGCCGTTGGTGGTGTAGTAGATGGTCGCGCCTGCCGTTGCATCGCTAATTGTA
>Ga0181520_10004082_pt1 | contig 24904 bp, 20 predicted proteins | sample PEATcosm2014_Bin_29_FD_132451 | JGI IMG/M metagenome (GOLD analysis project Ga0181520, IMG submission 132451) | Peatland microbial communities from MTU Mesocosm Facility, Houghton, MI, USA - PEATcosm2014_Bin02_30_metaG | ecosystem: Environmental > Terrestrial > Soil > Wetlands > Peat | place...
CCGAGCAATCCCGCCGCCAGTTGCTCCCGGTCTTCAAGGTTCGCAAAGCGGTCAAAGGGAGTCGGCTCGCCGTCGGCAATCTCAAAGCTCATCGGCCGGTCGTCGTCGCCCTTGCCTTCAATCATCTCGTCCAGGCTGGACATCATTCGCTTGCGCTTCTGGTCAATCACCAGGTTGCGCGCAATGGTAAACAGCCAGGTATCAAACCGCGCCTTGCCGTTAAACTGCGCCCCCCGCACCAGTACCCGCATCCAGACCTCCTGAAAAAGGTCCTCGGCCTGCTCGCGATTACTGGTCAGATAGAGCAGATAACGCATCAGCCTATGCTGGTAGCGGACAATCAGCTCATCCAGCAGCCCGGCATCCTGCCGCTTCAACCCCGCGGAGACAGCAAGGTTCTCCTCCCGCACCTGCTCGTTGGCAATACTGGTGGAACTCAAACCGAAAAATGGGCGAATGGACGCAGCTGTACTCATCTCATCTAATTAGACGCGATTTCACCTGACAAGTTCCAGCCGTAAGCTGATTTCGCTGGAAAAAATGATCCAATATGGAATCAGATTGTGCTGTTGTACCGTATCTCGACAGGAAATGAGGCTTTGAATAAGTGCCGCACATTTCGGACAGAGGTGCAGTCTCCGGTTAGCCGATTATTCACCGGAACTCAGAATTTTGCTTTCCTGGCGCTCGATTCACTCCACTGTGATATCAACATATTGGCGTAGTCACTCAGATTGGGACGTCATTTGTTGTTTCTTCGTTTTAATTCGTGCGGGAATGCCCCACACTTCGTGTCGGGGACAGTGATTTTCAGCTCTGAGGGAGTGCTCCCACCGAGAAATGTGAGAGGCGGGCTCACAGTCTCGGGGTTACAGAAATTTGTGTGCGCAGTGATCGTGTACTCGCTGTCTAGCAGCGCGTTTAACTCATAGAGATTCTCTTTTAGCGGAGAAGGAAATGCGTACTCACCTTTCGACCCCTTGACAGACAAATAGCTACTCGTCGGCTCGCCTCCTCCTGCAAAAAGGACATGTATCCTGATTTTTCGTGTGACTGTACCTCCATTCAGCTGGATGTCTGTTTGTAGCAGTTGATCACCCGGGCTTACGCGAATACGTTTTGCCTGCAGCAGGTCCGACGCATCTGGGAAGTAAGTGCGGGGATAAGGAACATCTGTATCGAGACGGTTGTTCCTATTGAAAACGAGAAGGTATTCTCCGGGTGCCACATGGTCAAACTCGAAGTACTTTTTCTTGTCCCCCACGAACTCCCACCACCCCGGCGTATCTTCTTTGTATCGGTCCACGGAGAACAATTCCACTGGGGCGTTCCAAAGCGGTTTACCGTCACTCCCAAGTAATCGGCCGCGAATTCGACCGGCCGGTAAGACGTCAACGTCCTGTTCGACACACGAATCAGCATCAAGCCGAAGAGGTGGAGGCGGATCACTCAGAATGGTTTGAGCAATCTCCAGATCGGCTGGTAAATCAGCGGTGATCTTGTAGGTGCCTGAGGGCAGGTTATATAGAGCAAAGCTCCCGTCATCTGCGGTCTTCGTCGTTATCATTTTCTTCGATGACTCAAAATGAAGTACGACCTGAGGAAGAGGCTTGTCGAAATTCGGCTGGTATGTGCCCCCGTATGGCTGTTGTAATTGCCGCGCTGTGCCATAAACCCGAGCAACGGGCTGATCACTGCGCATTGCCCGTAGCTGAGTGAGCAACGGGCCTGCGTCCACTACTCGTCGCGTGTTACTGCAGACACTCGCCCATAGCTCACCGTTGTCGCGCCGATATGCAAAAACCAGGTAGGGTATCCCTTTCTCAAACCAGAAACTACAATCCGCTCCGCCACGACCTGATAGTACGTCCACATCTGTACGATCATGCGGTGACAACCACTCTTCCACACGAAAATGGTAGCGCGCCGTGCCGCCACCCTCGTCGCCTTCCTTCGGTGGGTTTTCGACACTGACCACCGTACCTACGAATATAGATACATTGCGGTTCATCAAGAGATTGCACGAGCGTGGCGTTACATCTGAACAGCTGCAGGCGATAGCGGCGCCTGTAGAAAATAACACTGATAGCAGCGCGAGACTGAGGAACCTCATTGACGCCTCCATCGTAATTAGACACCGTCGTGTGATGTCAACTCAACTAGCAATCTACCCGCCGCTCCCCGACTTTCGCTTGGCCACGCGTAGCGCCTCTTCCACCGCCTTGGCCGCCCGACGCTCCCTCGCATCCGCGCTCTGGTTGTAGAAAATGCCCAGCAAATGTCCGCGCCGCTGCACTGGAGTCATCGCCTCCCATCCCTTCAGCGCCAGCGGCTGACGCAGAAAAGCCGCTTTCAAAATCGGCGGCGTTTCAATCTCGCCCTCCAGGGTCAGCAACAGCCGCTCCGCCATCCCTTCAGCGCGCTTCCGGCGTGACTCGGCGCTCTTCGGCTCATCCACCCACTTGCCAATCTCCCGGCGCATTGAGTCAGACAACCCCGCAAACCACTTGGGCAATCTCCGGTCGCCTTTCAGTGCTCGCTCCAGCTCCGGCGGCGTCACCACCGCGCGCTCCTCCAAGTCAGGCTCCAGCCGAATCCGCACCCGCTCGCCAACCTTAGCCCTCGCACCCGCCTGCATCTTTTTGTTCACCAGCAGAAAGTGTCCTGTGCCGCCCGAAGAAGCAAACAGCGAGGTACGAAACGCGAATCCCTCAATCTCCCCGCGCACTCGCAACCGTCTCCGCTTCGGCCACGCCTTCTCCACATCAAACGGAACTCGCGCAATCACCCACCCCAGGCCATTCCGCAACGGCTCCAGCACAGCAGTATAGGACTTGATCATGAGTGCGCTCACCCCGCCAACATGGGTCCAGTATCAAATGGATTCTCAACCTGGCGAGGATTGAGTGTGGATTGCGGTTGTGCCATTGAATCCTTCGCATCTTCCACCTGCTCGCTCCACTGCCTTCCGCACGATTCGCAGCGCCACGAATTGACCGGATCTGCGCTTTCCAGGATCGGGTCTTCGGTGCCGCAGCTCGGGCAAACAGGCGGCACGTACTCCTCAATGGGCGCTTTGGATTGCTCCACAATCTCCTGCGATATCGGCTGTGAAATGATCTCGTGAGCTTTTTCCAGCTGATCTGCCGCAACCACGATCCGGGGGCAGCTTAACTCATGCCCAATTTGATAGCCCGGACCCTCAATCCAGCTCTCGATACCCGCCTGCCGCAGCACTTCTTGAAGCTCCCAAGCCTCTTCCCGACCCTTGCAATCGCAAAGCGGCGTCTTCCAGGTGTACTCCACCAGCTCGTCGCCTTCCTCGGTTGCCTCTCCGCCCGTCGCCGAATCGCCGTGACTATTCCATATGGGAGATGCAAAGCGCTTTGAGGCATCGGCCTCAGTGTTTGGCCCGCTAGGCTTGTCCCGTATCTCCAGTTTGTCCAGCCCGCGCTTACGCATCTCGTCGCGCAACACCTGCTGCGCAACTTCGGTCAGGTCACCTTTGCCGGCATCCAGCGCCTCTAATTCGCCGTCGCCCATCTCCCGGTAGAGCTGTGTAAGCCTCTGCCACTCCGCCATTGCGTCTGCTTGCATGGAAATCAGTATAACGGTCACACACCATCTATCTTCTACACTAAAACTATGGAAGTTCTCTACGGGTTGCATCCGGTCGAAGAAGCCCTTAAGGCCGGACGCCGCCGCTTTGATCACGTTCTCGTGGCCCGCGAGCGTGAAGATGCCCGCATCGCCAGCCTCGTCGCTCTCTGCCGCGCTTTCGGCGTCCGCGTTCGCCAGGAATCGCGCGAGCAGTTGACCCAGCTCGCCCAGACTCCCGCTCACCAGGGCGTTGTGGCCTTGGTCCGCCCGCAGGAGTTTCTCACCATCGAAGACCTCTTCGCGCCGCAGCAACCCGATGCCCCTCGCCTGCTCCTCGCCCTCGACGGCGTTGAAGACCCGCAAAACCTGGGCGCTCTTTTGCGTGTAGCCGACGGAGCCGGAGTCGACGGCATCGTCCTTACCGAACGTCGCGCGGCCCCGCTCAGCCCCGTCGCCGTCAAGGCCAGCGCCGGCGCAGCCGAGCACCTGCGCATCGCTCGCGTCGTCAATCTCGTCCGCGCACTCGAAGAACTGAAGAAGCAGAACATCTGGGTCATTGGTCTCGACGAGCGCGGCTCATCCGACTACGACCAATTCGATCTCACCTGCAACTGCGTCCTCGTTCTCGGCCGCGAGGGCGCTGGCCTCCACGACCTCGTCCGCCGCACCTGCGACCATCTGCTGCGCATTCCTATGGCTGGCGGCGTCAGCTCCCTCAACGTCTCCGCCGCCGGAGCAGTCGTGCTCTTCGAAGCCTTCCGCCAGCGCCGCAACGCTGCTTACCGCGTCCAACAATCAGGAGCCCCCACCGCAGGTGGAAAACCAAAGAAACAGAAAGGCCTGGGTTCATGAAGTTTTTTCATCTTCCGATCATCACAACAAAGCCGGGTGCCCCATCCATGCCGCGCTTTTGTTTTTGCGGCATGGGTGGGAAACCACAGATCTCATCCCGCCATGCTCTTGTTTTATGCCTCGCAATCTTCCCCTGCCTCGCGCAATCCACCCTACCAGCCCAGCAGCCAGCGTCCGCCCAGCCAACCCAGCCAGCTCAGCCCCACCACGGAACAGTCATCTTCTCCCGTTCCACCGACGACTCCGGTCAGACAACCACCCAAACCAGCCCCGCCGTCGTCCCACCGCAGGTGGCGCCGAAGGCGCAATCACCCGCACCGGAGGTGCCCGAAGGCGCACTGCCCCCACCGCAGGTGGCCTTCACCGCCCTCGATCTCGATGTCCATCTTCTCCCCGCTGATCAGCAAATTGCCGTCCGCGCCCTCATCACCATCCGCAACGACGGCCAAACCGCGCTCACCCGCATCCCGCTTCAAATCTCCTCATCGCTTAACTGGGATCGCATTCGCGGCGGCGCACAAAACATCCCCCTCCAGGTCGCCACCATCAACTCCGACGCCGACCACACCGGCCAATTGCACCAAGCTATCGTCCCCCTCGCCGCCCCACTCCCGCCCGGCCAATCCCTCCAACTCGATGTCACCTACTCCGGCGTCATCGCCCTATCCGCCCAGCGCCTGCAATCCATCGGCGCGCCCGATGCCCTCGCCCTCCACTCCGATTGGGACCAAATCAGTCTCCCCTTCACCGGCCTGCGCGGCTTTGGCAACGTGGTCTGGTACCCCGTCGTGAGTGCCCCTGTTCTGCTCGGCGACGGTGCGCGTCTCTTTGACGAAATCGGCGCCCACAAGCTCCACCTCTTCGGCGCGCGTTTCCGCCTCCGACTCACCGTCGAATTCCCCCATGGCCAGGCCCCCACCGTCGAGCTCATCAACGGCCGCTCCGTCCCGCTTGCCATCACCGAACCATCTGGTGCCCTCGACCAGACTCAGGAAGTCGCCTCCATCGCCACCGCCGACTCCGGCCTCATCACTCTCGGCTTCGAAGCCCCCAGCCTCTTTGTTGCTAATCGCACTTCTCACACCGGCCCCAACCTCACAGCCTGGGCCCTCCCCGAAGACAACGTCGCCGTCGACTTCTGGACCACCGCCGCCACCGCCGTCACCCCTTTCCTCGAGCGCTGGCTCGGCCCGCAGCCCCGCTCGCAACTCACCCTCCTCGACCTGCCCGACCCCGACGACGCGCCCTTCGAAACCGGATCCCTTCTAGCCGCGCCCCTCCGCGAACCCAACTCCAAATCCGCCGCGCTCAACGGCGTCCTCGTTCACGCCCTCACCCACGCCTGGATAATTTCTCCAACTTCGTCTACATCGCATGTATTGCCAAATACGCCTATATTGCATAGCTTCCCAAATTTTTATCTTGCGCCCCATTCGCCCCCGCCCCCCGCCTGGCTCAACGAGGGCTTAGCCCAATTCATCAGCACTCTCTGGGAAGAGAAGCAGCACGGCCGCGACTCAGCCCTGCGCATGTTAGAAGCCGACCGCCCCGCCCTCGCCCTCGTCGAGCCTGCCAGCCCCGGCCAAAGTCCCGGCCAGCCCCTGGCCCAGGCCATCTCGCACGTCTACTACCGCACCAAAGCCGCCTACGTTCTCTGGATGCTCCGCGACCTCGTCGGCGATCCCGCTCTCTCCGCCGCCCTGCGCACTTACTACGACTCCGCCGCCAATCCAAATCCCGCATCCAATCCCGTCGCCCCCACTCACGCCGAAGGCGTCTCTGCCCGGACGGCCAGTCCCTTCGAAAAACTCCTCGAAGCCTCCGAATCCCATCCCGACCTCGCCTGGTTCTTCGCCGACTGGGTCGATGCCGACAAGGGCCTTCCCGACCTCACCATCGAGGGAGTCTTCCCCACCTCCGCCGCTTCCGGCAACTACCTGGTCGCCGTCAATATCGACAACGCCGGCTATGCCGCCGCCGAAGTCCCCATCACCGTCCGCTCCGGCTCTGGCGACGACGCCCGCTCCGTCACACAGCGCGCCCGCATCCCCGCCCACGGCAAAACCACCGCGCGCATCCTCATCTTCGGCAAGCCCACCGAGGTCCAGGTCAACGACGGCACAGTCCCAGAAACCCAGGCCACCATCCACATCACCAAATTCGAAGACCCTGCCCAAGCCCCGCCCGGCTCCAGCCAATCCAACCCGCCGAATTAGTAATTTATTGGTGCCCACCTTCGGCCCCGTACCCCATCCATATCACGTTCTTTGTGGTATCGGGCTCCCAACGACAGGTCTTCGTCGTAGGGATGATTAAATGGGTGGGAAACCACAATCGCCCTGGCCGCGGTTTTCTGTCTGCGTGCCAGCACTGCGTCGATTCCGCTGGTGGCAAAGTCGGACCGTCTTCAGCGTACAGTGTTTTTTCGCCGCCGCTGCTCGCTCTCCTTCTTCAGTTCGTCCAGATCCGCCACCGGTCGTATCTCAGTCGGTCCAAGTCCGTACTTGAAACCTGGAAGCTGTGAGACAAGCTGAATGGCATCATTGAGGTCGCGTGCCTCAAGGATTTGAATGCCGCCGAGTTGTTCTTTGGTTTCCGCATAGGGGCCATCGACCGTCACAACTTTGCCGTTTTTACAGTACACGGTCAACGCGGTCTCCGGAGGCTGAAGAGCTATTTCGGCTACAAGATGTCCGTTGGCGCGCAGATGGTCATTGTGCTCAAAGCACTCGTCGAGCACTGCATTTCGCTCGTCATCGGTAATCCCTTCAAATTTTCCTGCCCCGAGGTATCCCAAACAAATGTATTTCATCGCCCGTCTCCTCTAGCTAGGGACCAACAGCGGAATCTTGCTGCTTCGTTCATACGGATTCGCCGGCGCAATGCAGTTCCATATAGGAGGCCTGCCATGGGGCGTTTGGTGGATCGGTAGCGAATACTGCTACCGATCACACCAGCTGTCGATCCATGGATGCAATTGTGGCTATTTGTTGGCGGTCTGATTGGGTAGATCAGCGCGTTTCGCTACTTTGTGCTGGATCTGTTCTTCGGTCAAGACGGGTGCGAAGTCCTCCATCTCAAAGACCTGGCGGATTTCGACTTCGGACTCGCCGCCGGGGTTGCAGTTGGGAGCACGCTTCACCCACTCGATGGCCTCTTCGAGAGACTTGACCTGCAAAATCGAGAAGCCTGCAATGAGCTCCTTGGCCTCGGTGAATGGCCCGTCGATGACGGTACAAGACTTGCCGGAAAATTTGACGCGTGCGCCTTTGGAGCTGGGATGGAGACCATCGAGGGCCAGCAGGACGCCAGCCTTGACGAGTTCTTCGTTGTACTTGCCCATCTCGAGCAGCAGCTGGGGATCGGGAAGGGCGCTTACTTTTTCTGCCTCTGGGGTCGATTTGACGATAACCATGAATCGCATAGCGAAATCTCCTTCGGGTTGTGTAGCTGGTTGGGTAGCTTGTTTCCGAGGCCTCGTTTCCCGTTCACTCAGAAAACGTACCTCATGGTTCTGATGACTTATAGTCGTTCGGGAGACCGAAATTCGACAAATCGTCAAAGAAATTTTTGCTTCTTCCGCGCTTTGCCGCTCTTAACGAGATGCGCCAGCCGGATGTTACCGAGTCGTTACTGACGGTTTGGCGACCACACGCCCCGCATCGGTTCGCAGAACATCAAGACAGAGGCACAAACCTCTGACCTGGACTGCTGTTTCGAAGAGAAGTTTCGCCATGATTGACATAAGCAAACGTATGTTGATATCAACTTGTCATGCCGAATAGAGCGTAGGAGGATTCATGAAGAAGAATTCTTGGAATAACATCGGGACGGTCACAAGAAGAAATCTCATGGCCGTCATTTTGCTTGGATTGGCGTGGCAGGCGCGAGCGCAGGGCGCAAAAGCCTCGTATCCAGGCATGGCGCCCATTGAGCAATACCTTATGGCGGACCGGACTGCCGAGATTGCATTGGCCCGCAGCGCGGCTCCGCCGTCCATTGCGCAGGATGCCGATGTCATGGTGCTTGAACGGCACGGTTACGAGACCGCCGTCAAAGGCAAGAACGGTTTTGTATGCCTTGTGGAACGATCGTGGACTGCCGGATTTGACTTTCCTGAGTTCTGGAATCCAAAGCTGCGGGGCCCAATCTGTTTCAACCCGGCGGCGGCGCGAACCTATCTTCCTTTGACCATCAAGAAGACAGAGTGGGCGTTGGCTGGGCAGTCGAAAACTCAAATCGCCGGCAACCTGAAAACCGCTTTCGACAAGAAGGAATTACCTTTGCAGGAATCTGGCGCGATGTGTTACATGCTGTCCAAACAAGGGTATCTAAACGATCACGTTGGGCATTGGCATCCCCACCTGATGTTTTTCATTCCACAGGTCGGCGCTGAAACCTGGGGGGCGAATCGGCCGGACTCTCCGATTTTGGCAGATGAGGTTGGGACCGATCGATTGACAATTTTTATGGTTCCGGTCAGCAAGTGGTCGGATGGTACGGATGATTCCCCGCATGACCATTGACCTGGACAGGCGAGTGCCCCCGGTCCCTCGCTTTTGGGGACCGGGGATGGAAGCTGCCCCGGACATTCCTTATTTCAACTGCCGAATCCGCTCCTGCAGGAATTGCCGCTCTGGTTCCTGTTGGGTCAGCGCCAGAGCTTTCTCATAAGAAGCCCGGGCCTCAGCGGTCCTGCCCAGCCTGCGGCACATATCCGCACGGGCTGAATACGCCAAGTAGTAATTCGCCAATTCGCCATCTTCCAACACTGCGTCGATATGCGCCAGACCGGCCTCCAGACCATCGCGCAGGCCAATGGCCACGGCACGATTCAGCTGCACCACCGGCGAAGGCTGAATTCGCACTAATTGATCGTAAAGCGCAACAATCTGCCGCCAGTCGGTCCGAGCCACCGATTCCGCCTCCGCATGAACGGCCGCAATCGCAGCCTGCAGTGTGTAAGCGCCGAAGCGCCGTGACTCCAGCGCCTTCTCCAGCAATGCCACTCCCTCCGCAATCTGCTCCCGGTTCCAAAGCGAGCGGTCCTGATTCTCCAGCAAAATCAGTTCTCCCGTCGGAGAGCTTCTCGCGGCATGTCGCGATTCCTGCAACAACATCAGCGCAAGCAGCCCCCGTATTTCCGGTTCTGAAACTTCCGGCTCCAGCTGGAGTTCGGTCAGCAACCGGCCCAGCCGAATCGCCTCGCCGGTTAGCTCGGCCCGCGTTACCTCCGCTCCCGCGGCAGCCGAGTAACCCTCGTTAAAGACGAGATAAATGACCTGAAGCACTGCGTCCAGTCGCTCCGGCAACTCCTGCGGCGTCGGCACCTCGTACGGAATCGCTGTCTCTCGAATCTTTGCCTTGGCGCGCACAATGCGTTGTGCCAGTGTCGCCGGCGTAACCAGAAATGCCCGCGCAATCTCCTCTGTGGTCAAGCCGCAAACTTCGCGCAGTGTCAGCGCCACCTGTCCTTCCGGCGCCAGAGCAGGATGGCAGCATGTGAAAATCAGACGTAGGCGATCATCCTCAATCTCCTCATCCTCGATGGGCACGTCGCTCACGCGCGATTCCATAAGCGCGACAAGATCTTTCTGCGCTCCATCGAAGCGCGCCCGCCGGCGCATTGCGTCGATGGCCTTGAAGCGTGCCGTTGAAATCAGCCACGGTCGCGGCTTCTCCGGAATGCCCGACTTCGGCCACGACTCCAGAGCAGCAGCAAACGCCTCGTGCATCGACTCTTCGGCCAGGTCCAGGTCTCCCAGCAGGCGCACCAGCGTCGCCAGAACCCGGCCCGATTCGGCCCGGTAAAGACTCTCAATGGTCCTGCCGAGTTGTTCGGGCACAGGCGGCATCTACGCCAAATTAGCAAACAGGAGTCGCTCGACACAACTGCGCTTGAGATTCCCCTACCCACAATTCAGTGGTCCGTCACTGACCTGATCGAGGGTTTACAAACCTTGAGTCTGCCTCTCCGCTCTGCCGAAAGGGCAAGTGCCCACACCGCAGGTGGCCGGGCACTGGGAACTGGGAACTGACAACTGTCTTAGTCAGTTCCCTGACTAGACTAAGTCAAGACTAGGTCTATTCGCCTTTTTATCCCTAAAAAACCGCCCGTATATACTGGTTTTTCGCAGATTTCAACCTGTTCATGACAGATTTTCATGTATCTATATGCGCACGTAATTCCGTCCAAACAGCCCGAAAAGTGTGCGTATAAAGCCACTTTTCCCGCCCTACTCGCCCTTCTTCCCGTTGCGCGCCTTCATCTTGAACCAGATCGTCGTGCCCTTGAATCCGAAGGCCTCGCGTAGCTTTCATCGTCTCCCGGGGAGAAGTTTAACGCTCAGCTTCCGCATCATCTCACCGAATTGGCCCGACTCCAGCAGATTCTGGAAGATTACGTATGGATCGTTGGCGACGCCTTCCTTGCGCAGGATATGCGCAATGAAGAGAATGCAAATTTTCCGCATCTGCGACGACGCAATCCAGTAGATGCGCAGCCTTCCATTGCGCAGCCTGAATATATACGAAAGCTTCCCTCTGAGCCAACGTCTTCCTCACACGTCAGCGAAGACACGAAGGGCGCTCTCGGTAGCCGGGAGCGCCCTTCGCAACAGAGCAGGAAGCGCGTCGATTACTTAGGCGCCTTGACGCCCGCAGCTTGGGCAAGAATGCTCTTCACTTCCGCGGCAAACTGGCCTGTGGGGGCTAGTTGCAGGTACATCTGGTAGGACTCGGCGCAGCCGGGTGGCAGATTATACTTTCCCGTCTTGGCGTCGAAGGTAGCACTCTGAAGGAGTCCTTGACCCTTGAGATAGTAGAGAATCGGCGTACCCTTGGGATCAATTTTTATGCCTTCATCGGCAGCAGCCACCTGAGCGTCCGCATTGCCCGATTGGAAGAAGATGATGGCTTCATTCTTGAGGTAGAAGCCAGCCTGTGGAGGATTGATCTTGACGGCAGCATCATAGGCAGCCTGCGCATCAGGAACTTTGCCGGTGCGGGCATAGATTTCACCCAGGCCGGAATTAGCGGCGCCCTGAGCCTGAGGATCCGGCTTTTTGGCCGCAGCCTCCACCTCCAGCACCTTCTTGTATGTTGCTTCCGCCTGGGCATATTTCGCCGGGCGTTCATCCACCGGGCTAATCTGCGCGAGGCCGAGTTGTGCCTGGCCTAACTGCGCCCATAGAACGGAAGCGTCGGGCTTGGCCGCAGAGTCCTTGAGCATGAGGGTTTCGACCTCATTGAACTTTGCAGTTTTGATTTCGAGTTCCTTGGCTTCGATATCCGGCTTGGAGGCGGAGGCGCCGAGGGCCTCAACTGCCAATGCATGAGCATTGTTGGCGTCTTTGAAGTCCTGGCTGACCGTCTTCAGGTCGTCATTGATGTGCTTGATAACGTCGTTGGCCTTAAAGGCCTCGGCGTTGTGCTTCCTGAGCTCCACCAACTGCTTTTGCTGGTCGGCTGGCAGCTTGTCCACGAATTCCTTGCGGGACATATCATCGTCCTGCAGCACATCCTGATTCGCGACGATCTTGATGTTATCGATGGAGTCGACGAACTTTTCGGGCGGCGTATCGGCGGCGCGATAGACCATGGTGTAAGTACCGGGCGTTGCCACGCCTTCATAGTCGCCGTTGGAATTGATCGTGAAGGTGAACTTATTGGTTCTGCCGCCGTCGGATGATAGACCTATTGTTCCCGCGGTTCTTGGGGCTCCTTCAGGTCCGGTAACGCGGCCGTGAATCTTGCCCGTGGGTCCCTTGATTGCGGGCGCGGCGGGCGCCGAGGTCGTATCTTGGGCGAACGCAGGCAACAGGGCAAAAGCCAGCAGGCCTAACCAAAGCGGAATGGTGCGTTTCATCTGCTTCTCCTTGGGAGCGGCGCGGACCCTAGAGTTCACGCGCTCAAAAAATCAAATTTTACCGGCTCATGATTGATAGAACCCTGAGCCCAGCCACAATTTGCGTCTGTCTACCGTTTAACATCCTACGCTGACTCACTCTATTGTGTCATGGTAGACCTTGCAGCAAAGTTCTGGGTGTGGCCTGTATCACACTCTAGAATATGAGAATGGCAATCACAATTCGCCCCGCAACCCGCGCGGACATTGCGCAAATTCTGACATTCATTCGGGCGCTGGCGGCTTACGAACGCGCGCCAGAGGCAGTGTTTGCGTCCGAAGCCGACCTAGAGCGGGACGGGTTCGGAGCTAACCCATTTTATTTCTGTCTGATGGCTGAACATGACGGCAAGGCGGCCGGTTTCGCGCTGTATTTTTTCAACTACTCCACCTGGCTGGGGAGGCCCGGGATCTACCTGGAGGACTTGTTTGTAGAGCCGGAATTGCGCGGATTGGGGATTGGCAAGGCTCTGCTGGAGCGAGTGGCAGCCATCGCTGTGGAAAAGGGCTGCCAGCGCTTTGAATGGGCAGTTCTGGATTGGAATACGCCGGCCATTGAGTTCTATCGGGCGATGGGTGCGGAGTTTATGGACGAGTGGCGGATCGTGCGGGTGACGGGCGCGGCGCTGAAGAGGCTGGCGGGGCCAGAAGGACAGCAACTATGAACTTGCGGCAAGCTAACCGCGAGAGTGAGCCACTGACTGCATTCTCCGAGCCGAAGGCGGCTGCCCCACCGCAGGTGGTTCGCGTGATCGGGGGCGGGCTGGCGGGGCCGGAAGCGGCGCTGACGGCGGCGCGGCTGGGCTGCGCGGTGGAGCTCTACGAGATGCGGAGAATGGTGGACGGCAAGCCGCGTCTGACGGCGGCGCATGAAACGACGGAGTTTGGCGAATTGGTTTGTTCCAATTCACTGAAAAGCGAATCGCCCAACACCGCGCCGTGGCTGCTGAAGCAGGAGATGCGACATGCGGGCTCCGCGCTGATGCGCATAGCAGACGAGAGCGCTGTGCCGGCTGGTCATGCGCTGGCTGTGGATCGCGTGGAGTTTTCGCGGCGGATTGCGGAGGCGATTGCCGCCGAGCCGCGGATTGAAGTCTTCCGCGAGGAAGTCACAACTCTCGACGAGGACGACACGAAGTGCACAATTGTGGCGACTGGGCCACTGACCTCGGATGCGCTGTGCCGGGAGATCGAACGCATTACCGGAAAAGGACATCTGGCGTTTTATGATTCGATCTCGCCGATTGTCGAAGCTGACTCCATCGATATGGAGCGCGTTTACATGGCGGCGCGGTGGGATAAAGGGACGGCCGACTACATCAACTGCCCCATGGACCGCGCGGAGTTTGACCGGTTTCTGGATGCGCTGCTCACAGCCGAGGCGGCGGAGACCAAAGAGTGGGAGACGGCTGATTACTTCGAGGGGTGCCTGCCGATTGAAGTGCTGGCGCGAAGGGGGCGCGATACGCTGCGCTATGGGCCGATGAAACCGGTTGGATTGCGCGATCCGCGTACAGGCAAAACACCCTGGGCGGTGGTGCAGTTGCGCAAGGAAAATCTGCGCGCCGACAGTTATAACCTGGTGGGCTTTCAGAATCATTTGAAGTTTGGCGAACAGGCGCGCGTGCTGCGGCTGATTCCCGGCCTGGAGAATGCGCGCTTCCTGCGCTATGGGCAGATTCATCGCAATACATATATTTGCGCGCCGGTGTTGCTGGATGAAACGCTGCGGCTGAAATGCGCGCCGGGGATTCTGATTGCGGGGCAGTTGTCGGGAGTGGAGGGATACACGGAGTCTATTGCGACGGGATTGCTGGCGGGGATTTATGCGGCTTCACTGGCGCATGGAGAAGAACCGACGCCCGCGCCGCGCGCAAGCGCCCTGGGTTCGCTGGCGCATTACATTACACATGCCGACGCGAAGAACTTTCAGCCGGCGAATATGACCTTTGACCTACTGGAGCCGCTGGAAGAAGAAGTGCGCAAGAAGGTGCGGGACAAGAAGGAGCGGCACCGGTTGCAGTGCGAGCGGGCGTTCGAGGCGTTTGAAGCGTGGCTGGCGGGCGCGAATCGCCCGGCTTATTCGAAATAAACCTCAGGATTTTGGCAAGAGATCACTTCGGGTATTGCAATCTATCTCATTCGCGAAACAAACTCCATGGATTCGGGGCAGAAAATGGAAATTTCTGGTTAGGACACTACCCTCCCATCGAGGCTGTTTCGCGTTCCTGAAAAAGCGTAAAAAAAGAATTTGCATGTGTTTATTGGAAAAGTCATAATTATTCCATTGATGCTTCAGGATAGGAGGTGCTTTCTATGATCGATAGGAGATTGTTCTTTATTCTTGCGCGGAGGGCGTTGCTTGTGATCTTCCTTCCGATCGCCTTGAGCGTAGTGGTTTTGGCACAACGCAACGGCGTGGGCATGAAGAGCGCGAGCACGACCGATAGCACGGGCATAAACATTGTCGGCGATGCACAGCAGCCGAGCGCGGTGGAAATCGAGATGCCGCAAATCACCAAGGTCGATCACGACCTAAAACAATTGGATAAGTTGCTGGCTTTGACCGCGGATCAGCAGGCGCAAGTGAAGAATATTCTGACCGACCAGAACCAGAAGATTGAAGATCTGGTCAGACAGTTCAAAGCCGAGCAAAAAAAGCAAGCCGATGAGCAGAAATCCAAGCCCGCTTCCAACCAGAAACAGAATGGCATTCCACCCGGCAATTTGTCCGACCCGCGAATATTGGAAAACGCGAGGGCAATATTAAAGAATATTCGCAGCGAGGCTCAAACCAAGATCGTTGCGCAGCTCACTGATAGCCAGAAGACGGCTTATGATGCCTGGAAAGCGAAGCGCGCCAAGTCTGAAGCACAGCGTGCGGCCGAGGAGTTTCGGCCCGTCAACAGCACCGGCAGACCGGTCTTTGATGCGGCAGATCCAGGCAGCGGCAGCCGGGGCGGCGTTCCGGGCGGCAGACCGGGTGGTGGCGGACCGGGCGGTGTATGAAGCGAAGGCCGGCGCGAAATCGAGCAATTTAAGTCGAGTAGAAGGCGCCCGAATAGACGGCGGACGATTTATCAGGAGCACTAGCGGGCGCCGGAAATTTTTAATGTGTGGCGGGAAGCGGTGTGATACGCTGTGCGGGTAGGAGTATGCCCGATGAACGTCTACTCTGCCACGCAAGCCATATCGCCAGCCATTGAACGGACCAAGAACTATCTGTTTCGACCGTTTAAATGGCGCACCTATTTGAAGCTATCATTAGTTGCCTGCCTGACCGAAGGGGGCTCCGCGGGCTTCAACGCCAACATACCGTCGGGTAATAACACATCGCCGAGTTTTAGCTCGTTTCCGTCATTCGATCTGTCCAGCGAGATCATTGCACTGATAGTGATTGGCGTTTTGGTTTGCATCGCCATCGGCATCTATCTTTCCTACTTGATCTGCCGGCTGCGCTTTGCCTACTTTCATTGCCTGGCTCACCAGATCAAGGAAATTCGGCCGGGGTGGAGACTCTATCGCACACAGGGAATGCGCTACTTTATCGCCAGCCTGATTATCGGGCTGATTACTCTCTTCGTTTTGGTTTTGGTGGCGCTACCGTTTGTCCTCGGCTTTTACATGCTTTATCAGTCGTCCCAGGCCGGCGAGTCTTACAATGTCGGCGGATTTGTTCTCCTGATTCTTCTTTGCATTTTTACTGTTATATGTTTTGGCCTCGCAGCCTATGCGGTGAATGCGGGGATGCGCGACTTTATCCTGCCGCATATGGCGCTGGAGAATAAGAGCTTCCTGGAAGCCTGGGAGGCGGTCAAGCCTCGAATCAAAGCGGACAAAGGATCGTTCGCAATGTACTTGTTGATGCGCCTGCTTGTTCCGATGGCCGCCTATATCGCCCAAATCATCGCCATGATTATTCCGCTGCTGATTGTTATCGGCATTCTGGTGCTCATCGGGGTCGGCATCTATTCCTTGTTCGAGGGCGCGACCGGCGTGATCGAGTTTATCGGCATATTCATGGAAGTTGTGCTTGGCCTCATAGGCCTCGCCTTCGTGCTTCTTCTAGGCGTTGGCCTTGGCGGGCCGATTGCAACCTGGATTCGCAACTATGCCCTGCTCTTTTATGGAGGGCGATACCAAGCATTAGGCGATTTACTTTATCCACCGTCTCCATTGCCACCCACCCCGGGAACTTATTAGGTCTTGTCAGTGTCCAAGTAGAGAGGGGATGCTTTCCGCGCCAGCGGCCCCAGGAACGTACACTAAAGGCTGGAGACTGTGGATGCGTTGGACTGCAATTCTGGTTGGATCGGCGGTGCTGGCGGGATGCGCGATCGCTAGTCATGCGCAAACTGCGCCGGCTCATAAGCCTGCAAAGCAGGGCGTGACGCACCTGGCGCTGCCTCCTGTGCCCAAGGAGCTGTTGCCGGATTCGTTTGCCGGATGGGTGGAAACAGGCGCGCCGAAGAAGATCACCGATGCGGCGCTGGCTGATCCTGTGAACGCAGCGGCTCTTAAGGAGTACGAGTTTACGGATACCGTGGTGGCCGGGTACAAGCGGAGCGGGGAGACGCTAAGCGTACACGCGCTGCGCTTTCACGACACCAGCGGGGCGTATGGAGCTTATTCGTTCTATCGGCAGAATGGATGGCCCAAGGAACAGATCGGCGCGGGCGCTACATCCAACAACAACCGGGTGATCTTCTGGGTGGGAGACATTGTGGTCGATGCGAATTATTCACGCATCGGGCCGATGAGCGGCGCGGAGATGCGCGAGCTGGCGGGGCTATTGCCGCAACCGGAGGGCGGCAAGGCGCTGACGCCTCCTATTCTTGCGAACCTGCCGAAGGCCCAACTGGATGGGCAAACGACACACTACGCCGTGGGACCGGCAGGCTATGCCGGAGCGGGTGGCGTGCTGCCGCCGGAGCTGGTGGGCTTTGATCGCGGCGCGGAGGCTGTGACCGCCAGCTACACATTGCGCACGGGGCCGGCCACGCTGACCATCATCGACTACCCTACGCCGCAACTAGCCGCAGCGCAGGAAAAGACGATTCGCGATTACATTCAAGCCGGCATACGCGGAGGCCAGCAGGCACAGGCTGCCTGGCCCAAGCCGCTGCAGGATTCGGGCCTGGCGGCGCTGGAGGTGCGGCGCAGCGGGCCGCTGGTGGCTCTGGTGAGCGGGAACGCCTTCACCGACGATAGCCACAAGCTGTTGGCCGCGGTGCACTACGAGACGGAACTGACGCCGCTACAGCAGCAGGGCGAGTCGGAAATATTGAAGACCGGAAAGCTGCTGTGGGGGATCACTGTTCTGGTGCTGATCGGCTGCAGCGTATCGCTTTTGCTGGGGTTTTTTCTGGGCGGCTTCCGTATACTTTACCGCCTGGCGCGCGGCAAACCGATTTCCTCGATGTACGACATCGAGTTCATCAGCCTGAATTTGCGGGAGTAAGCGGGGGAGAAGATCGGGCGAAAAACAGGAGGCAGCATCCGAAGGGTAAATACAGAGGGAAACCAGGGGATAACCCGCACGAAACCCTAGAAAACGCATGGAAAAGGCGGTATATAGCTGAATTGAAAAGGCGAAGAAGCGTCGAAGATGGTATCTGTGCATTTCCCAAAAAATATTTATTAAGTTATTGATGTATAAGCACTTATTTCTTTCTAGATTTGCTCTTGACACTCCCATCCCCCGCACCTAGTATGCAGCCAGAAAGTTCTGATGGTTTTGCCTCCGTTGGAACTATTCTCCCTGAGGAGAGAGCTGCCCTGTTGCCGGGCGGCTCTTTCCGTTTTTGGACTGACCGTCCAGGCGGACGCGCTTCGCGCCATGAGGTACGTAAATTCTCAGGTTCCAAATGCGGGACCTGGGGCTCCCGTAGCCGTTTGTGGATTCACAGGCGTAAATAGGCCCACAGCTTCCACAAAATGCACAAAGACCCACGTGAACTGTGGGTCTTTGTAGAGGGAACGCCAGACTCTACACAGCGGGTTTACCTCGGCTTGCTTTCCGGAGCGGTATGCTGCTCCTGCCGCGGAGCAGGATGCGACTGCTGTTGTGGGGCAGGGTGGGACTGCTGCTGTGGAGCTGGGTGTGACTGCTGCTGCGGCGCAGGACGCGATTGCTGCTGTGGTGCAGAGCGTGATTGCTGCTGCGGAGCAGGATGCGATTGCTGCTGCGGGGCAGGATGCGATTGCTGCTGCGGAGCGGGATGCGATTGCTGCTGCGGAGCGGGATGCGATTGCTGTTGCGGAGCAGGGCGGGACTCCTGGTGCGGGGCAGGATGCTGCGCAGGCATGGCGTGTTGAGCCGGAGCATTGTGTTGAACGGGAGCATTGTGCTGCGCGGGGGTGGCGTGTTGCACCGGAGCCTTGTGCTGAGCGGGCGCAGCGTGCGATTGAGGCCCTGTCTTTGCTTCAGCCTTCGAACCAGGAACTGGAGTGCTCTTTACCGGGGCCAACGGCTTGGCGACTGCTACGTTCTGGGGGTGGCCGCCATTGGTCTTGGCAAATGAAGTTTTGTCGGTTCTGGCCGCTGCTGCGTGTTGCGTCTGTACGCTGGTTGGAGCCGTATGCTTGTCGCGCGCGGCTACCAGTTCAGAAGGCTGGGCTTTGTGCTGAATGCCGTGGGGACCGCCGCTATAGGCGACGCGGCCGCTGTTAGCAATGGTGTTATTCTCCACGATCGTCCGGTCACTGTAGGTGGAGTGGATTCTGTTTTCATCAACGCGCGTGATCGCGGTGTTATAGCGGAAGTTGTTGCCTTGCCACTCGCCGCCGGAGTAGCCGATGCCCCCGTAGCCGTAGCCGTAGTTCACGCCGCCATAATAGCCGACGTGACGGCCCCAGTAGCCGCGATGGAATCTGTAATGGCCGCCGTACCATCCCCAGTATGGAGGCGTCCAAAGCGCGCCGTCATAGGGAGCTTGTACCCAGGAGCCGGGCACCCAATAGTAGTCGCCCTGATCCTGATCGTAGGCCCAGTAGCCGGGCATCCACATGAGGTTGGGTTCAGGGCAGTACGGCTGCTCGTAGCTGGGCATTTCCGGCGGAGCGAATCCGACAGAGATGGCGACTTGCGCGTGGGATGATGCGGGAATCAGAGCGAGAAACAGCGTCAGCAAAAGCCAACGCGCGGAGCGGAAGATTTGCATGAGAAGAACCTCCTGGTTCTTTCGCGCCTGCTCCGCGGAGAGAATCGATTTTCACTGCGCGGGGCGAGGGCATGGGTGCTATGTAGCAAGCGTACTCATGCCCTCTTCCCCGTTCTGGTCAATACCGTACAGGAAGCCTTCTGTGCTCCAATCCTCTTGAATACAACTATCAGTAGCGGTAGCTGAGGCCCATGCCGACGACGTGGCGCGCCTGTAGATTGACGGGCGTCGTGACAACCGGTGGCCCCACCGCGGGGTAATAGGGGTTCGGAACATAGATGGATCCGATGTTACCCGCCACCTGGCCGATACCGATATCGAAGGCGAAGTGCGGATGCTCGCGCTGTGTGACGCGCACCGCGTAGTCCAGTGTTGTGGGTATATGGCCGCTCATCAGCGGGTACGATGCGGGATTGCAGAGGGTTGCTAACTCGCAGGCATCGAGTGCAGCATTCAGCATGTTGTTCAGGTTCACCGCAGTCTTGGGCTCCTGCGTGAATCCCGCCGAGGGTACGGCCACGATGCTTTTGCCGATGGGCAGCGGAATGCCGAGTCCGCCGAAGAGCCGTCCACCAAAACGCGTGCTCTGTCCGCCAATGCCGAAGATGGTGGCATTGGTGGCCTTCCAGCCGATGTTCGCCAGGAAGGGAACTGGCTTCTTCGCCCAGGTCTTGGTGACGGCAATATACACGTCACCGTTGGTGTACGACTTGGTCGTGGTTGTGCCAAAAAGCTGCGTCGCGAGGGCCGCACCGTCAACCGGGCCGAGTATCAATGATAGATTCGCGGTGGCAATCGGTGGAATCGCGCCCGAAACAAAGTGATCGCCGGTGCGAACCACGCCGCCGACGGCCACGCCCGGTGTCCAGGGTCCGAACTGTCCGTCCTTGATTCCCACCACCTTGCCGTGAAAGACATTCATGCCATCGTAGCTCCAAAGCTGGCTGAGTGTCAGGCCGGTGGTCATTTGATTGCCGTTCTGATGGACGCTGCGCGTGTAGCCGGCCTCGGCGCGGTTGGCGAAGCCTTCGGTGACGCTGAAGGTTTCAATGTTGCCGATCACAGTGGAGGCGCTGATGAAGTGAAAGCCGACGGCGGGGTGGGAAAAAACTTTGCCCTTGGCCGATTCAACGACGTAGGCGGTGGGGGTTAGGAAGCCGCCGGTTTGGCCCTCCAACGTCAGGTATTGAGCGCGGAGTTGCGAAGTGGTGAGCAGAGCGAGCGCGAGAAAACCGCATGTGGAGAGTTTGTGAACGATGCGAAGATTCACTTAGTTTCAACTCCTGTGGAGCACAGTCGCCTGCCTCCTGGGAAAATAGGAAATTCTCCTACTTTTAACATAAGAGGAGTAGAGTCGTCTGCAATTAAATTCAAGTGGTAGACTCAGCCCATGCGGCGTGGATTATTTATCAGCTTCGAAGGGCTGGATGGTTCCGGTAAAACCACGCAAATCAATCGTATGGCGGCATGGCTGAAGAAACACGGACACAGCGCCCTGATCACCCGCCAGCCGGGCGGCACGGCGACCGGGGACCGCATCCGCGCGCTGGTGCTGGACTCGCGCTCCAAGGGCCTGGCGCCCCTGTGCGAGATGGCGCTGATGTTTGCCGACCGCGCCCAGGCTATCGCTGAGGTGATCAAGCCCGCCCTGGCGGCTGGCAAAATCGTGCTCTGCGACCGTTTCACGGATTCAACGGAAGCCTATCAAGGCGGCGGCCGGGAATTGGGCTCGGAGGTCGTGCTGGAGCTCCACCGCCTGATCTGCTCCAACTTGCAGCCAGATCTGACACTGTTGCTGTTGCCCTCGATGGAGCCATCGCTAGCTCGCGCACGGCGCCGCAACCAGTGTACTGCGAAAAAAAGCAGCGGGGACGAAAACCGCTTTGAGCAGGAACAGGAGGCCTTCTACCGCCGCGTCCGGCAGAAGTATCTGGAGATCGCCGACCGCGAACCTGGTCGGGTGGTGCTGATTGAGGGCGACCACAGCATCAAAGAGGTCCACGAACAGATTGTCGCCGTCGTTGAAAAGCGGCTTGCCACCTGCGATGGGGCGGACGGCGCTTAGGCGCCATGAGGAACGTAAATTCCCAGGGGCCCAATTGCGAGGGAGCTTCACCCCATGGACTAAGATCTGTCCATGGGGACCCAGATCCTGGGGCACCCGGTTACCGGAACGCCGAAATAATCGGCTCTCGACCTCGCGCCATGGGAATATAATTTCGTCGAAGCTGAAACGCCATCAATTCATTCCATTCAGGAGAGCCCATGAACTCCATTCGCCGCACAATGCTTATCGCGGCCGTCCTTTTTGCTGCGCCCCTGCTCTATGCGCAAGCCTCCGAGCAGGAGATCATAAGCCAACTCAAGAACCTTCGTTCCCTTTCCGCTGAACAGCGTCCAGTGAGCACCATCAAACTCGCCAACGACATTCGCAGTCTCCCCGCCAGCCCGAAAAAGGTCTCGTTAGCCGACGCACTGGCCCATCTGGTTACCGAGGGCGATCAGGGTTCGGAAGCCCGTCAGGCTGTTGCCGACACGCTATCGCAAGCGTTGGCGCAATCGCCTGTTGCCGCCAAGACCGACCGGCCACCGATGCCCTACATGGACCTGGCAACTCTGGTCCGCTACGAGCACGTTACCGCAACCCTGGACGATCCGCTCTTTGCCAAAGCCAGTCAGGTGCTGGCCGACGACGACGCCGAGATTGAAAAGGCCGATTTCACCCTCAAAGACCTTCACGGCAAGAAAGTCACGCTTTCGGAATTGCGCGGCAAGATCGTGATGGTGAACTTCTGGGCCACCTGGTGCGGGCCCTGCCGTCTGGAGATGCCCGACCTCGACGTGATTTACACCCACTACAAGTCGCAAGGGCTGGTGGTTCTCTCCATCACTGATGATGACCCGATCAAGGTCAACTCTGTTATCGGCCGGATGGGCTATCATCCGCCGGTCCTGCTGGACACAGATGACAAGGTGAACAAACTCTTCCACATTACCGGCATTCCCAAGACCTTTGTCTTCAACCGCGAGGGCAAGCTGGTGGGAGAAGCCATTGACCAGTGTACCCAGCGCCAGTTTTTCGAGCTGCTGGCCAAGACCGACTTGAAACCCTGAGGCACTGCCGACGAGATCGGGGCGCCTCCATCGGGAGCACGTTTCTTCCAGCGGCTCTTGGGCAGGCCAACGCGATTACACTTAGTAGACGTGAGCAGAGAAAACACCTATGAGCCGCAACTCGGCCTCAGCTTTGAGGGGCCGCGGGACACTCGCCGCATCTGGCCGGTGCGCGAGCTGGTGGGCCAGGTACGCGAACTGGTTGAGCAGGAGTATGGGGACGTATGGGTGGAGGGGGAGATCTCCAACTACAGGCCAGCGCCGAGCGGCCACGTTTATTTCACGCTGAAGGACGCGGAGGCGCAATTGCCGGTGGTGCTGTTCCGGCGGCAGGCGATGCTGCTGCGCTTCCGTCCAGAGGATGGCCTGCACGTGCTGGTACGGGGCCGGGTGAGCGTCTATGAGCAGCGCGGCCAGATGCAACTGGTGGCTGAGACCATGGAGCCGGTGGGCGCGGGCTCGCTGCAACTGGCCTTCGAGCAGTTGAAGGCGCGGCTCAAGGCCGAGGGACTTTTCGATGCGGAACGCAAACGGCCGCTGCCCGCGTTTCCTCGCACGGTGGGCATCATCACATCTCCGACCGGCGCGGTGATTCGCGATTTTTTGAATATTGTTGCCCGGCGACATTCGGGATTGAGCGTGCTTATCTTCCCGGTCAGCGTGCAAGGCGATTCAGCGCCTGCCGAGGTGGAGGCGGCGTTATCCGTACTGAATGATTCAGGGCTTGTGGATGTGATCGTCGTGGCGCGCGGCGGAGGATCGCTGGAAGACCTGGCGGCCTTCAACAGCGAGCGGGTGGCGCGTGCGATTATGGCGTCTCGTCTGCCGATAGTCTCGGCCATCGGACATGAGACGGACTTTACGATTGCGGATTTTGTTGCCGACCTGCGCGCGCCCACGCCATCTGCAGCTGCCGAGTTGATTACCGAGGCACAGCACAAGATTGCCGAGCATCTGGCCACGCATGAGCAGCGCCTGGCCCGCGCCGCGCGTTTCCAATTGCTGCAAGCGCGGCAGCGGTTGACGCGGCTGCCGGTGAGCCGCGCCGAAGGGCGCGTGAATATGCTGCTGCACAGGCTGGCGCAGCGGCTGGACGATTTTTCACTCCGCCTGGAGGCCGCTGTAAGCAACCCATTGCGACAGCATCAGCGCGAAGTGGCGGAGCTGGCCGCCGCCGTTCTGCGTCACGATCCACGGCAGCAGCTTGGACGGGCGCGAGAACGGCTGGCCGTCTGCCGCACGCGGCTAGATCGTACGCTGGAAAGGATGGCGCATGAATCCGCTGCGCATTTGAACGCGCTGGACGCGAGACTACATTCTTTGTCGCCACTGGTCGTACTGGAGCGCGGCTATGCGTTGGTGCTGGACGCGGCAGGCGGAGTGATTCGTTCGACGGCGCAGGTTACAGCGGGCGACAAGGTTAGTACACGCCTCTCTGATGGGGCGTTCATCAGCCGCGTGGAATCTAAGAATATGAAATGAGACTATGACAGCAAGCAACGCACGCAAACTCTTCGGCACCGACGGCATACGCGCCGTGGCGGGCGAATATCCGCTTGACGCCAATACGATCTACGCATGTGGGTTGGCGCTAGGCCACTCGCTGCGCAAGGTTACGGCTGAACCTAAGGTGATTCTAGGCCGCGACACGCGCGAGTCCAGCCCGTGGATTGCGGCTATGCTGGCGGCGGGGTTGCGCGAGACGGGAGCGCGCGTGGAGAGCGCGGGCGTTGTGCCCACGCCGGCGGTGGCGTTTCTGGCGCGGACCCACGGATTTCAAGCGGGCGTAGTGATTTCCGCCTCGCACAATCCCTGGCAGGACAATGGCATCAAGCTCTTTGGCAGCGACGGCTTCAAGCTGGCCGACGCGGTCGAACTGGCAATGGAAGACGAGATCCTGCATCATGCGGCAGAGATTGAAAAACAGGGCGCCGAGGCTCCCAATCCGGCAACGCTGCCGCTGGTTGAGGATAACCCCGCGTTTCAGGCCGATTACATTCAATTCCTCATCGATTGCGTGCCGGCACTCTCGCTGACCGGCCTGCACATCGTGGCCGACTGCGCCAATGGAGCAGCGGCGGCTGTTGCGCCGGAGCTCTTCCGCAGGCTGAGTGGCCCGGTGTCCAATGCGGTCACCCTGCTCAATATCTCGCCCGACGGCCGCAACATCAACCTGAAGTGCGGCGCGCTTCATCCCGCTGTCGTCGCTGCCGAAACGGCGGCGCGCGGGGCGCAGTTGGGACTCACTTTCGACGGCGATGCCGATCGC
>Ga0181520_10004083_pt1 | contig 24902 bp, 22 predicted proteins | sample PEATcosm2014_Bin_29_FD_132451 | JGI IMG/M metagenome (GOLD analysis project Ga0181520, IMG submission 132451) | Peatland microbial communities from MTU Mesocosm Facility, Houghton, MI, USA - PEATcosm2014_Bin02_30_metaG | ecosystem: Environmental > Terrestrial > Soil > Wetlands > Peat | place...
ACTATATCGGCGGCGGGTCTCCAAACCGTGGGATCAGCCGCCTTTTTCGTGCCCGCATCCGGTCCAAGCCACCGCATTTTCAAATCGGCGGATTTACCCCACTTTCAAACCGGCGCTAACAGACGCGTCATCAACCATCAGTACATCAACTTTGACTAGGTTGACAACCTCTTCAATGGGTTTTTGTACGAAAAGCTTCATCAAGCCATTCAAGATAGTCTCTCCGTGATCACGTAGCGCGAATCGTTCAGAATTGTTGCTAACGGCGCTAAACAATAAAAGAATATCTCTGATGTTGTTTAAGTTATATTGAGTTTCATCCATGTTAATTGCCTCCAATGTAATTCATCACCTTTTCTGGCAGTTAGACAAGAACAAGTTTTTAGAACATTTGTGCTTATCTTTAAAGCTATCTGTAAAGCATTCAGTGTATGATGGATAAGTAAGAGTCTTTGCACTAATAATCAAGCTGCCGCAACTGACGATCAAGTATTGACACATACAATTACGTTATGTGTGATTCGCACACCGTAGCAAATTGTGTTGCAAAAATCTGATCTTCGTGCTCAGTTAATTAAATATTATATGCATATCAATACGATCATACGTCGAACAACATTATTACAACAAAAAGTGGCTCAGAAGTTGCGCGTCAAGCTAACATCGGAACTTCTGTTCTTGCATTTGAGTGAGGAGATTGGCGAACTCGCTAGAGAACTATTTAACAAAGCTTCTAAAATGCGTTCGTTTCGTAATGAATTATTACGCCAAGAGCTAGCGCAAGCTGTTCTGGATCTGTTTGCTCTTGCAACAATTCTTTCGGTTGACCTAGAAAAGGAACTTCTTGCGAAGCTTGCCGATATGTCCCGGCGCGCTACGCTAAAGCGCAGCGCTATGACCGCAGCTAACAGAAATAATTGAAAGGATTTAATCAGTTGACGCAAGGCCTTTGCGTCGCACTCACTTATTGTTTGTAATGGCGAACTGAGTGAGATTCTGCCCACTCGCCTAAAATAACCCTTCCATCCGCGTCCGGTAGCGCGGTCAACAGATGTAAAGCATCGGAAATCCGTTGTTGCGATTGTTCAATTAGTGTATCAATAACGCCATAGGAGCACAATTTGCGTAAAATGTCCGCCCTCGGGGCAACTGTGCCCTGGTTGCCAAAGTAGGCATCAACAAACGCAGCATCGTTGCGAGTAGCCCTTTGATAGAACAGAATCCAAGGAGAGCTGTAAATTCCTTGACGAAGATCTCTCATAATCACTTCGTCTGGGCTGTCAATAAATAAGTCGTCTAAATCATCCTTGATTTGTCCTGCTTCACCAAGGATCGTACAGAAATGCGTTAGACAGCTTTTATAAGCATCAGGCGCAGCTGCAGTGATTGCCCATACACCCAAAGATGTCTTTAGCCTGTATATACTATACAATTCAGCTTCTGTGCTTGTCTTTGTTATACGTTGATGTGACACTTGTCCTTGGTAGGTTTTGCTCACCGCTTCACAGTAAGCTGCAATTTCACCTTTAAGACTGTTGTTTCCCAAGATTATTGTGCCTTGAGTTAAAGCGAGTTGGCCTGCACACAATGCGCTATTTATTGTGAATTTTATATGCGCACAGGTTCTTCCTCGTCGTAAGACGTCGTGGTCAATAATATCGTCGTGGATAATGATTCCTGTCCAGGCGATTTCAGCAACAGACCCGATTGTCAGGGATTTGTCGTAGTCAAAGCCGGTAAGCTCGGCTACAATCAATGGTAAGACACCTCGAAATCTATTTTTCCCCGCTTCCAATATATAGAACAATGCTTCTGTCGCAAGGGTTTTTGGAAAAACAGCTTCAAGTCTTGGCCTCACATCCCTTTCATATCGTCTTGTTAGATAGCTTGCGACAGCCGGTTGTGCCGATATACTCGATTTTTCAGCATCTTGAGTTTGCATTGTTGGCATGATAGGGTGCAAGGCAGATGTTTAAAATCAAGCCTAAAAACCGTAATGGCGCATAGATTTATGATTCGCTTGGGAGTTTTGGGAGACGCCGCTTCATTCCGTTTGCGTCTCCCAAAACTCCCAAGCGAATCACCGACCGTGCCTCACGCCGGCCCAAACCGCCAAAGGGGGGACCCTTTGGAAACCCACCTTCAAAAACTCCTCCACGGCGCAAAGCCATTGAACCAGCCGGCGAGCGTCAGTTCCAATGACTTTGCACCGCCCGATTTAAGCGCGACCAAAGCGGGGAAGTAATTCTCCGCCGTCCTGACGGAGCGCTCCGAATCGCTTCCCCGCTTCCGTCGCGAAAACTTTGGGACTCGCCTCCCCCACCGCGCGGAGACTGCGAATTTCAATTCCCCTTGAAAGACGACGCCTTGAAATTCACAGACTCCGCGCTCCCCAGGTGGACGCCACTGGCGGGCTTCCCTCCGCCACCGCTCCACGTTGTTCGCTTTCGGCTGCGGGAACCCGCCAATGGTTGTTCCTGATAATCGGCCTTGTCAGGCTTCATGCAAACGGCAAGGCATGACGCCCGCCAACCCCGCCCGCGTTGCGGTGATGGTCGTAAAAACTCGTTTGGGTTGTTTTCAGGTCTTTTCCCACTTCGTTCCCCTCTGCATCGGTTTTCTGCCTCTCGCCCTCACTAGCCCGACTCCATCAGGGGGCCTTCGTGGTGCCCTCTGAAGACCACTCCCACGGGCCGCCCTGACTGCGCGGGCATTTGCAGTGAAAGGCGAGAGTCCGAAACCGAACAGCAGAGCACAAAAAAAAGACCATGAAAACCAACATACACCAAAATCAAACGCCAAGGCTCCAGAACCGAACCGAACAATTGAACACGGGCGGCAGCAAACACAGCAGCGTCTATGACCGCATCACGGAACGGGTCATTGAACTGTTGAACCAAGGCACAATTCCCTGGCACAAGCCGTGGAACGTCAAACGCGGCTTTCCACGCAACCTTGTTAGCAAGAAACCCTATCGCGGCATCAATGTCTTTTTGCTCCATGCGATGAACTACGAAAGCCCCTTGTGGCTGACGTTTCACCAAGCGCAGCAGCTAGGCGCGAACGTCCGCAAGGGCGAGAAGGCTTGCCCCGTGGTGTTTTGGAAGCACTACGACACCGAGGACAAGACCACCGGGGAGAAAGTCAAAATCCCCGTCTTGCGGTTTTACCATGTGTTCAATATGGCGCAGTGCGAGGGAATCAACGAACTCCCCGACCCTGCCCCGATGACGGCCACCACCAAGCCCGCCGAGATCGTCGCCAATATGCCGCAACGCCCCGGAATCAAACACGGCATGGCAAAGGCGTTTTACTCGCCCGGCGGTGACTTTGTCGGGATGCCCAACCGCGAACGGTTCACCAGCGAGGACGAATATTTTTCCGCCCTGTTTCACGAATTAACCCATAGCACCGGCCACGAGTCGCGCTTGAACCGTGCCACTGTCACCGAGGCGAACGGTTTTGGCTCCGATGACTACAGCAGGGAGGAACTGATTGCCGAAATGGGCGCGGCGTTTTTGTGTGGGCAATCCGGCATTGTGGAACGCACTTTGAACAACTCCGCCGCGTACTTGCAGAACTGGCTTACAGCATTGCAGAACGACAACAAGCTGATTGTGCAGGCGGCGGCACAGGCACAGAAAGCGGCGGATTTCATTCTTGGCACCAAGTTTGAGGAAGCTCCCGCCGAACAAAAGGAGCCAGTCACAGCTTGAAGTTTTCCCACCAAAGGAGATTTTATGAAACACAACAAACACAATTTCACCGACCCGAACCAGACCGAGTTTGTCGGCATCATCTGGCAGCCCTTGCAGCATCCGTTCCGGCTCCATGCCGGGGATGTTTTCCGTTTTGACAACCGGCTTTGCCGTGTCTTGCGCGTCAATGAGTGCGCGGCGGTTGTCCTGATGAATCGGCCAGAAAAGGTAATCGAAACCCGCTTTCGGGGCACAGTGCGGTTTATCCCGCCGCCGGCAATGTTCCGAATCTCACCCAACGCGGAATGTGAAATCCTTAACCGTAAACGAAAATGACCACACCCGCACCCACCGCCCGCCCGTGGCGCGGCGTGTTCTTTGACGGCCCGCAGTCCGACCAAAATGCCGACGGTGACGAGATACCGCTTTGGGTTGTCTATGTCGGCGACGAGGACGCCGAACCCGTTGGCAAGGTCTATCGCTCGCACAACTTCAAAGCAGCCGGGGAGCTTGCCCGGCAAATGTCCCGTGACCGCCGCCTTGAACTCATCAACGAAGCCATGCCGGACTGAAAACACGAATCCCCTACCCGAAAGCCCCGGCCACCGCTGGGGCTTTTTTGTTTTCCGGCTGGGCCTTGTGCCGGCCCAGGCCCGCACCAAAGGGCAAGCCCTTTGGAATCCGTCTCACTTTCCCCACTCGGCCATATACTACGGCGTAGTTTGCCCGGAGCCTTTGTTTTCAAACCAGCATCCTTTGCTACTCCCCAAGTTGGAATTTTCCCGGCGACTTGTATTGGCGGGCGCTTTTCACCCCGTCATGTCTCACCAAAATTGCCTATGACGAGAGCTTCAAGTTCAGCGATTGCATCGGGGGCATCCGCGCCTTTGACGTACAAGGTAACTTTGCCGCCGGGTCCGATCCCCAGCAATAACAGCCCAATAAGGCTTTTACCGCTTATTTTTTCGCCGTCCTTTTCCAGGAAAATATCGCTGACGAAACGCTTGGCTGCATTCACAAATTGAGAGGCCGGCCGGGCGTGGAGGCCAGCCCTGTTGGCGATGGTAAGTTCCTTGGTCAAAAACTCGCCACTTGATTTTTCCTTGTCGCTCATGCTCCTGTCGGCGGCAACATAATCTGCGCCGCCTGATTTCGCCAATTGTAATTTCCAACTTTACTGCCGGGCCGGTTTGGACACAGTTTTCTCGGAACCTGAAAATAGCGCAGCAATCAAATCGCCACAGAGTTCAATTTGTGAAAACGAATTATTCAGCCATAGATGCTGATTGCCGTGAGCGAGATGATTTCGGGAATCTGGTAAATGTTTTTGAATGTCTTGCATCCATTCCGATGCAGAAAATGGCTGTATTGGAGTCCCATACTCTTTTGAGAACCATTCCCGCCGGACTTTGGCCCATTCCCACGACGGCAAATTCTCTGGCACTATCAACTTCTCGCTTACCGCTTTTGACAGCAATTCAGCAAGCATCAGCGGGACGATTTTTTGTCCTTTTTTGCTTGTGATTGTTCGCGTCGGATTGCCTAGTCGTGCTCGAAGACCCAATTCGAGCGCCGCGTATGCCTGCAACTCAGCAATCGTCTGAAATTCAAATACAAACCAAGCGTAAAGCATAAGGTTTTTTGCTGTTTCAAACTGAATGCGCACTTTTTCCGGAACGTTGGAACTGAGTGGGCAAATGTTCAAACGCTCGTGGAAATCTGCAAGCGTGATCGGTTGCTCGCTGTCTTCGGATCGTAATATTTTACCCTCAAATCGCGGATCGGGTAATGTGACTTCGTCAAGAGGTTTCAGTATGCCCTGTGCAGTGCCGTATTTCATAATATGTCCAACTGATAACCGAATTAGTACGCGATGAACAGACTAACGCGGCATGGAAAGTTAATTTTTCTACTGCGGAGGAAATTCAACTTTCTTATTTCGATCTTTAGCGCGGCAGCACCCGCCTTCAGCGTTTAACCAGCATTGGCCGCGACGCTGCGCGTAAGAATGTCTGCTTTGGGCGTCCCCCTACGGGCTGGCCCGCCTTTTTGTCTTTTTATTTTTTGGTCTTGAGCTTTTCCGTCTCCGGTTTCTGCTTCCGCCCTCACTGGCCCGGCTTTCATCAGGGGGCACGGAAGGCGGGACCCTCTAAGGCTCCCCCGCCGCCGCCCTGATTCGCGGGCCTTTTTCGTGCAGGGCGTAAGACAAAACCGAGCGACAGGAAGTCGCAAATCAATACCATGAAAAATGACAAAAACAGTCGAACAGCCACCACGTCAGGGACTCAGCTCAAACCCGAGCAGACAGTCCCGGACAACAACCCACAGGGAAAACCCGGCAAGTATCGGGTTCACCTGTACTGGATGCATACCGATGAAGCCATCATCACCATCACGGCCAATTCACTCGCCAAGGCCAGGGCAATGGCCTGTAAAATCGAACCCGAACAACTGCCGGAGGACGACCTTTGCGGAATTGAAGGCGAAGTCGTCATCAATTCCGTGAAGCTTATCAGCGAAGGGAAAAGCCATGAGTAACAACGGCGACTCTCCTACCCCATCGAAAAAGACCCAGTCCACATCTTGGGACGTGCCGCTCGGTCAAATCGTTGCCACGAGGAACGCTGCCGACCAACTATCCAACACCACAATCCTAAAGGCATTGGCGAGGCATTGCGCCGGTGATTGGGGGGATGTTTGCGAAGAAGATTGGCAGTCCAACGACGCGGCGATGGTGGCTGGCAACCGTCTGTTGTCATCCTACCGCTCACCCGATGGCGTGAAGTTTTGGATCATCACGGAGTGGGACAGGTCGCTTACCACGATCCTTTTGCCGGAAGATTATTAGCCTTCAGCCTTTTGGCGAATAGCCGCAAAACCCGCCAGATGAAAACGGCTTCCCGGTGCCACGCCGGGGAGCTCACTTTCAAGATTGACCCTAAAAAAAGTCCTCTCATATTTTACAGGAGCGGCAAAAATTAAAATCACCATGACAACACTAAAGAACACCCCAACCCGCTCGACGGCCAATGCCCATAAAGGGCAACCTGCCGCCGACATCAACTACGTTAGGAGATCAACAAAACTGCCAATATGCCCCTATAGCAGAAAGCAGGTTTTGGCTGATGGCCTTCAGAAGGAAGTGCTCCCGGAGCATTTGCAAGCGATGCTCACGGATTGGGATATGCTCCTTCCAAGTCGTATATTTCTTACAAAAAATGTCATTGAAAGCTGTCAAATCCCAGATGGTTTATGTGGCCATGAAGAAAAAGGCCGTCTGTGGGATATTCTCAACGTGCTCGATGTTGCAATTGGCAGTTCTTTCGAGGACCGGATTCCCTTGCCAGTCAGCTTTGGGATTGGGAAAAGGGCTCCTGATGTATGGCTTCATGCAGTTTGGAGCACGGCCGACATTGACAACCCCTCTGACGCAATCACGATTAAGATGCCTGGGGAAGTTTAAAATTCCTCCCCTACTAAAGAAACCCGCCCTTGCAGGGTGGGTTTCTTTTTTGAACCGCCGCTGCCGCTCAGACACCCCGTCCGGAAAGCAAGGAATCCCCCTTGGATTTCCCATTGCGTAGACTGATTTTCTCTTTCCTCGCAGCCAAACTACCAAACCATGTTTTAAAATCGTTTGATTTGTTGACTCAATAAATTTAAGTGGCTAATTATCAAATATATACGAGCCTAACAATTTTAAAAAATGTGTTGACACGCCAATATGACTCTTTAGTCTTCTAAAAGAGAGATTTAAAAGTGCGAGTTCACTCTATACAAGCGAGTGAAAGGGCGGTACATTTTATTTTAGTTTGCTTAAACAAAAGCCGATACTGAAACAGGATTATGGAAAACGCGATGCCACATGCAAAAAAAGAACTTCCCCCATACAAAGGGGAATTACAAGCGATTAAGATCGTCAAGAGTGGTGATTTTCTCGGAATCAAGCCGCTCGATTACGTAATTGATTTTGAAAATGCTCGTGGCGATTTTAACGAACTTTCACCGGGCGATGATGGTTTTAACAACCTTGCGACTGAATCAGGGAAGCGATTTTTCTCCTTGGTGAGCCATTAATTGGGCTAAAAAGGCCTGTTATGCTATTTTCCGATGACGCGGAAGTAAACCGCTCAAATTTATATAATTATATTGAGCGGTTTAGTAGGGCTTGTCATTTTCAAGAAGGTTCCATAACAATTTCTCAAGAAAGGATGGACGCTCTGTCTGTTGCCCTTTCTGAGAATATGGACGTCAAGCAACGGATGAGTCCTTTCAAAATTGCGGGAGTCTTTTCAGTTGAGTTTGTCATTTATTCTCCCGTCTTGAGCAGCTTCCCGCATCAGAAGTTAGCCAGATTCAATCCCAATTCAGTATTCGCCTATTTCTATAGCGTAGATGGATTGGTGAATGCCACGATTGCACCCAAAGGAATCATTCGCCGGATTCCGCACCGCATAATGGTTTCAGAACATTTTCTCAACGAATTCACACTCGCACTCGCAAAATGCAAGAACCGCGAGGATGCGGGCCTTTGTGCCCTCGTTTACGAATCTCTCTGCTATCAATTTAATCAAGTCTACTACGATAGGGTGTTTTAGGAGAACGTTTATTCATAATTCGTTAAAGACAGCGATCCTTAAACAAACCGTGTTCCTTGATAGGCTTCAGCCCGCTTCCCTGAGCGGATGTTTTTTTGCGCCCCCATTTTCGCCCGCTTGAAACGCTGCCCGTTTCTCACGTTCGTTTTTTGGGCCCCCGCTCGCGCACGGGATTTTGATTCCCGCACGCTCACGCCCACCGCTTCGATCCACGGCTCGGCCATCTTACTGTCAGAATGTCTGACAGTCATAAAGTCAGACTTTAAGACCAGCCATCCCCTTGCGGTGACATTTTAAAAGCGTGTTGACACCGCTGGCTGATTGCTTTGGTGTTGTTGTCAGACAATCAGACTTTATGACAACTCGCATCGCTTTCGTGAACGGTAAAGGCGGCGTTGGCAAGACCACTTGTTCAATGCTCGTCGCCGCCGCCTTGCACCACGCCGGCCAGTCCATTTCCTTGGACGACCGCGACCCACAGCAGAGTGCCACCAATGCCGCCGGCATTTTCGGCATCCCCATCGGCACGGACGGCAATTTCGTCATTATGGATACCGCCCCCACCATCGGCCAGCCCGGCACCGTCGAGGCCATTAGGACGGCGGACTTGGTTGTTTTGGTCAGCACCCCCAGCCCGCTCGACTTGGCGACCACCGCCGCCACCGCCCAGCGAATCCAGGCCGAGCGCACCGGCCCGACCCGATTACTTTTCAACTTGGTGCAGACCAACAACCACTATTTCGCCGATATGCCTGAAACGGCCAAGGAAATCCCCTTCCCCGCTTTCAAAAACTTCCTGATACGCCGGACGGCCTACCAAGACGCGCAGCTTTACGGCTGGCGGACATTACGGCCTTTGTACCGCGAGGAAGTGTTAAAAATCGCCGTCGAAATATGCGAACTGATTCAGTCACAAAGTCAGACAATCAGACAATCGTAATTTAAGACATTAGGATTTTCATAATTTATGACCCTGAAACCAACCGATTCCAGCGAACGCATTAAAGCCCTCATGCGGCAGACGACGGCCAACATGACCGCCCAGCCACCAGCAACGGCGCTGCGACCGCCGCCGCCGGTAGCCGTCACCCCCACGGCTAACTCACTGGCACGACCGGCAGCCCCGCCGAATACCCCCAAAGTCAGTTGGGATCGGATCACCATCCGGCTGACGGCAGGGGAGATTCAAAAAATCAATGACGTGGTGATTGCCACCCAGCAGGCGAACCGTCAAAGCAGGGTGACGGCCACCGACGTTTTGCGGGCAGCATTGCGCCGGATTAAAGACGAGGAAGCTCTGGCCGCCAGCGTCATCAACGCTTTGCACGAGCATGACGGACGCTTGACCAAGAGGCGAGCCGTCTGACTTTCATAAAGTCAGACAATCCGACTTTAAGACATGGAGACAATCAAACACCCTATTGGAGCCGATTCACTGACGACTTGGCACCAAAAAAACGGGTACAGGACAAAGGAACCGTTAACCTTGGAGATTTTGTGGAATTTGCGACCTACGCCTTACGCCATTGATCCCGCCCGCCGACTTTTGTATCCCTCACGCGTTCGACGTCGGGTGCCATGCCAGGGTTTAATTCCCGTGCCTTTTCAATGGCCTCTTTTTGAGTGGGGGCGACCGCCGAAGCCCTCTCGGCATTTGGCTTCTTAACCGCGTAATCGCCCTGTGGCCGTTGTTCCACATACAATCGTTTTTTGGATTCGCTCATACGGTTTGAACCTATCGCCGCGCATCTTTGCGTGCAACAACAAAATACTTCTCGGATTATTGGGGCTTTGCCGGCTTGGCTTAAAGATGACCGCAGGCTTTGCGAAGGCGAGGGGAGTCCGCTTCCTAAGTTCCTGATTTAACCAATTTTACGCGCCCGGTGCATTGGTCAATCTGCTATCTATAAGATTAGGCTAATAGGACGTAACGCCATCTTATTTAAATATTGACCCGATCACATTAACACTGTGTGGTAATCCATGCCAAAAATGAGGAAAAATCCTGCGGCTGTCTTGCTGGGCCAGCTCAGCGGTTTGAAACGAAGAGGTGAGTCCGTTAATGAACTTTTAAGTATATCGCGAAAGAGAATACATTTGGCTGCAAGAAAATTAGGAGCAGCAGGTGGATTGAAAGGAGGCGCCAAGGGCGGCAAAGCTAGGGGGAAAAAATTGAGTGCATCAGTCCGCCGAGCAATTGCATCTGACGCAGCGAGAACAAGATGGTCATCGGCAAAAATACCCGTTGAAAAAACTTGAACATTTGAACGGTTCAAGCATATTAAAATACCGGAGGGATTTTTGCTTGATGAAAACTTGGAAGAGCATTTTAGCCAGCGTAATCACCGCATCCACAGCGGCGTTGCTCGTGTTTTTTATCATTGGTTGCAAATCGGATCAGCCACCCGAAGGAAACACCGCAACCCCATCGCAAGGCGAGCAAGTTCAAACTCCCGAGCCGCCCCATTCGACTCCACCCGCCCAATTCCCTCAACCTGTTGTGCAACCAGTGGCGAATCCTGAAACAAGCGTTGCACCTGGAGTGCCAGACAATCAACTTCAAATAGCGTCGCCACCCCAGTCTGCTTCCCCAAACCAAATCGCGCCCACAATTAGTTCAGTCCAGACACCCGCCCAAAATCCGACAGTTGATTCCTTAAATACTCAAGCGCCTGCGGTTCAGATTGCCGTGTCGTACGATGACAAAAATGGTCCCCAAAAAATAGCTAATATCGTCATTGCACCAGGCCAAAAGACACAGGTTTCTTTCGATCAGCATATAAGCCCTGACGGTCGCACGATTTATTCTGTAAAAACGGAAACAATTATAACCCCACCTCAAACCAACGAAGATACCAGCATTCTCGCACCGCCCAAGGAGGGGCAGATTTATGCAAGTACACCTAATGCCTCTGTTCTCCCATTGCCAGTTACGACCCAAGTGCCTTCAAATAATGCAAATACGCATATAATCGGGCAACCTCAAACACAGCAGAGTCCAACAAACTCCACTTTTTTGTCCCCCAGTGCATCCAATTCGCCCGGCCGTGGTCGGCCTGCTACGCTGCAAAAGTATTGGTCATATCTAAAAGCAAATCCGGGTATATCCGCTGTCATCGCCGGTGGGCTAATCGCTGCTTTTGGCCATATAGCTGCGGGAGCAATCACGGCTTTTGGTCAAATAACCGCCGCCCGCATTGCGAAAAGATAAACTCCTGGAAGGGACTTAAGGAACTGGATTCTTTCCATGCCTGAATATTTCTCTTCATATTCACATCTCCATTGCCATTTCATTCTCTTGCGCTTCCTGAATGTTCGATGGTGATTGCTGCCGGGCGGCTTCCTGTTCAACCTCCATTTCCGGCGCGGGAGTTTTTCCCCGCTTCTTTTCCCTACCGCCGTCTTTAATCAATTCCATCGCCATTTCCCGTTCCCGCTCGCGGGTGACGTTTTCCCGCAACTCCTCGATGTCGTCCGTGTAAATCCGCTCTTCCTTACGTCCGCGCGACACCGAGACATAAAACTGTTTGGCGTCCGTGCCGTCTCAGACAAATGCAAGCTGTTCAAGTTGGAAGGCGAGGGGAATTTCACATCGTCATCGCCATTTCATTTTCCCTTTCCACTACCGGGTGCCGCCCGGGAGGTGATTTCATTTCCGTTTCCATTTTCTGTTTAATCGGCGTGTGACCTTTGCCCAACTTCGCCGCAAGCGGCGCTTTTTCCGGCGCAGAGCTTTCGGCCTGCCGTTTTTCCCTGTGGCTGCGCATCAATTCCGTGGCCATCATGGTTTTACGCTCGTATGCGACGCGCTCCCGCAACCATTCAATGCTGTTCGTGTAAAGTTTTGCCCTCTTGCGTCCGCGCGAAATGGACACCAGAAATTGCCGCAGGTCGGTTGCACCCATCGACATCCCCGAGCTTTGGACCACCAATATTCTGTCGAAGGTCTGGCCTTGCATGGCGTGGCTGGTGGCGGCATAGCCCCATTCCAGATTCTTGAAATTCCGATCCAGCCGCCTGCCGTTTTCCAGCACAATCGTTCCGTCATTGGCAAGGTAATCCACCTTGTACGTGCTGCCGTTGCATACCCGGTGGCCGTCGTCCGTCCGGCTGTTGCCGGTGATGCGAATGAGTTCGCCTTCGCAAATTTCGATCCGGTCTTTCTCATGCACCGAAAACACGCCGGGATATTCGAGCGGCAACAGCTTGGGCTTTCCCTTTGAACTCATTGCCCGGACACCATCCTTGTCCACGCGGACGACTTCCAAATGTTCGCCGAGTGCGTAGCCTTTCAGATGTACGTTGATTTGCACCACCATTCCCGGCTGGTAATGTTCCGCGTCGCTCTTTTGTGCGTCTGTCCATGAAAGATTCCGCAGCACGTCCCGCTCATTTTGATTTTCCTCGACCAGTCCATAAACCGTGAGTTTTTCTGGCGTATGCAAGGGTAGGGGCCGGGATTTGTTTTTGTGCGGATGAAGGCTGCGCACCCTTACCATGTCGTCACGCACGCCGACTATTTCCAACTGTTCATTTAACTTGAACCCCTCCACATGGCCGTCAATTTGCACCCGCATACCGATCTTGTATTCCGCCGGGGTAACCTTTTGTGTTTCCGTCCAGTGCAAATCCCGCAGGACTTTTCGGGAATGCGTCTCCTTGAGGATTCCCCTGGCTTTAAGCGCTTCGCGAATTCCATTCATTATGTCGCGCCGTTCAACGTGCGTCGGGGCGACCACCCCCACCGTTTCGCCGCGTTCCAGCGCGGCCACGTATTCCGCCGCCAACGCCTGCCGCCGTTCCTCCAGGCTCATTTCATGGAGATCACCCATCGTCTCCATCAGTTCGATGGCCTCCCCGGTCTTCTTGGCGATGACAAGCTCGACCAGCCGCCGGTATTCTCCCCGTTGCCGGTGAATTTCCGTGATTCGGGCGGTCTGCATTTCCCCGATTTCTTCCAGCAGCCGGAAGGCTTCGCCGCGTCCAACCGGCAAATGCTGGCCGCTATCCCCGATCAACACCAGCCGGGCTTGCAGTTTTTCCGCCAGCGCAATCAAACGGTCAGCCTCATGGGTCGAAAGCAACGCCGCTTCGTCCACGATCCACACCGCCCCACGCGCCGCCTCCTGTGCTGCCGGACTCACCAGCAAATGCGCCACCGTTTGCGCGTTTTCAAATCCCTCTTTTTCCAAAACCTCATGGGCGGCGGACGACCGGGGCGCAAGGGCGATAAATTTATACATTCCCGCCTCACCCCCGGCTCTGATCTCCCGCAGCACCCGGGTTTTGCCCACGCCCGGATTGCCCTTGATGGCCGTGATGAAATCCGTTGAGTTAAGCGTCAGCAACACGGCGGCTTGTTGCTGGTCATTCAACTCCGCATCGCGGATTTTCCAAAAGGGATTGACCGCCTCCAACCGCCCCTTGCCGGAACGACACGCTTTTAAAATCCGGGCTTCCTCGGCAAACACTTCCGGCGTGGTCATAAAAATCCAACCGTCCTGTCTGCGCCGCAACAGCGGCGCTTCGTCCAACGCCCGCCACAACCCGGCCAGCGTCGTTTTGTCGAGACACCAGTTGGTTGAGGCTTCGGCAACAATTTGGTAATCGGTGACTGTGCTGTTGCGTTCAAAGAGGTGTTCCGTGGCCAGCGCGATTGCCCGGCGGTCGTGTTCGTTCGCCTCGACATTGGCTATTTCGGACGGACGGGGGCGCGTCGCGCTGTTCATGGAAAAACGCCGACCATCCGGCATTACTTGAAACCGTTCCCCGGCCCAAGCCGCATCCCGGCTCCCCAATTGGGCCTTGGCTGATCCCATTTCAACCTTGGCGGCGACTTCAGCCGGGGCAATGGGGTTTGTTTGGGTCAAGCCCATTGCGCAGGACAGTGCTAGACGCTCTTGGACGGCCTTAAACGGCCTTTCTTCATCGGGCGTGAGGCTACCCCACCAGATCGGTTCAAAATCCGAGATTTTGACATCCTTCAGTTTGTTTTGACGGGTCACGGCGGCGAGCCTGGCTTTTTGGGCCGGGTCGGTGATGCCGAGGCGTTCCGCCGTCTTTTCAATCGTCAGCGTCCGGCGGCTGAATTTCTCGACCAGTTCCCGGTAAAAGCCTTCGATTTCAAAGGCGTGCCCGGCGGGCACAATTTTGAGCCCAATAGCCTCCAGCTTTTCGGCGAACCGCTTTGTGGCCAGCTTTTCCAATTCATCGGCCATTTCATGGATACGCCCCATTTGCAGCGCCTTGAATTTCTTTTCCACCGGGTCATAGGAAATATTCGGGACGTACAGATGAATGTGCAAGTGCGGGTCGGAATACCCGTCTTCCGGGCGGGCGGTCAGGTGAATGTGTTCCGCCGTAATCAGCCACTGCGTGACCCGGTCCTCGTCGCGGTTTTTGTCCCCGGCGCGGACCCGGACGGCGGCTTGTTGTTGCGCTATTTCCATCATTTCGGCCACGGTTTCCCGGAAGGCTTGAATAATTCTTGCGTCCTTGGTGTAGGCATAGGCCAGCGATACCGACTTGGGGACATTCCAAACCATGTCGAAACCTGGCCGCCGGTCTTTCCGCATCCGCTCGGTCAGTTGTTCCCCGGTAAAGGGGTGCAGGTTGTGGACCAGCCGGCCAAAGGCTTCGTTTGTAACGACGCCTTTGAGGCCGAGCATTTCCGCGCCCTTGCCGCCCCAGTCGCCCACAATTTCCTGTTCGTTGACGGAATAGTAGGCTTCCAGGGAATGCTTCCCGTGCAGGTATTCTTCCACCTCGTCAGCCGATTCAGAGGTGTGGATTTGAAGTTTCATGAGTCATGTCTTGAGTTCCCCCCATCCCGTCTTGAGTAAAAAAGGTAACAAAAACATTTCGCGGGTTCCGGCCCGGCGAAATGTTTTTGTTTTGACTGTCAGCCGAGTTGTTTCCGGCGGCTTGAACAACCCGGACGGGTTGGTTCACAAAGGGAGGTGCGCTTGCTTGATGGCAGCCACACCCCCTTGCCACCGCCAGAACAACTCGATTTGATAGGGAAAAGTCCAAAGGACTATCCAAATCAGAATTACTATTTCGATCCAAAAAGAACCACCTTACTGTTGTCAATATTCCAATGGCTGTTTTTGAAGTTTTTTTCACAACGACAGTTTGGTTTGGATGGTTCACTAAAGAAAAAAGGCAAATCAGCAGCCAAAATTTCGATCAGACTACACCCCGATGCACAGCATCGGGAAAATACGGCCGATAAAAACAGAGGCGGTTTTCATGTCCAGGACGCCTCAGGAAACCATCTTGGGAACATCACAGCTTGCCCGGATGAACTCCTCGATTTGCTTCCGGGGAATGAGCACTTTGCGGACGGCCTTGCAGCTCGTCAGCTTGCCGCGCCACAGGAGCCGCCTGACGGTCTTGGTGCTCATGTTGAGGACTTGGGCGGCCTGTTTGATGTCATAGAACATGGGTGCCAGAGTAGTATTATTGGCGGTTCCGGGCGTTATGGTTTCAATGGTGTTTATCATAGTTTTTGGTTTCGTGTTTTCATGGCCGTAATTGGCCATGCTCCTTTTTCGCAAATGCAGTTTCAGAAGATAGGGAGGTAGTTTCAGAAGCTTCCGAACTGGTTTCAGAAGTTGAGGAAATGCCAATAAATGTTGGGCTTGCGCCGGGTGGCTGGCGCATAATTTTTTCGTTGTATCGAACAGGAAAAACGGGAATTGGGAACGGACTTTGAAACAACCAGGCGCAAAATCTGCGACGGAACTATTCGCCAGCGGGGTCTCGACGGAGGCTTGGCAGCAAGGGAGGCGATTGAAGCTCTTTTTTGACGGCGGAAACCGCCCGGAACTGGACCGGATTGAGTTTCATGCCAATGAAGGGCAGCGGGAGAAATACGGATTCCTTCAACGGGGCCACGGCCTCACCGCAAAGAGCTTCCGGTGGACGGAAATGCCGCAGGCCCTTGCCCGATTCTTCCTTGAATACCTTAACGCCGGTTTGCATGGCCGATCATTCGCTTTTCGGCGCGTTCCCCAGGCCGACTCGCTGGCCGACGCGGTTAGCAAGAGCAACGGAAAACTTTACACGCTCTTTGTTGAACACCTGCCGGACGGCGGAACCGCCAAACGGGTTGATAGGATTTTTGACGGGGTGAATCTTCATGGCAAAAACCCCGGCGAACGGTCAATTTGGGTGAAGGCGGATTACCTGCCGCCGGCGTGCGTGGAAATCTTTTGGGAACGCCGCCAGTTGACCAAACGGGACGAGGTTGAGAAGTTTACCCGGTTATTCCTCAAATCATGGAAAATGCCGCCTTTGGCAGAACCGGAGTTGCCGGCAGGGGAGGGAAGTAAAAAGGAGCCAGAGGCAAAACAGCCTCCACCGGAGAAAGAGAGTTCGCAGCCAAGACCGGAGGAACCCGGCCCGGCCAAGAAACCGAAACCGGAACCCAAGGAGTCAAAGCCGAACTCCGACCCGCCGCTTGAAAAGCTAAAGATGGATACGTCCGAGCGGGAAACGTCGGACGAATTCAAGCCGCAGCCCGAACCGGAGTCGCCAAGGAATGAAACCCCGCCACCCAGGAAAATTGACCCGCGGCTTTTTGAAATCCAGAACCCGCACGGCTACACATGGGAGGACAACGAGCCGTTGCTTAATTTCGGGGACGACCGCAGCAAAGCAGATGTTTGGCGGATCAGGGATGCCTGTGAGGGCATCGCCGTTTTTGGGGCCGTTGGCAGCGGCAAGACCAGCGGCAGCGGTTCCGCCATAGCGCGGGCGTTTTTGCAGGCCGGTTTTGGCGGACTTGTCCTGACCGTAAAGCCGGATGAGGCCAGGCGATGGCAACGTATGTGTCAGGAAACCGGCCGGGCCGGGGATTTTATCCATGTCACCCCCGCGAGCGGCCACAAGTTGAATTTTCTGCAATATGAAATCCAGCGGCCCGGCGAACGGCTGGCCGTGACCGACGACCTGATTGCGCTTTTCCGCACCCTCATCGGCGTCATGTCGCGCAGCAAGCGGGGCGAGGTTGCGGATGATTTTTGGACCAATACCACCAACCAGCTCATGCGGAAGCTGACCGATATTTTCCTTTTGGCCGGGGAGCCGCTGACGCTCGACAGGATGGTACGTTTCATCAATCGCGCTCCCAAGAATGCCGGGCAGGACTGGCGCAATCTGGAAATGTTCGCGGATGTCATTGAACGGGCCGGGGAAAAAGCACAGGACGGCGGCGACGAGGACAAGCGCGTTTATCAGGAATGCTTTGAATACTGGACAGACGCCTATCCCGCCATCGCCGACGTGACCCGCAGCGGATTTATCACCGCGTTCTCCGCAATGGCCGATGTTTTAAGCGGGCGCGGCATCCATGAAATGATTGGCACGGAAACCAATCTGACCCCGGAATTGATACTGTCCGGCAAGATTGTCGTCCTCGATATTCCATTAAAGGGCAATATCCAGGGCGGCATGATGGTTCAGTCCATGTGGAAATTACTGTTCCAGCAGGCGGCGGAACGCCGGGCCGACAAGGGACTCCCGACCGCGAGGCCCGCTTTTCTTTGGGAGGACGAGGGGCATATGTTTTTTTCACAGAATGATGTCAATTTCCAGCCGACCGCGCGGGACATCCGCGCCCCGCACGTCATCATTTCCCAAAACCTCCAGAATTTTTACCAGCAGGGCCACAACCAGCACGCCGTTGAAGCCGTGTTCGCCGCCATGAACACCTGTCTCTTTCATACCAACGGGGAAATGATGACCAACCGCTGGGCGTCGGAGAAAATAGGAGAGGTGAGGAAATTGAAGCTGACTACCGACGGGCTGTTAAAACCGCTCCGGGACAAGGATATTTCATTCTTTGATCGCCGACCGGAGGACGTTAAGAACATTGGCACAATGAGGATTGCCGAGGAAAAGAAAACAGCCATGCCCCCGGAGGATTTTGCCAAGCTCAAAAGGGGCGGGGACGGAACCTGTGAAGCCATCCTTGTCTGGCTGTCCCATCAATTCGCCGCCAACAACAACCGCAATTTCTGTGTCCTGACTTTCACGCAAGAACCACGATAAACCAATAACCAATAAAAATATGTCCGACGAACTTGTAGAGTTGATGGATAAACCCCTGAAATGGACGGAAAATGCCCTCACAGCCCTGACCAAAAAAACCGCCGCCAGCTTTTGGGGCAAGTTCAAACGGCAGCTTTCGACTGCCAGCGAGCCGATTTTGCGCAAGAACATGGGCGAGCGTTATCTTTCCAGTGAAGCCATCGGCGGCGGCGTGGTAATTTGGCTGGCGTCCACCATCGTCGCTTTGGCCTGGCCGGATGTTCGCTCCATCGCCCCGGTCTTGTTGAGCGTGATCCACCTTGACGGCTTGGGAAATCTGTTTCAATTGTGGCCGCTGACCGGGCTTGTCGGCGGTGCCTTGATTCTCTTCCACTTAAAGCTTGGCCTCGAGAACACCGCGCTTATGTCAAAATATCGTGATGACGGAACCGCGTATCACACCCAAAGCCGTGGAATTCCGCGATGGGGCGACAGCCCGCTCATGCCGGTATTGATTATGGCCGTGTTGTTCCTGTTTGACCTGCCCGCAGGGATTCTGTTTGTGGCTTCCATTTCCATGAGCGCCAAGCTCGCAGGCGAACAACAGGCCGCCATCTACGCGCGTTATCTGGACGCGCTCGATGCGAAGATTGAACAGGAGTATCTTGAGAAAGCCATTCTTGGGAAGTGTCCGGCGGAAATCACGCAACTGCATAAACCGCTGCCCGCCGCCATGAATGCCGATTTGCGGGAAAACATCGCCGCCGCCGCCGTGGGAAAGCCGGTTAAAATTGTTGCGCACCCACAAGGCAGGACCGGAGAGGGAGCGCAGACCGAAACGAAGCCAGCCGCTTTTGAATCCGCCGGGCCGCTGCCGGAACCGCCGTCAAAATAAAACCAGAAAATCAGAATTTCACCTTATGCGCCATCGCCTGAGTGTGTTCGTTGTGTAGATGACATCACAAAACACCCGAACGCGGGAAGGTGTTACCATCATTCCTTCGTTTCGAAGCATGATGAAGATTTCATCAGGTGAAAACCCTGCTGCAAGGGCGGCTGCAATTCGTTTTTTTCGTGCCATGAGTTCCAGCAGATTTTGTGTATTCATAATTTTGGAGTTGTTTGTGCTTTTGTTCAGTGCAAAATTTGAAGCTCAGCGGCGGTTGCAGGTGCAGGCGAATAACCCCAATATCTCCGGTGCAAATGAAATTTGCCTGCCACAGCGAGGACACCGAGCGTCAACGGAACCGACTGTCCAAGCGGATGACAGCCAAGTTTCGGCCTCGTTACCATCGCGCGGCGGCAACTGGCAGGCGTCTTGATGTCGCCGGGCAGAAGAGTAATTTTTTCCGACACAGCCGTCGTTTTTGTTATTAAGTTTCATGTGCGACTTAATAGCCGAGAAATGAGAGCAGTTGGGCGGTGAATAATGCGGTGTTTTTGGAGTTGTTGATTATAAAGAGCTTATGAGTGCCAAAAAAATTGTCGTGTTTTGGTTTTCTGATGACAAATCGGACCCGGTTTTATTACAAATCGGACTTGAAAATATTAAGCCCCTTCCAATACCGGGAGACGGGGCGAGGGACTTAATGAAAGCTTTTTGTATTGCGCTCTTATGCGCAAAAGCTCATTGGAATGAAAACAGCCTAAAATTTAGGAAATTTGACAGTTTTGAAGTTGCTCGTGAATCCGTTGTCGAATCACAACAAAGCACAAAAACCTGTCGGCAACTTGATTTTGTAAATACCCTTGCAGGTTTATTCAAGAAACGGGGGAAAGGCAGTTTTCCTACTTGGTATAGCAAATGTCTTGAAATTATCCTAGCACCACCCTTACAGGCCAAGCATAGCGATGCAGGGAAAACCATTGTGCAGATTAGATATACTGGAAGTTGGCTACAATATGACTACCGATTCTATAAGATCAACAGAAAGACTAAAAAGTATTTAGCTCCGATACCAAACCTTTGGAAATTCGCTGCTGAGTTGGAAGGAACCAATGACCGGTGGCAAAATAAATTACTCACAAAGTATTTATCTGACATTCACACTGACAAAACAGATTTTGTCACAACCGATGAATCGTCAGACACTCCGGCGAAACACACATTGGAATTCTACAAGGAACAATTTGACGACCACCTGATAAAAGCGTTGAAGGACATTGAAGAAGGCCCGTGGTGGCAATTGTTTCAAGACAATTCACATCCCAACAACAAGATGGCCCAACTGGGTGAACGCATTGGAGAACTTCAGAGAGAGAAACAAGGGAATCGTGTGCCGGTGCGCCCGGAACAGCTAAACGGCGAAAATGATTTTGTATTGGAGTCCACCCACGAAGTGTTTTTTTCAGCGAACCGAGACTTCCCCGAAATCGGGCGGGGGTTTGATTCGTTGATCGACGCGCTTGAAGTTATTGATCATGCCAGTGCCGGAATTCATGCATTGAAATTCGATGTTTCCCGTGAAGAATGGATGCGGGAAATCGGGCGAAGATTTACGCAGGGCAGGATTTATTTATTTCTATTGTATTTTACCTACCTGGAAATTGAAGCCCCCAATGCGCCAAGGGCAGTGCGCAGCCGGGAACTCTTGAAAAAGAACCGGTTCTTTTCCCTTTTGGCAGGCCACGGCGCTGGCATCAATAGTGCCTTTTTCGGTTTTCACGGAACCGATCTTTTCTGCCGAGATGGCGAAGCGTTTCATAATCTTTATTTCCAAAAATATGAGGTGCAAATAGACGACACACTCCAATCAATCATTCACAAGAAATACCAGAACGGCCATATAGATTTTGCCGCGTGCCTTCAAGGTTTGGTTGAATGCCATGAATGTTTAAAGGATGTTCCGGTCACTGTTAAATTGCTGCCGATCCTTAAACCTTTGGGAATAACCGCAATCACGATAGTTCCTCCTGGCCCGCGTGATAACTCCTATCAGCGGGGCGTGACTGAAGTACAGAATTGGGTAAAGAAAAGGAACCAGCTGGAAATGAAAAATAACAGGAAACAAAAAAAGAAGGGCGACAATAACCAGGACTGATGTTGGCCGTGGATTCCAATTTAACCCGCATTCGGTGTGGGATCGCACCGGTCTGCATCAAGCCAATTGTCCCTGGCATTGAGTGATTGCAGGGCAACTAGGCCGGCGAGGTCAATCACCGGCAGCTTGTTGTTTGAACAATTAAGAGTTTTGAGATTTCTCATTTTTTTCCCAAGCCGAAGTGACTGAAGTTTGTTGTATGCGCAATTGACGCTGAGAATGTGACGCAATTCTGAAAGGTCAAGTTCCTCGATGGAATTATGCGTGCAGTCCAGCCTTTTGAGATTTCGCGGACCGTCACAAAAGGAACCCAAAGGGCCAAAAAGCCATAAATGCTTCAAGTCATTATGTGAGCAATTTAAACTTTCCAGCGAATAAAGCCCTGTTATCTCCAATTTGCGAAGTTGATTGTTCGCGCAATCCAACGTCAGAATTTCGCCTGAGACTTCCGGTTTAACATTTCGTAAGCTCCGTTTTTCACGAGGCCAAATCACGATCTCTTTAGCGCTGGGGATTATGATTGAACTGCCGTCGGCTGGGTAAATCTTGGTTTTCCCTGAATTGTATTTGACGGCCACATAGCCAGTCGAACTTTTTATGGCACAACGGTAGGGTTGTTTGCCGTCGTTCGACATTTCAACTGCGGGGAGGGAATGATCCATCGGACGAAGTGGGGATTGCAACAGAAAGCGTATGCAACCATTAGTGGATGTCAACCGTAGACGACCTCAAAACGGCAATGTTAGTCTAAAAGTATCAGAATTTCACCTCATGTGCCATCGCCTGATGTTTTTTGGGCGTGGGCAAATCTGATACTGCCGTTTGATACTGGTTGATGTTTTTGGAGTCTTTTTGAGGCTTCCACAGGCCACAGAGAGGGGAGTGGAAAATGACAATTCGATTGGCAGGCAATGGGAATCTCAATTTGGCCAAGAGGGGCCAAACGCGAAAAGCAATTACAAATCAGCTGCTCTACCACTGAGCTAAGCTGGCAAACTAAATTATCGTGGCCAGAGGATCGCCCTGCGCTTCCGACCATGTGGACACTGTAGCCAAAGCCAGCCCAGCCATGCAAGCAGACTCTGCATTCCGAAAACAAAAGCTGAAATTGGGAAAGTGGAAAACAGAAATTAGGAAGCGGAAAAGTGGATCCGACTTTGTCTGACCTCCGTCTTCGCTTGGGAGCGACAACGACCATGGAAAATGGCGGCGCTCGACAGAGACGCCGCTACAGATCTCCGGCATTTCAGCATTCAGCTTTTTCATTTCCCCGCCAGTACCGGTTTCAGTTGACCCGTCGGCGCGCCTCCACGAAAATTTAGCAATGGCGGCCCCGCCTTTGATTTTAATCCTGCCCTTCGTGCTGCTGCTCGGCGCGATGGCGCTGGCGCCCGTGCTGGCGCCGCAGTGGTGGCTGAAACATTATCCCAAGGTCGCGCTCGGATTGGGCGCGATCACGACCGGGGTTTATCTGCTGGTTTTGCGCGACCCTGCCAGCCTGGGGCACGCCGCGCATGAATACGTGAGCTTCATCGCGCTGGTCGGCTCGCTTTACGTGGTCGCCGGGGGCATCCAGATCCAGGTTCCGGGCGGGGCCACGCCGCTGGCAAATGTGGTTTTTCTGTTCACCGGCGCGGTCGCCGCCAATGTCCTGGGCACCACCGGCGCGGCGATGCTGCTCATCCGGCCGTGGATTCACATGAACCAGGGCCGCATCGCGGCGCATCACATCGCGTTTTTTATTTTTCTGGTGGCCAACGTCGGCGGCTGCCTGACGCCCATTGGCGATCCGCCGCTCTTCCTCGGCTTTTTGCAGGGCATCCCGTTCTGGTGGGTCGCGCAAAAATGCTGGCCGATGTGGGCGGTGGGCACCGGGTTGTTGCTCGCAATTTTTTATGTCGTGGACCGGATCAGCCGGTCGCGCTCGCTGCGCAACAAATGTAGTGTTGCGCCTGAGGCTCAATCGGTTGACGCGCAGCGTCAACCCTACACCGGCCCGTGGCGAATGGCGGGCCGGCCCAATCTGTTTTTTCTCGCCGTCATGCTGGGCGCGGTCTTCATCAACCGGCCGCCGTTTCTGCGCGAGGGCTTGATGCTGCTGGCGGCGGCGGGTTCATATTTTACCACCAAAAAATCCGTCCACACGGCGAATGAATTTAATTTTCATCCGGTCATCGAGGTGGCCGTGCTGTTCGCCGGGATTTTTGCCACCATGATTCCGGCCCTGGCGTGGCTGGATCACAGCGCGGCCAAATTGCTGGGACCCGCCCCGGCGCCGGGAATTTTTTACTGGGGCACCGGCGGACTCTCTTCGATGCTGGACAACGCCCCCACATATCTTGGCTTTATCAGCGCGCTTTTTGGCGTGGCCGGCACGGGAGACATCGCAAAATTACTCGACCAAAATACCCTGCACGTGCTGGCCATCAGCATCGGCGCGGTGTTTTTTGGGGCGGCCACTTACATCGGAAACGGGCCAAATTTCATGGTCAAAGCCATCGCCGAAGAACGTGGCGTGCGGATGCCTTCCTTTGTTGAATTTATCCTGAAATTTTCGCTGCCGTTCCTGCTGCCGGTCTTGCTGGCCATCTGGCTGCTATTTTTCCGTGATTGAAATATTGTCACAATTATGAAACATTTCCCGCTCCCGTTCGTCTCATCGTTTAGAAGCTGGACGGAATCAAGCATTTAGGGCTCTGGAGTGCGGACATTTTACAACATCATATTCGTCGTTTTTTTCGCGTTGGCGTCGCCATATTACTTTTGGCGACTCCGGCGGCGTGGCAATTGGACCACGGGTTTCGGCCAGCGATTTGCCAAATACGATCCGTCCATCAAGCAGGCGCTGACGAACCGCCAGATTATCTGGCTCCACGCGGTGAGCGTGGGCGAGGTGGGACTTTGCACCCAGCTCATCAACGCGCTGGAACCGCGCGTGCCCAACGCCAAGATTGTGGTCTCCTGCACCACGACCACCGGCATGGCGGAATATCGCCGCCGGCTGCCGACCCGCATTACCAAGATTTACTATCCGCTCGACCGCCGAAAAGTCGTCCGCCACGCCCTGGCAACCATCAACCCGGAAGTCATCGTTTTGCTGGAAACGGAAATCTGGCCGAATTTTCTCTGGCGGGCCAGGGATCTGAACATTCCGGTGTTTCTCGCCAACGCGCGGCTGTCCGAGCGTTCCTATCCGCGTTACCGGAAGCTCGGCTGGCTGTTCCGGCCGCTGTTTGCGTCGCTCGCCGGCGTCAGTTGCGAAAACGAGACCGAGGCGCAGAAGTTGCGCGATGTGGGGTGCCAGGCCGACAAGGTGCAGGTGGTGGGCAACCTGAAATTTGACGCCGCCAATCTGACCGAAAAACGCAGCCTGGACGTGCGCGGGCTGCTGCGGCAAATCGGCGTGGCCGATGATGCCTTGATCCTGGTCGCCGGCAGCACGCACGAGGGCGAGGAACTGTTGCTGGCGGACATCGCGGCCCGGCTGCGGAAAAAATTTCCAAATTTCTTCCTCATTCTCGTGCCGCGCC